>Ga0307379_10004423_pt1 | contig 20047 bp, 15 predicted proteins | sample UN2MG_FD_202237 | JGI IMG/M metagenome (GOLD analysis project Ga0307379, IMG submission 202237) | Soil microbial communities from Risofladan, Vaasa, Finland - UN-2 | ecosystem: Environmental > Terrestrial > Soil > Coastal area > Acid sulfate soil | place: Finland: Risofladan, Vaasa | collected... | reverse complement strand
ACTCTCTGTTTCAAAGTCGGTTACGTCATATGGGGTCACAATGATGGCCAATCGAGAGCCACAGGACATCGCCCTGGCTGTTGTCTGTCGCGACGGGCTCTGGCTGGTGGATCGCCGCCGTGAGGGCCCGGCTCTGGGCGGTCTCTGGGAGTTTCCCGGGGGAAAGATGCACCCGGGGGAGACAGCCCGTGAGGCTGCCGTTCGCGAGTGTGCCGAGGAGGTCTCGATCACCGTCGGGCCGGCCGCTGAACTGCGCGTGGTGAAATACGACTACGGATCGTTCAGCGTACGGCTGCATCCGGTGCTGTGCCGGTATGTGGCGGGCACGCCTGCTGTTGCAGACCCGGCGGTTGTCGAGGTCCGCTGGGTGGACGACGCAACGCTGGCGTCGCTGGAGATGCCGGCCGCAAACAGGTCGATCGTCGAGGTACTGCTGGGCGATAAGGACGCCCGTGTTCCCGGTCGAGGCGAGACTGGCCGAAGCGGTGGCCCTGATACGGATGCGAGGGCTGGAAGGGACGACGCCGTGAACGGTGGGGGGGACAGGCGACAGGGACAGTCCTAGCGGGCGTCCAGGATGCGTTCGGGATGGGCCGGTCTTTGACGGACGCTTCCGTGGCGATCTAGAATCGGCGGGCCAGAGACCAGGGAGGCGTCGATGCCATCTCCGCAGCGCAGCCGTTTCGTCGAATGGTTCGTTTTGCTGAGAGACGAGTGGCTGCCTTCGCAGAGGGAGCGCATCACGGCCTGGTACGAAGTTGTCCGGGAGGAGCCCTTCCTCATCTGGCACACGCCGGCGATCCGCTACGGGGTGTACGCGCTGGGTTGCCTGCTGGCGGTCTGGCTGCTGGTCTGGGCGGCGAGCCTGTTGGAGCCGGCCCCGGCCAAGGACGCCGGTCCGCGAGCCCGGACGGCCAACTTCCACGTGGTCTGCTCCGATCCGGAGTGCGGCCACCATTTCATGATCGCCCGCGAATTCGGCTTCAAGAAGTTCCCGGTGAAGTGCCCCAAGTGCGGGGAAAAGACCGGGCAGCGGGGCGTGCGCTGCAACTCCCCGGCCTGCCGAGGCCGATTCGTGACCACCACCACGATCGACGGGGAGCTACGCTGCAACCAGTGTGGCGCAGTGCTCGGGCCGGCCCCCTGAGCGTGGTCTGGTCGAAGCGGGCGGACGCCAACATGTGGCGCCCGCTTCCACCGTCCTTCTGTTTGGCTCTGACACTATCGTGACATACCATGGGTGTAGGCCAATCGCGCCCATGTTGGTTGCAGGTCGTCGATCGCCATGATGTCGGACCAGGAACTCCTGCTGCAGGCCAGGAACGGGGACAAGGACGCCCTGACCCGTCTGCTGCGGAAGTACGGGCTGGGCGCACAGCAGGGTTGGGCCGGTCCGCAGGTGGCGCGTTGCGGCCTGGTCGGTCAGGGGCAGCGTGTGGCGACCTGGGCGGTCAGGGGCCTCCTTCGAGGTCGACCGGGTCGCCGGGGGTCGGGTCGGCCCAGGTTGATGCGGTTACGCGGGCCCGCAGGGTGGCGCCGTCGCCCGTGGCGTTGCCGTTGTTGCCGAGCACGAAGTAGATCCGATCGCCAATCGCCACGTTGACCCGGATGGGGCCGAAAGGCGTCTGGGCTCCCGGCGTGCCGGCCGGCAGCGTGCCCGAGGCCAGCGGCTGCGGGTCGGCGTTCTTGCGGATCGACCACTCCATGCCGTCGTCGCTGCCCACGTCCGACCGATTGATCCATCTCCCGGTGACGCGGACCAGTGTCCCGACCGGGCTGTGCCAGTGGACGACCGCCTGGCCCGGGCCGGTGACCATTGGGTGCAGGCCGCGATCGGGTTCGGGGACGCCGCCCCCCGGCGGTTCGAGTTCATCGATGACGGCCGGTCCCACGGCTTCGTCGCAGGTCCAACTGTCCCAGGCCATGAACAGGCCGCGGTCGGCGCGGTCGTAGGCGCCGTCGGGCAGGCCGTCGGCGTTGCCCTCGTAGAACCAGACGGCCTCGGTGTAAACGTGGTTGCTGCGCGGGAAGTTGGTCGCCCGGGCGATGGCCGGCAGATCGTCGGCCGGGTTGCGTATGGCGCTGTAGTCGCGGCGGAAGTCCCAGGTGAAGCCGGTCTTGTAGAGCGGCGGGACGTAGGCGTGCATGACGCCGGCGTGCAGCCGGCCGGCGGCGTTGCCCACCGACCCCACCGGGGCGTGCCCCACGCTGAACTGGCTGGCCTCCGCAGGGTCAGTAGCCGGTACCGCCGCCTCCGCCGCGCCGCCGCCGACGGAGGGGCAGCGCAGGTCATCGGCGAAGGCCGTGGAGACGCCGAGCAATGCCAGCACGAGGGCTGGCCAAGCCGGCGCCGTTTGGGTTGGTGGTCTATGACGTTCTTGTATCATCAGTCGTCTCCCTCAAGAAGGGGAACGCTTGGCGCGTTGGCCCCGTTGAATTGTTGCCCTCGCGTTCCGGACTGCGCGAGCGAGTGAGCGATCGACTATGTTTTCATGATGAAAGCCAGCTCGTAATATGGCGGCAGGCTGTCTGCAGGAGCGGAAGTCCCTGTAATCGAGCCTGCACCGGCACTGTTCGTGGTACCTGAGTAAGTGTGAGTGTGCACCACGTGTGCGGGCACCTGCTGAGATCCAGAGTTACAATACTCCACCGTGCTCGCCTGGCTGGTTGTGCCAGAGTAAGCGTGGGTGTGGTTGAGGCCCTCATACCCTCCGGCCCCGTGCGTATGAGTTGGAGAGCCACCGGTTGAGCCGGGATCAGTTGACGCATTGGGCACCGACCTGATGAACCTGGAGGTCAGATCAGGCGTGCCATCCGTTCCATCGCACAATGCCCACCCGGCGGGAATGTCCACAAGCGAACCAGACCACATCACAATGATACCCGTTGGTAACGGCCCGGCAGTCGAGGAGATCGTGATCGCGTTTCCGGGGATGTCGGGCGTGATGGTGATGTTTTCGCCGGGGACGAGGTCGATGTCGCCGCCGTCGTTGGTCACGCCGTTCAGGCCGCACAGGATGTCGGGGGCGATGTCGTCGGCCGTGAGCGAGTTGTCGGCCACCTCTGGGGAGCCGACCGCATTCTCGGCCAGGTCGTCGCCGGTGATCGTGCCGTCGTCAATGTCCGCGCCAGTGTGCGTGTGGACGATCGGGGCGAAGGCGGATGCATGCAAGGTGTCCACGGTGTCCGCATCGCCGGCCGTGGTGGCGTGGTCGGCTGTTGTCGCGCTGTCCGCCGCGGTCGCGTGGTCAGCGGTAGTCGCGCTATCCGCGGTGGTCGCATGGTTGGCGACGGTCGCCGTGTCGGCTTTGACGGCGAAGGGGGTTGGCAGCAGGTCGACGTCGAACGGGTCGGTGAACCCGGCGTCGTCCAGCGAGACCCGCAATTGGTACGGAGAGCCGGCGATGGAGGAGGCGTCAAAGATGTCCACCGGTACGGCCTGAATGGCGCAGGTCGCCACGCCGTTGACGAGCGTGGTGCCGACGGGGCCGCCGGTGTAACGCTCGGCGCCGACATCATCGAGAATCTTGAAGTAGAGGTCGTGCTCGCCCACCAGGGGCAGGCCAACGCCGTCGACGAAGCGGCCCTGGAAGGCGATATCCACGGTGGCCTGGCGGGCGGTGTCGGCCGGCGCGGTTTCCCGAGTCGGCACCTCGGCTAGAGGGGGTCGCAGAAACGCGAAGGCCAGGCCGGCGCACACGGCCGGTGCAAGAACGAGAACCCAGAGCGCTGTTCGGTGCAAGTGCATGGTGAATCCTCCCGTGTAAAAGGACGTGCAGTCGGCCGGCGCCGGCGCAACGGGCGCCGGGATCGTACCTTCCGCGCTGCGGCGGCTCAGGAGCCGACCGAAGAGCGACGCCGGTTAACAGAAACTCCGCTACGGCAGACGAGATGCGTGCGTATGGCCCTCCTGGTTCTCTGCTCCCCGTATCGAGGCGTGGGTCCAGAGAAACGAAGTCGGGCCGCGGCGCTTCCCGCCGCAGAACATCATCACGGCACGTGCGAACCCGCACCACCTCGGCTGGGCCGGTGTCTCTACGTGTTAGAGGAAGCCGGTCCGGTGCGAGCCCGACCTGCTCGCGAATGGGTGACGATTATGGGAGGTTGGGAGCGTCGTGTCAAGGGGCAAACGGACGATGTGGCGAGCCTTGTCGTTTAAGTGTTACTTGTTGGCCGCAGCGACGCGGCGGCGGAGTTGGGCGTCGATGAACATCTGGATGTCGCCGTCGAGGACGGCGTCGGTGTTCGAGGTTACGACGCCGGTGCGAGCGTCTTTGACGCGCCGCTCGGGGTAGAGGAAGTAGCTGCGGATGGCGTTGCCCCAACTGATCTGGCCCTTTTCGCCCCACATCTGGTTCAGGGCCGCGTCGCGTTTGGCCTGCTCCATCTGATAGAGGCGGGCCATGAGCATTTTGCGGGCATTGGCCCGGTTCTTGTGCTGCGAACGCTCGTTCTGGCACTGGACCACCGTGTTGGTGGGCAGGTAGGTCAGGCGGACGGCGCTGGAGGTCTTGTTGACGTGCTGGCCTCCGGCGCCGCTGGCCCGGTAGGTGTCCTCGCGGACTTCGGCGTCCCAGTCGATCTCGACCTGGATGTCGTCCACCTCGGGCTGGACGTGGACGGCCGCGAAGCTCGTCTCCCGCTTGCCCTGGGCGCTGAAGGGCGAGATGCGCACCAGGCGATGGACCCCCATCTCGCACGAGAGGTAGCCGTAGGCGTAGGGGCCGCGGACGACCAGGTTCACGGACTGAATGCCGGCCTCCTCGCCCTCCTTGCGGGCGAGCTGTTCGGCCTCGAAGCCGTTTTGCTCGAAGTAGCGGAGGTACATGCGCAGGAGCATGCTGGCCCAGTCCTGGGCGTCGGCGCCGCCGGTGCCGGCCTGGATGTTGAAGTAGCAGTCGCGGGCGTCATCGGGGCCGGAGAGAAGGGTGAGCGTCTCGACGTGGTCCACGTCGCGTGGAAGGCTCTGCAGGGCCTCGTTCAGTTCGGTTTCGACCTCGGCGTCGTCCTGCTCATCCAGGAGGTCGAGCATGGCCTGGCAGTCGTCGGCCCGGTGGACGAGGTCCTGGACGGGCTCAATGACCGCTCTGGCCTTTTTCAGCGCGGAAACGGTGTCGCGGGCGGACTCGGGATCGTCCCAGAATCCCGGGGCGGCCATCCGGGTGTTGAGGCGCTCCAGCTCCGTGAGTCGGGCGGGCAGGTCAAAGAGAGTCCCGGACGGCTACGATCCGGGTCCGGAGAGAGTCGAAGAGGGTACGAACGTCCTGATCGGTCATGTGTTCTTTTGCCATGCCAGTTCTCTGATTGACGTTTACCGCACTTTGCCCGGTTTGGCAAGGGCGAGGCGGACAGCTCGGTGGAATAGAGCACTTGTGCGTGGGTCCGCTGCGCGGCAATCACTCCTTGGGTCCGGTCAGTTGTCCCCCGTGTCGGTGCGTCGGATGGTGGTCATGATGACGAACTCGACCGGGGCGTCGCTGGCGTCGGTCTCGACCTGCGAGATGGCGTCGGCCACCTGCATGCCGTCACCGGTCACGACGCCGAAGACGGTGAAGTCCTCGTCGAGATAGGCGTTGTCATCGCTCAGGTTGATGTAGAAGGCCTGGGTGGCGGAGTCCGGATCGCTGCCGCGCAGGGCCATGGCCACGGTCCCGCGGAGGTTGGACAGGCCGTTGTTCGCCTCACCGGAGATCGGCGGGCGGGTTTCGACCTCTTCGAGCGTCTCGCGGTCGGTCCACGTACCACCGCCCTGGACGACGAAGTCGGGAATGACGCGGTTGAAGACGTGGAAGTCGTAGTTGAACTCGGGCGCGTCCACGTAGTGGAGGAAGTTGGCCACGGTGATGGGGGCGGCGTCGCCGTTGAGCTGCATGGGGATCACGCCGAAGTTCTCCACGTCGATCTCGACTACCGGACGCAGGTCGTTGACCGTGGTGACGTAGGTGACCAGTGTGCCGCTGCGCATCCGGCCGTCCAGGACTTGCGTGGCGGTGACCTCGAGTTCGGCCGTCCCCAGCGTGGTGACGGTGACGTTGGGCGTACGCGAGCCGGGGTCGTCGAAGGATCCCTCTCCGCTCTTGAATTCCCAGGCGAAGTTCAAGTCCTGGTTGTTGCCTTCGGCGGCGGTGACATCCACGCCGACGGGCTGGCCGACCAGAGCGAGGTGTTCGAGCTGCTCGGCTTGCAGTTCGAAACCGGCAGCCGGATAGACCACGATCAGGTGCTCGTCGTGTGACTGGCTAACGGCGGCGCCGATGAGGGACGCGTCCATGGCCAGGACCACGTCCCCTTCACCGATGGGGCGCAGCATGATGCTGCTTCCGCCCGATTGGGTTTCAACGATTTCGGCGTCACCGGAGAGGATCTGCCATTCGGCGTTGGTGATTCCTCCGATGCTGACCCCGAGGTGGGAGGCGGACAACTTGACCTCCTCGCCCACGACGGCGTCGCTGGGGCCGGTGATGTTCGATGCAAAAGCGTTCTCTTCAAGCACCTCAATGGTGGCGCTGTCGGTGAAGGGTTGGTCGATTCCCTGGACGGTCATGATGACCTCGACTTCCACGGTACCCGGAGCGTCGCTGGTGATACTCGTCTCCCGCTCGGTGGGTTCGCGGATTTCCGCGGACCCGGCCAGTACGTTCCATTGGTAGGCGGCCTCGAAGCCGAGTGGCGGGCTGGTCGCGACCAGCGTGCCCCTCTGGCCGGCGGGCACTGTGGTTGGGGCATTGATCCGCACGCGGTCGGGCGGGATCAGGTCGCCGGTGTCTGTGTCGCCGTTCTCGTTGGCTTGCTGGTTCTCGTTGTCCTCTCCGTTGGCGTTGTCCTGACCGTTTTCACTGCCGGTCTCGGTTGCAGTGACGATGACGAAGGCTTGGCCGAAGGCCCCGTCGGCAGTCGAGGCGATGACGCGAAACTTGTAGTCTCCTTCGAGGTTGAGCGGGCCGGCCTCGGTCGACGCGCTGGTCTCGTCTGCGATAGGCACCTGTTCGGGCCCGGACTCGTGGGACCAGCGGAAGGCGTACCCCGCTGAGTGTCCGTTGACGGTGACAGTGAGTGGGGCCATCTCGCCGAGGGCGACGGTGAAATCCTCACCGGCGTTGACGTCCAGGCGCTGCGGTCCCGAGGATGACGGGACGTAGCAACCACTCAGCACCACAAACCACATGATTGCAACCATCGCCGGTTGCAGCTTGACGCTCATATTGCAAACCCTCTCGTGGGGCCGGCCTTCGACGCGCCGCAGCAACCGGGCGCAGGTCGAAGGTCGCGACCCATCCAAGTATCATCGGCCAAGCCCCCGTGGAGCGTGAGGCCGACCGCGCGGACGGCCACCGCTGGCGGCCACCGCCCTCGTCGTTAGAATGATACGCGGCAAACAGTGTTCCCGACAACCGCGCTCCGGCTGCTCGCAGCCCCGTGGCGGGGCGTCGGACGGTACCGACCATGGGCGACGATCAGGACCGTTACCGGAGTCCGCTGGTATCCCGCTACGCTTCGGCGGCGATGTGCCGCGTGTTCGGGGCGCGCCATCGCGTGGCGACCTGGCGGCGGCTGTGGATCGCCCTGGCGGATGGGCAGCGGCGGTTGGGGCTCGGTATAACGCCCGGGCAGATCTCCGAATTACGCCGGGCGGCGGACCGGATCGACTTCAAGCGTGCCGCCCGCTACGAGAAAAAGTTCCGACACGACGTCATGGCCCACCTGCACGCCTTCGCCGACGAGGCCCCGCGGGCTCGGGCCATCCTGCACTTGGGGGCGACCAGCGCGTACGTGGTGGACAACGCCGACATCATCATCACGCGGGAAGGGCTGGAGCTGGTCCGCGGCTGGCTGGTCAACGTGATCGATGCCTTGGGCGACCTGGCCAGGAAGCACCGCTCGCTGCCGACCCTGGGCTTCACTCACTATCAACCGGCCCAACTCACGACCGTGGGCAAGCGGGCGGCTCTGTGGTGCTACGACTTCGTGCGGGACCTGGAGGAGATCGAGACGCGGCTGGAGCGGTTGCGGCTACGGGGACTGAAAGGGGCGACCGGTACGCAGGCCAGCTTCCTGGTGCTGTTCGACGGTGACGGGTCGAAGGTGGACCGACTGGAGGCCATGATCGCGCGTGAGCTGGGCTTCTCGGCCGTCGAGCCGATCACCGGCCAGACGGCGCCGCGAAAAGTGGATGCCCAGGTGGTGGGCGCACTGGGCGGGATCGCCGCCAGCGTGCACAAGTTCGCCAACGACGTTCGGCTGTTGTGCAACCTCGGCGAAGTGGACGAGCCGTTCGAGGCGGGGCAGGTGGGTTCCAGCGCCATGGCCTACAAGCGCAACCCCATGCGCTGCGAGCGGGCCACGGGGTTGGCCCGGTTCGTGATCTCGCTGGTACAGTCGCCGCTGCAGACCGCGGCGGAGCAGTGGTTCGAGCGCACGCTGGATGACTCCTCGAACAAGCGTCTGGTCATTCCCGAGGCGTTTCTGGCCACGGACGGGATGCTGCGGATCGTGACCGACGTGGCCCGTGGGCTGGTCGTGTATCCCAAAGTGATTGCAGCGCGTGTGGCCGGTGAACTGCCCTTCATCGCCACCGAGAACATCCTGATGGCGGCCGTGGCCGCCGGCGGAGACCGTCAGGTGTTGCACGAGCGCATTCGCCGTCATACCCAAGCGGCGGCCGCGGAGGTCAAACAGCACGGTCGGCCCAACGACCTGCTGGAGCGGCTCGCGGCAGACCCGGCGTTCGCCGGCGTGGACGCCCGCAAGGTCGCCAGGCCGAAGGACTATATCGGGCGGGCGCCCGAGCAGGTGGATGCGTTCATCAAGGAGTACGTGACGCCCATTCGGCGGCGGCATCGCCGTCTCCTGGGGTGGGAGTGTGATCTGTACGTTTGACCGGCCGGGTCCTTCCCCTTGGGGGACCCGCACACGGACGACCCGCCATGAACCGACAGCAGTTGGCCGCGGCCATCAAGGAGGCCTGCTACCTCGAAGGGGACTTCGTTCTGCGCAGCGGGCGGCGAAGCACCTACTACCTGGACAAGTACCGCTTCGAGACCCGGCCGGACATCCTGACCGAACTCGGCAGACTGTTCGCGGAGCGCACCGGGCCGGAAACGACGACCATCGCCGGTGCGGAGCTGGGAGGCGTGGCCTTGGCGGCGGCCGCCTCGATGGCGGCCAACAAGCCGTTCATCATCGTGCGGAACGCGAAGAAGGGCTACGGCACGGACAAGCTCTTCGAGGGCCCGCTGGAGCCGGGCAGCCGCGTTCTGCTGGTCGAGGACATTGCCACGACCGGCGGACAGGTTCTGGAGGCGGCCAAAGCCATCACCGAAGCCGGGTCGACCGTCGAGAAGATCGTATGCGTGATCGACCGACGGGAGGGCGCCCGGGAGAACATCGAGTCGGCCGGGTATGTGTTCGAGTCGTTGTTCACCACGGCCGATCTGGGTATCGGGTAGTCGCAGTGCCGGCGGGGACAGGGGTCTGAAGGGGGGGGGTGGTGCTCGCCCCGGAACCGGCCCATGAGTGAGATCACGCGTATCCTGGCGGCGGCGCGGGAGGGGGACGCCCGAGCGGCCGACGAACTTCTGCCCGCGGTCTACCACGAGCTGCGTCGTCTGGCCGCCCAACGTCTGGCCCGCGAGGCCGCGGATGAGACGCTGGAGCCGACCGCGCTGGTGCACGAGGTGTATCTTCGTCTGGTCGGCGGGGGAAGGGCCGATTGGAAGAGTCGAGCGTACTTCTTCGCCGCGGCCGCTGAGGCGATGCGCCGCATTCTTATCGAGCGGGCCCGTCAGAAGCAGCGTCTCAAGCGTGGCGGCGGCCGACAACGCGTCGAACTGGACGAGGCCGACCTGATCACCGAGTCCGACTCGATCGGGCTGCTGGCCCTGGACGAAGCCCTGGACCGGCTCGCCGCCGAGAACCCCGTCAAAGCCGAACTGGTGAAACTCCGCTACTTCGCCGGCCTCACGGTTCAGCAGTCGGCCGACGTTCTGGGGATCAGCCGTGCCACGGCGGACCGGTATTGGTTGTACGCCCGGGCCTGGCTGTACAACGACATCACCGAGGGTGACGACTCGGCCGGGGCGTGACAGGTTCCTACATTCCAGTGAGGCGTGCGGGCCGCCAACGGCGCATTGCTCTGTGGAGAGGCACTGCTGAGAGGGACCATGGGCGCGGACGGGCAGGATATCGAAGGAATCTTCAGCGCCGCCCTGGAGAAGGCATCAGCACTAGAGCGCGAGGAGTTTGTCGAACGCGCCTGCCGGGGCGACCCTCGGCTGCAGGGCCGGGTCCGGGCCCTGCTCGCGGCTCACGACCAGGCGGAGGGCTTCCTGGACGGTCGTTGCAGCGAGCTTCCCCTGACGGCCGACTTTGCAGACCCGGGCGAAGGATCGGATCGGGCCGAGGGTGTCGGCACGACAATCGGCCGGTATGAGTTGCTGGAACTGCTGGGTGAGGGTGGGTTTGGCTCGGTGTACAAGGCCGACCAACTGGAACCGGTCCGTCGGAAGGTCGCGCTGAAGATTCTCAAGGCCGGGATGGACACCGCCCAGGTCATCGCCCGTTTCGAGGCCGAGCGACAGGCCCAGGCGATGATGGACCACCCCAACATCGCCAAGACGCTGGACGCCGGCCAGACCGAGACCGGGCGGCCGTATTTCGTGATGGAACTGGTCGACGGGGTGCCCATTACGGAATACTGCGATCAGAAGAACCTCACCACGCGTGAGCGACTGGGCCTGTTCATGCCGGTCTGCCGGGCGGTCCAGCACGCACACACCAAGGGGATCATCCATCGCGACATCAAGCCGTCGAACGTTCTGGTGACGCTGCACGACCCTGACGGCGCCGGCGTGCCCAAGGTAATCGATTTCGGCATTGCCAAGGCCACTGGCGACCGCCTGACGGACAAGACGGTCATGACGGGCTTCCGCCAGTTCATCGGTACTCCGGCCTACATGAGTCCCGAGCAGGCCGAGATGAGCGGGTTGGATGTCGATACGCGCACCGACGTGTACTCGCTGGGTGTTCTGCTGTACGAGCTGCTGACCGGTCGCACGCCGTTCGATCCGCAGGCGCTGCGCCAGGCGAGCTACGGGGAAATCCAGCAGATCATCTGCGAAGAGGAACCCGTGCGGCCTTCTCTGCGGCTGAGCACGCTCGGGGGGGACCTGGCCGAATTGGCTCGTTTGCGGCGGACCGAGCCGCAGGCCCTGAGCAGGCTTCTTCGAGGCGATCTGGACTGGATCGTGCTGAGGGCGCTGGAGAAGGACCGCACGCGCCGCTACGAGACGGCCGCTGGCTTGGCGGCGGACATCCAGCGCCATCTGAGCCACGAGCCGGTGCGGGCCGGGCCGCCCGGCGCAACCTATCGCCTGCGTAAGTTCGTTCGACGCAACCGTGTCGCCGTGACGGCGGCGGGGCTGGTGGCGGCCGCGGTGCTCCTGGGGCTGGCCGTGGCGACGGCCGGTTTCGTTCAGGCGCGGCGGGACCGCGATCTGGCTCAAGGGGCCAGGGTCCGGGCCGACGCCGAGGCCCGGCGGGCCCAGGCGGTGAGCACCTTCCTTCAGGAGATGCTGGCCTCGGTCGATCCCATGCAGTTGCGGCAGCTCTCGGCGTTTTCCCCGTATGAGGACGCGGGCGCTTCACCGGGCGGCGAATTCGTCGGCGGATTCTCGGTGGCGGACATGGCCCGGGGTGCCAGCGCCAAGATCGACCAGGCCTTTGCCGGGGACCCGGAGCTGGCGGCGGCCGCCCGCGAGACCATCGGCATGACCCTGCGGGGTCTGGGCCTGTACCACGACGCAGCTCCTGAACTGGAGGCGGCCCTGGAGATTCGAAGGCGCATCCACGGCGACCGACATCGCGACACCTTGCGATCGGCGCTGCAGCTCGGCGGTCTGCTGGCCGACGCCGGTCGAAGCGCCGAGGCGGAGCCGCTGGTACGCTTCGCACTCGAGGGCATGTGGCAAGTGTACGGGGCCGAGCATGCCAGGACGCTCAACTGTGCCTCGGTCCTGGCCCTGGTCCTGTCCGACCAGGGCCGGTACGCCGAATCGCATCGCTTCTTCGAGGAGACCTTGAGGATCCAGCGCCGGGTCCTGGGCGATCGTCACCGGGACACGCTGGCCACCATGCTGCACTGGTCGGGCTCGTATCTCTCTCAGGGGCGGCTGACCGAGGGACAGGCCCTGGCCCGCGAGCTGTACGATCTGGCCCGTGAGGCCCTGGGCCCGGACGACAGCATCACCATCCTGTCCAAGCCTCTGATCGGTTGGTGGTATCTCGAGCAGGGACGCTATGACCGGGCCGAGGAACTGCTGCGCCCGGGGCTCGCCGATTGCCGCCGCATCCTGGGCGGCGAGCACCCGCTGACCTACATCACGATGCACGGCCTGGCCCGGTCGTTGCAGGGGCGTGAACGGCAGGAGGAGAAGGAGCGTTTGCATCTGGAGGCGTTGGCCGGCCTGCGGCGCACGCGCGGTGAGGATCATTGGCACACACTTTCCACCACCGTTGACGTGGCCCAGTGGCTCGACGGAAAGGGCAAGTTCGGTGAGGCGGGGGAGCTGTACCGGGCGTTGTTGGCGGGCTGCGTTCGTGCCTTCGGCTCCGGGCATCCGCGTACGCTGGCGGCGATGAACACTTTGGCCGACTTCCTGGAGCGGACCGGGGCGCTGCAGGAGTCGATCTGGATTCGCTTTGACCGGTTGGCTGTCATCGAGGATGGGGCCGGGCGGACGCACGGCGTGACGGTCGCGGCCGTGGTCGACCTGGCAGAGGCCCTTGTCCGTTTGGGGCGGATCGCCGAGGCCCGCGAGCTGACCGAAGAAGTGCTGGCGATTCGACGCCGGTTCGCCGAGCGTCCGGACGCGGACGCAACCTCGATCAACAATTACGCCTGGTCGTTGTTGACCTGTGTGCCGATCGACCTGCGCGATCCGGAGGCGGCGCTGCCGCTGGCGGAAAGGGCGGTGGCGATGAGCGGTGGCCGGCAGTCAGCGGTGCTGGATACGCTTGCTCTGGCGTACTCGATGACCGGCGACGACCGCAAGGCGGCGGAGGTTCAGCAGAAGGCCTGCGAGCAGTTGCCGCCGCAAGCTCTTGGTGGTGTGGGCTACGGAGCGGTCCTGGTGCGGTATCTGCTGCGGACCGGCGACGTGGGGGCCGCCGATCGCTTTGTGGCCGATAGCGTCGAGGGGTTCCGCAAGTCTGTCGGGCAGGACAACCCGCGGATTGCCGTGGAGTTCAACGCCGCTGGTGTCGCCCTGGCCAACGCCGGTCACTACTCGATGGCCGAGCCGCTGCTGCTCGAGGCGTTGGAACTCAACCGGGAGTTGCTGGGTTCCGAGCACGGGCGCGTGGCCGATGGCCTCAGGAACCTCGCGGGTCTGTACCACATGCAGGGTCGGTACGCGGAAGCGGGGCGGGCCTACCGCGAGGCGCTGGCCCTGCGCCGCAAACTGCTGGGCGACGATCACCTGCTGGTGGCCGAAACGCTGCACTCGTTGGGCAACACCCTGCGACTGGGACCGGATGCGGCGGCCGCGATTCCGGTGCTGCGCCAGGCGCTGGACACCTACCGCAGGCTCAACGCAGATGGAGTTCCGGCGGCCTCGAGCGTCAAGCTCGACCTGGTCCTGGCACTTCTGCGGGTGGGCCGCTTCGAGGAGGCTGAACCGCTGGCCCGGGAGACTCTGGCCCGCTGCCGGACCCTGTACGGTCCGGAGCACGTGGACACCGCGATGGCCATGCGGGCGTTGGGCCGGTTGCTGATCGAACTGGGGGAAGCCCGACAGGCCGAGCCGATCCTGCGCCAGTGTGTTGTGGCCTTCGGCCGGTTTCACCTGATCGAGAGCGAGAAATGGCGCGTGGCCCGGGCGCGAGGGACGTTGGGGTACTGCCTGGCTTCGTTGCGTCGTTTCGACGAGGCCGAGCCGCTGCTGGTCGAGAGCTGTAGGGCCCTTCACGCCATGAAAGGGGAGGGCTTCATCGCGACGCGCATCGCGCTGGAGCGTGTCGTCGCCCTCTATGAGGCGTGGGGCAAGGCTGACGAGGCGGCGCGTTGGCGTGCCGGCGTGCCGGGCGATGAGGAACACGGCGTGCAGTCCCGATCGGCGGCACCATGACACGACGAGTATGGTGAAGGCGCCGGGCCGGCTCGAGGCGGTACCGCCGGGAATTGTACGGACTTGTCGGCGATGCGCTTACTTGCCTTAAGGGGCGAGAGGCCCGGCGGACCGCTCAGCGTTCACGCAAGCCTGTAACACACCTGTAACGATTCGTCAGATTCGCTGGTCCGGACGGAGAGAGATACTCTATACTTGGGCAACCTTTGAAACCTTCCTTCCTCCTCCTAGAGCCGGGCGGGAGACCGGGCCCCGAACTTCGGGGCGACGGTTTTCCGCCCGGCGTCTCTTTCGCCGTCGGCGGGAAGGTCGGCAGACGTGGTCATCGACCTTGGCGTAATGAACTGTTGTGCGGGCCACGGTGTGGCGCAAGAGGAAACCCCCCCAGCGGACACCTCTGCCCGCTGCGGCGGTTTCCTTACCCCAAGGCCCCCCACCGATCGGTACACCAACCGGCCACACAAAACGTCCAATACAATTCGGCCGAAGGCAAATCGGATACCGCTTTTTTCGGCAGACCTGGTCGGGGCGTGATGTCGGCGCCCTGACGCCGCGAGGTAGCGCGGAACACCGCTGCGAGGGGAGGATTCGCCCGCTGTGGGGCGCAGCACGCTCAGGAACGCGCGCGGATCACGGATGGCGCGTTCACTCTGTGCCGGCGCTGGAGCTGGAATGCGGACCATCCCGGAGCGGGGCAGGTCCCAGTTGTCCTGGACCGATGCCTGTCGCCCATCATCGCAGAAAGGGTGTCGAGTAGGACGACCCAGTCCCGGGTGAACTGATCGTCCCATCGTTGGCCCGCGACGTCCGCCATAATGCCGACAAGGGCGTCACGGAACATGGGGAACCGCTCGGGCATCGCGCCGCAGTGGCCGCAACGTTGGCCGAGTTCGGCAACGGCCGATCGCAAACCTTCGGGCGAACGCAGGCTCTTCACCACGGCCACCAGCGCCTCGAGGAGCTTCCGCTTCTCCTCGGCCATGTCGATCGGGAAGAAGCGGCGCATGCCGGGGTGTGTGGCGAACAGGTGGGCGTAGAACCGGGCGGCCAACTCCTCACCCTGCGTTGCCAACGTGGCGAAACTCTTCTCCAGTCGCTCGACTACGGCCGGATCCATGGAGGGTCTCCCTTTTGTCTGCGAGGATTTCGCAGATTGGCCGGCAAAGCGCGGGGGATTGTCAGCGCAGTGCCGCACCGCCTGTATTGAGATCGAACCGCCGGCTTGGAGAGTTTAGAAGCGAAGTAAATGAGGCCCGTTATCGGGCAGCGGCAATATCGGGCTCAGCGGTCGTCGTCACGGTGGAGGTCCTTGAGGGCCTTGATGAGCTTCTTTCGCAGCGGGTCGTGTGGATCCACCGGATCGCAGCAGAAGAGTGTGTTTTTTCGGGCCGCTCCGCCCCGCAGCCGGGCCAAAAGGCGTTCCAGGCGACGACCGCACTCATCGACCACCGGGGACAGGCCCCCCACGCCGGTGTTGATCAACACCACGTCGCTCTCCACGAGCCCGTGGTATTCCGGCTGAAACTGGATGCGCGTGGCCAGTTCGTTGCCCAGGGGCGAATCGAGAAAACCGCGCAACTGGCGGGCCGTGAAGGGGGCTCGCCGCTCGTGCTCCTCGTCGTCGGTGAGACTGCTGTCGATCATGCCGTAAATCTCGCGGGCGAACGCGGCCGTGTCGTCCAGCACGCCCTGCAGGGCCGTGGCCGCCTCGCGCACGCTGCGGAAGACCTCGTGCAGGGAGCGCGGGGCCGGCATCACGAAGATCCGCCGATCGTAGGGATGGGCGTGACGCAAGTGGGGGTCGGCGTCGGCCTCGATGATTACGGCGCCGTAGCGGTCCTTCCTGTGGATTCGGGTGAGGGCTTCGGGGAGCACCTCGAAGATCGAGTCCTCGTCGTAGTTCAGCCAGCGGGCGCTGCCCACCTCGACGTCAACCGGAGGCCTGCCCATGGTGAGGGGCGGCTTCTTGTCCCCGGCGATCTTGGCCAGACGCAGGTAGTGTGGCGGGCGTTTGTACAAGTCGCCCAGCATGGCCTGGATGACCGTGCTCTTGCCGGCGTGACGTGGACCGCTGACGAAGGTGACAGTGAGTGCCATTGTGCTTCCGCGACCCGCTCCGATCCGGGCACTCGCCCGGCGCAAAGAACCATGCCAACGCCCGATTCTATGCCGGCCGGGAGCCCCGGACTACCGGGCGACTCGATGGGGGCGGAGTCAGGCGTTGGCCACCGACTTGGGCGGTCGAAGGGCCAGGATCAGTTCCACCTCGCCGGTGGATTGTCCGGTCTCCTCGGCGATCTGCAGGGGGGTCCGGCCGGCGTCGGCACGGTCGAAGATCACGCGATAGCGGGGGTCGTCGGTGGCGGTGTCCGTGGACGGACCGCCCGGTTCGGCGACGTCGCCGACCGTGCGGTCGATGGTGGGCTCGCCCGCGGTGCTGCGAAGCAGGCGCTCGAGGTGGTCGATCCGCTGGTCGGCGTCGCGGATGACCGATTCCAATTTGGCGAAGCGGGTGTCAATGCGTCCCTGGACCTCCTGGGCCACCTCTTCCAGCCGGGCCATGGCTTGCTCCATCTCCTGCACCAGCGACTCTTCGTCTCGGATCCGCGTGCGCTGCTCGCGGGTGTAGGCCTGCGGCGAGTTGGCCGACCGCCTCATCCGTCGTCGGGCCGAGATCAACATCAGCGCCGACGTGCCGATGATCAGCAGGATCAGCACGATCTGGCTGTTGGTCAGACCGGTGGACGAGTCGGCCAGGTGGGCCAGTGTTGCCTGTACGAGCAGGGGAGCGCTGACGTCCATGTCGTTCTTCCCGGGTCCTTCCGATCAGACGGCCGACGGGGCCGATCACTGATCCGCTTGCGCCCTCCAGGCGCCGGCGGCGGCCTCCATGACCGCCCGCAGGGCGACGCCGTGCTGCCGGGCCGCTTCCCGGCAGTCGTCGTATTCCGGCGCGGCCGTCATGATCTGCCCGCCTCGCCGGGAGACTTTGACCCGGACCGGACCAAACGGAGTCTCGACGCGGACCGTTGACCGAGCCAGCGTGGATCGGTGCACGTCGTGCCGACGGATGCCCAGCGTGGTGGTTTCGGTGAAGAGAATCTCCTCGAGTTCGGCCACCCGGTGTGGCTCGGCCAGCACGGCGAGCAGCACGGCGGGTCGGGACTTCTTCATGTATATCGGCACGCAGTAGACGTCCAGTGCACCCGCCTCCAGGAGTCGCTCCGTGCAGTAGCCCACGACTTCCGGTGTAGCGTCGTCGATGTTGGCCTCCAGAACGGTGACCAGATCGGTGTGGGAATCGCCGTGCCCCGTTCCCAGCATCACTCGCAGCACGTTCGGGCGACTCCTACCCTCCCTTCGGCCGGCGCCGTAGCCGACGCGCTCGATGGTCATGGCCGGCGGCGGGCCGTAGGAGTCCGCGACGGTGGTCAGAAACGCGACCCCGGTGGGAGTGGCCAGTTCCCCGACCTCGTCGCAGGCCGCCAGCGGGACGCCCTTGAGCAACTCGGCCGTCGCCGGGGCCGGCACGGGCAGGATGCCGTGGGCGCAGGTGACGGTCCCGCTGCCGGTGGCGATGGGCGAACAGACCACTCGCTGAACGCCCAGGTTCTCCAGAGCGATCGCCGCGCCGATGATGTCGGTCAGGGCATCGACGGCCCCGACCTCGTGAAAGTGCACCCGCTCAACGGGGCAGTCGTGTACTTTTGCCTCCGCCTCGGCCAGCCGCCGGAAGACAGCGACCGCACGTTGTTGTACTGCCGCCGATAGTGGAGATTCTTCGATGATGCCGCGGATGGTCTCGAAGGAGCGGTGGTGTGAGCCTTGCTGCGTTTCGCCGGGCACGGTCACGCGGGTCGCGGCCAGGCCTTGCTTGTTGATCCTCTCGGCCTGCAGCGAGCAGCCGTCGATGTGCAGGGCGGCAAGCTGTCCTTGGATCGATGCCAGGTCGGCCCCTGCGTCGATGAGGGCGCCAAGCAGCATGTCACCGCTAACGCCGCTGAAACAGTCGAAGTAAGCAGTTGTCATGACCGCGGCTCCTGGCTCTCGCCCGGTACGACGCTGTCATAGAAAATCTTCAGCGACATCTTAATCTCCTACCGTGCAAGTGTACAAGGTTCAGCAGATACGTCAAAGCACTGTCCCGTGTATTGTCTTGCTCCGGTCGGCAGTTGGGATGTTATGCATTACGTGGTCGGCGCTCTTGCATAGCCGAAGCCTCTTAAGTATTGTGACGCCATGACGGCTTCCACAGCAAGGGGTCCGGCGGACCACCCGAAACAGGTCAACCTGACGCTCGATGATTCCGGCGCCAACGTGCTGGTGGACACGCAGATCGTCCATCGCGAGGACATCGCCAACAGCGAAGGGCCCATCGTCGAAGGGCGCGACACTTCGGGAGAGACTCACCCGGCGATCAACCGGGCGATCTCCTGGGCTCGTGCTCGGGGCTACGATGTGGCCGTGATCCTCTGGTAGCCCGGCGTATCGACTGCGCGGCGAAGGCTGGCGGCTGGGTGCGTGGCACAGGTCATCCCAAGCGGGGATGGCTTGGCGACCCCTGCGTTCGGTGGCTGGGCTCATATCAAGGGCGAATCCCGCCCGTCTGACCTACGATCATTGCTCGAACAGGGGCGTGGACAGGTACCGCTCTCCGCAGCTGGCAAGGATCACCACGATCAGCTTGCCCTTGTTCTCCGGCCGCCCGGCGACCTCGTTGGCGGCGCAGAGGGCGGCGCCCGAGGAGATGCCGCACAGGATGCCCTCCTCGCGGGCGGCCCGGCGCCCCCAGGCGAAGGCATCGTCGCTGCTGACCCGCACCACGTCGTCGATGATGTCCAGATTGAGCACCTTGGGGATGAAGCCGGCTCCGATGCCCTGAATCGAGTGTTTGCCGGGCGCGATCTTGTCACCGGCCAGGGCCTGGGTGATGACCGGTGACGTCGTCGGCTCGACGGCCACGCACTTGAAGTCGGGCTTGCGCGCCTTGATGGCCTCTCCGGTGCCGGTGATGGTCCCGCCGGTGCCTACGCCCGAAACCAGAATGTCGGCCTTGCCGTCCGTGTCGTTCCAGATCTCCATCGCCGTGGTCTTGCGGTGAATGTCCGGGTTAGCGGGGTTGTCGAACTGTTGGGGCATGTAGGAGTTGGGGTTGTGCTCGACCAGCTCCGTCGCGGCCCTGATGGCCCCGGGCATGCCCTCGTCGCGGGGGGTGAGCACGAGGTCGGCGCCGAGAGACTTCAGCACGGCCCGCCGCTCGAGCGACATGCTCTCCGGCATGGTCAGGGTCAGCCGATAGCCCCTGGCGGCGCACACGAAGGCCAGGGCGATGCCCGTATTGCCCGACGTGGGCTCGATGATCGTGGTGTCGGGGTTGATCTTCCCGTCGCGCTCGGCGGCCTCGATCATGGAGACGCCGATGCGGTCCTTCACGCTGGAGAGCGGATTGAAGAATTCCAGCTTGGCGTACACGTCGGCGGGTGCGTCGATGAGCCGCTGGATCTTGACCAGTGGTGTTCGGCCGATGAGTTTCGTGCTGTCGGCGTAGAGATCGCCCATCTGCTTTCTCCGTCCCGGGAACCGGGATGTTCCTCTCGTTGCGAGTCAATGCCCAACTCAGCGTAGTCAGCCACCGGAGGCCTGTCAAACGGCCCGCTAGAGACCGTCGGCGCAGGTCCGTGACACTTCCGGCGGCATTCGGTTTGGGGTGCCACGGGCGGCTTGTCCGCCCGTGCGGCGGGTGGCATGCTCACGCTCGCGTGAGCATGTTCGATGCGGGGTGCCACGGGCGGCTTGTCCGAGGCTGTCCGACAATTGACGAGCGTAAAATAGTAGCCTCCATATGGTTATGTGAAGCGAACAACTAGCACATAGCCAGCATGGAGGCTTGGGATGCCAGACAGTGCCACGGAGGGCACGATTCT
>Ga0307379_10004422_pt1 | contig 20047 bp, 15 predicted proteins | sample UN2MG_FD_202237 | JGI IMG/M metagenome (GOLD analysis project Ga0307379, IMG submission 202237) | Soil microbial communities from Risofladan, Vaasa, Finland - UN-2 | ecosystem: Environmental > Terrestrial > Soil > Coastal area > Acid sulfate soil | place: Finland: Risofladan, Vaasa | collected... | reverse complement strand
CACCAGAAAGTCCGTTCGCAGCAGCTAAAGTAACAGGTACGGCAAGGCTACCAATATCTCCAGGTGAACCACTAGCTGTACCAGTTACAGAAAGCTCGTTTTCATCGATTGCTCCCGATGGGTAGAGAGGATTATTGTCATAGACTAGGAGATCGTCTGAGACACGCCAAATTTTTAATTGACCGCCATCGTCATCCCAAAACATCTTATAGTTAAGACCAGCCATATTATCTTTTTCAACTGTAGTGATAGTGATACCAGTACCAACGCCAGTAAGAGTAGCTGGAGAAGCACCAATACGACATAGGGCTAAGTTTGAAGCTCCTCCTGCCCGAGTTTCATACATTCCTTTTACCAGGGTACCATCAGCGCGACCAAATAGTTTGGCAGCCTGAGATATGCTGGCTACTGAATAGAATGACTCACTAGGGCCACTAGTTGCGGTTCCAAGAATGAGAACTACAGGATTCTCATTAACAGTAGTAATCTGGAGATTACCATCAGCAAGTTTTGGAAAAATCCCAGGTAAATTTTCGAATGCCATTAAATTTTGCCTCCCTATTAAACTTCGTTGCTAACAGTAAGTCTAAAGATAATTTGTTCTAACGTCTTCTCTCTCATATTGATTAACTTTTCTGTTCTAACAAAGAAATCAATTGGTCTGCCATAGTATCTATTATTACCTATATCAACAACTTCGTTAGTTCTCCAACTTTCATACAATAATCGATTTACACCACTATAAACAAAGAACCAATCGTACTCTTCCATCACTGTTTCAAGCCAAAGGGCTCTTTCATTTGCTTGTTTATTCGTTTTAGCCCAACATGTAAGTCTCAATATGTTGTCATAAAAATAACCCAGAACTAATCTTTTATAACCTGGAGCATCTGGATCATCTAAAGTTTCTCGTAACAATGGTCTACGATTTTTTATATTACCTTCATTTGGTCTACCCTGTTGATACATTCCAGGGACCCTGCTTGTTACTGCCATCGTTATCAATTCTGTTTCAAATGCCTTATCTGGTTTCTCGTAAGCTATACCAACTTGAGCATCTGGAATCGTATGGTTTCTTGCTTCATAATCCTTTATAGCTGTTCTAATAAGTTCCATAACTTCAACAATATCTTTTGCTTTTCCAGGGGTCTTAGTTCTATCTGGGATAGACTTTTCTGTGATATGAGTCATCACTTCGTCTACAATAATCTTAACTTTCTGGTTATTTACTATTAAATCTGGGTCTAAAAGATCTGTTCGAAGAACTGAACTCATTATCCACTCACATAAGTTGGAACATCCAAGTATTTAGTATGTTCTTCGCTCGTAAAAATCTTCCAATATTCTAATTTTCCGTTATCTGACCTATATCCCCAAGTATGAACTACTCTATATATACTATCACGTTTTCTAGGAATTGCTGGGTCTCCCTCTAAATCTAAAGCAACCTTGACAATTTTATCTTGCTTAGTTATAGGAACATCATAACGTATATAGAATACTACGAAAGGTACATTTATCAAGCCCGGTATACTTAACTTTTCTCTAGTAGCTTGACTAACATCACGACCGATAGTAATAGAATAATATTGAACCTCTATTTCATCCCAAATATAACCTTCACCAAAACAAATTGGACACCATCTATCTTTGTCGGGTTCTCTAGTCACAATATCTACACAAGAACAAGGAATAGTTAATCCATTGGTATCTCTACGCATTTTGCGTAAAAGTCCAATGGTTGCTTTGGGAATCTCGGGATGTGTTCCATCAAAAAAACTAATGAGTTCTTCCCGCATATTGGGTTCTGAGCCAGTAGTTCCACTGGTATAGTAATTATTAATTGAACTTGTTGATCGTCGATATGGGTTAAAAGTCATTTTTACCGTCTCCACCAACCGCGAGCCCATCGTCTAGAACCAGTAATAGTGCCCTTTACAGTTGCAGCAGGAAAACTACCATCGGAGTCTGCATGTAGCCATGATCTTCCTATTGCGGGACGGTCTGGATCGTATGCTCCCTTAATAACATATCCAGGAGATTGCACCTGTCTTCCACCAGCTTGTAAAGCTCCTTCCCACCTAGCAAGACAATCTTCTACACGCTGTAAGGGAATATTGGTATTTCCAGATTGAACATTATATTCAACCTCAAGGTCGGCTAATTTTTTTCTCTTTAACCTATCATGACCACCTGTAGCGTTAATAAGTAAGATTTGAGCAGCACGACAACATGTCCACTGACTTCTAACAAATAGATAATATTCGTCGCTAGTATAGTTTTTATCCCAAGTAAGATTATCAGCTTCTCTGGAAGCTTCAAAAATAGCCATATTAACAGTATCGTCTGGAATATTTTCGATGTAGGCACCTATATTGAGTTTAGTTCTACGTAAGGTACAATACATGGGATTATAGACTGTTGTGAATGAAAATTCATAGTCTTCTTCCAAACTAACCCCATTAGTTCCAGCAATAGTGCTATCTAGAGTTACTGTAACTAGATTATTTTGACGTAAAACACCAGAAGGAATTGTAATAGTTAATTCAGATCCACTAACTGCTGGATTTGCAATGATAGCTCCCTCGGCACCTATAGTACTTTCGCCATTTACAGATTCAGAATAAACAGAGATATCTACTCCGCTAACTACTGTTGCAGAATTGATATCACTACTAAAGTTAACAGTTATGTCATATGCATCAGTGGGGAGAGTTAAGTTAGAATCACCATCATCAGGCTCAGTAGAAGAAACAGTAAAAGTAGTAGCAACAGTTGAACTAGAGACAGTACTATCTGTACCAACGGTACCTAATACAGTCGTTGAAGTACTATCGGGAAGCTCTTCGATATTGCCACTTCCCGTTTGAAATGGCCATATTAGATTACCAGAGTATGTTACTGGAACTTTTAGAGCAACTGTCCAATAATCCCCTACTTGAAGAATGCCATTAGTAAAACTTACCGACACACCATCAGAAAGTAAAATTGGAGATTCTTTAGTTCTGAAAGGACCATGAACTAAGCCATCACTAGTTAACTGGAAGGTAAATCGAGCACTATCAGCTTGACCCGAAGTCGTGATATCTAAACGAAGAGTATCAGATTGAACTAGTCCATTATAACTACCAGTAAATTCTGGTTCCGATATACTAGTATTCGTACCGGCGCTAATTGGATCGAATATGGTGCGACTGGTGAGTCCAGTTTGATAATCATCAGTTGCGTCTTCATCTCCAGACAGATAAACTGTATATTCAGTATCAGCTTGAAATCTATTGTCTGGGGTAAAAATAACTTTAGTGCGAAATAGATGCCCTGAACCTACTATATCTAGTGTCTCTACTTCGTCTAGAGTTGTAAGCGAAATACGTTCAAATTCAAAAGTTCCCTGCACCATTCCGTGATAACCGGGAGATTGAAGAATCTCATCTTCGGTACCAAGACTAGGAGCATCCAGGAACATTTGAAGATCAGGACCAGACCAAGTATCAAAATCGGGACCAGTGATAAAAAGATTTCCATTTGATAAAGAATTTTCATCAATTTCTCTATCAAAAAGAACCCATACTTTATCTGTGCAAATTATCCCCTGACCCGAAACGGTTGGGTGGACAAGATCAACAATATTGGAGATAAGTTCACTCATTGTTAAAAATTCACCACCAATTATTATATTTAATATCCCGCTTGAATTAATTCCTCAGGAGATAAGGTCACAACCTTCTCGTCTGATTCTATCACATTGTATGCTTCTGTCTGTTTTTCAACTTTTTCTTTTTCTTTTTCAGAAAATTTAATAACAGCAATTTCCAGAGTTCTCAGTTTCTCTCTCAGGAATGTTAGAACACTTTTGCGTGATTTGTTAATTTCCTCCATTTTAATAAGGAATTTTGTAAGTGCAATATCATTTGCTTCACTAACTGCTACTTTAATACTTCTCACACTACCCTTAAGAATAAACTGGCATTTTTCTATTTTTCTCTGCTCTGCTGTGTTTTTGAGAAATTCCATTGAATTTATGACCGTAGGAGAACCAGCAGAAACAGTCATTGTTGTAGGTTCGTCTATTATCGATGTTTCATGATAAACTGTTAATGTTGGTTTATCTTTGAGGGCAATTAAATCTTCGACAGTTATATCACTCTCTAATTGTCCAGAATGTATTGCATTAATAATTCTATTTTGATCTGTATCAGAAAGTTTTATAAAATCTACTTCAACAGGTCCACGGTTAACAAAGTTCAGATTAATAAGAAGATTTTTGGGATCTCCAAGAAACCACATTGTAATACCATTAGCTAATCTAACTTGCATCTCAACCTCCTGCAACCATTATACTATTGCTGCTTGGAGAATACTAGAGGAAAGAACAAAAAAAGACCCTGTGAGAAGCGATCCCACAGGGTCCGTTGTCTAGAATTTAACTACTAGAGTGAGAGAGAAGCATCAGGCGCTATCTTAGCAAGCCTACTACCTGAAACATCAATCATGGTCTGGGCAGGAAGTACAATCTCATTCGCGACTACGTGTACATTCTTGAGGGAAACGCAACCCTGACCCTCATTGAGCATTTGCATTCCATAACGTTCGCGAAGTTTAAGTTTACGAAGGTCACGAGAAGGATCGTCAAATTCCTCTACCGTAACTTCTTCATCAACAACTAGTACTCCAAGTTCATTACTATCGAACATGAAGATATCAGTTAGTTTACGTCGTGGATCGTAGTTAACAAATGGACTAACTATGATACGAAGTGGAGTACCAAGGTAATTCGGTAGTTGTGGAGCCGAATTAATATCCTGGGGATATTCTAGGAGCGGAGTTGGAGTTAAACCGTGTGGGGCAGTAACTCCACCACTAGTCTGACCAGGCAGAACATTCATACCTGAACTTGGACCATTAGTACCACCTTGCCAGAACTTAGGTTGAGCACTACCTGTCCAATTGGCAAACATAGTGCCACCGCCATTAGCTTGAACAAACGCTCGAAGTTGAGCATCTTTAATAAACATTGTCCAAGTAAGTGGGTGCATTAGTAAGGTGTTGGCCATGAATCCCTGAGCCATTACCTGCGCCCAAGCATCGAAAACATCGTCCATGGTAACTGCACCATTGGGATTGCCCTGCATATCACGACCCGTACAGACACCAAAGATCGCCTTGCCGGGTTGAAGGTTATCAAAAGCAGTGGCACCAAGCTTACGGATCATCTTGAAGACTTTCTCTTCTTTATGACGAGCAAGCGCGCGACCAGCAGCACGTAGATGCATACCAATTACATCATACTGGCTGTAACGAACCATTTCCTCAGTAATCTTTACCGCGACACCGCTTTTACCGATGCTCGCAGTTACCGTACCAGGACCAACCTGGAGGGAACGTTCTGGGTATTCACCTTCCTCGGGAATATCGGCGGCATAAATAGCACCCGTACTACCGAAGGTAATAGTCTGACCATAGCCACTATAATTAATACGTTGGAGTAGACTAGTGCCAACCAAGAGAGGCTCAATAGCTTCTCTTACAATATTTTGAATAACTTTGGGGAAAAGCACGGGAGCATTAGGTACCGCGAGGGCATCCTTTAACTCAATCTGCTTTTCATTGCCGACGCGACCACTATGGTCCCAGATCCAGCGGAACTCTTCCACAGTTTGGTGATCTTCTAATTTGAATTCCATTTAAGTCTTCCTCCCTAAGGATTCATATATATACATTAATTAGTTAATTAACGACTAACCATGTTAATTAGGACCAAAGTATCAGCCGCACCAGCATAAGAAAGAATATCTGGGACGCCACCCGTAGCTGAACCGGGCATTTGATCCATCTGACCAAGGTTAAGACTAGCAGAACCTGCGACACCATTAGCCATTGAGCCTGAAGAATCTGTGGCTAGAGCGGGCATGTAAGCAGTATGAACATGTTGCAATAGGTCTCGGGGATGAACTTCAAATCCAACGATTTGACCCATAATTGTAGCGAAGTTATCACTAGTAGGATCAGCAAGAACCCAGTTACTTCCTGAGCTACTACACTTCAGGAAATCGCCAGCCTTGAGGTTCGTGGTGTCCGCAAGAACACACGCGAACTTACTGAGAACTGTAGCCGCATCATCAAGATGGTAATAAACAAGAACAGGAGTAGTAGCCGCGACTAGTGCCGCAGGAACAGTCGCACTATCCGAACTATAAATAAAGATTACGCCAACCGGATAGTCAACGAAATAATCTCCAGCTTGAGTTACGGCAGCTAGAGCAGTTTTTTCAGTAACTAGAATACTAGACACATCTCCAGCAGTAGCAGTTAATGAAATTCTAGTGCGAGCAGTATTCTGAGCTACAGGATAATTATCAAGAGCTAGAGCAATGACCGTATGAGTAGATAGGAGAGGAACAACACCAGTGGTAGCATTGTAACGTCCCGTCGCATTGGTAATCGCATAAGCCTTGGTAAAAGTTGCCTGAGTACCAAAGATCAGATTTGAACTAGTAACGGTACCATCAACAGTTTCAGAACCTGATGGACATGGAATCAATGGAAGTTTGACTACATAGTCACAAAGAGGCGCAACTTGATGCTGCATATTGTAGTTATATTGGTAGTACTCAGTTGGATTGAAGCCGTCCCCACCACACCATTGCAGGTATGCATAGGGAGCAACACCAATTGGATAAATGAGACTTACAGTAGAACTATTAGCTCCTGGCCACGCTACACCATAACGACCCATAAACCCGGAAGTATGATCATAGCCAGCGTTAGCCGCTGTCCAACCAGCCTGACGAACACCAGTGAGGTATTCGAGGTTGACAGTCTTGGCCGCAGTGACAGGAACACCAGTCGCAACATCGATGACACCAGCATCTACATCATTCTGAGTATAGGTGACATCTGGTGTAGTTGACGCGCCATAAGAAGCAGGCATTACACAGCCATCAGGATCTAGGGCAATGAGTTTACCTGGAAGAACTACCATCCAGTTCTCAAAGTGTTTGTCCTTAAACTGCACTGGTAGCCAAGGAGCGGGTTTGAATTCCCCGGCAGGGCTAACGCCTTCGGAATGGCAAATGTCGGGAATTATGTTACCGACTTTGTCATAAACTTTATGAGACGCGCTGTACTGGTTTAAAGTATTGAAACTCATTTTATTCGTATCCTCCCTGAGGTTATTCCTTTTCAGAGTTACTATTTAGAACAGCAAGTGAGTCTTGTATGAATTTTTCCTCTGCTGCTGGTCCATAATTAGTTCGTATCTGCAAAGCCTTCAGTCTTTGATTTTCGTTAAGTTGTAGTAAACCTTCTACTGTTTTCTTTTTTGAATTATCTACTAGAACCGTTGGGTCTACTACTGTAGTTGTTGGATTTCTGTTAGTAAGCCCAGAACTAAGAGTATCGCTAATTTTTTGAATGTCAACCTTATGAGTTAACTCATCTAGTACTGTCTTGACTTCAGCGAGTCCTTTATCTTTTAATTCTAGTGAAACTTCTTCTCTAGTTTTCTTTACACCGTTGAGAAGAGTGAGGTCCACAAGATGAGCAAGATTTGCGGCGCGCACTTCTAGTGTCGCAGAAGCTAGTGAATCCATGATGTTATCTATGTCACTCTGAAGATACTTATTTTCATTACGAGACGACTCTAGACGTTTCTCTTTTTCTACTAGACTATTCTTTAGTTCACTAACTTGTTTATCTGATATTTCTTTTAATTCTTTTTCTTTTGTTTGATAAAGATTTTGTAGTTCAGAAATTTTCTTTTCATTTACAACAGAATCACAATTACACTGCAAATCTCTCTCTTTGAGAGAGGTATGAAGGCCCATATTCATTTGAACTAGTTCATCATCAGAAAGCGAATCAAAGTAGTCAGGAATAAATTGTCCCAAATCCTGAACACTATCGGACTTCTTTTCGGTACTAAATGGGCAACCCAGTCGCGCAGCCTTACGTTTGATACAGGCTACAACCGTTGATCCAGCATTATTTTTCTTTGCATATGCCATCGCTGACTTGGCATGATTACAGTCATTAACTGGATAACTTCGGTCAGGACCACAGAATGTCGAACTTGACATCTTTTTACGCTGTTCAGCAGAAAGTTTTGCGTCCTTAATAGCTTCTAGCGAAGAGCCATCCTCATTCTTGAGTTGACCACTAATACATTCAGCAACCATCTTGGCATATTCAACACCCCAAGAATCGTCACCAACAATACTTGTATACTCATCTCCCAGGATAACTTTGGGATCATTGGGATCTACAACTACAGCGTCGGCAACTGGAATAACTACTGGTTCCGGAACAACCGCAGGAGAAGGTAGTTGGAGATCAAGGAATTCGAAAAGTTTTTCTTCTGTGAGGTCTTGGTTGCTATCTATAATAGTCTTAACCTTGTCCTCAAGTTTATCCAATACACTATATTTCTCATTTCCTGATACTAATGAGAAGGCTTCTTTAAATAACATTTTTCGTTCCTCCTGAGAATTAATTATAACAGAATCTGTGATTCCGTTAACACTAATTTCAATAATCATTGATTTGGGATCGGCTGGTTTATTGACAAGAGAAAACTCGTCATATAAAAGATCACCAGCTATTAGAACCATTTTTATGCCATCATACATCTTTCCAGGCTCGTGATCGCACCTTCCTGCCTCAGCCCAATCTTGTTTACATTTTGAACAAACAGCACTATTGGTAGTGGAACCAGTGGAACCAGTAAGATATCTTTTATCCAGAATTTTTTGTTTAGCATCTGGATCCGCAATATCAGCAATTAATTCGATATATCCCAAACCTTCGTAGTTGGGATCTTCGGTAAAATGAGCATCTGTTAAAATATGATCACACACAGTATTAATAAGTTCGTCTTTTGAAAGACTACCTTCAACTAATTTGTCTAACCATTCCAGGGAATTAACGTCATCTTTTAAACCATTTTGTGTTGCAAGTAGGGTTCTAACACCCTGAGACAAGTCAACATATCTAGCAGCAACAACACGACCAATGGGAGCCTGATCATTATCGTGATGAACCTGTACTGGTTTAGGAAATGGTGTAGTCCAAGAAGGTACCGCATCTCTCATCTTGTGGGGGAGATAGAGACCATTATTGCGAGTAATTCTACCAGCATGAGTAGCGGCAATGCGAACCCTCAGGGGGGCGGTTTGCGCGCTCAGCCCCGTATTGGGATATAGATCCTTAATAACCTTATCGTCTTTACCGTCCTCAAGAGGTACGATATTTACGGAATCCCAAAAACGAACGTAATTAGCCATTCTTATTTTACCTCTTTATGAATTCCTATTTTAACATCCTTTTTTAAAATTTCATCATCTAGTTAGGATTATTCCTATAAATAGTTCTAAATTTCATACGACTACTCGAATGAAGAGGGGGTACATCATTCATATCAGCGTTAGTAGAGGAAATAATTCTACCATTAGCAGCCTGACAAGCTTCGCAACCTTCTGGATGAGATATTAGTTCTAGGCCAACCTCATCTAATAGTCTAGTTCCTAACAGATGACCATAATTGTAAGCCTTCGATAATTCGGTCGGCCATATCATATCAGTTCGATAGCGTGTGGAATCGAACGCATTACGCAAAACTTCCATAGTGTTTGCATTAGTATTATTATTCATTCGTTGTTTAAAAAGTTTTATAGTTTGAATCGCAAGTCTTTCTGTATAATTACTTACACGATTTCTAATTCTATCTCTGCCAAGAGCGATTAAGGTTTCGGCCTCATAACTTCGCCGGCCAGTGTGATCGTTAAATCCACGAATAAATTCTATCATAGCTAAACTATAGAGTTTGCTAGTGGCATCTGTAGCCCAGGTGCGAGCATGAGATATTAGGTATTCAAAATTGACGTTACCTGTGGACTGAAGACCTAATTCAACACGCTGAATAGTGTCAGCTTCCAACTCTCTAAAAGTTTCAGACATATAGGAATCTTGTCGTTGCCTTCGACTAACTCTTGCTACCGCAACTTTGGTCTGTTTGTCAGCTTCTGCTTCTTTTTGAGCAGTTGTTTCTTTAGTTTTTTGGGCGGTTTGAATTTGCTGATTCGTTACACCCGAGGATCGAGATGCGGCGGCAGCTTGTGAAGCGGCACTATAGGGTTCATCTACTGCCTTAATAAGAGACTCTGGTTCTCCAAATAACTTCCAATAGGTATTGTGCCATTCTGGATATTTACTAGGATCCTGATCTTCAGGATCTTCTGGTACTGGAATCGGTTCTAATCCAAGTTCGCTACGATATTCATCCCATGTATAACCATTGGCTTTAAATACTTCTGTCGCATGTTTTTCTTGTTCCATTTTGTTTTGTATGTCAATTTCATGGAACTTCAAATGAACCATATTGTCTTCCTCTAGGACATCTTCCCCAAAGGTAGATTCTAGAAGCAGTTCAGCGATAACAGCATGATCCCATTGAGCCTCTAGACTGTCTTGGATAGCCTTAACAGAGTCAATAAGAGCACGAGATAGAGTTGTGGCAGTTGCACGATTAACCGTACTCCCTTCACCCATATCTACTTCAGAAACACCCAAACCAGCAAGAACACGTTTTTTAAAATGCTGAATGTAGGCTTCGGCATTGAGGGCTCTACCTTCTGCCCCAATAGCCTTAATTTCATGACGCTCTGGAGTAACTAGAGCACCTTCAGCAGGCATGAAACGAATTTCTTCCTTAACAAGGTCTACTTCGTTTACACCTAATTCATTTTTGCCAGCAGGAGCGGTTTCTGTACCAACCTTATAATGATAGAGAGGGAATAGGTGCTGATAAAGAAGAAGTTCAACATTTTCTTCTATTTGACGTAGGGCGCGGATATCGTCCAGTACTGGAACTGTTGTTGGGATACCAAAGAGGAAACCTTCTCTACGGGCAATATGAAAGTGAATAACGTCATCAGGAGGAAATTCTTTAGTTCTTCCATTAGGAAGTGATTGTCGCCACTTAACAATTCTACCTGTATCGGGATCTATCTCCACAGACATGGTTTCGGGCGCCGCGGGAAAGTAACCTGCAATAGGTTTTAATTTTTTTCCTTTAGCGGTTACTCTTTCTTTTCCTCCAGAAGCTTCAATATCTCTAGCTTTAACTAGGTATGCATTAGAAACCCGGATTAAACTTTCCGCAGTACGCTTAAGTAGGGAGATTGTGGGAATATTGGAAGCTCTAGCAATTTGAGCCATGCGGGTTTTTACATAACGTAGAGTATCCTTATTTCTACCACGTAGCCCAAGACCCTCCTTAAACATGAGTCCTTCTTTCTTTTCGAAGGACCTACGGACATAGGACTCTGTATCTTGAACTTTACCAACTTCTGCCAAATCAAATTCAGGATCTAGGAACTGACTACGAGCAACAGCAAATTGCTGAGCATAGTTTAATGTAGCAATTTTAATTTCAGGAACCTTGGAAATTGGCATAGTTGATGGTTTTACCGAACGAATGGTAATTTCTGCATCATCAACCTGCCGTTTTATTTCAAATCCAAATAACTTCATAGTTGGTTAAGTTCCTTAATGCCTTGATTAACCTTTTCCATATCCTCCACACTTGCTTCAAGTTTGCATGGAGATACTGTGCGAACAGATTGAGAAAGACCAGAAATTATCTTTTCTACTGTTGGTACTAATGTCGGGTCTATTAAAGGTTTCCCCTCAAATTGAATCACATTTTGGCCATCAGGCAAGACCTTGTCTCTATTTGGGATTTTCTCATCCAAGTGTATTTGACTATTGTCATCTATCCAAATATCAAATGGACTATTGGGAGACAAGAAATTTTGGAAGAAATTATCAAGTTCTGATAGTTCTGGAGATTTCCCAGAATCAGAACACGCAGCGTGACCTTTCATCATTGCGGTAATAATAGCCTTAATAAAAACAATCATACGAACTATCTGTAATAATTTCATTTTTGAACGAAGATAGGCCGTATCATTACTACCCATTTCTCCTGTTAATGCCTTAACTTGTTTTACATAAAAGTCTAATTTACCCTGAATCCTAGAAGTAGCCTCCTGCAATTGGGAGGCTAATTGACTTAGTGAACTATTTAATTGCTGTTGACTAGGAGGTCCACTGTTGGTTGAATATGCAGGAATTCCCGCACCTCTAGTTATCAATTGAACGTTAATTGAATTAAATACACACGTTAGAGGATTGGTAACAAGAGCTACAAACTGGTCCAAAAGAGATGTTATTGTAAATAGAATGGGCGCGAACATTGGCGCGATAAGTCCCTGTAAAAGACCCATGAGATCATCTAACTGAATTGCATCCAACATAAACAAGGACATTAGAGTGGCAATAATTCTCTGTAGGTCTGGAACACACATAAAAGATAAACTATTGAGAAGAGAACACAAATCACCAAAAGAATCGGTATTATTGAGTAAATCTATGGTTAAATCGAGTGTAGATAGTAAATCTTTTAAATATTTATTTAAACCACCCAAAAGATCTAAATTTGGATGTAGTTCCAGTAACGCCATTAATCTTATATCACATGGAATACAATTACGAAGTGTATCCAATAGTTTTTTTCCTGCGCCTTCACTCAAAACAGATTTTTGTATTCCAAGAGTAAACGCCTGAGCACCACTATCTGTGGTCGCAGCAACACCACTATCAACTTGACTACCAAAAGCAGCAGCCTGACTAGTGGCAGTTGTCACTGGCGTAACTGAATAGGAAGACATACTTGTAATAAGAGAATTAGTTAATTGTTGATGATTCTGTAGAGTTCTAGAGATGGTGGCAAATATGGCAGCCTCAGTAGGAATGACATGAGCACCACGCTCAAAAGCATTGGCTATAACAGAACAATCCTGAAGAGGGGCACCAATACTTAACTTATCAGGATCGATATTATTAATATCAATATTGGAATAATCAAATTTTGGCTTAACATTCTTATTCATATTTTAATCCTAAAAAGGATTTAAAAGATTCTTTAACAAAGGTAACATCATAGAAAAAATCGCTAACACTGCATTTTTTTGATATTCTTCCAAATCAATTGGAGTGATTGTTTCCATTGCAGAAGATGTTGCCAAACTACCAAAATCCATTCTATATGGATCTTGCGCGGCATCACGGATATCTTCTACCGATATACTGGGAGGAGAGATAGCATTGTCTCGCACACACCCCAAAACAGATTTATAATCATCATATGTAATTTGTGTTGGGTCTTCCTTGTTGGGAAAACGCCGTTTCATAGCGGCTATTATGGTATGGTCTTTTATTGGGTCTAATTTAACAACTACACCACCAAGAGATTGAACTCTATTATCAATTCTTTGTTGTGTTGCTTTCACTAATGCATTTGCTGTGTGCAGTCCAGCAACAAGTTCATCTGTCTGATTTTTAATGTCATCTGTTAGAATTTCTTCTGGCTCTGGAATAAAGTCACTAGTTTCCTGAGCAGGTTCAATAAAAGAGATTTGAGGTCTATAGTTAAGGATAAAATCATCCTGTTCAAAACTTATATCATTAGATTTCTTAGCCATTTAAATTAGAGACTCCGTAGCAGTAATATTAAATACCACATTATCGATAACCTGTATTCTCTGATTGCCAGGAATCATTATTTTAACCCAAATAGATAAAAAAGTTACTGTGTCAGCTTTTGTAGAAGATCCCAAATCAGAACCCAAAGAGATAGTATTGCCGGGAGCAACCTCATCCCACTCGTCTACCATTGGAAGTAAATTACTTTCTTTTAATTTCCATTCCCAACCGGAACGTGTCCCATTAGTAATATCATTACCCGAATCGTCCACAAGGGATACTTGGATAGAACTATACCATTTAGTAGTATCGTTATTTCTAAGATAAATACATTTCTCTATAGATCCACCAACCTTGCCATCTAATGTGACAGTAAAGGGCGAAGTTTCACTAAAAGTAGTATTGATATCTGGTTGACGATATAATCCTAAGCCCATAATAATCTCCAATTAGAACTTAACACGGCGGGGGCGAAATTGTCTAGTACGATTATTGTGACTCTTTGATTGTGGTGCTGGTAAATCTCTAGACCATCCTGGCCAAGACCACAAAGGAAGAACCTGTGTTTTATTAGTATTGTTAGCTGGCAACTGAGAGGCAGATGAAATAATGTTTTCTTCTCCTCTTATAAAACTAGTTCTATTTAAAGAGTGGTTTTTAGAAACTCTTTCTGCAACATCATTTTTTAAACTAGGTCCCTCTGGATCACCAAATTTCCCAGCTATAGCAATTTCGCAACTATAAGTAGGTTTACCATAAGCAGTTTTTTCCAATATGAAAGCCACAAGGGCAAGATTTACTGCATCCAGGAAGTGATCTCCCGCTCGTTCGCTAGCTTGATAAACTGGAGCACCTGTCATTGAAACACGCTGGATAGTATAACCAAGTAACTGTTCCGTATAATGTTTATCAGATTTAGGATATTGAATCTGCAAACTTTCAAATCTACGAACAGAGTTTTCTACTAAGAAAGGTTTAGCTGGTTTTTTTATAATTTGTTTAGTAAAAAGATCATGAATTTCTATACTTCTACCAAAACCATAAGCCTTTACAATTTGTCGCAATCTAGCATCTGGAGAATTGGCTCCCTGAGATTGAACTGCACGAGCCCCAAATTCATGAAGAACCTCGACCTGGGTCGCTCCAAAACCTTCATCTACATAAATATATTCTGGAAACCATAGTCTATTAATCTCGGCTATTTTATTACAAGCACTTAATTGAGTACGTTCCCCCTTAGAAATAGTATACTTATCCACTATTCTAAATTTACTATCTTGAGGATTGTATCCCACTACTGCTATAGTTGTACCTATTTTAACATCGTTCCAGTCTACACCTACCATATAGGTCCAAGAACGAATCGGTTTCATTTGTTCGTAGGTATAGTTTGCTTGGGCTGCCTCAACATACTTAACTTGGTAGACCCCTTCTTCCTGCTCACCAAATTCAGCAAGAATTTCATGACGATATTGTTCTTCCGTATATTCTGATCTGTAATATTTTTCTTCAGATTCTCCCCAGTTTGGGTTTACTTGAGAAGGAAAATAGAATTCCTTATAGAGCGGATTGTGACAGGTTTCATAAAATTTCTCACGACGACCAGTGGGTGTTGATGACATCCATACAGTAGCAGTTGGAGAGTTAACAATTGTAGCAAGAGTAGCTCCAATATCATTTGGAGAAAGATAATCTGCCTCATCAAAAACTAACATGTTTGCTGGTTGACCACGAGCAGCCCCAGCATCTTGTCCTGATCGAGTACCTGCTGTAAATCCTACAATTTGACTTCCATTATTTAACTCTATCCTGTAACTAGGAGCCTTTACACTGTGGGCAATAGAGTTATTTAACATGGGATTGCCCTGAATTGAATCTGACAATCTTTTAAAAATCATTTCTATTTGGGACTGATATGGAGCAATTAGAACAATTTTAAATTTCTCTTTTGTCCACAAAGCATACAAAATAGCAATACACAGCACCTCCGTCTTGCCTGCCTGTCGTCCTATTCTAAAGATCTTTCTTCGACTTGAACAGGTTAACATTTCGGCTTGATATGGACGATGAAAAATAGACTTTCCCTGTTTTGCTAAAACGGGATCATATGGTCTAGATTCAGAAGGAAGAGTACCTTCGGCCGTTTTTCGTTTCCAAATTTCTCCATCAGGATCGATACAATGCCAATCTAGATACTTGTTGGCCCAAGTTACTGGATTTAACATTGCGGTAATTGAGGAGGTGTCTCCACCAAGAGAAGCAAGAATACTATCTGGTATATACTTTAGAGGAATCCCATCACACTCGACTTCAAAGGTCTTATTCTGACCCCTTTGAATTCTGTGTTTACCTATATAGCCTTTAATACAATTGTGACAGATACCAGAACATTGATTGAGATTTATTGACATACACCTTATCCAGTCGGGGCTATTCTTGGGACATATCCTTTGAGATTTCTAATCGGATTATATGCACGAGTAAGAGTGTTATCAATATGTCCTTTAGTATATTTTCCCATGGCGGTCCAAGCCTTACCACTAGTAAGGCCACCCATCCTTCTAGCAATTCCACCAGCTTGCCAACCTACCCTTCCACCATATCCAAGTGCCGCTCCAGTAGTAGCACCACCAAGTATACTTGTATTATCTGAGAAGGCACCATACATTCCACCAACACCAGCACCTAAAGCAGCACTTCTAGCATAAGGATTCATTGTCGCAGCACCAGCAGCAGCAACGCCTGTTCGACCGAATATGGAACCTAAAGTAGATCCAGACCTAGCTGCGCCAGCAAGTAATAGTTTATCAGCAACCCAACTAAATCCCCCGCCAATTAAATGAGATGGTGGCCGTGCCCGTACCATTATAATCCCTCCTACCTAAAATATGGACGATAGAGAAGAGTCGCCTCATTTCCAAGAGCAACTCTACCATTTAATTTAGAATCTTGAATAGCTGCCAAACTTCTTTGCCTCATTGTTGCAGCAGTCCCAAACTGATCTACGGCAGGACGACCCATCTCTAGCATAGCACGTTGTCGCATATGTTGGTAGACCGCAGGACGTGCTAAGAACTGACCTAATCCACCACCTTGAGCAGATTGAGCCATATGAGTCAACATTCCAACTTGAGCTAAACCCGCAACAGCCACACCAGCAGTAATAGCTCCAGCAGTACTACCTAGTCCAAGAGCCCTGGTAGCTACTTTAAATCCATAGTTCATTGCGGCGTATTGAGCAACACCTTTGGTTGCACCCCAAGCACCACTCTTGCCCTGCTTCTTGGCATCGTGATATCCTTGGATAGCAGACAATCCGACGAATCCGCGACCCATCCATTTGCCAAGTGGACTTAGTCCCTTTCCAATACCAAAGGACTCTTTGGTAAATTTCATAGCTTCTTGGTGCATCGCGGTTCCTGCATAGGAACGCACAGAACTACCCACTCTAGCCATTCCAGGAACACGATGATGCAGAGATCCCCAAACTCGATTAGAACCAGTATTCCAACCAGTACCAGCTAAGTTCGGACCCCAAGTTTCCTGTGGACCTATCATTTACATTCTCCTAGTGTCTACCTCTGTGCAAACCTTGTGTCAAACCAAAGGTACTATCCATAAACATTTGTCTTTCTTCTTGTCGAGCACTTGCACCCATTCCAGGTTCAAATCCAGAAGACGAGATACCTGATTGTTGGGCGATTCTAGACATTGAATTGGTACTCATTCTACTATTATCTACACCCGATCCCACGAAGGCAACAGTTCCAATTCCCGCGCCTGCGAGAGCAGTGGTTGCATATGGATGATTCCAAGCAAAACGACCGACTTTTCCAGCAGCAGAGAACCCGTGACGACCGATTCCCTTTGCTGCTCGATAACTCCATTCTGCGGTACCTTGACTAGCAATTCTTTTCCCAGCCGCTTTTGCAACATCAAGAGAAGTACGTGTAGTTAGGGCGCCAATACCTGCACCAGCAAGTGCACCGCTAGCGATACTACGAAACATACCTGTTGAGGAATTATCTTCATTTCTAATACCGCCAACTATACCACCAATAGTTGCACCGGCACCAATACGTCGGACACTACCACCAAACAGAAATTTCCCTAAAGATAAACCTGCCTCACCTGAACCTTTCCACATACTAGTGAGTGCCATTAGATATTATCCTCCATGTTTAGACTGCTGACGAACCGAATGTACTCCAAATCTACCATGTTGTTTACCGGCACTATGAGCACCTTTCCACACTTCTTCTTGAACTATTCTAAGGTCTTGTGCTGATTTGGTCAATTTAGCTGAAGCTCTACTTGCCGTTCCAGTGAATGCGGTTAAATTTTTCATTTCTTTCATACTTTCTTTAATAGCTTGAGTTGTCCATTCTGGAGTAGGTGCTGCCCTTTCTATGAGGCCCCAGTCAATTAAAAAAGCTTCTTTTGACTGTGAATTGTAAATAACATTTCTACCAGCGATATCAGCATGTTTGATTCCTCTTCCAGCGGCAGTTGCTATTGTTTCCTTTATCATTCTTGAACCTTCTTCTGATAAAGGTAAAGAATCTCCAAGAGGATTATTTTTAAATATTTTGTCAGCCCCTTCTCCAGGAATATATTCCATATAAAGAGAGGATCGTTTTTTTCCAAACAAACGAGAGAAAAAACTTTTCCCTTTGGCTTCATATCCATAAAAAGATGGAGCCGCTGGAGTCCCGGCTAATTTTTGTAAAGTTTCAGCCTCGCCAGCCAAGGCAGTTTCTGCTGCAGTTTTTAAAGTACCTTTTCCATGTGCTACTTTTTCAACAAATTGAAAAGCCTCTCCACCAATAGATGTTTCTCTCAGAAAGGCTTTACCAAAAGAACCTGCACCAAGTTCTCTAACAACTTTAGATCCAGATAAAAGTGAAAGAAATTTGGGACTTTGTGTAAATTTTTCAAAAGTCATACCTGCCATTTCTGCAAAAACTTTTACTCTATCTAATTTAGAACCAAAGGGTGTCTTTTCTCTAATAATTTGTGTAGCCATACCCCGATCACCAGGATGAAGAGCGCCAGCAAGAGGATTAATAGCGGCACCTTGTTTTGGAATACGAACTGCATCAATTCTTGGAATAAGTTTCTTTTCTATATTTCCATATATCTGTTCTGTCTTTTTCAAATAGTTAACCGATTCTTTTAACTGTGTAATAGTAGAAGCATTTTCAACTGCACGAGTAGCTTCAGCTAGTCTATAGCTTTTAGCCATTGTGAACATTTCATTACTATGAAGAGCCGCTGCATATCCCTCATTAAAAATTGGAAGAAAACCTTGATGTCCTGCAACTTTTCCTCTTGTAGTAGTAGCAGTAATCATACTTTCTCGGGAACTAATTTTTCCTACTGCCTGCTCAGTAAAAACTCCTTCTCTTTGAGTAATTTTTAATAAACTTTGAGCCTCCCCTGTTTCATGAAAAACAGTAAAGGGTACCGCAAGCTTTTCTCTTTCTAGCGTAGTTAAAGGACGACCGAGAGTAGAGGATATCATCTCTCGAATACCTTGTTTATGAATTCCAACTACTGGTGCAATACGTGCTTTCCCTGTTCCTGTAAGTTCTGTACGTAGTTGAGAAAAAGCAGTATTTTCTAAAATGTCTTTACTTGCCTCTATGCTAGTAAACCCAGGTTGTAAAACTGATATCTTATTTTCTCTAAAAAATCCAGAAACTCTAGCAAAAAGTCCACGTCGACCAGCGCGAGCAGTTTGTTCTACCGTTCCTCCAATAACCCAGTTACCAAATCTTCTGGCTACAGCCATCTTAGCAAGAGCCTTTGCTCTATCATATCCAGAACCAAAATCTGTCAGTTGTTTACGTTTATGTTGGGCGATTCCTTTATGAGATAAGCCCTCAATAGTATTATAGTTATCATCTTTACCAGAAAATAAGTTAGATATACCATAGGCAATACCTGCCCCCAGGACTGCCGCTCCAACTATCGCTCCTTTTCCCAACTTCGATGTTTTGCCAGTTAATGCTTCAAAAACACGTTCAGTAACAAGAGGATTCTTGATAGTTCCAAAATAACGTTGAGCTTCGATTAAACTTAATTCACCACTTCTGGTGAGACCAATATCAAAAGCTCCAAATTTATATGGAAGAGCACTCGCTGCACGAGTTGCAAAAGCCTCTACTCTACCTCTGAGAGCACTGTCTTCTATGGGAATTGCACTTTCTAAGAAATGGGATTCTTTAGCCCATTGCTTTACCGCTGGTAGGTAGTTTCCAATAGTATTAATAACCTTTTGGAAAAATGGAGAACCCCAACGATAAGCAGAATAAATGGGTTTATTCCCAAGAGTAACTACTCTGAACTCATTAGCTAAATCTAATTTTTCTTGGAAAATATGAAAACGAGGAGAATCAATTAGTCCCTCATAGGCCTGTGCAGACATTTCTGCAAAATCAAGAGACACATTTCGACTATGGGCACCCCAACGTTGTTTTGTAACTATATTGGAAAGAGGACC
>Ga0307379_10004421_pt1 | contig 20049 bp, 17 predicted proteins | sample UN2MG_FD_202237 | JGI IMG/M metagenome (GOLD analysis project Ga0307379, IMG submission 202237) | Soil microbial communities from Risofladan, Vaasa, Finland - UN-2 | ecosystem: Environmental > Terrestrial > Soil > Coastal area > Acid sulfate soil | place: Finland: Risofladan, Vaasa | collected... | reverse complement strand
TTGTTGCAGTTCAAGCGCCCTGTTGTTGAGCTCCAGCAGCGCCGCGCCCTGCAACTGCCTAGCCATGGTATCCAGTTCTGCCAGCGCCTCCGGCGTGAGCTGGTTGTAGTGGACGGACCGCTCGAAGAACGGGCCGGGCTTTGGTGCGGCCAGCAGGTTGGTGGCAGCAGCCTCGGCATGATCGCCCAGATTGGCGCCGAAGTAGCCCAGAAGGGCAGCGTCATCCCCGCTCGGCAGATAGGCCGGGGCGATCAGGCTGACGCGGCCGTCATCGTCACTTTGCTCGACCAGACCCAATCGGATCAATTCGTCGAGCACGGTCCGCGGATGAATATCGCGGCTAACCTCGGCGGCAAGGGTCTCGAAGGATACCCCCTCGGCGCCACTACGCGGCAGACTGCGGGGTGCGCCGGTCTGGCCCGTATAGGGCGCCCCGCCCATCCACCGAGCCAATATGCGGGGCAGCGGACCCGCCCCCTGCGGCTCGGCATCGCCGTCGGTGGTTTCAAGCCGCGTCCGCACGAGGCGGATGTCCTTGCGCTGCAATCCGGTCAGCAGGCTGATTCGACTATCGGTCAGCCGCTTGGCTTCCAACCTGAAATGCCGGTTGCACACTTCGACGTAAAGCTCCTTCACCCTCCCCGCAAATTCCGGAAAGGCCATGCCGCGCGCAATCATTACCCGGACCAGGGGTCGCAGAATGCGGCTCAGCGCGTCACCAAAGGGGTTTTGGGGGAGCATTCGGCCTCCAGTTAAAAGTACATGGACTTTTTACCCATTTTCTCCTTGCCAACAAGGGTGCATCGCGATATTGACAATAAATGGGTATTTTCCCCATTTTTAAAAGAGGAGATCATCATGCGATCCATCGTTCTGTCCCTGGCCGCGTTGCTGCTGGTTGGCGCTTGCGCGGAATATTCCACCCAGACCAGCTCGGGCGCCGAGTATCTGGCGCGCTACGAACCAGTGTCGACCCAGGCCCAGCCCGTGGTGCAGCGCACAGTCCAGCGGACGGCAAGCGGCACCGAGATCGTCGACGACACGGTCCAGACCGTCTCGACCGACGAGCCGATCCGCCATGCCGCCGCTATCGAGCCGTTGCTGCGACTTCCGGCGCGGATTGGGCTGGCGCGGATTGAGGCTGGCCGGTTGACCGCCATTCCAGTCGGCGAGAGCGCGCTGTGGACAGCGTTCGCCCAACGGCATGCAGCACTCGGCGGCTTCGCGGCCATCGATCCCTTCCTTGCCGACTACACGTTGCGCACGGTGCTACCCCAAGACCAGCGCGCGTTGCGCCGCGATGCCTCTGACGTTGTGACGATGATCCGCCTGGGCGCGGCGCGCCAGCACATGGATGCGGTGCTGATCTACGAGGTCGGTTCGCGCGAACGCCGGGTCAACGGGATCGATGGATTGGCGCCCATCGGGCTGCTGGGGGCAGCGCCCCTGCCCGCCGCGCCAATTGAGAAAGAGGGCGTGGCCCGGGCCTTCCTGATGGACGTGCGCAACGGCTATCCTTACGGGGCTGCCTCGGCCTCGGTGGACCTTGTGTCGCTCGACCGTCCCTTCTGGTCCGACAAACCGCAGGACGCGCTGGGGATCGAGGCGAAGACCCGGATTACCCGTGGCCTTGTGCCCGAGGTGGAAAAGATGGTCGGCGGTGTGCTCGAAGCAATGGCCGCGCGGACGCCGCCAGCGAGTTAGGGGCATCACATCAGCTGTCATCTTCGACCGCGTATCCGGCTCCACCCAATCACTGACCTCGCATCAGAACCAAAGGTTGTTGGGTGGAGAACGCGTGCAGCGCCCCGGATGTACGCTCGCGGTTCCGTCAGCGTTCGGTCAATTTACCACTCGGCAGTGCCGAGAAGTGGCAGGTCACGACCCGCTCCCCCTCACATATTCGGATAGTTCGGCCCGTCGCCACCCTGCGGCGTTACCCATGTGATGTTCTGGCTCGGGTCCTTGATATCGCAGGTCTTGCAGTGGACGCAGTTCTGGAAGTTGATCTGGAAACGCGGGTTCGAGCCGTCGTCGTTGCGGATCACCTCGTAGACCCCGGCCGGGCAGTAGCGCTGGGCCGGTTCGGCGAAGTTCGGCAGGTTGACGCCGACCGGCACCGAGGCATCGGTCAGGCGCAGGTGGGCGGGCTGGCTTTCCTCGTGGTTGGTGAATGAGAAGGCCACGTTGGTCAGCCGGTCGAAGCTGAGCACCCCGTCGGGTTTCGGGTAATCGATAGGCGCATGGTCCGCGGCACGGCCAGTCGCCGCCGCGTCGGACTTGCCGTGCTTGACGGTGCCGAGCGGGTTGAAGCCCAGCAGGTTCGCGACCCACATGTCGAAGCCGCCCAGTGTCAGCGAGGCGATCATCCCCAGCTTGGACCACAGCGGCTTGACGTTGCGAACCTTTTTGAGGTCGCTCGCGATTGGGCCGGTGCGGACCTCTACCTCGTAGGCGGTTAGCTCGTCCCCGCCCCGGCCAGCGCCGATTGCCGCGAACGCCGCCTCCGCCGCCGCCTTGCCCGACAGCATGGCGTTGTGGTTGCCCTTGATGCGGGGCACGTTGACCATACCGGCGGCACAACCCAGCAGCGCGCCACCCGGGAACACCAGCTTTGGCAGCGATTGCCAGCCGCCTTCGGTGATGGCGCGGGCGCCGTAGGCAATGCGCTTGCCGCCCTTCAGCACCTCGGAGATCTCGGGGTGATGTTTGAAGCGTTGGAACTCCATATAGGGGAACAGATGCGGGTTCGCATAATTCAGATGCACCACGAAGCCGACATAGACCTGATTGTTTTCAAGGTGATACATGAACGAACCGCCGCCAGCATTACCACCCAACGGCCAGCCCATGGTGTGGGTCACCTGGCCGGGCTTGTGGTTCTCCGGCTTGACCTCCCACAGCTCCTTCATGCCGAGGCCATACTTCTGCACGTCGGAATTGGCGTCGAGGTTGAACTTGGCGATTGCCTGCTTCGATAGCGAACCGCGCACGCCTTCGGCCAGGAAGACATATTTGCCGTGCAGATCCATGCCGGGCTCGTAGGCGTCGCCGGGGGTACCGTCAGCGTTCAGCCCGAATTCGCCGGCGAGAACGCCCTTCAGCGCGCCGTCCGCGCAATAGATCAGATCGGAGCAGGCCATGCCGGGGAATATCTCGACCCCCAGCGCCTCGGCCTCGCTGGCCATCCAGCGGCACACATTGCCCATCGAGACGATGTAGTTGCCGTGGTTGTTCATCAGGGGCGGCATGGCGAAGTTCGGCAGCCGCAGTTGGCCCGCCTCGCCGAGCACGATAAAACGGTCGTGGGTGACGGGGGTGTTGAGCGGCGCGCCCTTCGCACGCCAGTCGGGGATCAGCGCGTCGAGGCCGCAGGGGTCGAGTACCGCGCCGGAGAGGATATGGGCGCCGACCTCGGAGCCTTTCTCCAGAACCACCACCGAAATATCATCGCCGCCAAGCTGCTTGAGCCGGATCGCGGCCGAAAGGCCAGCCGGACCCGCGCCGACGATAACGACGTCATACTCCATCGACTCGCGTGTGGTGTCAGTCATGACGCCGGTCTCCTTGTTGATGCCGTCCTTGCGCGCGGACTGATACCGCGCGCAGCCGGGCATGGTCAATTGAGACGCGTCGTCGCTTGTCGCGAATGCGACATCGAAAGGCCCTGGCGGGGCCGGGGCGGGAGCCGGGCATCGCCGACCGCAAGCTGCCCTGTCAGATAACCGCGGGGATCACCGCAGATGCTATCATGAGCAGGCCAAGCACGCTGCCGCCCCAGAAAACACTGCGTACGACCGGAATGCCCAGAATATAAAAAACCGCAAAGGCGATGCGCGCGGCAACAAACACCATGGCGCCGGTTTGCGTTATTGACGACGAGATCCCCGCCAGAAGTGCGATCAGCACGAGAGACGCAAAGAGCACAAGACCCTCGATATGATTGGCGACCGTTCGCTTCATGCGCCCTTGCAACGCCGAAATATCGCGCGGTTCGTCGCGCGCGCCCAACCCCCAGCCGAAGCCCTTAGTGACCGGAGTAAGGGCGCCCTGAACAGCCAACAGCTCGAACAGGATTGTAGTTGCCCAGAACAGGGCCTAAAGTTCGATGGTCATGTTATCCTCCATTTTCGATAGTCACTTTAAAAACAGTAGTTACTAGCATTACCAATCTTTTCTGTGTAAACGCGACATATGAGTGAATCTTTGCCCGGATGCCCGATTGCCCGAGCCGCCATGATCCTGGGATCACGGTGGACGGCCGAGATCATTCGCGAGCTTCTCGACACGACCCCATGCCGGTTCCAGGACTTGCAGAACCGCCTCAGCGGAATCGCCCCGAGCACCCTGTCTAACCGGCTGAAGATGCTCGAGGAAAGTGGTGTTGTTACGCGCGAATTCTACGCCGAACACCCCCCGCGCGCTGCCTATCTTCTGACGCCCAAGGGGCGCAAGATGAGCGCCATTATCGGCGCCATGCGGGCCTGGGGCCTGCAGCACAAATAGGTGTCGGCCGCATTGTCTGGCGGTGCTTGCCAAAACCCCGACCCGGTTTGCCGGAATGCGCATGCGCCAGGTACGATTCTGCCAACCGGGCGGTTGCGGCCGTTGCGTGACATCGCCATGATCCATTCTCGGAATACCCCGACGGAGTTCGCCCATGTCCCTTATCCACCAAACCGCCCGCCAGATCCTCGCCCTCCTCAACGCTGGCGACCTGACCCATAGCGACCTCCTCGACGCCCTCGAGGCGCGGGTGGCTTTGGTTGACGGCACGGTGAATGCCTTGCCGACGCTCTGCTTCGAGCGGGCCAGGCTGCATGCAGCGGTGATCGCGGCGAAGCCGGTGGCCGAGCGCGGCGTGCTGGGCGGGTTGCCGGTGCCGATCAAGGATCTTGAGCTGGTCGCCGGGGTGCGCTCGACCAACGGCTCGCCGATCTATGCCGAGCATGTGCCCGAGGCTTCGGACTACATCGTCGAGCGGATCGAGGAGGCGGGCGGGGTGATCTACGCCAAGTCGAACACGCCGGAGTTCGGGGCCGGTGCCAGCACCTTCAACGAAGTGTTCGGGCGGACCCACAATCCGTGGAACCTGAGCCGATCGGTGGCGGGATCCTCCGGCGGGGCGGCGGCGGCGCTGGCGTCGGGGCAAGCCTGGATCGCGCAAGGGTCGGATATGGGCGGGTCGCTGCGCAGCCCGGCCAGCTTCTGCGGCGTGGTCGGCCTCAGGCCCGCGCCGGGGCGGGTGCCGAAAGGGCCGGGGGCGGATGCTTTTGGAACGCTTTCAGTCAGCGGGCCGATGGCGCGCAATGTCGGCGATGTCGGGCTGCTGCTGGACGCGATGTCTGGGCCGGACCGCCGAGATCCCAAGGCGCAGCCGGCGCCGGATATCAGCTTCCGGCGCCAGGCGGAAATGCCGAAAGTGCCGCGCCGGGTCGCCTTCTCGCGCGATTTCGGCATCACTCCGGTCGATCCGGAGGTCGCCGCGATCTGTGAGACGGCGGCGCAGCACTTCGAGGCAATGGGGGCAATTGTCGAGGAGGCGCATCCGGATTTCACCGGCGCCCATGAGGCATTCCAGACGCTGCGGGCGGTGTCATTTGCCAACAGCCACGCAGTGAAATATGCCGAGCAGCGCGACAAGCTGAAACCCGATGTGGTCTGGAACATCGAAAAAGGCCTCAAGATCACCGGCGCCGAGATCGCGCGGGCGAACCGCATTCGCGCCGGGCTGGTCAGCAACCTGACGGCATTCTTCGACACCTATGACGTGCTGCTGGCGCCGGCCACCATTGTATCGCCGTTCCCGGTCGGCGACCGCACGGTGACGGAATGCAACGGCCAAGTCTTCGAGACCTATATCGACTGGCTGGCCATCGTCTACGCGGTGACCCTGACCTCGGCCCCGGCGCTGTCGCTGCCCTGCGGGTTCACCCAGACCGGCCTGCCGGTGGGGCTGCAAATGGTCGGGCCGCTGCGCGCCGAGGGGCCGCTGCTGTCCTACGCTGCGGCGCTGGAGGGCGAGCTTGGTTTGGACCTTGGCCCGATTGATCCGCGCGAGGGGACGTGACGGGGGCCTTTGCGCGGATTAGTATCGCATGATGACAGGCGCACGCGATCTCACACCGCAATTGCTGGAGGCACTGGCCTGGCAGGTCGAACTCGGCGCCGACGAGGCGATCGGCGAGGTGCCGATCGACCGTTTTGCCGAAAGTGCCGCCGCTGCGACCACCGCAACGGTCGCAGCCCCGCGCGGGACCGGCATTGCCTTCAGAGCGACGGTCAACGCGCGGCCTGGACCTGAGGCGGTGCCTCAGGGCGAAGACGCTTCCCCGCGTGCGCTGGCCGAGGCGGCGACAACGTTGGAGGAACTGGCCGAGGCGATGCGCGGCTATGATGGGTCGCTGCTGAAGCGGAGCGCCCGCAGCTTTGTTTTCTGCGACGGGTTGCCGGGCGCGCGGGTGATGGTGATCGGCGAGGCGCCGGGTGGTGACGAGGACCGCGTCGGCCGGCCGTTTGTTGGCCGCGCCGGGCAGTTGCTCGACCGCATGCTGGCGGCAATCGGGCTGTCGCGAACCGCACCCGCCCCCGAGAACGCCGCCTATATCACCAATATCCTGCCGTGGCGGCCACCGGGAAACCGAGCGCCCTCGGAGGACGAGGCGGTGCTGTTCCTGCCCTTCGTCGAGCGTCATATCGAGTTGGCCAGGCCCGACTTCATCCTGTCGCTGGGCAACACCCCGACCAAGGCGCTGTTAGATACCACCACCGGCATCAAGCGGATGCGCGGGCAGTGGGTCCGCCATGCCGCGTCCGGCCTGCCGCTGTTGCCGAGCTTCCACCCGGCCTATCTGCTGCGCACCCCCGCCGACAAGCGGCTGGCGTGGCGCGATTTGCTGAGCCTGCGCGCCGCGCTAGATGGCGAGACGCTGGAGATCTGAGTAATGCTGGTCGAATGGACAACCCTGCTGGCCTTCGCCCCTGCCGCCCTGGCGCTGAACCTGACGCCGGGGGCGGACATGATGTTTTGCCTCGGCCAGGGACTGCGCGGCGGCCCGAGGGCCGGGATGGCGGCCAATCTTGGCATCGCTGCAGGGTCGTTGGTGCATATGCTCGCCGCCGGGCTGGGTCTGGCGGCGTTGCTGGCCACGGCGCCGCAGATGTTCCATGCGATCCGCTGGGCCGGGGTCGCCTATCTGGTGTTCCTCGCGGTGCAGGTGCTGACCAACCCGCTCGGTGCCACGGCAGCGACGTCTGCCCGCCCGGCGTCTGCCCGCCCGACGCGAGCGTTCCGCGATGCCATGGCGGTCAATATCCTGAACCCGAAGGTGGCGCTGTTCATCCTCGCCTTTCTGCCGCAATTCGTCGATCCTGCGCGCCCGGTGCTGCCGCAGTTCCTGATCCTCGGCGGGGTGCTGATGGCGGGCGGCCTGGTGATCAACGGCGCGGTTGGGGTGTTCGCCGGCGGGCTGGGTCAGGCACTGGCGCGCTCGGCCCGGATGGAGCGCGGGTTGCGGTATGTTTCGGCCGGGATTTTCTTCGCACTGGCCGCCAGGTTGGCGCTGGATGGGCGGCGGTGAATAAGGGTGATGAACGGAGAATGACTTTGAACCGCATCAACGAGAACCGCGATTTCATTCCGGTCAATATCGCCATATTGACGGTGTCGGACAGCCGCACGCTGGCTGAAGACCGATCCGGCGACACGCTGGTCGGGCGGCTGGCCGATGCCGGGCACCATCTGGCCGGGCGGGCTATCGTCATCGATGACCGGAAGCGGATTGCAGCGCAGCTTCGCGTGTGGATCGCCGATCAGGGGGTGGATGTGGTGATCTCGACCGGCGGCACTGGCCTGACCGGGCGCGATGTCACGGTCGAGGCCCACCGCGATGTCTACGAGAAGGAAATCGAGGCTTTTGGCACCGTCTTCACCCATGTCTCGATGGCCAAGATCGGCACCTCGGCGGTGCAAAGCCGGGCCTGCGGCGGGGTCGCCGGGGGGACCTACCTGTTCGCCCTGCCCGGCTCGCCCGGCGCCTGCAAGGATGGCTGGGACGAGATTCTGAAGCCACAGCTCGATTACCGCCACATGCCCTGCAACTTCGTCGAGATCATGCCCCGGCTGGAGGAACACAAGCGACGCAAATAGGGCAAGCATGAACACTCGGTTTACCTTGGCGTGCAATTCTCGGCGCGATGAACCCGGAACCCCTGATGTTTGAATGGCGCACCCCCGAGCCGGAACGGCCGATACTCGATACCGGGTATCTGGCGCGCCTTGGCGGCCATCTGGGCAGGGCCGTCCTGGCCGAGTTGATGGCCGACGGGCTGATCGAATTGACCGACCGGACGGCCCGAATGGCCGAGATGGAAGCGGCGGGCGATCTGGACGCGATTGCCCGGCTCGGGCACGACCTTGTCGGTATGGCCGGGCATCTGGGCCTGACCCGGTTGTCGGCGGCAGCGGCGGAGATGAACCGAGCGGCGCGCGATGGCGCGGTCGGTAAGGTCGCGCCCCGGGTGGCCGAGGTCCGGCGTCTGGGTACGGCCAGCGTCGAGGCGATGCGGCTGCATCTTGACGGGATGACCGGGCGTATACCGGGCGGATAGACCGCATCCACGAATTTTCAGCCGGTGTCTCACGGGGGCCTTGGCCGGGGGTGCGTCGCTGGGTTAGGCTAGTGGTTCGACCGAGACGGAAGAGTCCGGCGTCAGCCGGGCCTTTCGTTGAGATAAGTTAAGCCATCACAAGGGGATGGCTAGTGGGTCTGGCCGATATTCCGGGATCGGAATGTCGGATTTGATCCATTAGCGTAGATACAGGCATCTGGAGCAAACAGAATGAGCAAAGAGACCGGAGAATCCGGATCGACAGAGACCAAAGAAAAGCAAATTCCGATCTATCTGTTGGCATCCGACCGGCTGGACGAATTGGTGGCGGAACTTTCGGCCAGCCAGGCCGCCTGGGTCCACGCCAACGGTTTTCGCGCGCTGCTGGGCACGACACTGGCGTTGCCGGGCGAGGACGGGTCCGTCGCCCGGGTGCTGGTCGGCTGGGGAACAGATCAGCAGCGCCTGCGTGAGCGGCTGCATCTGGGCAGCTTCGCCCGCACCGCCCCGGCCGGGAACTACCGGCTCGAGGGCGATCTGGACCCGCATGAGGCCGAACAGACGGCGCTGGGATGGATGCTGGGGCGATACCGCTTCGACCGCTACAAAACCGACGGCTACGACGCGGAAGCCGATCTGGAGACACCGAAAGGCGTCGACAGCAACCGGCTGGGGCGGATTGTCGAAGGCGTCTTCATCACCCGCGACCTGATCAACACGCCCGCCAACGAGATGGGGCCGGCAAGCCTGGAACGGGCGGCGCGGCGGCTGGCCGAACGCCACGGAGCCGAGATCGAGGTCACCACCGGTGCCGCACTTCTGGAGGCGAACCTGCCGCTGATCCATGCGGTTGGCCGGGCCGGGCCGGAGGAGCCACGCCTGATCGATATCCGGTGGGGGAGTGCCGATCACCCGGCGGTGACCCTGGTTGGCAAAGGGGTGTGTTTCGACACCGGCGGCCTGAACCTGAAACCGGGTGCCTCGATGGGAATCATGAAAAAGGATATGGGCGGCGGCGCTACCGTGCTGGGGCTGGCCCATATGATCATGGGGTTGGCGCTTCCGGTCTGTCTTCGGGTGCTGGTCCCGGCGGTGGAGAACTCGGTTTCCTCCGACGCAATGCGCCCCGGTGACGTGTTGCGCTCACGCAAGGGTCTGACGGTGGAGGTCAACAACACCGATGCCGAGGGACGGCTGGTGCTGGCCGATGCGCTGACGTTGGCGAGCGAAGAAAACCCGGCGCTGATCGTCGATATGGCGACCCTGACCGGCGCGGCACGGGTGGCGCTGGGGCCCGACCTGCCGCCGTTCTACACCGATGACGAGGAATTGGCGGCGCAACTGACAGCGGCCTCCGCCGCCGAGGCTGACCCGATCTGGCGGATGCCGCTGTGGCCCGCCTATGAGGGCGACATCGAGCCTGACATCGCCAATCTCGATAACGCGCCATCGGGCGGCTTTGCCGGATCGATCACCGCAGCGCTGTTCCTGAAGCGGTTTGTCGGCGATGCGCCGTGGGTGCATTTCGACATTTACGGCTGGACCCCGAAAGCCAGACCCGGCAGACCGAAGGGCGGCGAATGCCAGGCGGCGCGGGCAGTGCTTGCGGTGCTGGAGGCCCGTTACGGAGAACCAAGATGAAACAGGACCCAAGGCGTTTCGCCGCGCGGCCCGACCTTGCGGCAATGCATTTGAAGGGTGAGGTTGAGGCCGAACGTTTCGCCGAGGCGACCCAGATGGTTGTTTCGGTGCCGGCGACACCACTGACCTCGCGGCCCGATGGCGATGCTCCGTTGGAAAGCCAGATTTTATATGGCGAGCCTTACGCCGCCTATGAGATGGCGGGTGGTTGGGCTTGGGGCCAGTCTGAGCGCGACGGCTATGTCGGCTATGTGCCGCACGCCTGCCTGCTGCCGGCAGGGCCAGTGCCGACCCACCGCGTTACACAGCCGACGACGCTTGTGTACGCCACCCCAGCGGTGAAAACCCGACCGATCGGCTGGTTGAGCTACGGCGCACTAGTGGGGGTCGACGGCGTTGACAATAATTTTGCTGTACTGACCGCTGGCGGCTTTGTCCCGGCGCCGCATCTTTCGCCATGCGATGCTTTTGCGCCCGACTGGGTGGCCGAAGCCGAGCGGTTTCTGGGCGCGCCCTATCTGTGGGGTGGGCGAACGCAAGCCGGTCTGGATTGCTCGGCGCTGGTCCAGCTGGCGCTGCAGGCGGCGGGACGGGATTGCCCGCGCGATTCAGATATGCAGGCGGCGGATCTGGGCCGCACCCTGGCGCCAGGCACAGCCCATGAGCGCGGCGATCTGGTATTCTGGACGGGCCATGTGGGCATCATGCTCGACCGGACCCGGATGTTGCAATCCAGTGGCAACTACATGACGGTGGTGGTCGAGACACTGGACACCGCAATTGAGCGTATTTTGGCTGCGGGCGAAGGCCCGGTGATCCGCCATGCCCGTCTCGACGCCACCGCCGCAGAGAGCTAAGCTCGCTTACAATCGAGACTAAAAACCTTGGCTAAGGGTTAAAGGCGAAAGGCAGGAAAATGAACAGGGGCGCTATCTGGTGCGCACGAGCGACTTTGGCAATATCGGTCCTACTGACCGGCGGATGCGCCGCCAGCAAGGGCACGGCACAGGAGAAATTGGTCGCGGCTGGCAACGCGACCGCGCCGCAGCTCCCGATACGCACCGACGGGGAGAGCGTGCCGCGCGTTGACTTCAGTTCATGGAAAGCTGGGTTCCGCGAGCGGGCGCTGGCCGCCGGGATCACCGGCGCGGTCTTCGACGCGGCTTTCGTCGGGGTTACCGTCAACGGTCGGGTTCTGGAGCTTGACCAGTTTCAACCGGAATTCGTCCGGCCGATCTGGGAGTATCTCGATAGCGCGGTCTCGGCGACCCGCATCGCCGATGGGCGCGCCCGCGTATCGGAGCGGCGCAATACACTGAGTGGTATCCAGGATCGCTATGGCGTCGATCTTGGTATTGTTGCGGCGATCTGGGGCATTGAGAGCGCCTACGGGAACAACTTCGGCTCGATTCCGGTGATCGAGAGCCTGGCGACGCTGGCCTACGAGGGGCGGCGGCGTGCCTTTGGCGAGGAGCAACTGCTCGCCGCCCTGCGCATCCAGCAGAACGGCGATGTCAGCCCAGCGCGCATGGTCGGATCCTGGGCCGGGGCAATGGGGCACACCCAGTTCATTCCGACCAGCTTCGAGGATTACGCGGTGGATTTCACCGGCGACGGCAAGCGCGATGTCTGGGCCGACGACCCAGCGGACGCGCTGGCCTCGACTGCGAACTATCTGGCGCGGTTTGGCTGGACGCGGAGCGCGCCATCGGTGATCGAGGTCACGCTGCCTGGCGGCTTCGACTATGGGCTGGCCGATGACAGTATGCGGAAATCCACTGCCGAGTGGGAAGCATTGGGCGTGAAGCGGGTTGGCGCCGGGCAGCTTGTGCCTTCCGATGCGGTGACCATCCTACTGCCTGCGGGTGCGAAGGGGCCGGCCTTCGCCGCCTATCCCAACTTCCGGGTGATCAAGCGCTATAACAACGCCACCTCCTATGCCATGGCGGTGGCGCTGCTGGCCGGACAAATCGACAACGCGGTCGCCTTTGGCGCGCGGCTAACGATGGATTGGCCGCGCGGCGACCGGCCGCTGAGCCGCGATGAGACCGAGGAGCTGCAGCGCCGGCTGACCGCGCTTGGGTATGAGACTCACGGGATCGATGGCATCGTCGGTCCCAACACCCGCAGAGCGATCCGCAATTTCCAGGCCGACAAGGGAATGGTCCCGGACGGCTACCTGTCGGCGGCCTTGCTGACGCAAGTGCGCGCGGCGATGGGCGGGTAAGTCAAGGGGTTCCGTGCCTTGGACAGTACCCATAACAAGCGCCTGAACGTTTCGGCTGGCATCGCTTCGATCGCGGTTGCGCTGATCCTGGTCGCGGCCAAGGGCTGGGCCTGGGCCGAGACCGGCGCGTTGACGGTGGCCGCCAGCCTGATCGACTCGGCTCTCGATCTGGTTGTCTCGATGGCAAATTTTGGCGCTATTCTCTATGCGGCCAAGCCTGCGGACGAAGACCACCGCTTCGGCCACCACTCGATCGAGGACATTGCCGCCCTGGCGCAGGCGCTGATGGTGGCAGCGGCCGGGGTGATGTTGGGTTGGCGCGGCATCGAGCGGCTTTTCGCCCCCGAGCCGCTGGCATCGGAATCGGCGGGAATCGCCGTGATGACACTGTCGATCCTGCTGACCGGGGCGCTGGTCTGGTGGCAACGGCGGGTGGCGCTGCAAACCGGCTCGAAGGTGGTGGCGGCAGATTCGTTGCACTACCTTACCGACCTACTGCCAGCTGTTGGTGGCATCGTGGCGCTGGCAGCGTCGGCATTGTTCGGCGTGGTTCAACTGGATTCGGCCATCTCTCTGGTGGCGGCAGTGGTTCTTTTGCGTGGCGCTTGGCAGATTGGCGGCGGAGCATTCGCCGCCCTGATGGACCGCGCCGCGCCCGACGAAGTTGAGCACAAAATCGCTGCCATCGTGGCAGGGTTTCCGGAGATTGAAGGATTCCATGACCTGAAGACCCGCGTCTCGGGCGCCCGGACATTCGTGCAACTCCATATCGAACTCGACGGCGCGCAGACACTGTTCGACGCCCATGCCGTCGGCGCGCGACTGCGCCTGAGCATCCTGGAGGCGGTGCCGGGATCGGAGGTGCTGGTCCACAAGGATCCGTCCGGGGACGGCGGAACGCAGCGATAGCCAACGCGATGTCGCGTTATGGCGGGCCAACGTCGCTCGCCCCCCAGCAGGCGTTTGTGCTTGGCCTCAGATTGCGCCTAACTTCTAGGGAACACCACTGACGGGCCATAGACGGGGACACACCATGAAGACGCATGCGCGGGCGGTTGTTGTTGGCGGAGGTGCTGTTGGCGCCGGGATCGCATATCACCTTGGCAAGGCAGGATGGGACACGGTCCTGCTCGAGCGTGACGAGTTGACCAGCGGGTCGACCTGGCACGCCGCCGGACTGCTGCCGCTGTTCAACATGGGCTATGCGACGACCCATATCCACGACTATTCAGTGAAGTTCTACAAGGCGTTGGAGGCCGAAACCGGGCTGAATGCCGGGTTCAGTGTGGTCGGCAACCTGCGGATGGCACAATGCCAGGAGCGCATCGATGAATACATGCTCTACGCGTCAGTGGCCGAGACCGTGGGCATCCCGTTCGAGTGGCTGACCCCGGCCGATATCAAGGAGCGCTGGCCGCTGCTCCGTACCGAGGACTTGAAGGGCGCGATTTACCACCCGACCGATGGCTACATCAATCCGGCCGATGTGACCCAGGCGATGGCCAAGGGAGCGCGTCAGCACGGCGTCGAGATCGTCCGCCGGGCGCAGGTCGATGGCTTCGAGCGTGTCGGGGCCGAGTGGCTGGTCAAGGGCCGGATGATGGTCGAGAAGGGCGGCAACCTGATCCCCGGCGACGAGACCTTCGAGATCCGTTGCGAGCATGTCGTGACCGCCACCGGCAACCACGCCCAGCGCACCGCGGCGATGATCGGCTGCACCATCCCGGCGATCCCGGTCGAGCACCAGTACATCGTCACCGAACCCGACGCGACGCTGGTCGAGTGGCGCAAGACCCATGCCGAGCACCCGGTGCTGCGAGATGCCGACGCCAAGTGGTATGTGCGCGAGGAGCGCGGCGGCTGGATCCTGGGGCCGTATGAGCGGGGCGCCCCTGCCCGCTTCATCCACGGTGTGCCCGACAGCTTCCGCGCCGATCTGTTCCCGTTGGATCTGGAGCGGATCGAGGCGGAATACATGTCGATGATCCACCGAATTCCTTCATCCGAGAACTGTGGGCTGAAGGGCGATTTCAATGGGCCGATCTGCTATACGCCGGATGGCAATCCGTTGGTCGGCCCGGCGCCGGGAGTGGACAATTTCTGGTTCGCCGAGGGTTTTTCGTTCGGCATCACCGCGGCCGGCGGCACCGGCTACTATCTGGCCCAGTTGATGACCGAGGGTGAGGCCGAGATCGACATGTGGTCGCTGGACCCGCGCCGCTATGGCAAATGGGTCAACCGTGAGTATGCCGCCCGCAAAAACGAGGAGTGCTACGAGCACGTCTTCATCCTGCACCATCCGGACGAGGAGCGTGAGGCTTGCAGGCCGCTGCGCACCGCGCCCTGCTATGACCGGGTCAGGGCGAAGGGGGCGCAGTTTGGTCAGGTCAACGGCTGGGAACGGCCGAATTACTATGCGCCGCAAGGGTTTGACGACCATGCCTCGCGGTCGTTCCGCCGTGGTGGTTGGTGGCAATACGCACTGGACGAGGCTAAGGCGGTGCGCGAGGGCGCAGGCATGTTCGACGCTACGGCGTTCACCAAGCATATGGTCAAGGGGCCGGGGGCAACGCAGTTTCTCGATTGGCTGACCTGCAACAAGCTGCCCCGCGTTGGTCGCACCAACCTGACTTATGCGCTGACCGATGTCGGGACGATCCGGACCGAGCTGACCATCGTGCGGACCGCCGAGGACGCTTATTATTGCGTCACGGCGGGTGCGGCGCAGGCTTACGACTCGGATTATCTGATCAAGATGGCGGCTTCCAAACGCGCCGAATTTGGCTGGATCGAGGTTCAGGATGTCTCGACGCAATGGGGCGTTTTGGCCATTGCCGGGCCTAAGTCGCGTGAGGTTTTGAGGCCGCTGATTGTCGATGCCGATCCGGATTCCGCGCTGACAAACAAACGTTTTCCGTGGCTTTCGGCGAAGCAGCTTGATCTGAAAATGTGCCCTTCGATGGCGATCCGGGTGGCCTATACCGGCGAGCTGGGGTGGGAGCTGCATCACCCAATCGAGATGCAGAACTACCTGTTCGACAAGCTGATGGAGGCGGGCGAGCCGCATGGGTTGAAGCTGTGCGGGGCACGGGCGCAGAACTGGTTGCGGCAGGAAAAAAGCTACCGGGCTTTCGGCTCGGATCTTGGGCGCGACGCGACGCCGCTGGAATCCGGGCTCGACAGGTTTGTCGATTTATCTAAGGATTTCAAGGGTAAAACGGCAATGCAGGAGACCGGCATCCGCGCCGCCTGCGTGACCCTTCTGATAGACGGGCCGAAGAATGCTGACCCCTGGGGCAAAGAAGCGCTGGTGCTGGACGGGGTCAAGATTGGCCGTCTGACTTCGGGCGGCTACTCGGTGGCGTTCGGCAAGCAGATCGGGATTGGCTATGTGCGGCCGGATCTGGCCAAGGTCGGCCAGAAGCTGAAACTGCGGATGCTGACCGAACTGTGGGACGCCGAGATTGTCGAGGAAAGCCCCTACGACCCGAAGAACGAGACCATCCGCAAGGATGGGTGAGGGGAAGTTCCGCCATGTTGGCGCTGGCATCGCAGATATTGCTAACCTAACATTCCGCCGGCCCACTCGGAGGCAGGGTCTCGTTCGGCAGCGCTGGAGGTATCAGCAAGATGCAATACTCCCGGATCGGATCATCCAACCTGAAAATCTCGCGCCTCGCGCTCGGCGCCCCGTAATGGCGCGCGCGGGTATCCCCGACCAGATGACGCGCTTCCGCGATCTGTGGAAGACGGCGACCTAACCGGCAGCACCAAGATGGTTCCGCCAACGACGGGGCCATTTCGGTGCATCCCGTGAAGTGCGGCTCAGGAGGCCGCCCGTGTCTCCACGAGCCGGGCGAGCAGGGTCGAGCCGAGGGGCAGTATGGAATCGTCAAAGGTGAAGGCGGCATTGTGGAGCATCGCCGTTCCCTCGTGCCCGATGGTGAAATAAGCCCCTGGCACCGCACGGAGCATATCTGCGAAGTCCTCGCTACCGGTGTTGGGTCGGCCACCGACCGCGACGTTTTGGTCGCCGGCCACCTCTCGCGCCAGCCCGGCAAAGGTGTGGGAGAGCTGCTCGTCGTTTTCCAGCACGCCGAAGATTTCCCGGATATCGACCTCGGTCTCGACGCCATAGGTGGCGGCAATGCCCGCGGCGATGTCACGGATCCGCTCGCGGATCTGCTGGCGCACCGCGTCAGTGAACATCCGCGCCGTGCCGGAGACCACCGCCTCGCCTGGAATGACGTTATAGGCCGAGCCGCTGTGGATCTGAGTGACCGAGAGAACGACCGCATCCAGGGGATTTATGTTGCGGCTGACGACGGATTGGAGCGCCTGAACCAGTGCCGTCGCGGCGACGATCGGATCACGCGATTCCTGCGGTCGCGCCCCGTGGCTGCCCTCGCCGGTCACCTTGATATCGAAAAAGTCTGCCCCGGCCATGGCGACGCCGGGGACCACGCGGACCTGGTTCTGCGGTGCGCCAGGACGATTGTGCAGCCCGTAGACCTCGTCGCAGGGGAAGCGCTCGAACAACCCGTCGGCCAGCATGGCTCGGGCGCCGCCGAGGCCCTCCTCGGCGGGCTGGAAGATGAAGATCGCCTTGCCCGCAAAGTCGCGGGTCTCGGCCAGATAGCGGGCGGCGCCGAGCAGCATCGTCGTGTGCCCGTCATGGCCGCAGGCATGCATGACGCCAGGGTTCGTCGAGCGGTAGGGAAGGTTCGTCTGCTCCTCGATCGGCAGGGCGTCCATATCGGCCCGTAACCCGACGGTCTTGCCGGGCCGCTTGCCCTCCAGCACTCCGACGACGCCGGTCTTGCCGACATTGCGGTGCGTCTCGATCCCCCAGCTCTCCAGCAGGCCGGCAACGACGCCGGAGGTGCGAACTTCCTCGAAGCCAAGCTCGGGATGGGCGTGCAGGTCACGGCGGATGGCGGTCAGGTCATCAGCGTAGTCTTCGATGCGGTCGATCAGGTTCATTTCGGGCATCTCCAAGAAGGGGTCAAAAGGTGCGCGTTCATATGAGGCCATCTTCGCTCGGCGGCACCGTATCGCCGCCTGCGCCCGTTCTCCAGCTCATTTTCGGATCGGCAGAACGTAATGCGAAGATTTCGTGTGTAACAAACGACTGGGTGATCGACGCAATCAACGCCCGCGTACGACCGCAGCGCGCGCCCGATCATCGGACCAAATGGCCAGCGCGCCAGCGATCACAATGAGTACCATGCCGGCAGCCATGCTGTGGCTAACAGTCTTGCCCCAAATCACCCACGCGAAGAACGGAGCCCAAAACAGGAAGCTCAGATCGAACAAGGCAACCACGCTTGCATCGCCCGACTGGTAACCGACTGCCTGAGACGCCGCTGCGGATATTCGCGCGATGCCGATCAGGAACAGCACGAACAATATCCAACCGCTGGTCGCGCGGATCGGCTGGGTGACGAATTCCGTGCCCTCGATCCCGGAAAGTGCGGGAATGATCCACGGCGACAACACAAGTCCGGCAAGCCCGGCCAGCATAAGTGCTGTGAACTGCCAGATCGCCAGGCAGATCGCGCTTTCTCCGCGGCAATGGCGTCGGGTCCAGATCACACTCAGCGCCCAGGCGAGGCCACCCGCCACCGCCGCCAGTGCCATTGGCTGGATTGGTTGCTTACCGACCTCCAAAACCAGGCATACTCCAGCGAAGCCCATGACCACCGCGACGATGTGTCGAACGCCCACCCGCTCTCCGAAGAAAATCGCTGAGATCAGCACGGCCCAGATCGGCGAGGTGAACAGCCCGGCCGCAGCCTGCGCGATACCGACGGCGGGCAGCGCCGCGAAGTACATCACCATCGCCACCATGGAGAGCAGGCTTCGCTCGCTGACACGGCGCAGGGACACGGGCCAGACAGACGTGAGCCGCCCGGTTGCCAAGGCGAAGATGAGCGCCACCGGGATCACCATGGCGGAGCGCAATGCGTGAAATTGCCATAGTCCCATGTGCTCGGTGACAATGGGGGTATAATTGTCTCCGACGGCGACCAACGCCATGCCAAGGATGATCCACAACGCTCCCCGCGTCGTCCCGCCGATCTCGCGAATCCTGATGATGAACACCGCGCTCAGTCGATCGTCGCGAGCAGACCCGCCATGATCCGGCCCCGGCTCTCCAAGGTCGGGACCAGGATGTGCTCGTCGAGTGTATGAATTCCGGCGCCTTCAACGCCGAGGCCATCCAATGTCGCAATTCCCATCGCGCCGGTGAAATTTCCATCGGACCCGCCGCCCGCGCTCTCATGCCGAAATCCGGTCCCGAGTTGGTTCGCAAAACCCTCCGCGATCTTGACGAGGCGCAATGTGCCAGCGTGCGGTTCCCAGACGGGGCGGGTCACTCCGCGCATCACCTCAAAGCCGACCTCGGCGTCAGGATCGGCGAGGGCAAGCATCTGTTCAACGCCGCGATCGAGATCGGCCTGGCGTTTGGCCATGGACAGCACCTCGGCCTCCGCGTGGGAGGAGACGCAGTTGACCCACCGACCGGCATGGACAACTCCGACCGAGAAGGTGCAATCGTCCGTGGTCATCTCCTCGATCTGGATGATCCGGCGCGCCATCTCGCGAATAGCCGAGCGGCCCTTGGACAACTGCGAACCGGCATGGCTCGGGCGGCCGCGGGTCGCGAGGTTGAAGCGGGCGATGGCGTAGCGGCTGGAGACAACGCCGCCATCCGGCCGCCCTGGCTCTGGCACCAGCACGGCCTTGGCGCGGGCCGCCTCCGCCTCGATCAGACTTCGCATGGACGGCGTGCCGATCTCCTCGTCAGGCGTGAACAACACCGAGACCGGCAGCTTTGTCTCGATCCCCGCCCGTGCAAGTTGGCGGATCGCCTCGAGCGCCAGATAGTTGCCACCCTTCATGTCGCAGATGCCGGGGCCCCAGCAGCGGTCGCCTTCGCGCCGGAAGGGCAGCACGTCCAGCGTGCCGAGCGGGTGGACGGTGTCTAAATGGCCAAGGATAAGGATGCCGGGCTCGCCCTCCCGCGGGTGGGGAAAACGCGCGCGCAGGCTGTCGCCGAGGCCCATGCGGCCGGGTATGCGCTCGATCCTCGCGCCCATGGCGGCGAGGTCGTACGAGGCGAGATCCATCATCCGATTTACCGCCGCCGCATCCCAGGTCGGGCTCTCGCACTCGACCCAAGGACGCAGGCCCGCCAGCATCTCCTCGGCATCGAACGGAAGGTTCGTGATATCCATGATCGCCTCTCTTCTTGCAAACTTCGGCCTGACACTGCTGATCGCGGCACACGAACCTTACATACGCCCATCCGGTTACGCCACGAGCTTGGCCAATCACCGACTCCCCGACGTCCAATTCGGGAGCGCGGATGCCATGCTCACATATCGATCCCCCCAGAGCATTCCTTCTTGAAGCTAACCGGGATATGGAAAGCCGCGAAGAATGGTGATTGCGCACTCAATAATGGTGATTGCGCACTCAATATTGCCCTATCGGCCAACCCTGTCATCCGAGGATCGTTCGAAAATTGGAGACCCGGAAGATATGACCCAGCCAAGTGCAATCAA
>Ga0307379_10004419_pt1 | contig 20057 bp, 15 predicted proteins | sample UN2MG_FD_202237 | JGI IMG/M metagenome (GOLD analysis project Ga0307379, IMG submission 202237) | Soil microbial communities from Risofladan, Vaasa, Finland - UN-2 | ecosystem: Environmental > Terrestrial > Soil > Coastal area > Acid sulfate soil | place: Finland: Risofladan, Vaasa | collected... | reverse complement strand
GCAACGAGGAATTGAAGAAGTCCGAGTGAGGAGGGGGCATGGCTTACGAAATCATGGTGGATGCCGGGACCTTGCGCGAGCAGGTCAAGGAGAAGTACCGCGCGGTGGCCGTGAACCCGCACGGAAGGTTCCATTTCCACACCGGGCGCGCCCAGGCTGCCAGGCTGGGCTACGATGAGCGTCTGATCGCGTCGTTTCCGGATTCGGCGGTGGAGTCCTTTGTCGGTGTGGCGAACCCGTTTACCCTGCGATCCTTGTCGGAGGGAGAACGGGTGGTCGATCTCGGATCGGGGGGAGGGTTCGACTCCTTCGTGGCGGCAACGCAGGTTGGTCCCAAAGGGCACGTCATCGGTGTGGATATGACGGAGGAGATGCTCGCCAGGGCCCGCAGGGCTGCCGGGGAGTCAGGCCTGAAACACGTCGAGTTCCGGGAAGGCCTGATCGAAGATCTTCCCGTGGAGACCGGGTGGGCGGATGTCGTGATCAGCAACGGCGTGATCAATCTGTGCGCCGATAAGCGACTCATTTTCGCTGAGATCCAGCGGGTCCTTCGCCCCGGGGGGAACCTGCAGTTCGCCGACATTGCAAACGGCAAGCCGGTCCCGGAGTCGGCGATTCGCAATATCGATCTGTGGACGGACTGAATTGCCGGGGGCCTGCCGTGCGCAGGCTGGAAAAGGTTGCTTGAGGAAGCCGGATTCGTGGATGTCGAGATCGGACCTGCCTTCGACTCCTTCGGGGGGGCAAAAGGGGAAAAGAACGCCAGGACGTTCGACGTCCACGGCTATCCGTTTCTCGCCGTGAAACCGGCGTAGGCGGCCGAAGGAAAATGGGAAGGAATAGAAGAAAGGGTCACCGGAGTAACCGGTGACCCTTTCTGGTCCGTGGTTGAATCGTTATACGGTCAGTCTTCCTTACCTGCCTCGCTCCGAGATTTCCACTCTACGGTTCTTTGCTCGGCCTTCCTTGGTCTTGTTATCGGCGACGGGATCGGCTTTTCCGCGTCCCTCCGCCGTGATCATGTCGGCCTTCACATGGCCCGAGTCCTCAAGGAACTTCTCGACCGCCCGCGCTCTCCGCTCGGACAGCTTCTGGTTGTACTCGTCGGCCCCCGTGCTGTCCGTGAACCCCAACACGAGAATCTTGGTGTCCGGGTACTTCTTCACGAAATCGACCGCTTTCTGCAGCTCCGGCAGGTCCGCCTTCCGGATATCGGCCTTGTTCGTGTCGAAGTTGATGTGAATGGTCGTTCTCTGGTACACGGGGACTTCCACGACCGCCTTCGCGGGACCGCCCGCGTTGATTGCGGTGATCGTGTACTGCGTGGTTTTCTTGGGGCAAACCTCCTTGGTGCCGCTCATGCCCACACTCCCCAAACCCTGGTCGATCGTCGCCGAGGTGGCGTTCTGTGTAGACCAGCGGAGGGTGGCGCACTGCCCCGCATAGACATATTCGGGGTTCGCCACGATCGAGGCGGTAGCCGCCATGGGAGCTGGAGGAGGAGGTGGTGGAGGAGGCGGCGGCGGAGGAGGAGCCATCTTGACCTGCCTCGCCTCCCAGCAAGGTGTCGTCTTGGCGAGGAGGAGGTCGGCTTCCTTGTTCGCCTTGTCGATACCCCCTGCGATTGTAGAAGACATCTCCCATTGTTCGGTCGCCTCGTGACGGGCACCATCGAGCTCCGCCATGGCGTAGGCCAGCTCCACGGGAGCGCATTTCTTGGCGTCCATCTTTTCCGCCTTCGCGATCTTCGCCGAGATGGCGTCAAACTGGTCCGTTTCGGCCTGTGTCACCTGGCGGTTGGCTGCGCAACCCGCAGCAAGAAACAACGCAAGAAGAACCGTCATGCTAAGGAAGAAGCGTTGATTCCTCATTTCGCACCTCCACCCGACATCTCGAGCGCTTTGTCGGCATACGTCTGTGCTTCCTGCGCAAAGGAGTCAGCAGCCTTGGTGTCTCCTTTTTCCACCTGAAAATCAGCCTTCTTGAGATACGCTTCCGCCGCCTTGTACTCGAACGGCGCCTTGTACACTGCCCCGGCGGCTTTCGCCTGATTCAGCGTCTTCCCGGCGTTCTGGGTCTTGGTGGCCGCGCAGCCAGCGGCCGACAGCCCGACAATGAGAACAATTGCCCATAATGCTAACAACGGTCGTTTCATCGGTTCCCTCCTTTTCAATTGGTCTTACCCCCGTAATAGCGTCTTCACCGCTACACCAACGCGCAAAAGGACCGCCACTTATAAGTACACAGCTTGTAAACGGTGGATAAACTATATTACACGGTGGACAAACTATATTACAAGGGGGGAGGAAAACAACCAAAAATTACCGCAGGGATATCGATCACTCCTGCCAATGATGTGTTCCAGTCCCGGGCTCGAGAGGTGGAGTGAGGGGAACAGACGGTTCTGCACGGGTATCCGGGCTGACCTGCCCCACCCGATTGGACCACCCTGACTCATGCCCAGGAAATTGCCGTTCATTATCTCCGTATTAAATAAACTTCTTTGAGTTTATCGCCGATAAATCATACGGAGGGCGGTCGATGTCATCTTTCGAGCAAAAGGAATCCCCAATGGAATTTCCCAACCTGCGTGCTTTTAAAATCTTTCTGGGATGTCTTGTGGTCAGTTTATCGGCCATTGGATGCGCTCACAAGGTCGTTGTTAAAATTCCTCCGAAAATCGATTTGCAGCCGTATAAAACGATTGGCATCGTGGAATTTGCCTCCAACTCCAGGGGGAATTTCAATCAGATCGCCACCCAAAAATTCATGGGCTTTATCCAGAACGCACAACCTCAGGTACGCTTTCTTGAATTGGGGCCGGAAGACCAGTTAGTAAAAAAGCTCGGCCGGAACTCATTGGACATCGAGGCCATCAAAGCGATTGAAAATATATACGGGGTGAGCTCGATCTTTACGGGAAGCTTTGAAATTTCAAACGTGAAACCCAAGGTTCGTATTGGGACCGACCTTTCTTCCCTCCACGCGTCTGCGGTTGTGAATATCTCGATGGTTTCAAAGCATTGGGAAACCGTGAGCGGGGCGACGATCTGGAGCAATTCGCGTCAAGGACATTGGAAGGTGGCAGGCATCAATTCCAACTCCAAAGACATCTCGTTCAGCATGAACAATCCCGAAGATCAATACGGTCGTTACCTCGAAGATCTCGCTTTTGCGGTAACCGATAATTTCAGGCCTCACTATGAAAAAAGAAATGCACCGAAATGACCGGGCCGGGTTGTGGCCCTGACCCCCTGAAGAGGAAGTCCGAATAGAACGCAAACCCCGCGCAAACAGCTTCCTCCTGCTGCTATCTGATGATCTCTTCCGGCTGGAACCGCTTCTTCGACATGGGGTCCTCCTCCCCGAATCGGTCTGAAAAGCATTACCACATCTCGGACCAATTTGAGGGGGGCTGGTCACCCTCCGCCCGCTATAGCACCTCCCTTCCCCCGCGGAGGGGTACCGAAGCAGCCGTAACGGGGTCGACTCGAAATCGACTTGGCGGTGCGAGCCACGATGTGGGGCCGAATCACACCCCCTCCTCCATCCTCCGATTCACGTGCTCTATCCGGTTCTTCCTGTTAAGATTGGTTGTGATCGAAACCGGGGGGTGTCTCGTGGGCATTCTGCAAGGCAGGAAAGGGCTGATCCTCGGCGTCGCCAACGATAAATCCATCGCATGGGGCGTGGCCAGGGCCTGTCACCGCGAGGGGGCCGAACTCGGGTTCAACTATCTCGGCGAGGCGCTGAAGAAACGGGTTCATCCCCTGGCGGAGTCGATCCAGTCGAGTTTCGTCGAACCGCTCGACGTCGGCGACGACGCCCAGCTCGACGATTTCTTCGCCAAGGTCGAGGCCCGTTGGGGGCGGCTCGACTTCATTGTGCACTCCATCGCCTTTGCCAACCGGGAATCGATGAAAGGCAATTTCCGGGAAACCTCGCGCGCCGATTTCCATCTCGCGCTGGATATTTCCGCCTACTCCTTCATTGCCTGCGGCCGGCGGGCGGCCCGGTTGATGGGACCGGGGGGATCCATGGTGACGATGAGTTACCTCGGGGCGATGCGCGCCGTGCCGCACTACAACGTGATGGGTGTGGCGAAGGCCGCCCTCGAAGCGGCGACCCGTTACCTGGCCCACGATCTCGGGCAGGAAGGGATCCGCGTCAACGCCGTCTCGGCCGGGCCGATCCGTACGCTGGCCGCCTCCGGCGTGGGCGATATCCGCAAACTGATGGAGAAGAGCGCCCGTGGCGCCTCGCTCCGACGGAACGTGACGCAGGACGAGGTGGGGAACGCCACCGCGTATCTACTTTCGGACCTGGCTTCCGGCGTGAGCGGCGAAGTGCACTACGTCGACGCGGGGTTCAACATCGGCGCCGGCGACCCGGGCGTCGAACCGGCCCCATCGGGCTCCTCCTCCCCCTCGTCCTAAAGCGTTTGACGGGACAATACGCGGATCCCCGTGCGGAAACGCACGCGGGGATGACGGAAGCTTCCCTATTCAGGAGGAATTCAATGAATCTATATCGGATGTTGCTCGAGCGTGCTGCAGCAAACCGGCCGCTGCGCGTCGGCATGATCGGCGCAGGAAAGTTCGGTTCGATGTACCTGGCCCAGGCAAAACACACGCCGGGCATTCATGTTACAGGCATTGCCGATCTGTCGCCGGATCGCGCCCGGAGCTCGCTCGCTCGGACGGGCTGGCCGGCAGATCGGTATAACGCGACGTCCTTCTCGGCCGCAGTGCGGAGCGGCACGACGTTCATTACCGAAGATGTGCAGGCTCTGCTCGCAGTGCCCGAGATCGACATCATCATTGAGGCCACCGGCGACCCGGCTGCCGGCATACGGCACGCACTCGGCGCTTTTGCGCATCGCAAGCATGTGGTGATGGTGAATGTCGAGGCCGATGCGTTGGCCGGCCCTCTGCTGTCGAGAAAAGCGGCAGAGGCCGGTGCCGTCTACTCGCTTGCCTACGGTGATCAGCCGGCGCTGATCTGCGAAATGGTCGACTGGTGCCGTGCGGCCGGCTTCGAAGTTGTTGCCGCGGGCAAGGGCACGAAGTATCTTCCGGTATACCATACGTCGACGCCGGATACGGTCTGGCCGTATTACGGATTTTCGCCGGAAACGGTTGCCGCCGGCGACTTCAACGCGCAGATGTTCAATTCATTTCTCGACGGTACGAAGAGCGCGATCGAAATGGCCTCGGTCGCGAATGCCACCGGGCTCACTCCGGACCCGGACGGTCTGCATTTTCCGCCATGCGGCGTTGATGATCTGCCGCGACTGCTGTGTCCGCGGGAGGATGGCGGCCAGCTGCATCACGCCGGCCAGGTGGAAGTGATCTCGAGCCTGGAACGAGACGGCAGGCCGGTGTTCCGCGACCTGCGCTGGGGCGTCTATGTCACGTTCCGCGCGGGGAGCCCACTGGGGGAAGATTACGTCCGTCGTTGTTTCGGTGAATACGGCTTCAGCACCGACCCATCGGGCCGCTACTCTGCACTGTACAAGCCCTACCATGCGATCGGCCTCGAACTCGGCATCAGCGTCGCCTCGGTCGGCCTGCGTAACGAAGCCACCGGTGCTGCTGTCGCCTGGCGCGGCGATGTCGTCGCGACCGCGAAACGGAAGCTCGTTGCCGGAGAAACGCTTGACGGCGAAGGAGGGTACACGGTGTACGGCAAGCTGCTGCCGGCCGAGCTGTCGATGCGTATGGGCGGACTGCCGCTCGGTCTTGCCCACGGCATCAAACTCAAACGCGAGGTCGCCGCGCATGTGCAGCTGCGCTGGGATGATGTCGTATACAATGCAGCCGATCCTGCTGTCGTCTTCCGCAAGGAAATGGAACGCACGTTCGGCAGCGGGCGGTGATAACGTGCCGCCACTGAACCGGAGCGTTATCACATTGAGACGCATACCTCCAAGGAGTGCCCAATTTAGTCTGGTTTGGCGCGCAATAGTGGACGATGGTGGACAATAAGTTAGAGAGGAAACCGAATAGATCGCAAACCCCGTGCAAACAACCGCCTTTTTCGGGGTGAAAAGGGGGTTCCCAGAGATGGTCCCATCCGGGAACGGTTTCCTAAATCAACGGATGCTGATATTATGATGCTGGTCCCACCGAAGAGAGCAAAATACACGGAAAGGAGGGCTTAAGCGATGGAAAGCATCTACAAAATTATTGACGTAGTAGGCACGAGCAAGAACTCCTGGGAAGAAGCCGCAAAAAATGCGGTGGAAACCGCCGGGAAGTCTCTCGAAGATCTAAGAGTTGCAGAAATCGTCAAATTGGATATGGCTATCGACAAGAACAAAGTCGTTGCCTACAGGGCCAGGGTCAATATTTCCTTTAAGTATCGCTTGGAGTAGGAGCCCTCTTCCGGTAACGAAGGCTCCCGTTTCAACCGGCCCAATTGACTCCGGATGCGTGCAATCGCGTCCGTAGTCTTTTCTTGTCCAGATTGGGTGCCCCGATCCCTGCCTGTGTGGCTGCCGCATTGGCCTGTCCCCCACATATCGGTCCGAGGTATGCCTATTCTTTTCAGCCCGATTCGAAAATAAACGGCAAGGATTAAAAGGGGGAGTCCGTACGGACCGCAAACCCCGTGCAAACAACGGCCGTTTTCTGGGTGAAAGGGGGGGGTCTCGGATTCACTGTGTCAAAGCTCTTTAGAAATGTCCTCTGATTGGACTCTTTAGAGATGTCCTCTATGTTTGCTCTTGTTGTTTTCGCCATTGGGCGGCGTTTTTGGCATTCCACGGTTTTCGCCACGGGTGATTTGGGGGTGGATGGTAGACCGGGATCCGCTTTGGTGTAGCCGCCATCTTGGGTTTCTCCGGCCTTCCCTCGATCGGGACGGCATCGAGGCGCCTATTCTTGAACCAGAGTTCCACCGTTCCGTCGAGCAAGGTTTGCACGGTCACCCGGCTCTTGGGCCGGGGAAGTACCCGGTTTTCCCGAGCGCCACGACGACCATCGACGGGAAACAGCTCCCGCCGCCGCCGCAGAAGTTCAAGGGGAAGATCGGGCGGACCACCGATCAGTCGACGCCGTACTGGCCCGCGCGCATCATGCCCCCCAAAGGGGCGCCCAACGTGCTGCTGATCATGACCGACGATTCCGGCTACGGTGTTCCCGGAACCTTTGGCGGGGTGATTCCCACCCCGGCGCTCGACCGGATCGCCAACAGCGGGTTGCGGTACACCAACTTTCATTCGACGGCGCTCTGCTCGCCGACGCGCGCGGCGCTCATCACCGGGCGCAACCACCACTCGGTCGGTTTCGGCGTGATCTCGGAGCAGGCGACCGGCTTCCCCGGCTACGACAGCTTCATCACCAGGGACAAGGCGACGATCGGCAAGATCCTCAAGGAAAACGGCTACCGCACGTCCTGGTTCGGCAAGAACCACAACACGCCGTCCTTCCAGGCGAGCGCGGACGGGCCGTTCGACCAGTGGCCGATCGGAATGGGGTTCGAGTACTTCTACGGCTTCATGGGCGGCGACACCAACCAGTGGCAGCCTCCAAATCTCGCCCGCAACACGACGTACATCTATCCGTTTGTCGACAACCCCGGTTACAATCTCACGACCGCCATGGCCGACGAGGCCATCGCGTACATGGACCGGATCAACACGCTGGCGACGGAACAGCCGTTCTTCGTCTACTACGTGCCCGGGGGGACGCACGCGCCGCATCACCCCACTCCGGAGTGGATCAAGAAGATCAGCGACATGCACCTCTTCGACAAGGGGTGGAACGCCCTGCGCGACGAGATCTACGCCAACCAGAAGAAGCTCGGGGTGATCCCCAAGGACGCGAAGCTGACCCCGTGGCCGGACGACCTCCTGAAGCGGTGGGATACGCTCACCCCCGACGAGAAGAAACTCTTCCTCCGCCAGGCCGATGTCTTCGCCGCGTATGTGGCCTACACCGACCACGAGATCGGCCGGGTGATCCAGGCGGTCGAGGACATGGGCAAGTTCGAGAACACGCTGATCATCTACATCAACGGCGACAACGGCACGAGCTCCGAGGGAACGCTTACCGGCACCCCGAACGAGGTCGCGATGTTCAACGGCGTCGACGTCCCGGTCGAGGCCCAGCTCAAATATTTCTATGATGTCTGGGGTTCGGACAAGACGTACAACCACATGGCGGTGCCCTGGGCGTGGGCGTTCGATACGCCCTTCTCATGGACCAAGCAGATCGTCTCCCACTTCGGGGGCATCCGGCAGGGTATGGCGATCTCCTGGCCGAAGACGATCAAGGACAAGGGCGGCGTCCGCAACCAGTTCCACCACGTGATCGACATCGTGCCCACGATCCTGGAAGCGGCGGGGATCCGCCCGCCCGAGTTGGTCGACGGCATCCCGCAGAAACCGATCGAAGGGGCCAGCATGGCCTACACCTTCGACGGAAAGAACGCGAATGCCCCGTCCACCCGCAAGACGCAGTACTTCGAGATGTTCGGCGACCGGGCGATCTACCACGACGGCTGGATCGCGAGCACCAAGGTCATGCGCCCGCCCTGGGTGCACTTCCCGCCCAAGGAGTCGGTGCTGGATTATCCGTGGGAACTGTATGACCTCAGCAAGGACTGGACGCAGTCGGAAGATGTTGCCGCGAAAAACCCGGCCAAGCTGAAGGAGATGCAGGACCTGTTCTGGAGGGAGGCCGAGAAGTACCAGGTGCTGCCGCTCGACGCGTCCATTGTGACGCGGCTCATCACGCCGCGGCCCAGCATCACCGCAGGCCGCGACGTGTTCACCTGGACCCGCCCGCTGACCGGTACGCCGAACGGCGACGCCCCGAGCGTTCTCAACACCTCGTACAACTTCAAGGCAGAGGTGGAGATCCCGCAGGGCGGCGCCGAGGGGATGCTGATCACCCAGGGCGGCCGGTTCGCCGGCTACGGCTTCTATCTCCTGAAGGGGAAGCCGGTCTTCCTGTGGAACCTGGTTGACCTGAAGCGGATCCGCTGGGAGGGCCCGGAAGCGCTCCCGCCCGGAAAGCACACGCTGGAGTTCGACTTCCGGTACGACGGCCTGGGCATGGGCACCCTCGCGTTCAACAACATGAGCGGCATCGGCCGCGGCGGAACCGGCGTGTTGAAGGTCGACGGCAAGGTCGTCGCGGAACAGAAGATGGAGCACACCCTCCCGTTCATTCTGCAATGGGACGAGAATCTCGATATCGGTTCCGACACCGGCACGCCGGTGAACGATGCGGATTACCAGGTGCCGTTCCAGTTCACCGGCAAGCTTGCCAAGGTGACGCTGACGATCGACCGGCCGAAGCTTACGCCGGAAGATGTGAAAAAGCTGCAGGCGGCCCATAGGAACAACAAGGTGAGCGAGTAGGGATCGAACAGGACGAGGGGGCAGCCCTCCGGGAAAGGGCTGCCCCCTGCCGAAGACACCTCTCCTCGGGGTTACTCCTGGGAGGGCGTTTTGCCGCCTCCCCCACATTTTCCCGGGCGCCTCGTGGCTTCATACAGGGTGACGAGGCGGGGAAGGAGGATCGCAGGGTAAAGTTGCCCGATGAGGGCCTCGAACATCACGAGGGAGCGTGCGAAGGGGTGAACGGCCGTCACGTCGCCGTACCCTACCGTGGTCAGCGTTACGAAACTGAAATAGGCAAGGGCATCCAGTAAACCGCTGCCCGCAAGCCGCGACCCGTCCGGGAACCGTAATGCACCGGGGGAGAGGAATTCGAGCAGCGCATAGAGGAGCGAAAAGAAGGCCGCGATGAGCAGGTACAGCGCGACGGCCCCCTGAATCCGGTGCCCCGTGACCGGCCCCTCCCGAAACACCATCAGGGCGACGACGTAGATGATGAGTGCGACGCACACGCCGGTCAACGCCAGTTCCATCACGCGCAGCCATGGGAAGTCGAGGAAGAACATCGCCGTGCGCGCGATGATGGCCAGGAGGACGAACCCGACTGCGACGATGCGGAAAGTGCCGCGCCGCCCCATCGTCAAGATTCCCGCAAAGAGCATCAGGAACAAGGAGGCGTGTATCAAAGGGACGACGAACTCCCCCAGATGGGATGCCGGCGAAAGGACCAGGAGGTTGAGCGCCAGGAGGACCAGTAGCGCCGTCAAGCTCCGGTCGTGGTCCCAGAATTTAAGGAATCTAGCAGCATTGGGCATCCCGGCGCAGCCCTCCGGGTCGGGGGTCAGGCCACTCCCAAGCTACCATGGAACAACATGGCTAGAGTAGAAGATTCCGTGATCCGTCCACCTCCGGGCTGCTTTCTCCCCCCCTCCGCCATATGGACAGGGAGTGACAGATCAGGACAGGAAGTGACAGGAGAACGCAAATCCGGCGCATACAACTTCCCGTGGCGTCTCTGTTTCACCTGGCGCGAAACCAACGCCCACGATGTGGAGATTGTGGACTACCATTTTATGGTATCGTGTCCGAAAAAAAACAGTTTCACATCGAACTCCATTCCCTTCATGGAGGCCGGAATGAATGCAAATCGATTGGCAGCAAAGATCGCCGGGGTGCTGGTCGCCGTCAGTCTGAGCGCCACCGTCTGGGCGCAATCGCCCGGTATGAATACCGGCGCCGCGGACTTGTCTGCGGGGAACAAGTGGAAATTCACGGGCGACATTTATCTTTTTGCCGCCGGCATCGGCGGGGAATCGTCGTCCGGCGGGGACATCGACGTCCCGTTCAGCGATATTCTCAAGGATCTGGAAATGGCCTTCATGGGCGGCCTCCAGGCGCGCAAGGGCAAGTGGTCGCTCGGGGCCGACGTAATTTATATGGAATTATCGCAGAGCAACGACGGTCAGCTGGGCCTGCCGGTGGGGCACGAGGGTCTCACCGTCTCGACCAGCTCCAACCTCGACCTGAAAGCGTGGATCGTGACGCCGACCGTCGGCTATAACCTCATCGACACGGAGAAGGGAACGCTGGACGTGATTGTTGGCGCGCGATATTTATCTTTGAACATCGATCTCGATCTGACGGCGGTCGGTCCGATCACAACCCGGAAGTTCCAACTCTCCGATTCGCCCCACAATTGGGATGGCATCGTGGGCGTCAGAGGCCAACTGAATCTGACGCCAACCTGGTATCTCCCGTACTACGCGGATGTCGGCGAGGGCGACTCGAAAGCGACCTACCAGGCGTTTGCCGGCGTCGGCTACCGTTTCAAGAGAGTCGACGCGGTCGTGGGGTATCGCTACCTGGCCTATGAATTCGAGCCAAACCCGGCGGTCAGAAAGTTGAACTTCAGCGGTCCCATAGCCGGGGTGAAGTTTGCGTTTTGAGCAGCTCACCCAAACGCTGCGGCTACCTGTTGACGACGCGGGTGGACTCCACGGGGCGGGTCATGGCCCCGGAAACCATCCCAAGGACGACTCCCAGGCCGGCATCGTGACCACGGATGGTTTCCGCTGGATAGAGCACTTGACTACGAACTGTGGTGGCCCCCTCCCGCATCCCCCCGTCTTTTCAGCGTTTTCAGGCGGTTAGGCCCTCCGCCATGTGGACAGGAAGTGACAGATCAGGACAGGAAGTGACACGGGAACGCAAACCCCGCGCAAACGGATTTTACTTGTTGCTTCGCGAAAACCTCTTCAGGTCGGAATCGCATCTTCTGCCTGCCTCCCCCTCGAATTTGTCTGAAAAGCATTAACACATCTCGGACCGATTCGAGGGGGGAGGGTCATTCAAACCGAAGAAAGTTCAGCTTGCGCCAATTATGTGGCGGCTGCGTGCCTCGTAGCCGATTCGGCAAAGCCTCAATGAATATAGGATTTTTACCTGGGCCGCATTCCATCCATTTAGCATTAATTGTCGCCCTTCAATGAATATGGCTCCGCGGCAAGCCCCCAATTTTCAATTAAGGATTAATTGATGTTGATTTGGCGTTTCCGTATATTGTATGTAAAGTCTGCATCTAAGTGCCCCTTTGAGGATATTTCCCGAATGGTGCCGCGCCTGGCCGTCGGCCTTGCTTCGACGGTCTCGGCGCCCTTCCGGTTGCGTGACTTGAGATGAGCGGCAAATACGCGACAGTGCTCTGGGTCGGTGTCATCGCCTGACTACAACGGAAAAGGAGACGAATCATGAAGGTCATCATCGTTGGCGGGGTGGCGGGCGGCGCGTCGTGTGCGGCCCGCCTGCGCAGGTTGGATGAAAAAGCCGAAATCCTCATGGTGGAGCGCGGACCATATGTTTCGTACGCGAACTGCGGGCTGCCTTACCATGTCGGAGGCGCGATTGAACAGGAGTCGAGCCTCCTGGTGGCGACGGAACAGATGTTTCGTGCAATATTCGCTGTCGATTGCCGGACGAACTGCGAGGTGGTCGGCATCTCGTCCAAAAAGAAAACCGTGGACCTCAAGAACCACGCGACCGGCGAGGTAACCACCGAGAAATACGACAAACTCGTGCTGTCGCCCGGGGCGGCACCGATCCGTCCGCCGCTGCCCGGCATCGATCTTCCGGGAATCTTCTCGGTGAGAACCGTGCCGGACGCCAGGAATATACGCGAGTGGCTTGACCGGGGTACGGAGGTTCGATCCGGAATGGATTCGTACACGGGATTCCAGACGATGAATAAACCGAAGCGTGCGGTGGTGGTCGGCGGCGGATTCATCGGCCTCGAGATGGTGGAAAACCTGGTCTGCCGCGGGGGTGAGCAGCGTGATCTGCAGCTCCACGAGGTCCCCCGGGTCGAAGTGACGCTGATCGAGAAGCTCAATCAGGTCATGCCCCCGCTCGATCCGGAAATGGCGCTCATCGTCGAACGCTACATGGTAAAGCACGGCGTCCGGCTCGAGCTCAACGACGGCGTGGCCGGATTCGAGCAGTCCGCGGATGGTTCTCTGGAAGTCCTCACGAGTTCAGGCAAGAGACATCCTGCGGACATCGTGATCCTCGCGATTGGCGTGCGTCCGGAGACCACGCTGGCGAAGATGGCCGGGATAGAGATCGGCCAGCGCGGCGGGATCCGGGTTGACGAGCACATGCGCACGAGCGACCCGGACATCTTCGCCGTCGGCGACGCGGTCGAAGTCAGGGACTTCGTCACCGGCCAATGGGCGCTCATCCCGCTCGCCGGGCCGGCCAACCGGCAGGGCCGAATCGCGGCCGACGTGATCGCCGGGCGAGACTCCCGTTTCCGTGGCACCCAGGGCACCTCGATCTGTAAGATTTTCGAGGGCGCGATCGCCCAGACCGGCGCCAGCGAGAAGGTCCTCACCCAGCTTGGGGAGACGGATTTTGAAAAGATCTACCTCTACCCGAATTCGCACGCGGGGTATTATCCGGGCGCGAAAATGCTCGTGATCAAGGTCCTTTTCCGGAAATCCGACGGACGCCTCCTTGGAGCACAAGTGCTCGGCGAGGCTGGCGTTCCCAAGCGGATCGATTCCTTTGCCATGGCGATCCAGATGGGCTGCACCGTTTACGACCTGGAAGAGGCGGAACTTTGCTACGCTCCGCCATACGGAAGCGCAAAAGACCCCGTCAACTTCGCGGGGATGGTTGCGGCGAATGTCCTCCGCGGCGACATGCCGATCTGCCACTGGGACTATGCGGACAAAGGCTTTTTGCTCGATGTACGGAATCCCCCGGAACTCGCCGTGGAGTCCGTTCCGGGTGCGATCAACATCCCGCTGCCGCAACTCCGCGCACGCCTGGGCGAACTTCCCCGCGACCGCGAGATCCACGTCTTTTGCCGCTCCGCACAGCGATCCTACTACGCGACGCGCATCCTTTTGCAGAACGGGTTCAAAGTCCGGAATATCTCCGGCAGCATGCTGTCGCGTTCCCATCGTACGGCCTAATTTTAAAGGAAACAGACGATGAACACAGTCATGCAGTTTCTTCAGACCACATTCGGACCATTGGTGTTACTTTTCACGGTGTCGAACCTGGGAGCCATGGGCCTCCAGGTCAAGATGCCCGATGTTATCGGGGGGTTGCGGAATAAGAAATCCATAGTGCTGATCTTCGTGTGGGGCTGGGTGGCAGGGCCGGCATTAGGCTATCTGATCACCTGGGCCCTTCCTCTGGCTGAGCCATACGTAATCGTGGTGCTCCTCACCAGCCTGGCGCCATGCGCGCCGTTCCTCCAGCAGATGGTGGCAAAGGCCCGCGGAGACATGGGCTTCGCGGGAGCCCTCATACCGCTGGTGGCGGCCGGCACGGTGGTGTTGATGCCATTGATGGCCCCCCTGCTGATCAAAGGCCTCACGATCAGCACCTGGGCACTCGCGAAACCGCTCCTCCTGACCATACTCCTGCCGCTGGTGATTGGCGCGGTGATCCGGCATTTCGCCGACACGGCGGCAACCAAGATCTTCCCGGCGATCAAGGGGCTGGCCCTGCTCTCCACCTTGCTGACGATCGTGTGGTGCCTTCTGCTCTACGGCCGGGGGATGCTCGACACGGCGGGTAGCCTTGCCCTCCTCTCCATGACCCTGTTCATGGTCGGGATGGCTCTGATAACGTATCGCTTCGGCTTCGGCATGAAACAGGCACAGAGAAGCGTGATGGCGCTGGGGATGGGCACACGTAACATCGCAGCGGTGTTGGCGGCTGCTCTTGCCATTCCGAACGCGGACCCGCGCATCGTGGTGATGGTCGTCATGTGGACGTTGTGGTCGGTTGTCCTCGCAGCCATTGGAGCCCGAATATTCGCCAGGCAGGCCGGCAAGACCGCCGGGGAAGGCGAGGCATGAACATCCCCGACCTGGCCCGCCGCTATTTCCCGATCCTGGACTGGGGGGCTAAGTATAACGGGAAGACGTTCACCAACGACCTGATCGTGGCGGGGATCGTCACGGTCATGCTCATCCCGCAGTCGCTGGCCTATGCGCTGCTGGCGGGACTCCCGCTGCAGGTCGGACTGTATTCCTCGATGGCGCCGCTTGTTCTTTACGCGATCTTCGGCACGTCGCGCACGCTCGCAGTCGGCCCCGTCGCCGTGGTCAGCCTCATGACCGCGGCCGCCGTGGCCAGTATCGCGACCCAGGGAACCCCCGAGTATCTGGGGGCCGCCATCGCGCTCGCCGCCCTCTCGGGATTGCTGCTGCTCGCAATGGGGCTGCTGCGGTTGGGTTTTCTCGCGAACTTCCTCAGCCACCCGGTTATCTCGGGCTTCATCACCGCCTCGGGCATCCAGATCGCGGCCGGCCAGCTCGCGCCCGTCCTCGGCATCCACGTGGAGGGTGAAAGTTTCGTGGACCTGCTGATATCGATGGTGCCCAACCTCGGCCATATTAATCCCTACACCGCGGTGATCGGCTTCGCGTCACTGGCCTTTCTCTTCTGGGTGCGTCGTGGCCTCAAGCCCCTCTTGCGCAAGTTTGGGCTGGGCGAACGAGCCGCCGACATCCTGGCGAAGGTGGGCCCGGTCGTGGCCATCGCCGTGACCACCGCTGCCGTCTGGGGCTTCGGGCTTAGCGGGCATGGCGTCAAAATCGTCGGCACGATCCCCAAGGGTTTGCCGAAACTCACCCTGCCGCCGTTTGAGGTGGGGCTTTGGACGAAGCTCCTTGTCCCCGCGCTGCTGATCTCCATCGTGGGCTATGTGGAGTCGATCTCGGTCGCCCTGACGCTCGCTGCCAAACGCCGTCAGCGCGTGGACCCCAACCAGGAGCTGATCGCGCTCGGCATGTCCAACGTCGGCGCGTCCGTCTCGGGCGGATTTCCGGTCACGGGCGGCTTCTCGCGCTCGGTGGTTAACTTCGACGCCGGCGCTGAGACGCCCGCGGCCGGGGCCTTCACGGCGGTCGGCATCGCGCTCGCCACGCTGTTCTTGACGCCGTTGCTCTTCTTTCTCCCGAAAGCGACCCTCGCCGCCACCATCATCGTCGCGGTCCTGTCGCTCGTGGATCTCGGCGCCCTCAAGCACACCTGGCATTATTCCCGGGCTGATGGCGCGGCGATGGCCGCCACGATCCTCTTCACCTTGGTCGAGGGCGTGGAGGCGGGGTTGTTGGCGGGCGTGGGTCTCTCGATCTTCCTCCACCTCTACGCCACGTCGAGGCCGCACGTGGCGGTCGTAGGGCAGATCCCGGGGACCGCGCATTTTCGCAACGTGAAACGCCACAACGTGGTGACCGACCCCGAGATCATGTCCCTCCGGGTGGATGAGAGCCTCTATTTCCCGAACGCCCGTTTCCTCGAGGACCGTATCAACGAGGCGGTCGCGGCCAACCCGGCGGTTCGCCACGTCATCCTCGAATGCCCGGCGGTGAACACGATCGACGCCTCGGCGCTCGAAAGCCTCGAGGCGATCAACCGCCGGCTCAAGGATGGCGGGATCACGCTCCACCTGTCCGAGGTGAAGGGCCCGGTCATGGACCGCCTGAAACGGTCGCATTTCCTGGAAGAGCTGACCGGCAAGGTCCACCTGACCCAATTCGATGCCGTGTCCAGCATCAATCCCGATCTCGCGCGACGCACGCTCGAGACGCACAGAGACGGCTTTTAAGAAAGCGCGCCAGTACTGCCGGCACGATGATGCGCGACAAACAAGGAGGTGCTGAACATCGTTCAAATGCAGGATAGCATGCTGCAAATCAGGTTGATCCAGGCTTTCGGGCCTGGCTTTTAAGAACCCGCCATCACCGCCGGTCCGGTGATGAGAAATCGCATTCAAGGAGGAAACTGAGCATGGTAAAAGAAACAAAAAAGAGCGGTGATCCGACAGCCTGTTCTCCGGGGGATCTCTCAAAGCAACAAATTCGAGAAACGACTTTCGAAAACACGAAAATGAGCACCGTTCCATTGGATTGGAAAGAGGTGTACTACACCAATTGCCCCCTCGTGTCCGCCAGCAATGTCGATCAGGAACTCGGTTGGACCCGAGAGGAGTACAAGAAGATCGGCGTGAAATACGCCTTCTTGCGCTCCGCCCGCGAGAACGACTGGTACCCGCACTACATCCACAACCTCGACAACCTCATCCGCTTCGGCGGTCTGTTCCCACCCGTTCACGTTCAGGCGGACATCCGCCGGACCCGGCTCCTTGGGGTGACGCACGCACCGCACGAAGGCGGCTGCATGATGGTGCGCTCCAGGGACGACATCTACCTGATGACTGACCTGAAAGGCAAGAAGATCGGCCTCTCGAAGAGCCTGAACAAGATCAAGACCGACTGGTGGCGCATCCAGGAGGAACAGGGCATCGAGCTGATGCTCCGGATGAACGGCATGACCCGAAAGGACGTGGAGATCGTAGAGTTCCCATACTCGGATGGCTGGTACAACGATCCCAAGATGCTGGATCCCATGGATAATGCGTCTGAATTGTGGCTCAAGCGCGACCACAAGCGCGACCTGGCCTTCCGTCCGCTGGAGACGGCGCTGGAAAAGGGCGTTGTCGACGCTATCTATACACAAAGTAAACCCTTCCAGCATCTCCAGGAGGCGACGGGCAAGTTCAAGGCGATCGAGGACCTGTCAAGGTATCCGGACTGGACCCTGCAGGTGGCCAACATCCCCGCCCCTATTACCTGCACCGACGTGATGGCCGAGAAGCACCCCGAGCTCGCCGTCACGTTCATGAAAGGCATGATCAAGGTGGGGCGCTGGGCCAACGAGCACAAGCACGCCTCCGCGGCGATCCTCGACAAGCAGACGTTCTACCTGGATGTTGAGGATACGTACAGGGGCATCAAGGACATCGACATGGTGCCGAACCTGTCGCCCCAGAACCTGGCCTCCGTCGAGATCGGGAAGGACTTCATGCTGAGCCACGGCTACATCAAGAACGACTTCGACGTGAAAAAGTGGGCGGCACCGGAATTCCTTGAAAAGGCAGCCAGAGAACTGCTGGAAGAAGAATGGAAGAAAAGAACAACCTCAAAGCTTCCTGATACGGCTGCTCCGCTGGCGTCAGGAACCCGGATGGGGTAGTCGGGAGGAAGCGTAGTTCAAGGCGTGCGCCAGCGCTCCAGGAAAAATCGCGAGTTAAGGACAGGCAATTCCACCGTCGGCCTCCCAGTAGGGAGGCCGGCGGGAGTCGTCGGGACGGAGACGAGTGTCAACGCCACCATCACGGGCATCGACAAGAAGGCGAAAACCGCGACCCTGAAGGGGGAGGACGGGAAGTCCGTAACGGTGACCCCGAGGGACCCGAAGAACCTCGAGAAGGTGAAGGTGGGGGACCGCCTGGTGATCACGTACACGGATGCGGTCGCGGTGAAGGTGGAGAAGGCGGAAAAGAAAAAGTAGGGAACCGCCATGCCGCGTGCCGAAGGGGGTGTGGACCATTGGCCCACACCCCCTTCCATGATTCGGGAATCATGGGAGAGGGACCCGCACGGACCGCAAACCCCGTGCAAACAACCGCCTTTTTCGGGCCCTGAGGAGACATCCCAAGGATGCTGTTGACACCGGAAACCCCTTGCATTATGATGACTTTCCCTCAGACGCGCCCTTAGCTCAGCTGGATAGAGCACTTGACTACGAACTGTGGTGGCCCCCTCCCGCATCCCCCCGTCTTTTCAGCGTTTTCAGGCGGTTAGGCCCTCCGCCATGTGGACAGGAAGTGACAGAATAGGACAGGAAGTGACAGCAGAGCGCAAACCCGGCGCAAACGGATTTTCTGTTACCCGACCGAAGTTCCTTTCACGGTCTGAAATACGGGGCGCATAGAATTGGTGGAATGATCGCTTGCCTCCAGGCGGAAAGGAGGTAGGATTCGTTTGTGGCTAAGCAGGCATCCGAACTCAGGTACGCTGTCCGGTTTCGTGTAATCTTCAAGTATTTCGGACAATTGTGCCTTGTACTCGCCGTGCTGACGATTGTGCCTCTGGTGATGTCGCTGATCTTCGGCGAGAGGGACATCACCCTGCGATATGCCATTGTGGTTTGCGGGCTCGCAGGCTTGGGGTTGGGGGCGGTCCGGTTGCGTGCCCCTTCCGGGATGCAGGCCAATGAGGGCATGGTGTTGGTGGCCCTCATGTTCCTCTTCACGCCGCTCGTCATGTGCTACCCGATGATGAGTTCGGGACTGAGTTTCCTGGATGCTCTCTTTGAAGCCATCTCTGGCGTGACGACCACGGGACTGAGCACGAAGGCGACGCTTGTCGGCGCGCCGGCGACGTTTCTTTTTTCCCGCGCCTGGATGCAGTGGTACGGAGGACTGGGCATCGTCGTGCTCTCCCTGGCGCTCGTAATGCAACCGGGACTGGTGGCGAAAGGCCTGGAAGGCACCGAGACCGAAACCGACGATTTGGTCGGTGGCACGCGGGCACGCGCGCAGCGAGTCCTGAAAGTCTACGGCGGGTTAACCGCCCTGGGCATCATCGGTTCCTTGTTGGTGGGAGTCGGGTTTTTCGATTCGGTCCTGTATACATTCGCGGCGGTCTCGACCGGGGGGTTTGCCCCGCATGACCCCAGCCTCGCGACCTTCGGTTGGCTCGCACAGGGGTGGATCACGCTGCTCTGCCTCGCCGGTGCGGTTCCCCTGATGTTCTATCACCGAATGGTACAGGAGAAGCGGCGCGTTGCAGTGGATGATCTGCAACTCCAGGCCGTTGTAATCGCCTCCGTGGTCGCTTCGCTCGCGGTAGTCGCCTCCATGCGGCTGAGTGCCGGCGTGGCCTGGCCGCAAGTACTCCATCATGCGCCCTTGCTCGCCTTTTCCGCGCAGACAACCGCGGGTTTTTCCTCGATGCCGTGTGCGCAACTCGATGCGGGTTCGAAGCTGGTCCTGATCTTCTCGATGCTCGTGGGCGGCGGCCTGGGATCGACCGCGGGCGGATTCAAGCTGCTGCGGCTGTTGATTGCCGCGAGCGTGCTTCGGTTGATCCTCCTGCGGACCTGCCTGCCGAAACACGCCGTCATCGAGCCCCGGCTGGCAGGCCGCCGACTGCAGGACGAAGAGATCCGCGCAGCCCTGTTGCTCATCCTGCTGTTCGTCGTGGTCGTCGCGCTGTCCTGGCTGCCGTTTGTGGCAATGGGATACAGCCCGCTCGACTCCTTGTTTGAAGTGGTTTCGGCGACGGGAACGGTAGGGCTTTCCGTGGGGCTGACGAGCGAAACGTTGCCTGCACTGCTCAAGGAG
>Ga0307379_10004418_pt1 | contig 20062 bp, 14 predicted proteins | sample UN2MG_FD_202237 | JGI IMG/M metagenome (GOLD analysis project Ga0307379, IMG submission 202237) | Soil microbial communities from Risofladan, Vaasa, Finland - UN-2 | ecosystem: Environmental > Terrestrial > Soil > Coastal area > Acid sulfate soil | place: Finland: Risofladan, Vaasa | collected... | reverse complement strand
CGACCTGGAACGACGTCTGGCCGGCGAAATCCTCGCCATCCGCGCCATCGACTGCCACAGCCATGTCCCCCATCAGGCCCCCCACGCCCGCTCTCTCGCCGACCTCCTGGGGTACCACTATTACACCGAGTTGGCCCACTCGGCCGGAATGCCCGCCGACGCCGTCGACCCGCGCCGCTCCGAGGCCGACCGCATCGCCGAACTGGTCTCGCGCCTCGCCGCCTTTGACAACACCGTTCAGCACAGTTGGCTCGTCGAGGCCGCCAGGGAACTCTTTGCTTTTCGCGCCCCGCGCCTCACCGCCCAGAACTGGACCGAACTGGCCCAGGCCGTCGCCGAGGCCGGCAAACAGGTGCACCGCTACCGCACCGTCCTCGCCAAGGCCAACCTCGAAAAGGTCTTCCTCACCAACCGCTTCGACGAGGACCTCGCCGAGGTCGACTCGACCGTCTTCGTCCCCTGCCTCCGGGCCGACGACCTCGTGTTTCAGGCGGGCGACGCCGACGTCCGCCGGCGCCTCGCCGTCAAGACCGGCACCGAGGTCGCCTCGCCGAACGACCTGCGCGACGCGGTCGGCTGGCTCTTCCGCTATTTCACGGGGCAGGGGGCCGCCTCCGCCGCCATCAGCCTGCCCCCCGACTTCGCCCCGCGACGTCCCGACGAGAAAGCCGCCGCCAAAGCCCTCGCCCGCGCCGCGCGCAGCAAAGACCTCTCGTACGAGGAAGCCGACGAACTCGCCGCCTTCGCCTTCGAGACGGTCGTCCAGGCCTGCGCCATCGTCAAACGGCCGATGCAACTCATGATCGGCGTCCTGCGGAACGTTTACCCCGAAGGCGTCGAGGGCGGACGCGACCTCCTCTCCCACCGCGGAAGCCTCATCGCCTACGCCGACCTCTTCCGCCGACACCCCGACGTCGATTTCACCGTCTCCGTCCTCTCGGCCGCCTGGAGCCACGAACTGGCGACCTTCGCCTGGATCTTCCCGAACGTCAAACCCTCCGGCCACTGGTGGTACGCCAACATCCCGGTGCACATCGAGAACGAGTTGCGGGCCCGGCTGGAAGCCGTCCCGAAAGTGAAACTCATCGGATACTATAGCGACATGTACAAGGTAGAGTTCGCCCTGCCGAAGTTCAACATGTACCGCCGCATCCTCGCACGCGTCCTCGCGAGGGATTTCGTCGAGACCGGCCTCATGACCGAACCGCAGGCCCTCGAGGCCGCACGCCTCCTCCTGCGCGACAACCCCAAACGCCTCTTCAACGTCTAGCGCCGCACGCTCCCCCGCGCCCGTAATTCATTTAGCCCCCGGTGAATACACCGGGGGCGCCTTTCCCGCCGCGATTCGTTCCCCACGTCCCCCGCCTCACTCCAGCACCGGCCCGAAAACCTCCGCGTACAACTTCTCCACGTTCGCCCGCGTGTCCGCGCGGAACGGCAACCCCGCCATCCCCTGCGCCCGCGCGATGTCCCTCGGCAAATCCAGGCGGTACTGGCTCGCCGCATGGAACCATCCGCGCCGCGCGTAATACCACGCCAGGTACTCCTGCTCCGTCTGGCCCGGCGTCGGAATGAAGAGGGCCTTCTTCCCCAGTTCCGCGAGTTCCATCACCGTCGTGTATCCGCTCCGGCACACGGTCAGTTTCGCCCGGTTCATCATCTCCGCTTGCCCCGCGCGGTCGAGGAATCCGTGTACCGTGATCCGCTCCCCGATTCGCCGCGTCTCCTTCACCTCGGGTTTCCCCAGCGTGACCACGATGCGCTTCCCCGGACACTCCTGGACGCGCTCAAGGACGATCCGCTCGAGTTCCGTCCGCTGCGGCTCCGGCCCGGAGATTGAGATGAAGACGTCCACGTCCTCTGCCACGTCCATCCGCCGGACGCTCGACAGAATCCCCGCGTAATAAATCCTCCGCCGGCGCGCGAACCATAGGCCGTGCGCCAGTTGCCCCGAAAGGTTCTCCACCGGGTCCGCATAGTCCGGCACAATCACCGCGTTGAAGTGCCGGTGGTAAAAGTAGTTGAACAGTTCCGTCACCCACTCGAAAGGCCGAAGGGCAGGGGGGGCGTGAAACCGCAGTTGATGCGATACCAGATAACTCGGAATCTGCCGCGAGCACACGTTGAACCGGTTGTCGCTCAGAATCAGGTCGAAATCCCGCTCCGCCAGAAGGCGCCGCACGTTCCGCGCCTCCCGGTGCATCGCGCGGATCATCACCGGGGCCATCGCCAGGAACTTCGGCACGAAAAACCGCGTCGCCGAGTAAGGCGTCGGATAGTCCGCCAGTTCCACAAACTCGCACTCCGGCGCCTCGTGCCGAAGCAGCGCGAGCGCACGGTCCGACGCCGCGATGGTGACGTGATGGCCCCGCTCCAAAAAATACCGGACGATCGGCAAGTCGCGCGTCGCGTGACCCAGTCCCCACGAGAGCGGGCTGACGAGAATTCGCTTCACTCTCTCCCCTTCTTTCGCCCCTATTGTCGCTTTCCTCTCTTCCCCACGCAAAAACATTCCACGCCGGTTCCCCCCGCGCCGCCTGCCCTCCGTAGCCCCGGCGCGTCGGGGGCGAAGGAGGGTTCCCTCTCCCTCGATGGGCGAGGGCTGGGGTGAGGGTGAAAATGCTGTAGCGCGAGGGCTTGTCCCTCGCGCCCAAGACCGCTGGATCACAACGTTTGCGGCCGGCGGAGCTCCGCCAAGAGATCGAAAAAACAGCCATGCGGTTTTCCCAATGGATTTCCGCGGCTTGTGTTGAAACAATACCCAGGTAGGAGGAGCCCCTGGGGGAAATAGGCACCCTTTCCCCGGGAAACCCCCAGGGAGGGTCTGTTCGCACCTGCTCCAAAGCCCCTGCCGACGCCCGTCCCGGTTAGGATCACGGCCCGAAGGCAGGCAGATGCAGCCTTGCCAGGACCGAAAACGGCATTGACAGGGTCCGGAGTCAGGATAGGATCATCGGAAAGACCCATGGTGGTCGTGGGCGCGAGTCTATACGGAAAATCCGATCTTAGGGCCATTGGTGTGTGTCACCGGAACTCCCGTGTACCACAGACGCAAGGAGGACAGATCATGTCCGACACGCCAGTCAATCGACGCCGTTTCCTGGAGCAACTGGGCCTCGGCTCCCTCGGTCTGACGATGGCCGGCACCGTCGTCACGCAGAGCCTCGCGGCCGTCCAACCGAAGAAGCAGAAGGCGTGGGAGCCCGTCTCCGACCGCAAGATCCGCTTCGGCATCGTCGGCTACGGTGTTTGCCGCTTCGGCGCCGCCTTCGGGTTCCAGGACCATCCGAACGTCGAGATCATCGCCGTCAGCGACCTGATTCCCGACCGTCGCGCCGGACTCATGAAAGCCTGCCGGTGCGAGAAGGCGTACGAATCGCTGGAAGTGCTCGTGAAGGACCCCAAGATCGAGGCCGTCTTCGTGGCCACCGACGCCCCCAGCCACGCGCGGCACTGCATGGAAGTCCTGAACCACGGCAAGCACGTCATGACGGCCGTGCCCGCCACGTGGGGTTCCATCGAGGATGCCGAGCGGCTCGTCGAGACCGTCAAGAAAACAGGCCTCAAATACATGATGGCCGAGACCAGTTGCTACCGGGCCGATTGCCACGCCATGCGCGAGGTCTACCGTGCCGGGGGCTTCGGACGCCTCGTCTACTCCGAGGGCGAGTACTACCACTACACCGCGAAGCCGATCGACTCGTTCAAAGGGTGGCGGATCGGCTCGCCCCCGCTCTGGTACCCGACCCACTCAACGGCCTACTACGTGGGCGTGACCGGCAAGCGGTTCACGAGTGTTTCGTGCGCGGGCTTCCGCGGCGACTTCCCGGAATACAAGAAGGGCGGCAACCGGTACGACAACCCCTTTTCCGACGAGATCGCCCTGTTCCGGACGAGCGAAGGCGGCGCGTCACGCATGTTGAAGATCAGGGCCGTCCGCGGACGCATCATCGAAACGGGACGCGTCTTCGGCGAACGCGGGTGGATGGATGGCACCGAGTACCACGGCGTGGCGAAGGACCTGCCCGACACGACGCGTCCGCCCCTTCCGCCCGGCGTGCCTGCTGGCGGACACGGCGGCTCGCACGGACCCCTGGCCCACGAGTTCATCACCGCCATCCTCGAAGACCGCGAGCCGCTCGTCAACGTCTACGAGGCTCTGGCCATGACGGTCCCCGGCATCATCGCCCATCAGTCGGCGCTGAAGGACGGCGAGACGCTCCAGGTGCCACAGTATGACGCACTCAAGGCCTGAGCGGGGTTACATAAGTTTTGCGCGGCGGGGTCGCCACGGGGCTTCCAGCCTTCGCAGTCCCGACAAGTCGGGACTGCTTCGGCGGAGTAGGCTGCCCCGCGTCCCGGCCCCAACGGGGCAGGCGCGCCGGGACTACGGACGGACAGGTAAGGGCACGCCACAGGGGCCCAGAATCTTTTCCCTGAATACCGTCGTTCGCTTTGATGATCGATTCGCGTCGCGTGACCCAGTCCCCACTAGAGCGGGCTGACGAGAATTCGTTTCACTCTCTCCCCTTCTTTCGCCCCTATTGTCGCTTTCCTCTCTTCCCCACGCAAAAACATTCCACGCCGGTTCCCCCCGCGCCGCCTGCCCTCCGTAGCCTTGGCGAAGGAGGGTCACCCCGAGCGAGCGAAGCGAGTCGAGGGGTCTCGCCGTGTGCCGCTTGCCACGGCATCTCGTCCCGGCGCGCCGGGATCCGCCAGTGCGTTTACTTTCCCCGCGTCGGAGCGCAGCGAAGCCCTGTAGCACAATGCTACAGGGCCGTTCACTCCGCTACCTGCCCGCCGACCCCGAATGGTCACTCGCGCGCCGTCAGAAAAAGGACGATGTTCGTCGCCACCGCTTCGGCATCCCGCGGCGCGTAGCCCTTGCAATTCCAGGCCTGATAGGGAGTCAGGCTGAAAAGCACGTCCAGCGGCGAGTAAATGCCGACCAGCCGGTCGCCCTCGTAGAGACCCAGAAAATCGGCGTGCGGCCGGCCGATGCGCGCGACGCGAATCTCGCGCCGAAATTCGACCTCTCTCGCGAGATCGTACCCCCGTGCGGCGCCCAGGTTCCCTGTCATCAGCGGATGCTCCGGCGGCAGAAGTTTCAAGTCCCAGCCCATCTCCCGGGCGAACCGCCTGACCGAGTCATCGAACTCCGCCGATCCCTTCGCCGCCTCCAACCAGAGAAAACCCCCCGCCGCACTGAACGAGTTCAGCGCCTCCCGCTCCTTGGCCGCGAGAACCATCGCCTTCGTCCCCGCCAGGTATGCCACGTCGTAGCCCGCTCGCCCGGTCGAGTCGCCCTTGGCGACCAGCTCAGTCGGCGCGACGCCGCCTTCCGTGACCGGCATCTGCGTCGCCTCGGTCACTTCCAGTACGAGGCCGGCCTTCTCTTTGAGTCGCTCGGCCAGGCGCGCAAAGCCGCCATAGTTCGCCCCGACGCTCCAATCCCCGCCGTGCCGGACCCGCGCGATCCGCAGGGTCTTGCGCCCGCCTGTCTGGATGGGCCCTTCGTACTTGTCGGACTTTTTCTCCTCCCCGTCGGCAAGTTTCATCCTCCAGGGCGCTCCGTCTTTGGCGTATGTGCAAAGGTTGAGGCCCCACTGGAAGAGGCCCCTCTTCTGGTCGAACGCCTTCATTTGCCAGAACGAGGAAACGTCTTCGGGCAGGTAGAACACCGCCGTCCGCGCGCCGTCGTCAATGCCCATCACCTCCGGCCTACGTTCCCTGATGGGGTAGACAGAGTTCCACACCCCGTGGTCGCGCGGAAGCCGAACCAGCGCCCACTCGGGCCATACCTCCTTCGCCAACCGCCGAAACCACGCCTTTACCTCCGGCTTGGCGCCTGTGGCTTCCACCAGGATCGTCCCGCCGGTGTCCGTGAAGGCACGCAGTTTCTTCTTCTCCTCGTCGCTCCACTGGGGGACGCTCCCGGCCGAGATGAACAGGATCGGCGCGTCGTGAAGTTCCTCAAGCGGCGCCCGCAGGCTGATGAACTGCCAGTGAAATATCTGCTCCCTCATCCGCTCCATGTAATACATCAAGGTGTCGATGTCGCGCCGGTGCGTGTTCCAGGCGCCCTCAAAACAGAGTTTGTTAAACACCACCGGCGCCCCCCCGTCTAGAAGGAACAGCGCTGCCAAGCAGGTATTCTCCAAGCTGCCCCAACTGCCGTCCGCCTCCTGCGAGTTGACGAGGAGGCGGGCGCCTTCCGCGTACCAGTCGTGGCTGCCGAAATACTTGTAACCGGAGGCCCGGGCCACCCGCTCGACCCAGTAGAGCCAGTAAAACACTTTTCCCCTGCCGGCCCCGCCGACCGCCTCGGGATTCTCGTCGGTCCGATAGTGTTTGCTGAGCCAGTCCAGGGCGGCATCCATCCGGCGGTCCATTTCCGATGGGCCGCTCTCCCCTCGGACACCCTTCCCCGGCCCCGCCTCGGCCGGTTCCAGAAAGTCCTGCAGGGTATACAGGGACGCGAGGCCTCCTGCCGTCATGGAACCGTAAGGTGGTTTTAGTCCAGCATAGTTCCATCCCCCGTCCGCCTGCTGTTCGCGGAAGTAAAGGTCCCTCGCCCGGACCAGCGTCTCGTTTGGTATTTCAAAACCGACCCGGGAGGCGTCGTCCAGCGCATGCACGACCCAATTCGTCACAGAGAAATCCCAGTCCGACGCGTCCAACCGGTATCGCCAACCCCCCGCCGCAGACTGGCCCTTCGCAATCCTCAGGAGGTCCGCCATCATCTGCCTGCGGACGAGGTCCCGTTTCTCGCCCAGCAACTTGTATTGAATGTGCGAGAGGCCTATCAACCGCATCGGCACGCCGTAGCCTTGCAGACCGCCGAAGTCCTTGTCCGTGTCCGCCCCGAGCAAGCGCTCCAGCCCCCGGAGCATCACCTCGCGGTTGGGACGCTCCCCCATGCGGGCCAGCGTCATGAACACGAGCGCCGAGGTGCCGGCGTGGTCGCCCCACGACCCGTCGGGATTCTGCCGGCTGATGAGGTGCTCTCTGGCCATCTGGAAGGCGGCAACGACCTCTTTGTCGGTGACCGGCGGAAGGCTCGCCAGGCGCGGAAGGGCCTTGGCGGTACCGCCCATGCCCTCTTCGCCGGCCAACCCCGCGTGCGTCGGCTCGGGCGGTGGGCGGCCGGCGGGCCGTTCCCCGCATCCGGCCGTCACCGCGGCGGCCGCAAGGCCGAGAATCGCCGCAACACCCAGCCAATCGCGCTTTCGCATGTCTCCCCCTGTCGCCTCGCGCGCCCCTGCCCGCGCCCCATTAAAGCCCGGGGATGAACGAAGTGAATCCACGGGACGCCTTCCGCCGCCCGCGACCTTCGGACGCTCCCTTCCTGTAATCTACTCCCCTCGGCACGCTGTTGCAAGTTGCCGCTGCCGTTCATTCCCCAATCCGCGATGAACCCGACCGCCTCCTCGCCCAACTTTAAGCACGCCTGGCCCTCGACTCCGGCGACGAAAAGACCTGCCGCAAGGAGGCCGGAATTGCCCGCGAACGGGCCCTCTGCGACGGCCCGGGGCACTCGTACAAACCGGCCCTCGACGAGGCCGACCGCCTCCTCGCCCAACTTAAGCGCGCCTGACCCTCACCCCCGCCGCATCAACGGCAGGCTTGAGGCCGCCAGGCCTCGCGGCCTGTCGAGCCCGCGGGCTGGAGGCTTGAGACCGCAGGTCGCGAACGCCGCTTTGCCGCCCGCCGCCTGTCACGTCTCAGGCACTCAGAAACTCAGGGAGGCCGTTCCCTCCTCCTTCTCTGCGTCCTTTCGGTGGTTTGGCTTTGCGCCGTTTGTCGTTCACCAATCCGCCCCTTTGCGTCCTTGGCGCCCTTTGCGGTTAAACCCCGGCCTTCAAATACTGTTTCTTTGTCAAATGCGAGATTTGCCCACCCTGCCTCAGGCACTCCCTGGCAGGGCGAGCCTGCCGTGGCTCGACCGCAGGAACCCAGGCACTCGCCGTTCCCCCATTCCCCCTCTGCGTGCGCAGTTTACCCGCCGTGGCGGGCGCCCTCTGCGTTGAAGGCTGTGCCGTTTCGCCTTCGCCCCTTTCCCCCAGTCGCCTCTGCTGTTTCTTTGTCAGATGCGAGATTTTCCCCGCCCAATTCCGCCGTGCTCTGCGCCCTTGGGGTGGTTTGGCCTTGCGCCGTTTGTCGTCCCCCGACTCTCCCTTTGCGTCCTTGGCGCCCTTTGCGGTTAAGCCCCGGCCGTCAACCACTGTTTCTTTGTCAGATGCGAGATTTGCCCGCCGACCCCGAATGCCCCGCCTCCGACTTCGACTTGCGCGCGTCCGGCGGAAGTTATGCACATAAAGGTATGCACATGACATGGATGGAAAGAGTGCGAAATGGGGCCCAAAAACCGGTAAAAACCGCACCAAAAACGCGAAAAAATGCGAAAAAGGCCCTAAGTCCGCGCTAGCCCATCTTACCAAAGGCACCCCGTCCGCCGAAAAATCCCCCCGGACGCCAGCGCCAGGGCCGGTGGCTTGCAAAAAATCGCCCCAAAATACCCCCCAAAACTTCCTCCAAAAAGTTATCCACAATCGCCGGTCGCCGTAAGTGTAAGCGTCGGCGGTTCCGAACGTGACCGCGACCTTCCGGTCGCGGCTCGAACGGCACCGGGCGGCGGGCTCGGCAAGGACTTCCTTTTGAGCAGCGAGAGCGGTATACTGGCCCGCGGTCTTTGAAGCGGAAACTGCAATGCCGGTACAGAACTCCATCACGCAGATTCTCGGCGAAATGAGCCGAATGCTCGGCCAGGTCCCCGTGGAGGGCCTGGAACGGCTGGCGGAGGAGGTCCTGAAGGCCGACCGGATTTACGTGGCGGGGGGCGGGCGGTCGGGCCTGATGGCCCGGGCGTTTGCGATGCGTCTGATGCACCTGGGCCTGGTGACTTACGCGGTCGGCGAAACGACGACGCCGGGCATCCAGCGGGGGGATCTTCTGCTGGCGTGCTCGGCCAGCGGCGAGACGCACGTGACGGTGCTGGTGTCAAAGGTCGCCCAGGAGGCGGGGGCGCGGGTGTTCGGGATCACGGCAATCGCGGATTCGCCGATGGCCCAACTGGCGGACGAGACGATCGTGATTCCGGCCCCGTCGAAGCGGTCGGACCGGTGGAGCGACCAATCGTCGCAGTACGCGGGATCGTTGTTTGAGCAGGCGCTGCTGGTGCTTCTCGATGCCGTCAGCGCGGAAATCGGTCGGCGTCTGGGGAAGCGGCCGCAGGACCTGGATTCTCGCCACGCGAACCTGGAGTGAGACGTCCGGTCGGCCTACGCGGCGGACGCCGCGGACGGGATGCCCGGATTGGGACGATGGCGGATCGGACGGACAACACGGAGGCGATTGCGCCAGCCAACCGGCGATTCGCCGAGCCGCCCGCCGGGGCAGGAAAACGGCTGGGGCGGTGGTTTTCCCGTCTGGCAGGGCAGGGGCGGCGGCAGGTTCTGAGCCGCCTCAGGCCGGGGTACGTCCGGCGGGTGCGCGAGACTCGGCGAGGGGAATGCCGGTCGTGCGGCGCGTGCTGCGACCTGACGTTTTATTGCCCGTTCCTGGACCCCGAGAAGACCGAGGAGCGGTGCACGCACTACGAGAAGCGGACGCGCACGTGCCGGGACTTCCCGATCGACGCGCTGGACCTGAGGCTGACGCGGGTCCCGTGCGGTTACTGGTTCGAGGGAGGAGGCGAGAAGGCGCCGATGCGGATACCCCTGGCGCGGTACGGCATTCGTGAGATCGTGCTCTTCGGCGGACTGGCGGGGGCGGGGTTCGTGCTGTCGGCTTTTTGGTTCTGGTACCTGGCGCCGGTGTTTGGCGTGGCCTTGGGGTTTGTGCTCTTTTTCTTCCGCGATCCCGAACGGCTGGTGCCCTCGGTGCCGGACGTCCTCGTGTCGCCGGCGGACGGGAAGGTGGTGGAGATCGGCGAGGTGGACGAACCGGAGTTTCTGGGACAGCGTGCCCGGCGCATCGGCATTTTCATGTCGCCGCTGAACGTTCACGTGAACCGGGCGCCGTGCGACGGGGAAGTGGAGGCGGTGGCGTACCGTCCGGGGCGATTTCTGAGTGCGTATAAGGAATTGGCCTCAAGCGAGAATGAACGGACGAGCCTCGTGCTTCGCAACGCGGCCGGGGGGCGGACGCAGGTTCTGGTCCGGCAGATTGCGGGGGTTCTGGCGCGGCGGATCGTGTGCGACGCGGCCGTTGGCGACCGCGTGGAGCGTGGGCAGCGGTTCGGGATGGTGAAGTTCGGTTCACGGGCGGAGGTGTATGTGCCGGCGGACAGCGGATTCGAGTGGTCGGTCCGGGTGGGCCAGCGGGTGCGAGGCGGGGAAACGGTTCTCGGGGTGTTTCGATGAAATCGCGACCGATCGCCATTTTGCCGTCGCTGTGCACGCTGGGGAACGCGCTGTGCGGGTTTGCGGCGATCACGCTGACGATGAAGGCGCTGGGCAGCGCGGATGCGGAACACGCGATGGGACCGGCGAACGTCCGTCTGGCTGGGGCGTTCATTCTGCTGGCGATGGTACTGGACGCGCTGGACGGTCGCCTGGCCCGCATTGCCCGTGTGACGAGCGAGTTCGGCGGCCAGTTGGACAGTGTGGCCGACGCGGTGAGTTTCGGCGTCGCCCCGGCGTTCCTGATGAGCCGGGTGGTTGTCGAGTCGCTCAAGGTCACGGTCCCGGAAAGTTATGCCCCTTGGCTGTGGGTAATGTGGGTGTGCGCGGCGGTGTACCTGGGGTGTACGCTGATCCGGCTGGCACGGTTCAACGTGGAGAACGAGCACGACGAAGAGGCGCACATGAGTTTCAAGGGTCTTCCGTCGCCGGCGGCGGCGGGTGCGATCGTTTCGGTGGTGATTTTCCTGGCCACCTGCTGGCAGCAGGGCACTTATCCTCGAGCGACGCTGGTGCTGCTGTGGTTCCTTCCGGTCCTCGCGGTCATCCTGGGCGTTCTGATGGTGTCGAACGTCCGGTACGAGCACGCGCTGAACCACCTGATTCGCAAGCGTCGGCCGGTGAGCCACTTGGTGCTGGTGCTCCTTGGTCTGGCGTTGGCGGTTCTTTTGCGGCACGTGGTGCTCTTGATCGGGTTCGGGGGGTACGTGCTGAGCGGTCCGTTGACGGGCCTGTACCGTCGCTGGAAGTATCGCGGCCAGGCGCTGCCGCCCGAGGCGGAAGGGCCGGAGGAGGAGTTTCCCTCCGAGGAAGAATGACGTGCGGCCGCGCGCCTGCAGGAATTGGACCTCTACTGACGGCTCAGCCGCGGTTCACCCCGGCCCTGGGCTACCGGGGTTCGTCTTCACCCGCACCCGCTCCGCGGCCCGCAATGTCACCGGCCCCAGGAGGCCGGACGCGACGAGCGGATCGTTTTTGCCCCAGAGTCTCCACGTGGTAAATGTGTAGCGTCCCGTGGGGCTGGACTTGCCTTCGAGCAGCCACTGCGGCCACTCCTTGAGGGTGCCGTTCGGGTTCCGCTGGCTATCCTCGGGCAGCCCCTCGTCGCCGATCATCCGGTTCACCCACAAGTTGGTGACTTTGACTTCGAGGGTGTTCTCGCCGGCCTGTACCGCACCGGTGATGTCCACGCGGTATGGCGGCCTCCACAGGATGCCGAGGTCCTTGCCGTTGAGCCGCACCTCGGCGATCACCTGAACTTTCCCGAGGTCCAGGTACACGCGTCGGTTCTTCGCGATCAGGTTCGCCGGAACGCTGACCGTCCTGGCATAGGTCGCGGTGCCTGAGAAATACTTCACGCCGGAGTCGTTGTGCTCGCTCCACGAGATCAGCCTCTCGAGCGTGATGCGTTCCGGCGCGCCCCCATTCGGGGGGAACCGCAACTCCCAGGGGCCGGTAATCTCGAGGGGTTGCGGCAAGAAAGGCACTTCAAGCCGTCGCGTCTTGCCGGAGGCCGTCGTCAGTTCGTAGCGGCCCGGCTGCCACGCCTCAACGAACTGGCGGCCATCCGTGCCGCGGCGAATTTCGACCACACGCTCGAAAGTCGTGGGGCCGCCGACCAAGGTGATGGTATCCGGGTCGGTGCCCGTGGCCGTGAGATGCTTGCCGGCGACGGTGTACTCCACGACGAGGGTTTTCACCACACCGTAGGCCGGATCGTCGCCTGCCGCGAGCCGGGCGACCTGGAAACGGTTTTCGCCGGAGTTCAGGATGCGCTGGACCTTGGCCCGAACGTCGCGGGTGCGCTGCGGGTCGCTCAGTACGCCGTAAACGGCCTTCTCCACGACGATCTTGGAAGCCGCCGGGTCAACCGCTGCCAGGATTGGCGCCCCGCCGCGCGTCACGGCCACGACAGGTTCAAACGGCTCGGCATTCTTGCGGAAAACAACGAACACCGACTCGGCGGGACCCAACTGGAGCCAAACGTCCGTGGCGCCGTTCCGTTCGGCATAGACCGCTGCGAGATCGATGCGGCCGGTTTCCGGCCGCCAGAACTCAGGACGCTTGCCGGTGACGCGGAAGGTGCACGTCACGTTCACGTCGCGCGGTTGCGGATTCGCGACGAAGTAGAGTTCGATCTCGCCGAGGGTGCGGTGAATCCAGTGCAGCCCCACGGGGGCGGCGAAGTCCGGGGGCACGCCCATCTTCTGGAGGGTTGCTTCGGGCGCGGGGCCCCACACGATCCTGCCTTTGCCGCAGGCATGTTCTTTTACGGCTTGGCCGTCGCAGTCGGCCCATAATGCGTCGGCGAGTTTTTTCACCTCCTCGTCGCACTTCGGGTAATCGGTCAGGCTCGGCGACCGGATCGGGCGCGGCCCCATGACGGTCGCGCCGGCTGAAGTGAGTTCCTTGATCTTGCGAAGGAGCGGCGGTGTCATCGTAGTACCTTGCGGCAACACCAGGAGCCGGTAGGACATGCCATCCGGCAGTACGAGCCGGCCGTCCTTGACGGTCATGCGGGTGAGAACAACCTCCGCCGTACAATTGTCATAGTCGTAGCCGCTTCGAGCGTGGGCCTGGAATCCCTGCGGCGCGGCCTCGGGCTGCATGTAGCAGATGTCGGCCACGAAGAGCCCCTGCCGGAGCAGGAACTGGCAGCGAGCGAGATATTCGTGCCACGGGAGCGTCTGTTCCCACCAGGTATTGGTGCGTTCGTAATGAAGGCCCCACGGCCCCATGGTCATGCCGGGCCTGTAGTTCAGCCACGGCTGCATGGCGTAGCGATGGAACACGAAACGGTTCACACCCTCACAGAATACCCTGTCGCCGAGGGACTTGAGGGTGGCGGGGTGCTGCAACCACCGCTCCTGGTGGTTGGCTGTGAAGGCTTCCGCCCCCAGGATCCGCTTGCCGTACGTGTGCGCCGCCGAGGCCATTTCCTTGCAGGTTTCGAAGGCGCCGCCGTCGATCCAGAATTCGCACATCGGCTCATCGGCCCGACCGGCGTAAGTCATGTCATCGCACGGGCCGTTGTACGCCTCGATCGACAGCCGCATCCCGTGCTGCTGGGCGAGCGTTGCCAAGTGGCCGGCGTAGTTTTCGACCAACAGGTCGGAAACCGTCTGCCGCAGATCCCACAGGAACCGTTCCGAGGCCTCCAGACTGTCGACGACCCGCCCCGTGACGGCCGGAAGATACCGAAGCGGGTCGTAGCCGCGGCGTTTCTGAAACTCCTCGCGCATTCGGGACGTCCAGTTCTGCGTGCCGATCTCCCAACTGTCGATGTGGGTGGCGACCAGCGTTTTGCCTGCTGCGGGCCCGACGTCGGCGATGAGTTTGCCCATCATGCCGGCGAAATGGGCTTCGATGCCTTCCTTGGCCAGTTTGTCGCACTCCAGGCCGCGACCGCTGTCCGGCGAGGGAGCGTTCATCGCCCCTGTCGTCGTGTGGCCCAGGCGCAGCACCGTCCACTTGCCGGCCGGCACGTCCCACGCGAGCCGGCCGTCCTTGTCCATCCGTGCGCTGAGATCGGTGAGACGGGCATGATCGATGACCATTTCCGGCGGCAGCCTCGTCTCGGCAGCGGGGGGCACATCCCGGCGATTGAAGAGCGCTTTGTTTTGAATATCCGCGATGCGGAAAGCCCCAGGGGTCGGAAACGCCAAGACGGCGATGTCGCGGTAGAAGCCATGGTTGGCTTGCGGCTGCGGGAGGGCGCCCTCCAACCGCTTCGGCCCCTCAGTGTCCGTCTCGCTCCAGACGATTTTCTGCATGGACTGCTCGGGCTTCATCCACGGCCCGCCGCTGCCGTTCCAGCCGGCGTCGTTGTTCATGTTGACTTCGAGGCCGAGCCGGCCCGCCTCGGCGACGACATGCTTGAACATCTCCCGCCAGTCGGAGCCCATGAAAGCCACCGGGCCTGTGGGCGTGCCTTGATTGACTTCCATGATTAACACGCCGCCGATGCCGGCGCGCTTCATCGCCTCCAGGTCCGCGGTGATTCCCTCGCGGGTGATATTGCTGTTCAGCCAGAACCAGTAGACCCACGGCCGGGCCGAGTCCGGGGGACTCAGGAATCCCTTGTCCAGGTCCTCTCCGGTTGCCGCGGCCGCCGTAGCGGAAAGCAAGACGCACAATCCCAGCATCAGAACTCGCTTATTCATTTCGCGCTCCCTTTGGGCTCTCTTAGGGAATTTTAGGGGGAATGTTGGGGACACACCAGTTATTTCCGTGGTTGCCGGGCGAGGGCAAGGGGAGCATTGGGGCGGCTGAGGGGCGTGGAGCCAAAAACCTTGACAGAGTAGATGGGCAGGTCTACCATCCGCCCAAGTGCAGGTCGGAGCCTGGAGCGGCTTTGCGCGACAGAAACGGGAGTCCGCGGTTGTCTCACCGAACGGCGCATGCGGCTATCTGCTGGCTCGCGGTCGGCCTGCTGGCCGCGGGCGTCTTCACGTCGGGATGCGCCCCGGCCCACGCCGTCCTGTGGGCCGATACAGCCTTGCCGGACGGCCGGTTCTCGGCCGCGCGGCACCAATGGGCCTACGACGGCGAGCCGGTCCTGTTTGAACTCCAGGTGACGCCCGGCGGGGCGAACTACATCGTGTTCGGCAAGGGCGACGAGGCCACGGTCATGGACATGGAGGAGGGGAGAGGGCAATACCGCTGGACGCTGGTTTTCCAGGCGGGGCACGAGCTGCAAGAGTACGAGGTCTTTGCCGTCCCCTTCATAATTCGCGAGGCGAGGGACTGGATTTACGACAAGAACGAGAAAAAGTGGTATTTCTATCCGCCGCGCGACGATGCGAGCGACGTGCAGACGGCTCCCGAGCAGGTGATGCGGATCACGTGCTACCGGCGGGAGATTTCGACGACGTTCAAGGCCCGTGGCGGTCGTCCGCGGCGCGTGACGTTGACGCTCGTCAAGGGCGTGGGGGAACGTGTGGAGATTCCGCAGCGGCCGGCGGACGCACCGGCCGACGCCCGAGGTTTCCTGCTGCTGGGTCCGAACGAGAAGGGCGAGTGCGGCGTGAGTTATTCGCCGCTGTACGATGAAGTGAGCCGGGACGGGACGACCCAGGTGGAAGTCGTCGTCGAGCATGGGGACGGGGCGCTGGAGCGGGTGGTCGAGACAATCGACACCCCGTAGCGCGGGGCCTTGGCCCCGCGAATGCTGTGGGCCAAACGCGCGAGGGCAAGCCCTCGCGCTACAGTGCACTGGGGCATCGGCGCGGTATCGAAGGTGCGGGGGACGCGAAAGCCAGGGGCAAGGCGTGAAGATCCAGGCGGTCAGGGGAACGCGGGATTTCTACCCCCAGGAGATGGCGCTCCGGGAGTGGCTGTTCGCGCGGTGGCGAGAGGCGAGCCGGCGGGCGGGGTTCGTCGAGGTGGACGGCCCGGTCCTGGAACCGCTGGACCTGTACACGGAGAAGAGCGGCCCGGAGATTGCCGAGCAGTTGTATTGGCTTGAGGACAAGAGCGGTCGTCGGCTGGCGCTTCGGCCGGAGTTCACGCCGACGCTCGCGCGGATGATCGCGGCGCGGCAGGCGTCGCTGCGGATCCCCATCCGCTGGTTCAACATCTCCCGCTGCTTCCGGTACGAGCGAGCTCAGAAGGGCCGCCTGCGCGAGTTCTTCCAGTGGAACATTGACCTGGTGGGCGTCGAGGGGGAGGTCGCGGACGCCGAGTGCATCGCCGTGGCCGCCGACGCGCTGCGAGACATGGGTCTAAAGCCCCAGGACGTGGAGTTCCGGATCAGCGACCGCCGGCTCCTCGCGGCACTGGTGCAGCACCTGGGGATCGCCGAGGCGAGGGTGCCCCAGGTCTTCCAGATCCTCGACAAGCGCGACAAGGCGCCGGCGGCGGCTATCCAGGGGATGCTGGAGGAGGCGGGCCTGGAGTCGCGCCAGCGAGAGGCGCTGGAGCGCGTCCTGGGGTGGCGGAGCCTGGAGGACATCAACGCGCGGGAGCGCGCGACGCCCGAAGTGGGTCAGGCCCTGGAGTCGCTCGAGCGCCTTTTTGCGCTCCTTGCCGCCTACGGCATCCGCGAGTGGTGCCGGTTCGACATCGGGACGGTGCGCGGCCTGGCGTACTACACGGGGCCGGTGTGGGAGGTCCACGACCGGAAGGGCGAATTGCGGGCGATCTTCGGCGGCGGGCGGTACGACCGGCTCTTGGCCGACCTCGGCGCCAAGCCGATGCCCGCCTGCGGGTTCGGCTGCGGCGACGTGATCCTCGGACTGCTGCTCAGGGATCGCGGCTTAGGGCCCGAATGGAAGGACCACGCGGAGTACTACATCGCGACGGGGAGCCGCGACTTGGAAAAAGTGTTCACGGTCGTCAGCCACCTTCGCCAGAAGGGCAGGGCTGCCCTGCCGGATTTCCTCGGGGGTACCATCCTCCGACAGGAGAAGAGGGCGATAGAGTCCGGCGCGCGGTTCATTGTGACCGTTGACGACAAGGACCTTGACTGGCCCTTGGTTCGGGTGAGGGACCTGCGCCCGGCGGATGGCGGCGGGCCCACGAGCGTGGCGAAAGACTATCGCGATCTTGGCGGCGAGCCCCAATAGGCCCGTTTATGGCCAACCGGAAGGTAATCTACGAGGCGTGCTTCGAGGATTACCTTCGGACGGCCGGCGTTCCCTACGTGGCGGTGGACGAGGCGAAGAAGGCGCTGTTCGCGGGGGTTCGGCTCAAGAGTTTCGACTTTGTGGTGTACAGCGCGAACGGGGCGAACCTCCTGGTGGACGTGAAGGGTCGGCGATTCCCGTACGAGCGTGCCGGCAGCCGTCCTTCGACCCTTCGACACGCTCAGGGTCGCCCCGAGCCGTTCGACCAGGCTCACGGTCCTGAGTCCGTCGAAGGGCATGGTCGAGGGGCGACAGACTCAGGGCGGTCCCTCGTTCGACCCAGAGGCTCTCGACGGGGAGCAGGGCCGAGGGGCCGCCGCCGGTTGGAAAACTGGACGACGCGGGAGGACCTTGAGAGCCTGGCGCAGTGGGAAGAAGTTTTCGGGTCGGGGTTTGCGGGTTTGCTGGCGTTCTGTTATCATCTGACGCGTCCGGAAGCGGCGGAGGGGTTTGAAGTGGTGCACCTGTTTCGGGGCGAATACTACGCCTTGGTGGGCGTCTATCGGGACGCGTATGCGGCTGCGGCGCGGCTGCGGAGCCGCGCGTGGGACACGGTTTCGGTTCCGACGCGGACATTCCGGGAGTTGGCGCGTCCGATCCGAGCGTTCTTTTGAGAGGAGGGTGGCCATGAAGAACCCGCCAAAGGGATGGCGCTGGACGGTGCGGGCGGGGGTGTTTGCGGCGGCGGTGTTCGTGGCCGCGGGCCTGGCGCTCGGCGCCCAGAAAGCGCCTAAGAAGACCCTGCTGAAACCCTCTTACGGGATTCCAAACATCGTGGCAGTCGTGATGTGCCTGAGCGTGCTGGCGATTTCGTGCAAACGGTTCAAGCGAACTTAGTGCTGCGTTTTGGCTGTAGCACGGTGGCTAACAAGAAAGGAGAGGGAACATGGACGGGAAGGCGTGGGCAATTGCGGGGCTCGTCGTGGTGGCGCTCGTGTTGGGCGGCATCGTGTCGAGCGGCCTGCGGCAGGAGCGGATGGCGTACGGCCAGGGCGGGGTGTATTCGTCGTACCTGGTGGTGACGGCGGAGGTCCGCGACGACAACGTGGACTTCGCCGTGTTGGATACGGCCACGCGCCGCCTGATTTTCTATGCGTACGGCCAAGCGGAGAAGAAACTGAGGATCGACGGCGGGGCGGACCTGGCCCGCGATTTCCAGCGCAAGGGACCCTGAAGGCCTCCGGCCTTTCGCAACAGATGAGGTGCGACATGAAAACAAAAGACCTGATTCTGGTAGCCTTGGTGTGTGTGAACGCGACGCTGGCTGCCCTGGCCCTTGGGCTGTACCTCGGAAGGGCGGAACCGTCGGCCCTTGCGGCGGCAGAGTCACGAGCGGGCGACTACGTGATGGCGAGCGGCCCCATTTCCACGAGCCGCGAAGCCCTTCTCATTGTTGACACGGTTGCCAAGCGGGCCAACCTGTACGCCCCCAAGGCAGGGATGACGGCGGCGGGGACCGGTTGGGAACTGCTGGATTCGCGGAATCTGGCGGCGGACTTTGCCGGCGGCAGGTGAGGGCTTGCAGAGTGCATCCGGTCGGTGAGATCGCCGCGACGGAAGCAGAATCCTGCGCGCGCTGTGTCCTACGGGGCGAGGCGATCGGGCGGGCGGACGCGCTGGCGCTGCTTCGGGAAGCCGAGCGCAATCCGTGGCCGTTGCTCTTCGCCGCCGGTCATGTCCGCGAGCATTTCCGTGGGCGGTGCATCCATCTGTGCAGCATCGCGCCGGTGAAGATCGGGCGATGCAGCGAGGATTGCCGCTGGTGTTCGCAGAGCGGGCACTGGAAAACCCCCGTGGCGCCGCGCGGTCTGCTGGCCGTCGAAGACCTCGTGCGGATGGCGCAGGCGGCGGCGACGTGCGGCGCGACGAGTTTCGGCCTCGTAACGAGCGGCGCCCGTCTTTCGGAGAAGGAACTGGCGCAGGTCGAGAAAGCGGCGCGGGCCATCCGCGCGGAGTCGCGGCTGGAGGTCTGCGGAAGTTTTGGGGCGCTCGTGCGTGAGCAGGCGGATCGGCTGGCGGCCGCGGGCTTCCGGCGATACAACCATAATTTGGAGACGTCGGCGCGGCACTTTCCGCGCGTCTGCTCGACACACACGTACGAGTCGCGGGTGGAGTCGGCGCGGGCGGTGCTGGAGTCGGGCCTCGAGTTGTGCTCGGGCGGCATCTTTGGGGTCGGAGAATCGGACGAGGACCGGGTGGACCTGGCCCTGGCGATTCGCGACCTCGGCGCCCGCGTGGTGCCGCTGAACTTTCTGCACCCGATGCCGGGCACGCCGCTCCAGGACGCGGCGCCGCTGGCGCCGCTGAAGATCCTTTCGATTGTGGCGATGTTCCGGCTTGTCCTGCCGGATCGGACGATCAAACTGGCGGGCGGCCGGGAGAAAAACCTGAGGGGTCTGCAAAGCCTGATGTTTCAGGCCGGCGCGGATGCGTGCTTGATCGGCAACTACCTGACCACCGCCGGCCGACCGGCCGAAGAAGACCTGGAGATGATCCGGGACCTGGGGCTCGAGCCGGCCGGGACAGGGGACGGAGCCGCCGGCGCCTCTCCCAATGCGTGACATGCCGCCAGCAGCCATCAGCGGGGTTGGCCTCGTTTTGCCGCAGGGCGTGGGTCTTGAAGCGGTGGACCCCGTTTTTCGAGGCGAAAGCGCCATCGCGTACCTTTCCGGTTTTCCCGGCCTGGAGGGATCCACGGCCGCCGCCCTTGCAGATTTCGTCCCGCCGCGCGGGACTGAAGACGCTGACCGGGCTGTCCAGTTTGCGGTCCAGGCGGCGGACGAGGCGTGGGCGCGGTCGGGTCTGGGAGCGAGCGGCGTCGATCCGCGGCGTGTGGCGGTGCTCGTGTCCCTCAGCAAGGGAGGGGTGTTTGCACTCAGCGAGGCCGCCGCTTGCCCGGACGCCCCAGACGCGTGGGCGCGGGGCGGACCGGACGCGGCGGCCCGAGCCGTGGCCGCCCGGTTCGGCGTGACGGGCGGAATGGCGGCGCCTGTGACGGCGTGCGCGTCGGGCGGGCATGCGATAGTGTGGGGC
>Ga0307379_10004416_pt1 | contig 20066 bp, 21 predicted proteins | sample UN2MG_FD_202237 | JGI IMG/M metagenome (GOLD analysis project Ga0307379, IMG submission 202237) | Soil microbial communities from Risofladan, Vaasa, Finland - UN-2 | ecosystem: Environmental > Terrestrial > Soil > Coastal area > Acid sulfate soil | place: Finland: Risofladan, Vaasa | collected... | reverse complement strand
ATCAGCAGCTTCTCGATGAGTTCGGCCTCACTCACGATCAGATCGCCACCCGCGTCGGCAAGAGTCGATCAGCGATCACCAACAGTCTGCGACTGCTGGGTCTGCCGCCCGCAGTACAACATCTGCACGCCGATGGCCAACTGAGCGCGGGCCACGCCCGCGCCTTGCTCGGCACGCCCGACCGGAGTCGGCAGGAGCAGCTCGCCCGTGATGCGGCAGCGGGCGGTTGGTCGGTACGCATGGTCGAAGACGCGGTGCGCGTCGAAACGACGGATGCCGAGGTGCCGACCCGTGACGAACCCGAGCCCCCGGTCGTCGATGGAGCTGGTCTGACCGCGTCGACGAGACTCCGTCCACCGGGCCTACTCGAGTTGGAGCACTTGCTGGCGGAACACCTCGACACACGTGTGAGCGTTCAGATGACGGCCAAGAAGGGCCGGGTCACCATCGAGTTCGCCGATCTCGAAGACCTCGAACGCATCTACCGCACCATGACAGGCTGATCGGACGCACTCAGCCCTGACCTCGCGCGTGACCGTGAGAGTCGAGGTTTGATCGGTGTGCCCACGAACAGTCACCGGATCGGGGTGCGGTACCGGCCATTCACTCACGGTCGGTGGTGGCCAGCTCAAGGTGATGTCGAGACAAACCCACAGGCTGTGCGCAACACTGTGGACAACTCAGGATTCGGTGGATGACGGGCCTGTCGTCCACGCCGACAGCGCGGTGACCACCGCCTCGGTGACGGCGTCGGTCGCATCGACTGCTGCACGTACCGGCCCGAGCGAACAGAGGACCGCGGGCATGCGAGTTTCACGCAACACCGCCAATCGCATGCCTTGCACGTCGGGTTGTGGCAACAGTGTCGAGCACCATGCGGCGGCGACTTGGGTCGCCAGCGCTCGACCGCCGATTGATTCGAACGTAGGTACCGCATAATACGAAATGAGCGAACGTCCGTCCGATCGAGCTTCGAACCCGAGGTACACGTGGGCGCCGAATCGGTTGGCCGCTGCGGCTTGGGCGCCTGCTTCGTACTCGTCGGTCGACATCACCGTGGCGCCGCTGGTGCGCAGGGCACGAGTGACCGATCGGGTGATCGAGCTCAGTCCACCGAACTGACCGACGACGATCCTCAGCGTGAACAGTGAGGTGTGGGTGGTCAGCGCCTCGCGCACCAACGCCACCCCTGGTCCGGAGCCGGTCTGCCGACGGAGCAACTCGAGCGTGCGAATCGTGTGCGGGCCACAGATGCCGTCAGTGGTCAGTCCGCCGTTGCGTTGGAAGTCCTCCAGGGCGCGCACGGTTGCCGGACCGAAGATGCCATCGGGGCGGCCGCAATCGAATCCGAGCTGATTCAGGGCGTTCTGCAGCTCGACGACGTCGTCGCCTCGCAATTGCGGCGCGGCGAGCACCAGGAGCCGGTCGCCGAGGCGCCACCCGGCCTCGACGAGCGCCATCCACGTGTGTTCATCGCACGCACCACTGGTGTGCAGACCTCGTTGTTGTTGAAAGGCCGTCACCGCCTCGTGTGTGGACGCGCCGAACTCGCCGTGAGGGTCGCCAGCGGGCGCCAGTCCTGCCGAACCAAGGCGCCGTTGGAGATCGCGGATCGCCTCACCGCGTTGTCCCTGCCTCAGTGGGAAGTGACTCGTCAGTTCGTCGTCGCCAGGAATTCGTCGAGCTCCTGGAGCAGGGCGCCTTTGCTCTTGGCGCCGACGAGTCGCTTGGAGACCTCACCGCCGGAGAACACGAGCAGCGTCGGAATGCTCATGACGTTGTAGCGCATGGCCAGATCCGGATGGTCGTCGACGTTCAGCTTGGCGACGGTCAGGGTTCCGGCGTGTTCGTCAGCGATCTCGGCCAGGATCGGTGCAATCTGCTTGCACGGACCGCACCATTCGGCCCAGAAATCGACGACGACGGGCTTGTCGGAGCCGATGACGCTCTCGTCGAAGGTGTTGGAGGACAAGTTGACGATGCCGTCTGCCATGAGGTGTTCCTTTCGAAGTTCACGAGCAGCGTAGGGCGCTCATGACGGGTTCGGGTCAACCCCGCCGAGGCCGGGAACATTCCCCGGCCTGTCGAGCAGCGAGTGCGAGCAGGTATGGCTCAGTGGTGGACGGTGGCTTCGAGCCAACGCTCGGCGTCGATGGCAGCCATGCATCCGGACCCCGCAGCGGTGATCGCCTGGCGGTACACGTCGTCCTGCACGTCACCGCACGCGAAGACGCCGTCGACGTCGGTGTACGACGAGTTGGGCTGTGTGATCAAGTAGCCCGTGTCGGGATTCATGGCGAGCTGGTCGACGAACAAATCGGTGTTCGGTCGGTGGCCGATGGCCACGAAAAGGCCGGTGACGGGCAGTGTCGACACCGAGCCATCGACGGTGTCGGTGAGCTCGATGCCGGTGACAGCGTTGTCGCCGAAGATGTCGGTGACCTGGGCATTCCACCGGAACTCGATCTTCGGGTTGGCGAACGCGCGGTCCTGCATGATCTTCGAGGCTCGCAGTTCGTCGCGGCGGTGTACGAGGGTCACCTTCTCCGCGAACTTCGTGAGAAACGTCGCCTCTTCGATTGCCGAGTCGCCGCCGCCCACCACAGCGATCTCGTGGCCGCGGAAGAAGAAGCCATCACAGGTTGCGCAGGTGGACAGTCCATGGCCGATCAGACGCTGCTCGGGTTCGAGCCCCAGCATCAACGACTGCGCGCCGGTACTGACGATCACGGCGTTGGCTCGATACTCGGTCTCACGTACCCAGACGCGGAAGGGTCGCTCGGAGAAGTCGACCGCCGTGACCTTCTCGGTCAGGATCTCCGTGCCGAAGCGCTCTGCCTGGCTGCGCATGTTGGCCATCAACTCCGGACCCATGATCCCGTCGGGGAATCCCGGGAAGTTCTCGACGTCGGTCGTGAGCATCAGCTGTCCGCCCGGCTGGTCGCTGGTGCTCGACGGTTCCCCCTCGATCAGGAGCGGTGCCAGATTCGCTCGGGCGCTGTACACGGCGGCGGTGAGGCCGGCTGGTCCTGATCCGATGATGATGACGTCTCGAACGGCTGACATGGCGAGTCCTCTGGGGTGGGTGAGTGGCGCTGGGTGGACCGAGGGGGCCGGTCAGGCCGCGGCGGCGTTGCGCTTGCGGAACAACACCATGCCGACCACGCTCAGGATGCCGCCGACGATGAAGTAGCTGAGGTACACCGCCTGATCCCAGTCGACGGCCAGCGCGAGCAGTGCCTGGAGGCCGCGCATGAGCCCGATCACGGCGATGAAGCCGATGAGTGTCCCGAGCATCACCGCGATCACCCCGAACACCGCACCTCGGGCGGCGTAGACCACCTTCTGGGTGGTCTGCATCCGAACGCTGTCGATCAGGCTGACCAGTTTGTCGGTGGTCTCGGTTGCCCAGTTCGGATCGGTGAGCGGGTTGGCCGGCATGACGGCGAGGTTAGCCGCCGGGTCAGGGCAGTCGCACCCGAGCAACCTCGGCACACGTCGCGGCCCGGTAGGCAATCGCCAGATTTCGGCCCTCGTCGATGCCGACGACGACCGGCACGTTGCCGTACATCGCCGGCCCCACGACGATGTCGACGCCCAGACAGCGGGGGAGTTCGGCTTCGACGAGGAACGATTCGGCCTCGGACAACTCTTCGTCGCTCGGAGCGCTGGTGGCGGCGGGCACGTCCGGAGCAGCCGGTGCTCCCACGGCCGCGGCAGCGAAATCCGCCAGGTCGGTCAGATTGTCGAGTTGGTCGAGCCCGACGTTCTCGCCGGGTGGTGCGGCGTTGTCGATTCCCGTGTCGAGTTCGGCGCTGTCGTCGACAGCGGCTTCGGCGGCCGGCGCGAGCTGGTCGGCGGCGGGGTCGACCGGGTCGGCGGCCGGCGCGGTCGCGCCACGCGCCTGGGCTGCGTCGGCGCTCGAGTCCGCGTCGTCGGTACCGCCGGCGGAGGAGAGCTGGAGCGCAACACCTCCGGCGAGCACGAGGACCAGGGCAGCAGCGGCCCCGGTGAGCCAGCGCGTCGACGAGCGCCGCGGGGCACGACGCCGAGCGCTGAGTGGGGTCGGAGCGGTGACCGACGCCGCGCCGGCCACAGCGGCGGCATCGATGCCGCCCGGTGTGACGTCTCGTCGGACGCCTGAGCGCTCCGCTTCCGGAAGGCGTTCCCAGGCGCCGAGCGCCGCAGCGAGCTGGGCTTCGCGTACCGAGATCGCTGCCGGCTCGACATCGCTGAGCAGGGCCCGCACCAACCGAAGCCGCTCGACTTCGGCGAGCACATCGGGGTCACCCTCGACGCGCTCGCGTTCGTCGACGGTGATGTCATCATCGAGATACGCGCTCGCGAGCAGAGTCAGGTCGTCGTTCATGTCGGATCGATTGGACGCTCGTCGGCGGTGGGTTGGTTCCCTCGAATTTCGGGCGCTGCCTCGGGATCGAGTCGGAGTTGGGCTGCCAACGCAGCGCGGCCTCGCGAGATCCGCGACTTGACCGTGCCGATCGGGAGATCGAGTGCCTCGGCGATTTCGGCGTAGTCGAGGTCGGCGACGTCGCGGAGCACCACTGCCACGCGCATGTCTTCGGCGAGGCGATCGAGCGCGTCGTCGAGCACGAGTCGATCCGGAAAACGTTCGGTGTAGTCGTCGGCCGCAGGGTCGACCGCTTCGGGTCGGTGCTCCTCGTCGACCGCGTGGAGCGCGGGTCGTCGTTGGCGCTTTCGCAATTCGTCGAGTGACGCGTTGGTGGCGATGCGATAGGCCCAGGTGCCGAACGACGAACGCCCGTCGAATCGCGGCAGGCTGCGCACGATCTTGATCAATGCCTCCTGGCACGCGTCGTCGGCGTCGCGTGTGCTTCCCGCAATCCGGCGGCACACAGCGTGGATCCGGTCGTAGTGGCGTCGCAACAGTTGGTCGAGCGCGAAGCGATCCCCGCCTTGTGCGGCGGCAACCAAGGCGGCGTCATCGAGTTGGCGAGGAATGCCACGAGCGTAACGAACCGACTCCGGGCGCCGCGGGATGTTCGCAGTGGATTCAGCCGACGACGGCGATCTCGCCGAGACGACCGCGGTACGGGTTCGCCTCGCTGCACGTGCCGTCTTGGCCGAGTTCCTTGAGCAGTATCAAGATGTGCCTGGCCGGCACCGGCGGCGCCGGTGAGACGACGGTTTCGGGGTCGTTCGCGAACGCCGTCGCGCCGAGCGGCGCGCCCCACGCGTCGAGTGACGCAGGGACCGATTCGGCGTCGGACGCGAAGAAGTCGACCTGATACGGGCCCGTCTGGACATCGACGGTGATCGCCTGCTGGGAGAGGGCGTCGAACGTGACCACCAGACCGACACCAGGCTTCCCGCCCATGTAGCGAGACGAATAGCACGTGGTCGGCCACGAAGTCGCGGCGTTGGCATCGGCGAGCGACAACCCGGCATCGGCGTCGTTCTCGGTGCCATCGCCGCTCGGATCGTATGCACTCACCGTGGCGATGGTGGCCGGGCCGACGATGGCGGCGGTGCTCGGGTCCCGGGTGGGCTGGGCCTCGGGCAGCGCCGTGGTCGATGTGACCGGGTCGCCGCCGCCGAAGTTCATGCTGGTCCACAGCAGGGTGCCGACGATGAGGGCAGCGACGAGCAGCGCTGCCACCACCGTGAACGCGGGGCGCCATTCCTGCGTCAGTCCCTTGGCGGGCTTGCCGCGCTGCGCCATCGCTGCCGGCGTCGGATCGCGTTCGGCGGCGTCGTCCGGCGGCGGTGGCGCTGACGCCACGTGGGCGACCTCGCCCGGAATCGCACCGGTGGACTGCTGGCCGCGCGGGGAGTTCGCCGGCATCGGCGCGTCGGGGGGCCGAGTCGCCCGGGCCCGATCACCGGCTCGTCCGGCGATGTCCGATGGTGCGCGCCGGAGCCGCTTTCCTCCGATGGGACTGACGGGGGAATGCTCGTACGGGGTGGGGTCGATCGCGGGCGGCCCCTCCTTGGCTGCGTCTCGCAGCGTTGTCATCACGTCGGCGCCCGTCGCTGGTCGTTGTGCCGGATTGCGCGCCAGGAGCTGATGGATGGCGACCACGAGCTTTGTCGGGAGTGTCGCACGAAGGCGAGTGAGGTCGGTGGGATCGCGTTGCAGCCGGGCGAGCGCGGTGTCGGCGTCGGTTTCACCCAGGAAGGGCACGCGTCCGGCGAGGCACTCGTACAGCACGAGGCCGAGCGAGTAGAGGTCGGCTCGGCCGTCGAGCTTCTTGCCGCGCACCTGTTCCGGCGACAGGTACTTGGCGGTGCCCATCATGATGTTGTCGCTGGTCAGGTCGGCCTCGGCCGACTGCAGCCCCTTGGCGATGCCGAAGTCGGTCAGCAGCACTCGTCCGTCGGACGTCATCATGATGTTGCCCGGTTTCACGTCGCGATGGACGAAGCCAGCCATGTGGGCATGGTCCAGCGCCGCAGCCACGCAGCTGCCGATGTGGCAGGTGAGTTCGGGGCTCAGCCGCTTCTGGGTGTCGAGAACCTGGCGCAGGCTCTTGCCTTCGACGAGCTGCATGACGACGGCCTGGCGTCCGTCCTGTTCGAACACGTCGTGGACTGCGACGATGTTCGGGTGATTGAGACTGGCCGCCGCGATGGCCTCGCGCCGGAACCGTTCGGCGACGATCGGGTCGGTGGCGAGTGACGGCTTGAGCCACTTGACAGCCACCTTGCGATCCAGCGTGAGGTCGACGGCCAACCAGACCTCGGCCATGCCGCCCTGGGCGAGCATGCGCTGGAGTTCGTACCGCTGCGCGATGACGGTGTGAGCGGGGGGCGGAGCCGTTGCGGACATGACTGACGGCGAACGCTAGCTGTGGTGGACGGCCCGAGGCCGTCAATTCGTCACGGAAGTCGAACTCACCTGATCAGGGGTTGGTGACCTGGAACGCGACCCCGATCGTGCCGCGCCCTCCGTGGGTGCCGATCACCGGACCGATCTCGCCGATGACGATGTCGTCGGTGTGGTACGGCGCGAGCATCTCGACGAAGAGGTCGATGTCGCTGCAATCTGCATGGAGCACCGCCAGGTTCTCGATGTTGCCCTCATAGCTCTTGACGGTGTTGACGAGGTGGGCGAGTGCCTTCGAGCGCGTCCGTTGTTTGCCCGCCTGCTCGACCACGCCGCCGGTGACCTCGATGATCGGTTTGATCGACAACGCAGTTGCGAGCAGGGCCTTCGCGTTGCCGATTCGCCCACCCTTCTTCAGGTTCTCGAGCGTGTCGAGTGCACCGTAGACCCGGGTGCGCTCGACGAGGTCGTGGGCGAGCGCCTCGATGTCGTCGATGTCCGAACCGTCGCGAGCTGCACGCGCGCAGGCCAGCGCGATCGTGCCGAGCCCCATCGAGATCGTGCGGCTGTCGATCACTCGCACATCGAGATCGATCGACGGGTCGTCGTTGATCGATCGTGCGGCGAGCTGAGCGGATTGCATGGTGGCCGACAGCGCCGACGACAACGAGACGACGACGACGCCGGTAGCGCCGTCGGCCGCCGCCGAACGGTAGGTCTGTTCGAACTGACCGGGCGCGGGCGCGGCGGTTTCGGGGAGCGTGTCGGAGTTGACGCAGCGTGTCCAGAACTCGGCGGTCGACAGCTCTTCGCGATCGACGAACTCCTCGTCGCCGAAACGGATGGTGAGCGGGACGATACGGATGCCGAGCTCGTCAGCGAGGCCTTCGGGGAGGTCGCACGAGCTGTCGGTGACGACATGCACGGTGCGCATGGAACGGTCGGCGGTCGGGTTCATCGAGTCAGTCACAGGGCATCCGAGCCTACTTTGCTGCTGCTGGGGTGACGCTCCCGACCGTCGTCGGCCAGTTCAGCACGGCGTCGGTTCCGCCAGTGCGTGAACCACCACGTCAACAGCACCAGCACGAAACCGCCCGTCAGCACCTGGCCGAGCCCGGTGAGCGCCGTGACTCGAGCCGTCAAGGTGACCGGTTCACCGAGCGCCTCGCCGGCGGGGGTGGACACGACGAGGTTGATCGACGAGGTTCCGTTGGCCTCGGCGTCGACGGGTATGACCACGCTGGTCTCATCGAGTGGTAGCAGCCTCACCCGTTGATCGCCGTCGGGAAAGGTGATCTTCGACGCGTCGAGCGCAACGACGACGTCGAGCGGTTCGTCGAGGGTGTTGCCGATGCTGATCTCGATCGTGCCGCTGCGGCCGGTCAGTGTGAAGGTGAACGGCTCGGGTAGCCGCACGGCCTGTTTCAACGCGTCGGCCTCGGCCCGCAGCGCCGCGGTTTCCGCTTCGACGTCGGCATCGGAGTACCCCGTCGAGACGAGGGTCTCGAGTTCCGCCGCCCATGCTGCCGGGCGCGGATCGTCGGGTGGAAGCATCGACGCTGCGCTGGCGAGTTCGAGCGCGGTCGCGTCGATCAGTTCGACTCGCGCGGCGAGCGATGGCCCGGCCACCTCGGGGAGTTGCACCGTCACCGGCACTCCGTTGTCGAGGGCCACATCGGTGACGCCGGTGAGAGCAGAGGCCGGTGTGAAACGAACCGAGGGGGTCGTCGTGACGAGTTCGATGAGCGCGTCGAGCAGACGTGGATCGGGACTGCCCAGATCGGGCGTGGTGAGGACGCTGCTGCGTCGAGCTGGAGCGGTCGGTCGATCCGCCGACGCTGACGCCACAGCGTCCTCGACGGCCTGCTCGATCAGCATCCCGGCGAGTGTCTGAACACCCCACTCGATCGACGTCGACAGCGCCAGGATGCGGTCGGCGGCGCGCGGTGTGAGTTGTTCGGACAGTGGATCGACGACGAGGAACGGCAAGGTGCCACCGTCGGGGAGTTGGGCCTCGATGAATCGGTCGGTCGGCGCTGGTTCGTCACTGATCGTCTCCGAGTACAACTCGGCGCTGATGACCACGAAGCGAGTGCCGAGGTCACGCAGGTGCTGTGCCCCGCCGGCGCTCAATCGATCGGTGGTCATCCAGACGTCGCGCCGCGAGGGCGTGGTCGGGACTGCCTCGGTGAGGACCTCCTCGCCGGCGCGGACCAACCTCGTGTAGGAGTCGGCGCGGTCAGCGGCAACCGCTGATGACACATCGAGTGGCAACAGCGGCAACGCGACCAACTCGTCGCCCGCGAGCGATGTGGCCAGTCGCTGCGAACCGGCCGGAGTAGCGGCTTCCTCCGCGATCAGGGTGGGAGGGACTTCGAGTGTCACCGGAGCGTCGAGTCGGGCGGCGAGGTCGATCGCTTCGGCGAGCCGAGCACCGGCGAGCTCGACCTCCGCCGCATCGGCCGGTGGCGCAGGGGCGGGCGTCACGCTGACGACCGAGAGATCGATCGGCGGTGCCACCTCGACCGCGGTGTCGCCGGCGCCGGCAAGCCGTTGGATCACGGTGCCTGCCGTGGCGACGACGTTGCGTTCGGCGCGGTCACCGATGAGCACCTGCACACGCAGCGGGTGGATGCCTGGGCGGTCCAACTTCAGTCGCGTCTCGACGCTGTCGACCACATCGGTGCCGATGTCGAGGGTGAGGTCGACGGTGCCGTCGTCGTTGCGCACGAGCAGTGGCCGTGCGTCGAATGCGACACCGTCGACGGGGTCTCCTGCAAGCTCACGGAAGGCATCGGGGTCGACGTCACTCCCGACCAGGGGTTCGACGTTGTCGATGCGCGTGAGCGGGGGATAGTTGGTCACTTCGATGGTGAGCGCGATGGGTTCCGGTTCGGGATCGGGCGTGACGTCGGGTGCGCTGTCCGCCGGGGTCGGTGTTGCAGCCGGCGGGGGAATCAGCTCGAGTGGGTCACCGTCGAGGCCGGTGAGCAGGTAGCGGAGTCCGATGTCACCGTTGGGATCGATGGCGAAGCGCTGCTCGACCAGTTCGAGCCGCACTTCGTTCGTCGACTGGTCGGGTCGGGACGGGTTCGAGATCGCCGACGTTCCCGCCGGGGATGCGGCGAGCAACGCGGCGAGGCCGATGGCGGCGAACCACACCCGTCGAGCGTCTCGCCGTACCACTCTGTTCATCGCAGTGCTCGTTCGAGGATCAGTAACGTCCCGGGTTGTCGTTCGAATCCGACGGAGTCGTACAGGGCAAGTGCGGCGTGGTTGTTCGCAGCGGTGTTGACCATCACGTCGGACACGCCGCGGCGGGACATCCAACGCACCGCATCGTCGATCAGCAGGTGTGCGAACCCATGGCGCCGTGCGCTCGGATCGACGGCCAGTCGTTGGATGTATCCGGACCGGTCGGCGCGGCCGCTGATCGAGAACGCCACCATCCGACCGTCGACATCGATGCTTCGAGAGCGGTGATAGGGCGTGGCGGTCATGATGTCGCCGAGGGCCGAGGCGTCGTTGGCCCATGGCGACGCGAACGACCGCCGATCGATGGCAGCTGCCTCGGACAGCATCGTCGGACGCAGCCGCCGGAGCCGGACTGCCCCGCGAGCCGGTGGGTTCGTCCTTGGCGTTGCCGACCGCGTCAGCAGTGCCAACGAGTCGGCCACCTGGAAGCCGGATTCGAGGAAGGCGCCGGTGGCGTTCGGGAACAGCGCCCCGGTGCGCACGAGTCGGGCGCCGAGTTCCGTCGCGTCAGCGATCCAGTCGCCGACGTCGGATGTCGTCGGCACCATCTGGTGATCCAGCAGCACGAGGTGCGCGACACCTTCGTCGTACGGCCAACGCCCGAGGCGGGCGCGTGCGGGACGGGCGGCCGCCAGACTGCTCACAGCCCATGAACGTACTCCGGCGCGGTGTCAGCGTCGGCGTCACCCGCCGGCTGCGTTTCGTCACGACGGGTGGGGTCGCTCGTAGCCTGGCGGTCGTGGTTCCCGAACGTCTGACACCCGTCCTGCGCGAGTTGGCACCGCTCGCCGCACGGTTCCGCGAGGCTGGGCACCGGTTGTATCTCGTCGGAGGCACGGTTCGCGACCTGTTCGTGGCGTCGGGGCGCGACGACTTCGATCTCGACCTGACCACCGACGCTCGGCCCGCAGAGATCAAGCGATGCCTCGAAGGGTGGGCCGATGCGATCTGGACCCAGGGGGAGAAGTTCGGCACGATCGGTGCCCTCGTGCGCGATTCCACGACTGGATTCGAGCGGACCTACGAGATCACCACGTTCCGCGCCGAGGCCTACACCGACGAGTCGCGTAAACCGCACGTGGTGTTCGCCGACGACATCGAGGCTGACCTGTCGCGCCGCGACTTCACGGTGAATGCGATGGCACTGGAATTGACCGGCGACGACGACACCCCGATCCTGATCGATCCGTTCGACGGCGCGGTCGATCTCGCAATGCGTGTTCTGCGTACGCCGATCGGACCGCATGTCAGCTTCAGCGATGACCCGTTGCGCATGTTGCGCGCCGCTCGGTTCATCGCCGGCTACCAACTCGTCCCGACGGCGGAGTTGGTCGAGGCGGTCACTGAGATGGCCCCGCGGCTCGAGATCGTGTCGGCGGAGCGCATCCGTGACGAACTCGACAAGCTGCTGGTCGTCGACCATCCGGCCGCCGGCTTGTGGTTCATCGTCGACACGGGCCTTGCCGACCAGTTCCTGCCGGAGTTGCCGGCGATGCGCCTCGAACACGATCCGATCCATCGGCACAAGGACGTGTTGACGCATTCGATCGCTGTCGTCGAGAACGTTCGTCCACCGCACGAGCACCCGACGGTCGCGGCAGGTGAGCGACCCGAATTCGACTTCCGACGGACCCGGTTGGCGGCGCTGTTCCACGATGTCGGCAAACCTCGAACCCGGGGGTATCTCGAGGGCAAGGGCACCACGTTCCACCACCACGACGCTGTCGGAGCGCGCATGACTCGCAAGCGCATGAACGCTTTGCGGTACTCGAACGACGACGTGGCCGCAGTGACCGACCTCGTGGCGCTTCACCTGCGGTTCCACACCTATTCGATGGGGTGGTCCGATTCGGCGGTGCGACGGTACGTACGTGACGCCGGCGACCTGCTCGGCGAACTGAATGTGTTGACGCGTTGTGACTGCACCACCCGCAACGAGAAGAAGGCGGCGCGGCTGTCGAAACGGATGGACGAACTGGAGGAACGCATCGTCGAACTCGAGGCGGCCGAGGAATTGGCAGCATTGCGCCCCGAACTCGACGGCAACGCGGTGATGGAGCATCTGGGCGTCGGTCCGGGTCGGGAGGTCGGCGAGGCGATGACGTTCCTGATGGACATCCGCCTCGACGAAGGGCTCCTCGGCGACGACGAGATCCGTCGTCGCCTCGACGTCTGGTGGTCCGCTCGCTGAATGCCCCGATCGTCGACGCCGGCGGTTCTATCGTTGGACGGTGATCTCCGGCGACGTCGATGACAGCGACACCGAACTTGCCGCGCTGTTGTCGCCCACCGAGCGTCAATATCGCGCCTGGTGGCTGATCCTGCCGATCGTGGCGGTGTCCGCTGCACTCATCGTGTTGGCGGGGATGCGAGCAGGTGCAGACCCGGGCCCCGAGACGATCGGCGTCGTCGTCGGCATCGCACTGCTCGCTCTGGTCGCCATCGTTGCCACCGTGCTCGAGTCGCGCCGGATCGGGCGTCGCTTCCAGCGCACGATCACCGAGCTGTCACGGACCCAGTCCGAGATCCGCCGTCTCCTCGACGACCTGCCCGACGCCGTGATGGGCCTGAACGATCGCGGCATCATCGAGTCGGCGAACCAGCGCGCCGCCGTCCTCACCGGCCGGACGATCGACGAACTCGTCGGGCGCGCCTTCCTGGAGATGATCCGCGACAACGACCGCGACTCGGTCACCGAACGCTGGCACTTCGATCAGGCGACCCCGGGGCCGCTCGACATGACGGGCGACAACACCGGGCCGATCGGCAACCACGTGGTGTTCGAGTTGGTCGACGCGTACGGCGAGCCCCATCTGGTCGAAGCATCGCTTCACCGCCCGTCGGTGTCCGACGGGCGAGGCGGTGGCCTGGTCGTGTTGTTGCGCGACGTCACCGATCGTGCCCGCACGACCGTTGCGCTCGAGCAGGCTCGCCGTCGGTTCCAGCAGGCGTTCCACTCTGCGCCGACGGGAATGGCGCTGGTGCGTCTCGACGACAGTCGCATCGTCGACGCCAATCAATCGCTCGCCGACATGCTCGCGCGACCGTTGTTGTCGCTGATCGGAGCGGGCATCCGCGAGATCACCCATCCCGACGACTTGCGCGCCGCCGCGACGCAGCGAGCGCGCCTCGAGTTGGGCATCGCCGACACGTACCTGCTCGAGCAGCGATACCTGCGCAGCGATGGTGATTTCGTGTGGGCTCGTACGCGGGTGTCGGTCACCGAGGACGAAGGTGTTGCGCTGGCGATCACCCACATCGAGGATGTGACCGACCAACGGATGGCTGCCGAGCAGTTGACCCACGCGGCCACGCACGACGGACTCACCGAGTTGCCCAACCGCGCGGCACTCGTCGAACGCCTCGACGAACTGCTTGCCCGAGCCGGCGTCGGTGAGGTGTCGGTGCTGTTCATCGATCTCGACAACTTCAAGGTGGTCAACGACAGCCTCGGTCACGGCATCGGCGACGAACTCCTCCGCCAGATCGCCGGGCGGTTGCGCCACGTGATGCGCGACACCGACCGCCTCGCGCGCTTCGGCGGCGACGAGTTCGTGGTGTTCGTCGACGGCGGTGTCGACCCCGCCATCGTGGCCGAGCGGCTCCGGCGAGCGGTGCAGCAACCCGTGGTCATCGATGAACACGAACTGGTGGTGACCGCCAGTATCGGGTTCGCCGTCAACTCCAGCGCCGAGCTCACCGCCGACGAGCTGTTGCGAGATGCCGACGCCGCGATGTATCGAGCCAAGGCCGCCGGGCGTGACCGTGTCGAGGCGTTCACCGAGGAGACCCGGGCGGCGTCGGTCGCCGCGCTGCAGACCTCGGGCGAACTGCGTCGCGGTCTCGAGCGCGGCGAGGTCGTGCCCTACTTCCAACCGATCGTCGATCTCGAGGGCGGCCAGGTGGTGGGCTTCGAGGTGTTGGCACGGTGGTTGCATCCGGATCGGGGTCTGCTCGTGCCCGGCCAGTTCCTGCCGATGGCGGAGGAGTCCGGGCTGATCGTCGACCTCGGTGCTCGGATCCTTCGCGACGCGCTTGCCCAACTCGCGCACTGGCGGGCGGTCGGACTGCGATTCGCTGCGTGTTCGCTGTCGATCAACGTGGCCACTCAACAGCTGATCGACGGCCGCTTTCTCCATGTCGTCCACGACGCGTTGGGTGAGACCGGCATCGACGCCGACTCGCTCTGGCTGGAGATCACCGAAACAGCGTTGATGGCCGACACGAACGCCGCGGGCCGGGCGCTGCGTGACCTGCGTGGTCTCGGTCTGCACCTGTCCGTCGACGACTTCGGGACGGGATACTCGTCGCTGACGTACCTGAAGCGATTCCCGGTCGAGGCGATCAAGGTCGACCGTTCGTTCGTCACGGGGCTCGGCCTCGAGGCCGACGACACCTCGATCGTCGAAGCGGTGGTCCGCCTCGGGCACTCACTCGGCTTGACGGTGGTCGCCGAGGGCGTCGAGACCCCACTGCAGCTCAACCGCCTTCGCGAATTGGGCTGCGACAAGGGCCAGGGCTACCTGTTTGGCCGTCCCCGCCCCGCTGGAATCACGGCCACCGAACGCGCTGACGCTTGACGTCCACCACCTGCCAGGCACATCGCGCAGGTGACCCGTTGTGTGCGGTCAGGAGCCTTCTTTGCGAGCGCGCAGGATGAGCGTGGCCGGTGCCGGAGCGTCGGCGGTGGCGCCGAGTTCGAGCAGCTGATCGACGCGGAAGTTCGAGCGCGTCAGCGCTGTGAACCACTCGCCGATCGTGCGGGCGCCGGTGCCGTAGGGATGCTCGGGTGAGATGTCGGCATAGGGGTGCGGCATCGAGAGCACGAGTGGCATGCTCGGCTTGAGGATGCGATGCACCTGGCGCAGGAGACGTCCGAGATCGTCGACACGGTCGATCGTGTGCGCGGCGAGGACGACCTCACATGACGTGGAGGCGACGTCGCCCAGGTCGGCGAGGTCGGTCTCGAGGCACTGCACCAGCAGTTCGGCATCGGTTGCCCGTCGCCGGGTTTCTGCGATGCGCTCGGCGTCGGTGTCGATCGCGATCGACTTCGCTCCCGCGCGTGCGAAGGCGAGCGAGTTGAACCATGGTGAGATGCCGAGCTCGACGGCACGTCGACCGTCACTCACCTCCCCGCACAGTCTGAGTTCGTCGTCTCCCGGCGTGCCGGGCCCGTAGTTGATGTCTGCGACCACGATGCCAGTGTGCCTGCTCGGCGAGGCGTCATCGGGGATCGACCGGAGATCACGGTGGGCCGGTGTGAGCCGATAGTGTCGGCGGCCATGGCGTTCACGGTCGGCGCACTCCGCGGGTCCGATGGCTCGCGCGGCCTGGTCGACCACCGACTTGCTCGTCGGATGCTGATCAGCCAGGTCAAGAAGGGCCGGGTTCCGCTCGACCAGGTGTGCGACGCCCACCCCGAATTGATTCGCGCCGCCCGGAACGTCGGCACGCAGACCTCGACCCGTTGCCCGATCTGCGAGGAGGCCGACTTGAAGCTGGTCACCTACGTGTTCGGCCCGCGGTTGTCGGCTCAGGGACGGTGCGTGTCGACCGCGAAGGAGATGCGCCAGCTGAACGATCGTTCCGAAGAGCTGAGCGCCTACGTCGTCGAGGCGTGCGTCGAGTGCCGCTGGAACCACTTGCTCCGGGTGATCCCGGTCGGTGGGCGGCGCGCCGCAACGCGCGCCTCTCGATGATCGGCCGTTCGTCGGGGTTCGCGATCATCACTGCAGCGCTCCTCACGGTGACCGCGTGCGCCGACGACGCCGTCAGTGTCACCGACGACCCGGCCGTCGCCACGACTCCCTCGGACATCGGCGACGAGTCGACCTCGGAATCGGTGCCGGATCCGGCCGTCGTCCAGGGCCGGCAGCCGGAGGGGTTCACCACGATCCAGGCGCTCATCACCGAGCCTGACGGTGAGGTGTGCGAGGTGTGCCTGTGGCTCGCCGGCGATACCGACGAACACGGCCGCGGCCTGATGGGTGTCACCGATCTCGGCGATCCGGTCGGCATGGCCTTCCGATTCGACGAACCGAGGCTGGGCTCGTTCTACATGTTCCAGACGCCGACGCCGCTCTCGATCGCCTGGTTCGCCTTCGGCGGATTCCACATCGGAGCGACCGACATGGCCCCGTGCCTCGACACTCCCGCCGGCGAGTGCGCGCTGTACTCGCCGGGTGTCGAGTACGACCTCGCGATCGAGGTGTTCCAGGGTGGCCTCGAGCCGTTGGGTCTGGTTCCCGGTTCGCGCGTCGAGCTGATCGAGGGCTCCGAAGCCGATGGCTGTCCACTCGATTCGTAGCGCCGCGGGCCGGTGATGCACGACGCACACGGCGACGGCGACGGCGGTCGGAATCCCGGCGGCGTGGTCCTGGAGTTGACAACTCGCCCCACCCCGCCTATTTTTCTGATTGGTTAATTAACCGATCCAGAAATTTGGAGGGGACGCCGGTCCGTGACCATCACCACCGCCACGCTCGACGAGGATCGCCTCGACGACACGTTCGCCGCGTTGGCGAACTCGACTCGTCGCGCGATCCTCGCCCGACTCGCTCAGGGCGAGGCAACGGTCAACGACCTCGCCGCACCGTTTGCCTTGACGCTGCCGGCGATCTCCAAACACATCAAGGTGCTCGAGCACGCAGGCCTGGTCACTCGCGGCAGACGAGCGCAGTTCCGGCCATGCACCCTCGATGCCACCCGGCTCGCCGAGGTGTCCGACTGGGCCGAGCAGTACCGCCACATCTGGGACGATCGCTTCGATCGCCTGGACACCTACGTCCGAGATCTGCGACAGATCCACGACCAGAAGGAGCCACACTCATGACCGACACCAAGAGCGTTCGGATCGAACGCACCTTCGACGCACCCATCGACCTCATCTGGGTGATGTGGACCGACGCCGAACACTTCGCCAACTGGTATGGCCCGCAGGGTGCCCGGATTCCGAAGGCCGACATGAACGTCACCGTCGGAGGCGGCCGGCACATCGCCATGGAGATGGACACCCCTGACGGGACGATGCAGATGTTCTTCGTCGGTGAATACCTCGAGGTCGACCCGACGACACGCCTCGTCTACACCGAGCGAATGGCGGATGCCAACGGCAACGCCCTGACCTCCGAGCAGATGGGCATGCCCGCCGGGGCACCCATGGAGACCTCGGTCGTGGTGGAACTCGTCGCACTCGGCGAGCGCACCAGCATGGTGATGACCCACATCGGTGTGCCCGCCGGCTCTCCGGGCGGGCAAGGTTGGGAGATGGCGATCGACAAGATGACGGCACGGGTCGCCGAACTCACTCGCTGACCGCTCGCCGTCGCCACGGCGGCCACGGTCGCACCACCGCAGGAGTGCCCCGGAACTCTGTGACAGCCCCTCTCTATCGTTGGCGGCATGTCACCGAACGCGACGCCAGTGCGCACCGATAAGGTAGGCGGGTCCATATTGGCCCTGCCCCACACCGGGGCTCCCACTACGAGGCTGTCATCAGGCACTCGTGGGGGATCCGAAGGGAGGAAACACGCATGATGCGTGCATACGAAATGATGATCATCATCGACGGCGACGTCGATGACCCCAAGGCGCAGTCCTGGATGAAGACGGTGACCGACGGTGTCGCCACTGCCGGCGGCGAACTCCACGGCAAGATCGATTGGTGGGGCAAGCGCCAGTTCGCCTATCCGATCAACAAGAAGCCGTCGGGTTACTACCTGGTCGCCGAGATCGTGGCTCCGGCCGGATCACTCGACGAACTCGAGCGCACGCTCCGTCTCGCAGACGATGTCGTCCGTCACAAGCTCATCCGTCTGCCCGAGGCCGAGGCGGAGCGCCGCGGCATGGCAGTGAGCGCTGCCTGAGCGCAGCGGCCAAGCAAAGGGGAACAACATGGCATCTGAGAACAGCGTCACGCTGGTCGGCAACCTCACGAAAGATCCCGAGCTGCGTTACACGACCGGTGGTCGTGGCGTCGCCAGCTTCGGTCTGGCCGTCAACCGCCGGTACCAGGTCAACGGAGAATGGCAAGAGCAGGTCTCGTTCTTCAACATCGTCGCCTGGGGCGACCTGGGAGAGAACGCCGCCGCCAGCCTCAACAAGGGCAATCGCGTCGTCGTCACCGGTCGCTTGGAGCAGCGCTCCTACGAGACCAAGGAGGGCGAGAAGCGCAACGTCACCGAAGTGATCGCCGACGAACTCGGCCCGAGCTTGCGCTGGGCGCAGGCCCAGGTCGAGCGCATCAGCCGCGACGACGCCACCAGTGGTGGTGGCGGTGGTGGCGGCGCACGCAGCGCCCCCGATCCCGTGTACGGCGACGAAGAGCCGTTCTGAGCCCCGTCCACAGCATTGATGATCTGATTTTCCAGTCGTAAGGAACCACCATGGCAAGCAAGAAGAACAAGGCGCGCAGCGCCCGTGACCTGAACCCACGCAAGTTCAAGAAGAAGACCAGCGTCCTCGTCATCGAGAAGGTCGAGTACATCGACTACAAAGACGTCGATCTGCTGCAACGCTTCATGAGCGATCGCGCCAAGATCAAGAACCGTCGTGTTGCCGGCAACACGCTGCAGCAGCAGCGCGAGATCGCCAACGCCGTCAAGGTTGCCCGCGAGATGGCGTTGCTGCCGTACGCGAAGCGCGTCGCCTCCACCCGCACCGGTGGCCGCGGTCGCGACGGGGGTCGTGACGGCGGTCGTGACGGGGGTCGTGATCGCGATCGCGACACCAACTTGAGCGACGACGCGAGGGACACCACGGTGGTCGAGACCATCGACGGCGCCGAGGGCACCGAGTCGACCGACGTGATCGACGTGACCGAGACCGAGGAGGTCTGAGCGATGAAGATCATCCTCCGCTCCGATCTCGACGGCCTGGGCAAGCGCGGCGACATCGTCGACGTGGCCGATGGGCACGCTCGCAACTTTCTGTTCCCGAAGGGTCATGCGATCGCAGCGTCCGACGGTGCCGTCGAGCAGGCCGGCAAGATGCGTCAGTCCCGCGACCAGCGCGACTCGAGTGCTCGTGAAGCCGCAACTCAGATCGCCAGCACGCTCGTTCCCAAGGTGATCACGATCACCAGCAAGGCCGGACCCGAGGGCAAGCTCTTCGGCTCGGTCACCGCTGCCGACGTCGTCGCCGCCGTACACGAGCAGACCGACATCGAACTCGATCGCCGCCAGGTCGACGTCGACGTCATCAAGACGACCGGTCAGCACACGGTCACCGCGTCGCTGCACAACGACGTGTCGTTCCCGATCACGATCGACGTCGTCGCCGCCGAGTGACGTCCCGCGCCGAGCCGCCCTCGGCGGCCCGGCCGATGATTTCGAAAATTGGGCAGTCCGGCTGACCCTTCGCGCCTGTCCACAGATGCATCCACAGCCAGTTGTCCACCGATTCCGACGGTTGTCCACAGCCGGTCAACAGCGAAAACCCAGGGTTGTTCCTCTTCCGCCACACAGGAACTCCCTGGAAGAGTGGGGTCCCCATGTCGATCGACCAACAATTTGGAACCAGCCGGAACGAACGAGGCAACGCTGCGCCGAATCGCAGCGGTCGAGTCCCTCCCCACAACCTGCAGGCCGAGGAGTCGGTGCTCGGCGCGCTGCTGCTGAGCCGTGATGCGATTGGCATCGTCGGTGAAGCGGGCCTGGGCGTGCGTGACTTCTACAGCCCTGCGCACCAGCACGTCTTCGACTCGATCCGCTCGCTGTACTCGTCGTCGGGGCCAGTCGACGTGGTCACCGTCGCCGACGAACTCCGGCGTCACGGTCTCCTCGACGAGATCGGTGGCATCGAGCGGCTGAACGATCTGCAGAACGCGACGCCGTCGGTGTCGGGCGCCGAGCACTACGCCCGGATCGTGATGGACACCGCATTGTTGCGCCGGTTGATCCATACCGCGGGCGAGATCACCGATCTCGCGTTCTCCGAGCCCGACGACGTCACCAAGGCTGTCGATCTCGCCGAGTCGAAGATGTTCGAAGTCGCCGAGGACCGA
>Ga0307379_10004414_pt1 | contig 20074 bp, 19 predicted proteins | sample UN2MG_FD_202237 | JGI IMG/M metagenome (GOLD analysis project Ga0307379, IMG submission 202237) | Soil microbial communities from Risofladan, Vaasa, Finland - UN-2 | ecosystem: Environmental > Terrestrial > Soil > Coastal area > Acid sulfate soil | place: Finland: Risofladan, Vaasa | collected... | reverse complement strand
ATCTCAATGGCGGCCGCCTTCTCCTCGGGCGTGCCGGATTTCTGTGCCTTGCCGATTTCGCGCATGACCTTCACGTACTCGATCCCCAGCCGGGCATGCCTCACTCGCTCCAGGACTTCCGGGTTATCCGCGACACTCTCAGCCTCATCGAAAAGGCGCTCGCCTTCCGCCATGACGTCGGGCGTGAGATAGGGCGCATCGGCCTTCTGGAATATGCGCCCATGGATGCGCTCCACCAACACCTTGCGCTCCAAGAGGCCGAGCCAATCCCCGATTGGCTTCCCTGCCTTCCCGAAGTAGCCGTTCAGGAAGTCGGCCTGGATCTCCCTGGCATTCGCATGAGTGTTCCACATCAGCTTGGCGCACAGATAGGCCTTCAACTCGTCCATCCATCCGCCGCCGCCGGGGGCGTAGTCCCCCTCGACGAAGACGCCCTTTACGCCATTGCGCTTGTACATCGGGATATCGGCCTTCAACTCGTGGAGGTCGGGAAACGGCATGAGATAGTGAGGGAAAACGGTGCTGTAATGCCAGATATACAGGTGATTCGTGATCTTACTCCAAGCTCGGAGGTTCGCCAGGAAGGCCATATCCCTGGGGCAGTGCTCATACCGGTGTTGCTGGCAGCACTTGATGGAGCTTAGGCGGATCAAGACATTCGGCCTAGGCCTGGTGATCTTCGGCGGCTTCTCAGTATACTGGTAGGCGAAGGTATCAACCAGCACGTCGGGATGCTTCTTGGCGACCTCATCGGCGACCGCATTGATAAACCGAAGCAGGAGACCCGACGGACTCCCCTCCTCCGCATCAACTGCCTTGCACTTGTCGCACTCACAGTAGTTACTGTTATCATTCTGGGTGACGGAAACCAGCCGCGCCCCGGGATTCTCGTCCAGCCAGCGCAGGACTCCATCCGTCGCGACCTTGAGCACGTCAGGATTGGTGAGGCACAACTGCCCCTCGTACTTCCCGGCCTTGCGCTCGCCGTCCACGAGCGAGAAGTACTCCGGATGCTCCTTCAGATACGGATCATTCGGCACCAGCAGGCAGAAGGAGTGGCTGAAGTAGCCGGCATACGTGATCTTGCCGCCTCGCTCCTCGTCCAGGCGAGGGGAGTTGCCGTTAAGCTTCTGTCGGGCGGCCCAGTCGGGATCGAACGAGTCCCAGTACCACATGTCCCGAAACTCGAAGTCGGGCTTGCGGGTGATATTCAGCGATCCGAGAGTGATTGAAGGCTTCTTTGGGATGCGGCTGACCTTGGATGAATACCATCGGCAGCCGAGGACATCCTCAAGGAACGTGTAGACGCCGTACATTGTGCCCCTGAGCCGCCCACCGGCGATGATCAGGTGAGGGCCGACCGTGCGGATTGTGAACCCCTCATCGCCCAGGGCCTTGAAGTCAATCTTGACGGAACGGATTGCGTCCTGCTCGCCAAGGAATATGGCATGCTTAGGCGTATTCTTGTCCTCAACGGCGATTGGCAGCTTGGCCCCGAATATCTCGCAAACAAACCTCTGAAGCTCCTGAGCGGCGTGCTTCTCGGAGGGCGAGGCGTTCGGCGAGAGGACGATGGTATAGGCGCTCTTGCCGCCATCGACGAGGGTGATATCCTTTGCGAGGGCATTCGCCGCAAGGATTAGAACGGCGACCAAAGTGAGTATACGCATGATATCCTTTTCATGCTTCGGCCGCCGGCATTCCTGCAAAGGATTACTGCCAGGGCATAGTGAACGGTGAACAGTAAACAGTAAACAGTGAGGACATAACATGCCGATCGTCCAGGGACCTAATGCCAACTTCCCGGCCGATGAGTTCCCTGAGTGGGGACTTGTGCATTTCGAGGCCGGACGGCGGAATATCACCGAGTTGCACTATCACGATTGCGATGAGTTCGTCTTCATGATCGAGGGCAAGTGCGTCATGCGGTCGGAGGGCGTCCTTCATACTCTTCAGAAAGGCGACGTCCTGGTTACCCGAATGGGCGACGAGCATGAGCTCCTGGAGATTCTGGAGGATACGACCTACTTCTGGGCATGCACCGAGTTGAAGGGCCGGAAGCGCCGAGGGCACCTCCACCGGCAGGAGGATTGAGCGATGGAAACCATTCCCACGACTCCCGCTGAATTGGGGCTGCCGGAAACCATCCCGCTGCCGAAGCGAGCGGATTGGCGCATAGGCATAGTCGGCTTTGGAGGAATTGCCCGCGGGGCGCATCTCTCTGCCTACAGAAGCGTCGGTTGGCAGGTGACTGCCATCGCGGACCCCGATCCCGCCGCTCGAGAAAGGGCCGAGGAATCCGGGATTCCTCGGGTCTACGATGACTACCGAGGCTTGATTTCCGACGAGTCGGTCGAGGTGATTGACCTTTGTACCCATCCCACGATCCGTGAGGAAGTCGTTCGGGCGGCGGCGGATGCCGGCAAGCATCTCATCGCCGAGAAGCCGCTCGCAGGGAAGATGGACGAATGCCTTAGGATGGTGGACATCGCCGAATCAGCAGGCATCAAGCTGGCCGTCCATCAGAACTACCGATGGATGAAGATGAACTTCCTGGCCCACCATATCATTGCTCGCGGGCTTATCGGCGAGCCGTTCTTCGCCGACGTGGAAATACTCGGCACGCAGGATGCCGACCTCGCCGGCCATCCATTCTATTCCAAGTGCGAGGACTTCCTCACCATCCAATGGGACAACCATCTTGCCGATCTGCTGCGTTATTGGACTGGCCAAGACGCCGAGCGGGTGCTCGCCCGCACGTCTCGGATGAAGGGGCAGAACTTCACGAGCGATAACTGGCTGGCGGTGATTGCCGACTTCGGCGAGGGCCTGACAGGGCATATCCTGCATACCGAGCTGCTGAGGAGTTCGCTCGGAGGCGTGCGCTGCCGCGTGGATGGGAGCGAGGGGTCGGTCGTATTCGACTTCCATGACAATCTTCGGCTGGAGTCGAAGGCACTTGGCGAAGGCGTCCATGAGATCAACGGCTCGGACCTGGGCTTCCCCAGCTCGTGGTGCGGCACGATGGGCGATTTCCTTATCGCCATCGAGGAGGACCGTGAGCCTCTTGTGAGCGCCAGGCGCAATCTGGCAACCATGCGCACGATTCTGGCGGAAGAGGAAAGCGCGCAGTCGAATAGCCAGTGGATTGAGGTGAATGAACATGCTTGATTCGAAGATTGAAAACAGAATACTCGCGTCGCTGAATCATGAGGAGGGCGACCGAGTTCCGATATGGGATTTCCTTGATAACCGCGGGATCGTGGACCATATCTGCCCCGGGTGGACGGACTATGGCTCGGCGATGGTGAAGGTCTATCATACGCTCGGGATTGACCTCTGTCGCGGGTATGGGGCGGCCTACGCCGAATCGGACGACGGCCACATGGATTGCACGGAGGGCGTTGTCCAGCGGAAGGTCACGGGCCGAAGCAATTGGCTGGTGAACTATCCCATTCAGACGCTGGATGACCTCAAGAACTACAAGACCGAGCCGCCGAACGTGGAGTGGATCAGGAATGATTGGATCGGCTGGCTTCGAGGAGAAATCGCGCGGTTCGAGCCGTATACGATGTATGTCCCCGGCGGCGGGTGTGGCTTCCATGACACCTTCGGCATGATGGGCCAGCAGTTCTTCTCCTACGCGATATACGACGACCCGACGAACGTCGAGCGCATACTCGAGTGGCGGACTGACGTCAGCTACCAGTTCTGCAAGGCCGCTGCCGAGGCGAAGCTTGGGCCGATCTACTTCATCGGCGATGATGTGGCGTATAAGGGGGCGACCCTCTTCTCGCCGGATTTCCTGCGCCGAACCTTCATCCGGTCGCTGAAGAAGTGCATCGAGCCGCTGCATGCGGCGGGGATCAAGGTCGTCTTCCACAGCGACGGCTACCTTATGGAGATCATGGACGACCTGCTGGATGCGGGCATTGACGGCCTGAACCCGATCGAGCCGATCGCCGGGATGGACATCGCGCTCATCAAGAAGCGCTATGGGCGGAATCTGGTGCTCGTGGGGAATGTGGACTGCTCCCAGGTCTTGCCGCTCGGCAGTGTGGAGGATGTCATCGAGGCCACTAAGCAGTGCATCCGGGACGCCTCACCCGGCGGCGGGCACTTCATCGGCTCATCCAGCGAGATCGTCCCCAGCACGCCGGTCGAAAACATCCTCGCGCTCTATGAGACGGTCAGGGAGTTCGGGCAGTACCCGATCAGGGTGTGAGGCAAGGGAGTCACCATGGTAATTCCGACTCGAAATGACATCCGCCCGGGGCTGAGGGTGCGGGTGATCGAGAAACAGAACCAAACCAGTGGTGAACAGACCGAGGGTGTTGTCGCGCGAATCCTCACTAAGAGCCTCTCTCATCCCCATGGCATCAAGGTGATGCTGACAGACGGACGAGTCGGCCGGGTGCAGGAGATACTGCCGGCGTGAATTCAATCCGGGAACAGCTTCTCGATCTTTGACTGGGTATCGCCGATCCAGTGTTCTTCCAATTCCTCGACGAGTGGCTTGTTCGGGCAGGTGCGGCGGATTCGGGCCATGAGCGCCCTCAGGTGATCGAACTTGGGCATAACCTCTGACCTCGATGCGGGGGTATTCGACCGCTCCATCGCCCTGATGGGCTTGTATAGCTCCACGGCGGTGTCTCGGAACTCGATCAGCAAAGGGGCGGCCTCGGGGCCTGCTACTCGATCGAGCGCGTTCTTAAGCGACTTCTCCGGGTCAAATGCCGGAGGATTCCAGAAGTAATCTGCCGCCGTCAGGAATCCTACCTTGCTCACCTGATCGTAGCCAGAGTTCAAGTGAATCGCCCGGCGGTCGAGGTACTTGTAGAGGTCCTCGGGGTACTTGTTTGTGGACGGATAGGGGTCGAACACGTTCTCGATGAATGAGGTCGGGTGGTAGTCGTAGAATGTGTTATCCCAGAGTAAGGGCTTCCGACCGGCGACCTTCTCGAATGAGGTCAGTTGGTCCACCGTTAGCTCATGCGAGCGAACCTTCGGGCCGGTCCAGAAGACCAGGATCTCCTCCGGGATGTGGGAGCACAGATACCAATAATGCCGGCCCAGGTCCTTGCCGAAGTTCACCGACTGCTCGGACAGCTCGACGCGCTTCTCGCGGTCCCGGAGGACGCCCGCATACCACTGCGGGCAGAAAATCATCGTCATGCCGGGGTGGCGCTTCTTCAGCGGCTGATAGACCTGGTTCACCAGAAACGCCTGCGCCTCAGAGTGGCTCTCGAAGCGCTTTCTATCCTCGGGGGTCATGCGGAAGAAGTCGTCCACGCACAAGGCGATCATCGTCCCGCCGCTGGAGAGGAAATGGTCATAGGTGGCGATTAGTTCGTCAATATCCGCCTGGTTCTGAAGGTTGATGACCGGCGAACTCCCCGCGTAGGTGACGTATGGATTCAGGTATTGGATGGCGTCAATGATGCTGGTGTCCTTGGCAAACTTGCACGCGGCATCTGACTTCGCAAGGTAATCCTCCGGGAGCTTGCGCCACTGTTTAGCAAGCGGATAATGGATGCCTGCGACGTTCAGCTTATACTGAGCGGCCCATTCCATGTACTCCGGGCCGGCCCACGCCACGTTTGGGAGGATGCGCATCTTAAAGGCAGGCCAGTCCTGAATGTCCGCCGACCGCAGTCCCCGCGCGGAGATAAGCTGGATGAGCGACTGAATGCCATAGTATGCGCCTCGATCATCGTAACCTCGGCAGACGATCGTATGGCCGGAAGACGATATCGTGTACCCTTCCTCGGTTTGCCACTTACCCGCCGATGCAGAGGGAAGGAAGGAGTCCTTCCGAGTGCCGATCATGATGGTCACCGGAGGATGAGACGGATTACGCTCGTAGTCCGAGTACTTCTGCACAAGGGGCTTTGTGCCAAGATCGGTGATACGCTTTGTCAACTGCTGAACGCCGAACTCGATCTGCTTCGAGGGCCTGTCGCTCGTGACGATGCATGTATCCTTGAGAGGGAGAAATGCGTTGTGATAGACCGCCTTCTGCGGCGTGGGCATGATGAACTGGTCGGCGGAGGCGACAGAGATGGTCAGCAGAACTGCAGCCCACAAGACGATCACTCGGTGATTACGCATGGCGAATCCTTCCTCCCTACTGGGTAACGAAGGGAATCATGAAAAAGGCGTCCGATGCATGCACCGGACGCCCGAGGTTGCTAACGGGATATTACCAGCGAGGTCTGCCGCCACCGCCGCCATTACCACCACGGCCGCCGCCACCGCTTCGCTCTGTCCGCGGTCGGGCTTCGTTAACGGTGAGCGTCCTGCCGCCGATCTCTTTGCCATTCGTGGCTTCGATAGCCGCAGCCATGTTCTCCTCAGGGATCTCGACGAATGCGAATCCCTTGTCGCCGATGACTCTGACTTCCGCTACCGGACCATGCGGCTCGAATAGCGTACGGAGATCGCTCTCCGTGGTACTGTAGGCCATATTGCCTACGTACAGTGATTTGTTTGCCAACTGATTGTCTCCTTTTGGGCTATGCCCATGATTCTCAACATAGAGCACGCGGCACAAGTGCCACTAACGGGGGGGTTCGATCAGTCGCAGAAGAAAGAGCAATCCACGGAAATGACGAAGACACCGTTGCTGGACGTTGATGTTAATCCCATGTAGTATACCACATTCCAGCAAATATGCAAGCAAATAGTTGCATGCGACCCAGAATAGTGATATTCTATACCTGGCTTTCATGATGCTTGTGGCCGGATTGCGGCATATTCTCGCGCTCAAGGCAGGCTACAACACACAGGCGCCGAGTTTGCCGAGAAAGGTTGGGCCAAAACGCATGCACAGGGATAGACCTCGACTCCTCATCATCTCCCCCTCATGGTCTCAGAACTCTTGGAACGGCGGTAAAGTGCTCGCGCCTCCACTGAGCTTACCTCTCCTCGCGGGGTTAACGCCCTCCGACGTGGACGTGAGACTCATAGATGAAAATGTCGAGCAGACGGACATCAATACCCCGGCGGATTGGGTGGCGATTTCCTGCATGACAGCCTCAGCGCCCAGAGCATACGAGATCGCGGACGCCTTCCGTTGGAGAGGAATCCCCGTGGTGATGGGCGGCATTCATCCGACTGTGATGCCCCATGAGGCAAGCGATCATGCGGATGCAGTCGTCGCCGGTGAGGCTGAGCCGATCTGGCATGAGGTCATTGCCGACCTTGCGGCCAACCGACTGAAGCCCCGTTATGAGAACTATGGCCTGGCGAACCTCGAAGGGATGCCGCTGCCTCGGCGGGACCTCCTCCGAGCCGAGCGCTACCTCACCACCAATGTCGTGCAAACGGCGCGTGGATGCCCGAATGGCTGCAGCTTCTGCTCCGTGAGCGCGATATCGGGGAGGCGCTATCGCTTCCGGCCGATTCCGGAAGTCATCGAGGAAATCAAGACATTGCGCGGGTGGGTCGGTGTCGTTGACGACAACATCGTGGGGCATTCAAGGCGAGCCAAGGAACTCTTCGAGGCGCTCATACCCCTCAAGATCCGTTGGGTGGGACAAGGCGATCTGAGCATGGCTAAGGACCCGGAACTTATGGCGCTCGCAGCCCGAAGCGGATGCCAGGCGATGTTTATGGGCCTGGAATCATTATCACCTGAGAATCTCCGAGCCACTTCCAAGCGGCCGAACGTCGGGTTGGACATGAGCGAGGCGATCAATAAGATCCACAAGGCGGGAATCGAGATCATCGGATCGTTCGTGCTTGGGCTGGACGGAGATCACAAAGACGTTTTCAAGAAGACTGCGGCGTTTGCCAAAGCGCACAAACTGGTCGCCGCACAATTCTCCGTTCTGACCCCCTATCCGGGTACGGTCATTCGCCAACAGCTCGAAGATGAAGGGCGCATAACGGATCAGGACTGGTCGCATTACACCATGAGCAACGTGGTGATGACACCCCGACACATGACTGCGCAGGAGCTTAATGACGGGCAGAAGGCGACGTATCGAGATTTCTACTCAATGCAATCCATCCTCAGGCGTAATATCACATTGCGCGGGAAGTTCCTGTCTCGGCTGCTGGTAAACATCAGTTACCGCCACATAGGCCGCGGCAGGCGGATACATAGTTGGCTCCCGAAGCACCGGAATGCAGCTACGCCTCAAAAAGCAGCTGACACCGTGTGAGCCCTGGGAATTGGTTGGCAAGGCTGCTATAATCAGCCCATGAAACCGCTCATCCTCTCGCTTCTTTTGACTGCGCTTGCATACTCCGTGAATGCCACCATCTGCCCCAAGGGGAATCCACCGGCGAAGATGTTGTATGTCGTGGAGGTGGGTGGGCTGCCGATGGAGGACCAGCTTTTCTTTAGCTCTCTGCAAGGGATCACTGCGCAGAAGCAGCCGCGAATCTACCTCATCCGCGATGCAAAGGCCGATCAGTTCTGGCTCGACTGGATGATCAAGAAGGGATATGCCGAGAAGGCAGTTCGAGTAGACCCCTGGGAACTGCCGAAGCTCTTCAAGTCCGAGATCAATGGGGCGGTCGTGCCGGACCCCGATCTGCCGGCGAGCATCAACATTGCCACCATGCTCTCCGGCCTCTACCAACTCCTCATCTGCACTCCAGAGAAGGCGCAAGAACTCGGGCTGAAGGTCAGGTACGATCTGCGTGGCAGGTGGCGGACGAGCATCGAGGCATACAAGTGGGCCGCCGAGCGACTCGGCCCGAAGCTCAATCGGCAGATCGTGTGCTCGCTATATCCGACTGCGGCCGGGCATTGGGTGAGGGACTACCTTGTCCAGCAGCGGATCTTCACCTTCTGGATCGACGATGATTCCGAGAAGGATGCCATGCGGGCCATCCTTACGAAGTGGCCGGTGAACATCCCAGTCATCGGCTTCTGGTCGGCTGGCGAGCAGGCGCAGGGCATCTCGGAATACGGCGGGCTGGTATTCGGCGGCGAGATCGGCAAGTTCACCGTGGTCTATGATTGGGCGACCAATACCTCGGTCCACAGCGGGATTCGGGTGAACCTACCCCGGCAGAAGCATGCGCCGAAGTTGAAGCTTGACCGGTCGAAGGTCTACGTGATGATCCATCAGATGGACTCGGGCGATGCGCCGTGGTACTGGGAGCGGGCGCAGATCGGCAACTGGCAGGACAAGGCGAGAGGCGGCATCCCCATGGGCTGGTCAGTCGGGCCGGCGACCCTCGATCTGCTTCCCGATGTGCTGCAATGGTACTACGAGCATGCGACTTCGAACGACAACTTCTACTGCGCAATATCGGGTGCGGGATACCTGATCCCCCAGCACTACTCCGAAGCAGCCTGGAAGGAGTATATGGCCCTGACCGCCGATTATATGAAGCGCCTGGACCTGAGGATGGTCGGCTTGCACATTGACTCCTGGGGGGCGGCGGTTCAGTATGAGGATAGCCCGGTGTTCAAGCGGTATGTGGATAGCATCCCGGGGCTCAAGGGCATCATGAGCGACTTCGGCAGGATGGATAAGCTCGACCCCAAGCGGGCGAATCACTTCGCGAGCGGCATACCGGTCTTCCATACCCGCAACCGCTGGCTCATCGAGGGCGACCCGGCGGAATATCTGGCCAGGCAGATCAGGGACGCAACCCCCGAAGACAGGCCGGCCTTCCTCAGCATCATGGCCCTGAGTTGGACTTACACCCCCTCGATCATCAAGGCGGCGATGAACGAACTCGGCCCCGACTACGTCTTCGTCACTCCAGAGCAGATGGCCGACCTATTCCGCGTTTCCACGAAAGCCCCCAAAGGGTAACAAGTCCTCAGAAATCCACAACAGGAGGGAGGACCCAGTATGCATCACGGAACAGGCAGTGTGACATGTCCGATCTGCGGAGCAATGGTCGAGCATCACATGGCGGGCCATCATTTGGCAGGTCACCAGACGCGCGGCATGATGGGCGGTAAGGGCATGATGAAGCCCTGGAAGCTCATGATGATGGGCGAGAAGCTCGGGCTGAGCGAAGATCAGAGGAACCGAATGCGCGAGATAATGACAAGCAGCAAGAAGAAGAAGATAGGGCTGAAGTGTCAGATCGAGACCATTAAGGTTGATCTGATGAGCATGATCTGGCAAGAGCAGATGAACATGCCGGAGATCGAGCAGAAGGTTCGGGAGATCGCCAATCTGAAGGCCGACAAGAAGATCGCATGGATTCAGGCTATGAACGACATGAAGAACGTGCTCACCCCCGAGCAGCGCCAGGAGATGAAAGAGATGATGATGGGCTGGTGGAAGAAAGGCGGCATGGGTGGCGAGCCGACGGAAATGGAAGAAGAGGAGGAGGAATCCGAGGAAGAGGAATCCGAGGATTGACAGATTGGCCGGTGATTAGCGCAGAGCCCCGTCGGAACTTCCGGCGGGGTTTTGTTTGTGCTACAATGGCCTCCGTGACATCCGACCGATGCAGATGAACCCGACCTCCGCAAGGCAAACGACCCCCAGAAGGCCCAGCACCTCGCCTCCATTTCCCGCCTCCTCATCCGGACTTCTGAGGACAAGGATCGGGGCTTTTGTTGTTGACAAAGAGCCAGCTTAGGGTTACATTGGTTGTGGCATGGGGGTGGGCGAGTGGCTGAAGCCGTCCGATTGATAATCGGATAGGGGCAATGAGAGTTGTCCCTCGCGGGTTCGAATCCCGCTCCCCCCGCTACCATTAGAGCAATCGATAATGGCAAACCCAGTTGTTCAGGCCCAAGAAGTCACATACGCGCTACACACGCTAGGTTGGAAAGCCTTTCAGGACTTGTGTCTTACTGTCACCAGTGAGGTCCTGGGGCAGAGCGTCCAAGCGTTCCTGCCGTATAAGGATGGAGGGAGGGACGGTGCCTTCCAAGGGGTATGGAAAGCACCGCCCGGACAAAGTGTTTCAGGCTCTTTCACGATACAATGCAAATTCACAAGCAAGCGAGAGAGCAACCTGCAGTTGTCATATCTATCCGACGAGCTGAAGAAGGCTGGCCGATTGGCAAGTAAAGGGTTGGCACAGAATTACCTGTTGATGACAAATCATCGGGTGTCAGGGATGACAGAAGAATCGGTTCGTGAAGCCTTTCTGGCAACCCCTGGCATGGAAGCATTCTTCCTGTATGGAGCAGAATGGCTCACGCTGCAGATCAAGGGGAACTCAAGACTTCGAATGCTGGTCCCGCGGGTGTACGGTCTAGGCGATCTATCGCAAATTCTTGACGAACGTGGGTATAAACAGGCGCAAGCCATCTTGTTCACGATGGGCGATGAACTTGGCAAGATTGTCATAACGGATGCCTATCGAAAGAGCGCAAACGCCTTGCGGGAGCATGGGTTTGTTCTCCTACTGGGACAGCCAGCGTCTGGAAAATCGACCATCGCGGCCAGCCTAGCCGTTGGCGCAATCGATTCGTTGGGATGCTCGACGCTAAAGATCCAGAATGCCGAGGAATTCGTTCAGCATTGGAATCCAGAGGAACCACGGCAATTCTTCTGGGTAGACGATGCGTTCGGGGCTACCCAGTATCAGAAGGGCGCAGCCCTTGAGTGGAGTAGAATTTTCCCACACCTGCAGACCGCTGTCACGCGTGGAGCACGGGTTTTATTCACATCTCGTGATTATATATATAGGGCAGCTCGACAAGACCTGAAAACTGGCGCGTTCCCTCTTCTCAACGAATCGCAGGTAGTGATCCATGTCCAGGAACTGACTACAGAGGAGAAGGGCCAGATTCTGTATAACCACGTCAAACTGGGCAATCAGCCAAGGACGTTCAAGATCGCTATCAAGCCATTCCTACCCGCCATTGCGGAAAGCAAGGCCTTTCTACCAGAGGTAGCTCGGCGTCTTGGCAATAGCCTGTTCACTGTCAATCTCCACATTGAGAAGAACTCAGTCCTAGATTTCGTAGAGAAGCCTCTTGTCTTTCTCTTGGATGTGCTGCGTGGGTTGGATTCTCACAGCCGCGCTAGTCTTGCCTTGATCTTCATGAACGGTGGCTCGTTGCAAAGCCCCATGTCCCTAACTGAAGACGAGAACCGAGCGCTTCACATACTGGGGTCAAGCTCGGCAGCCGTTCGGGAGTCGTTACATGCAATGAACGGCAGCCTGGTAAAGTACATCAGAGGTGAAACGCCTTGCTGGATGTTCCAGCACCCAACCGTCTTAGATGCGCTGGCCTCGATGATCGCTGAGGACCCCGAACTTCTGGATATCTATCTTGCCGGAACCCCTACTGAAACACTACTTCGAGAGGTGACTTGTGGTGATGTTGGGATATCAGGGGCAAGGGTTATCATTCCACCAAGTCGCTATATGGCCTTTTGCAGCAGGCTCCAAGATCCCCCCAAGGATTATCGAGCGTACGACCGGAAATGCTTATTTCTTGCGTACAGGTGCAACGCTGAATTTCTCAAGACATATCTGAATGAGGACCCCGAGATTCTGGAGTCGATTTCACGGCCAGGGTCTTTCCTTAGCGCATGCAGTGATGTCTCGCTCTTGGTACGACTCCACGAGTTAGGACTTCTTCCGGAAGCCGTGCGGGCCAAGTTCGTTGAGGGCGTCAGAGAGTTGGCGGTGGACACTCCTGATGCTGATTTCTTAAGTGGTAGTATCAGAGACGTTTTTCTCCAGTCAGAGATCGACGAGATATTGTACGCTGTGCGGCAGCGGCTCCTGCCAAAACTAAGGGAGGGGATTCGTGATTGGGACTTCAGTCGTGGAAAAGAGGAGCCCAGGCAGTACTTTGAGCCGCTAATGGATGCGTTGGAGGCGTATGAGAGAGAGTTCAAGGGGGAAGTGGACGCCGAAAATATGATCCACGATGCCCTCGAGCTGATAGCGTCTCGAATTGCTGAGATCGAGCAAGGCAGGCCAGATCTCGATCCCGAACGTCAGCCTTACTCATATCGTGAGGAGCATTACAGTCAGCCTGGCGAACGCAGCATCTTCGATGACGTTGATACCTAGTCCGGTGGAATCTTGCTTGCGAGCCCGGAATCAGCCCTTCCTCACCAACTCATACACCAAGTCATATGCAAACGTCAGCTCCTCAATCGAGCAGTGGTCCTGGACGAAGTGGGTGGTGCAGAAGAGGAGACCGCCGTCGGGGAACATGCCGATCACCCGCTCGATCTCGGACTTGAGGAAGTCCCGCCTGCCGAAGCCGATGGTCGTCTGTACGTCCAGCCCGCCCATGACCGAGATGCGGCCGATGTACTTCTCCTTGAACTCCCGGAGGCTCATGCCGGCCGACTCCTGCCACGGGTGGACGACGTCATACCCCAGATCGAGCACGCCGTCAATCACCGAGTTGAAGCAGCCGTCGCAATGGAGGCTGACGAAAGTACCCCGCGCCTTGACTGCCTGAGTGGTGACCTTGTGATAGGGGTAGATCATCTTCCACCAGGTCGCCGGGCTGAAGAGCAGGCCGTGCTGCTGCCCCCAATCGTCCGAGACGTGGACCATATCAATCCCGAGGTCAATGCAGTTCATAGCGAACGCCTTGTTCCACTCCGCCTGCCGCCGGTAGACCTCATGGAGCTCGTCCTCGAAGAGGAGGAGGTAGGCGAGGTGGTTCTCGATCCCGAAGACGCCGTTCAGGCACTCGAAGATGCCGGGGGTCTGCATGTAGACGAATCGCCCGCGCTGCTCCTTGTGGTGGCGGATGCCGTCCACCATGGACTGGTAATCTGCCATGCTGTTGGGATCGTTCAGGGGGACATCGAGCAGTTGGCCAGGCTCGATCTCGCCGTCTTTGCGCAGTTCCTTGAGCGCGTCTCCCGGATAGGGCGACGGCCCGCCGAAGAGATGGGCGAAGTCGAACTCATACTTATCCTCGAATGCCTCGACCGAGCCGAATGCCTCCTTGATTTGCGGCTCGAGGTTCGCCCGAACCCAGCCGTAGATCGGCATCCGATCCGGCTTCCGATGCTCGATAACGGCGATCACTCTTTCACGTGATGTCATGCGCTCTCCTTTGGAGTCAGGTTCGACCTGCTCGTTCTCCCGTCCTCCAGTTAGCGGTATTGTGGTAGAATGTCTGCCATGAATCGCAATATCGAAATCAAGACTCGAATTCGTGACCTGGATCGAATGAAGGCACTCGTAGAGCCGATCGCGGATAGCGAGTGCCAGGTGCTGATCCAGGAGGATATCTTCTTCCACTGCAAGAACGGGCGTCTCAAGCTTCGAGTATTCGATGATGGGCGAGGGGAGTCGATTTACTACGAGCGGCCTGATGCCGAAGGGCCAAAGCAGTCCAATTATATCATTTCGCACATCCCTGAGCCGGATACCCTTCGGCAAGCCCTTACCTTGGCGCTCGGTATTCTTGGCATAGTCAGGAAAACCCGGCTCCTGTACATGATCGGCCAGACCCGGATTCACTTGGATACCGTCGAGGGCCTCGGAACGTTCCTGGAGTTGGAGGTGGTCCTTAGACCGGATCAGACGGAAGAAGACGGTCGGGCAATCGCAGATGGATTGGCCAACCGTCTTGGCATTGAAGAGGACGATCTTATCTCAGGTGCTTACGTTGACTTGCCGGCAGCCTGAGGTCATACCGAGTCTTCGATCCAGTGGAACCGGGTATCGCCCAGAAGGAGCTGGATGTAGTTGATCTGGCCATCGTGATAGTTCATGTGGCTCGCAGGCAAGAGGATTGCATGGCTCGCAGGGAAGACCCCTCCCCAGGGCATGGTGAGGGCGCCCTCGAGGGCCTCGTCGCTGAGCGAATCAATGGCCTTGCAGACCTCCTCCGCGCTCTGGATGACGAGCTTCTTCAATTCCTCACAGTCCTCGGTCTCGACCTTCTTCGCAGGCGCGCCGAGGATCACAGCGGCGATCTCGAAGTCCGACCTGGCGATCTCTGAAAGGATCATCACGACGCTCTTCCCGTGCTCCATCGGACGCCAGTTGAGCTTCTCGCTGGGGACATAGGTCGTGTCCTTGCAGAGCATCTGAGCGGAATTCATGGTTGCTTCCTTGGCAACTTCTCGAACGGTTGGCATGACGGCCTCCTCGGAGTAGTGGAGTAAGGGAGTACTGGAGTACTGGGTACCCAACCCCTGAACAGTGTACCCGGAAATCGGACGGATGGCAAGAAGCGCGTAACGAGTAAGGAGTAATCCGTAAGAAAACCGGACTTATCTGTTTACGCATTACTCGTTACGGATTAGGCTGGCGAGCACATCGTCCGCCACGGTGTCTCTGGCAAGGAGAGCCGCGCCGCGGGCGCCCATGAGGTCGTCGCCCTCGAAGAAGGCGATCTCCGGGAGCGCATAGCCGATCTTTTTGGCGAGTTCTTCTCGCACGTCGGTGATGATTCTGCGGCGGACATTCTCCGGGAAGCGGTTGAAGATTCCCTCGATGAGCACGCTGCCGGGGTTGTAGGCGATCACGGCGGCGAAAATCGCCTGGGAGAACGCGGGAATCGCGCCATCGAGCCATTCCTTGACGATGGGATCGTTCGGCGATTGGAGAAGCTCCTGGAACGACTTGCCGTTCCCCCGAAGGCGGGCGTGGTTCAGAAGGGCAGCGCCCGTGCAGATCTCCTTGAAGTGCCGAGCGGGCGGGCGGATGTCGCAGGGGAACATGCCCAGGTCGCCGGCATAATGGGATGCGCCGGTATAGAGAGCGCCGTCCCAGATGAGCGCCGCCGCGAGGCCGAAGCGGTTTAGAATCACCATCTCGATCCCCAAGCCGCGAGGATTGTGCATCCTGTGATGTCCGGCGGTGAAGCAATAGCTGTTCGAGGCGGAGATCGTCTTCACACCGCAGACTCCCTCGACGACCGGGACGAACTCAAGCATCGCCTCGCCGAACTGGAGGTCGGTCTGCACGCGACCTCTTTCTGTGTCAATTACGGGTCCTGGAAGCGCCAGCCCGACCGCGCAGACATCGAGTTTCTGCTCGCGGGCGGCTTCCCTCAGGATGCCTGCGATCTCAGCGACCGCGCAGATGATATCATTGGGCCTCGCCGAGGGCTCGATGGGCCGACGAAGGACACCCTCCAGGTCGCCGGCATAGTCGAGGATCACCCCTCGCACCTGAGTCGCCTCAAGGTCAACGCCGATGCTGCAGCCGAGATTCGGGCGCATGCTCACGACTCGCGACCACGGCCCCCGCTTGCCCGTCTGCTTGAGCGCCTGGCCGGTAAGAATCCCGGAATCTGTGAACTCCGAGACCAGCCGGCAGACGTTCGGGAAGCTCATGCCGAGGTCTTCGGCGGCGGCGCGGCAAGTCGTGTGCGGGTGATCGAGCACGTACCTCAGGAGGTTGATGCCCGTTCGCTCGGCGGCTTTCTGCTGCCTTCGGTTATTAGAGGTTGAAGAGTTTTTTTGCATTGTCATACAGGAACTTCCGCTCTTTCTCGGCATCCCAGCCCATCTTTCGGGTGATGCCGACCTGGTGCTCGATTGTTTCCTTAAGCTCCGAGGCATGGACATCCGAGCCGAAGACTATCTTATCGGCCGCACTGGGCCAGTAGAGCATTTCATTGAACCATCCGATCGGTTTTGCACTTCGCCAGCCATCCATCCGTCCCGAAAGATCGGCATAGACGTTCGGGTAAATCCTCGCCATGCCGCACGCTTCCTCGGCCCATACTCCGCCCAGGTGCGCCAGGATCACCTTCAGGTCGGGCAGCTCATTGACGATCGCCTCCACGTGGATCGGGCGAGTCCTTTCAGCGGACACGCGCTCCCCTTTCATGGAGGGCAGATAGAAGAGGCCCGTGTGGAAAAGGCAGACCATATCCAGGTCGCGGGCGGTCTCGTAGATCGGGAGATAATCGTAATGGCCGTAGTTCTCCTCCGGGATGTGGAACTTGACACCCTTGAACCCCTGATCGGCCCACTTGCGGATCTTCTCCGGGCCGTCGAACCCCGGGCGCACGTAGACGTATCCGAAGAAGCGATCAGGATGCGCCTGAATAGCCTTCTGGACGTCGGCCTCGTAGACGGGCTCGGTCATCTCCCCCGTGACAAACAGCGCCTGGAAGAGCTGGCCCATGGCAATCAGACCGGTCTTCTCGATCCCGCACTTATCCATCTCGCGGAGGAGAGTATCAACATAGGCTTTTTCGCAGACTAGATGATGGTGTACGTCAATCATAGGATCACCGATATTATCAGTGTTAGTCCGGCAGCGGTGAGAACAGCGTATACCAGCCGGCGGAAGAACAACTCGTTCATCCGATAATGTGCAACATTGCCAAGCACCATGCCGATCACCGTGAACGGCAGGCAAAAGGCGGTCAGCTTCAGGATATGCACGTTCAATGACCCCCGGATCATCCACTGGGAGATCAGGAGGGTATTCAGGGTCAGCCAAACCATGCAGAGCGTCACTCGGAACAGGCCTTTGTCCTGAAGGGCCTTGGTCGCATAGACCACGATCAGCGGCCCACCCGAGCCGAACGCCCCATGGATGAGTCCTCCAATTGGGAGAAGTCCGCTCGCCCAGCGCTTCGACCCTGCGCTTGCGTTCACCTTGCCGTCAGGGCGCAGCATGTACTTCAAAAACCCTTGGATGCCCACTGCAACCATGAATATCGCCAGCACCCACTTCAATCCATCTTCCGGGAGCCTGTGCGACATGTAGATTCCCGTCGGAAAGCCCAACCCGGCTATCACAAGGATGTAAGCGTACTCCTTCCAGATGATCTGCTTTCTCGAGACCATGACGACATACACCGTCAGTACCCACGCCTGGATGACCAGCATAGGCACGGCAATCTTGAGCCCAAGCAGAAGCGCGATAAACGGCAGGGCAAGAACGGTGCACCCGAAACCGGTTATCGCTTCCTGAACATGCGTTAGAAGGACTATCAGCGCCACCAAAGCATAGCGAATATAATCAGGCATAGGGCGGTTCCTTTGGCTACGGGTGTTTCAGAAGCTGCGTGATGAGCACAATTCCTGAAAGGATCAGGACTCCATAGACGATTCGGCGGAATGCCACTTCATTCACGCGGTAGTGCGCCCGGTTGCCAAGGAACATGCCGGCAAGCATGAACGGCAGGGCGATAGCAGTCAGACGCAGTATTTCGCCCGTGATGACGCCGTTCTTCACCCACGTGCCGATGATAATAGAATTCAGCGTGATCCAAACGATGCATAGAGTCCCTCGGAATACGCTCTTGTTCGGCATGGCCCTGGTGGCATATATGACCAGAAGCGGTCCACCGGAGCCGAACGCTCCCTGCATAACTCCGCCGATAGGCACGAATAAGCTCAGCAGCGCGCGCTTGGTACGGCTCATCTTCTCCGGCGCGGAGTACTTGAGCCCCTGCTTGATGATGCCGTGAATCCCGACCACGACCATGAAGCCCGCCAATACCCATCTCAAGGTGGTTTCAGGCAGCAAGCTCGACGCTTTCAGGCCGATCGGCACACCAATCATCATGAGTACGACTATGATTCCATACTCGCCCCAGGCAACTCCACGTCTGTCCATCAGGACTATGCCGATTGCAATCAGCGTGCCGATAATCACCAGCATTGGAACTGCCATATCAAGGCCGACCAGCATGGTGACGAACGGCACCGCCAGCACCGTACACCCGAAGCCCGTGATGCCCTCCTGGTAATGGGTGATGAACACGACCAGTCCGACGAGCAGAAAAACAACGTAATCCGGCATTGACCTCTCCTCCTGGGTTATGTCATTTGGCGCTTCTCAGCGCCTCCATGACGGGCAGAACCTCTCCCGACAGGTACATTATCAGCCCGCCGCCGGCAGTGCAGATGTACGAGATGGCGTCCTCGACCCCAAACTTCTTCGCCGCCGCGATGGTGTCTCCCCCGCCGATGAGCGAGAATGCATCCGATTCGGCGACCTTCTCCCAAAGGCTCTTGGTCCCGAACGCCGATTCCTCGTTCTCGTAGATGCCCGCCGGGCCATTCATGAAAATAGTGCCCGCGCTCAGGATCAACCTGCCGTATTCCTCGACCGTCTTGCTGCCGATGTCCACGATCAGGCCGTCGGCCGGCAAAGCGGAGGTACCCAGTTCGGCGCGCTTGCCGGATCGGAGAATAGCAACGTCCTTCGGGTACAGGACTCGGTCGGGGTAGGCTTTGAGAAGCTTATCGGCGACAGGGATGAACTCCTCGAGGTGCTTATCCTTTATGAGGGCGTCGGTCTCTTTGCCGAGGTCATATCCGGCTGCCTTGAGCATGATATCGGCGACAAGGCCGGTGCTCAGCACCTCATCCGCCGTGCCGTTCGCAAGCGCGGATTCCATCATCTTGAAGGCATCGAGTATCTTCGCTCCGCCGAGCATGAACAGGCAAGGCCTGGCAGGATCTTTGCTCACCTTGTTGAGGACTCGGACCTCCGCCTCGAAGAGCCGCCCGCAGCCCGATGGAAGCACTTCCGGAAACCCGACGAGCGTGGGCTCGGAGCGATGGACGCACGCGAAGGCGTCGCAAAGGTAGAGATCGGCCAGCGGCGCGAGCTTCTGCACCACGATGGTCTTCACCTGATCGGCTGGAGTGAGCTTGAGCTGCTTCTCGAAGATGATAGTCTCCTCAGTATGGATGCGCACATTCTCCAGGAGCAGGATTTCGCCCTCGCCGAGCGACTTGATCGCCTCTCGGGCGGCCGGGCCGACGACGTCGTCTATGAACTTGATCGGCTTACCCAGCGCCTGCTGAAGCAGCGACGCATGCTCCTCCAGCGAGGTGAAGTTCTGGTAGTCCATCGGATCGGCCTGATGCGCCAGGATGACGACCTTCGCCCTCTTCTCCGCCAACTCTCGGATGGTCGGGACGCTCGCTTTGATTCGGGTGTCGTCCTTGATCCGCTTGGTCTGCACATCAACCGGCGAATTGATATCCACCCGCAGGAGGACCGTCTTGCCGGCGACGTCGAAGTCGTCCAGGGTGCGGATGCCGTCAATCATCTGCGCCTCCTAAGCAATGCCGAGCCCCTTGTTCGTGTGGGCCATGGCCTCGTCGCCGGTCGCCTCCAGGCCGAGTATGCACCGGATGCCGTCTATGTTCTCCGGGATGACGATGGCCTCCTGAGGGATCATGTTAATCGAGTAGACCCTCGTTCCGTCGTGATCAAC
>Ga0307379_10004412_pt1 | contig 20075 bp, 10 predicted proteins | sample UN2MG_FD_202237 | JGI IMG/M metagenome (GOLD analysis project Ga0307379, IMG submission 202237) | Soil microbial communities from Risofladan, Vaasa, Finland - UN-2 | ecosystem: Environmental > Terrestrial > Soil > Coastal area > Acid sulfate soil | place: Finland: Risofladan, Vaasa | collected... | reverse complement strand
TTCCGATCATACGTTTCGACGCCGCTATGACCTTGACCAAGAAACACTTCCATCGTCTCTGGTTTCCCGCACCCGGGTCAGGCGGTGACATTCCCTCCCGGGCGGAACACGGGATGAGCCGGCAAAGCTTCGATGAAGCCATGCCGAAGGAGTTCTGGCGGGAGGTGGTAGATCGGGTCGCCCGGGAGGTTCCGGACACGCTGCTTTTGGCCGAAGCGTTTTGGATGCTCGAGGGCTACTTCGTGCGCACCCTGGGCATGCACCGGGTATACAACAGCGCCTTCATGAACATGCTGAAGAACGAGGAAAACGCCAAGTATCGCCGGGTTATCAAGAACACCCTTGAGTTCAACCCGGAGATTTTGAAACGATTCGTCAACTTCATGAACAATCCTGACGAAGAGACCGCCGTGGCCCAGTTCGGGAAGGGGGACAAGTACTTCGGTGTCTGCCTTCTGATGGCTACACTTCCCGGTCTGCCCATGTTCGGGCACGGTCAGGTAGAAGGACTGACGGAAAAGTACGGAATGGAATACAGGAAAGCCTATTGGGAGGAGCTGCCCGATGAAGAGCTTGTTCGGCGCCACGAGCGGGAGACCTTTCCTCTGCTGCACCGACGTTACCTGTTTTCAGACGTCCGACATTTCCATCTCTACGATTTCCGCAACGCGGCTGACTCCGATGTGAACGAGGATGTTTTTGCTTATTCCAATCGGACAGATCGAGGGCGGGTCTTGGTGCTCTACCACAACCGATACGCAGAAGCCCGCGGCTGGGTACACATGTCCTCAAGTGTCGCGGGCCCCAACACTCAAGGAACCGACAGGGTACTGACACAGCGCTCCCTTAGCGAAGCCCTCGGGCTGTCAAACGCGGCTGAGGTGTACTGCATCTTCCGAGATCATCTGGGCGGTATAGAATATCTGCGCAGCGCCGATGAGCTGCACCGGCAGGGTCTGTACGTAGAGCTTCAAGCGTACAAAGCCCACGTTTTTCTCGATTTCCGGGAGGTGACAGACTCCCCCGGTCAGCCATACACCGCCCTTTCGGACTATCTGAACGGACGGGGTGTGCCGAGCGTGGACACGGCTCTGCGGGAGATCCTCCTCAAACCTGTCCATCTGCCCTTTTCGGAACTTGTGAATGCCGCGACATTCGGAAAAGTAATGGGAATGCGGCGAGTCGATCCCAAACAGCCGGCCCCGGATGCGCTTGTTCATGAGCTCTCCGGGGCGATCGAAAGTCTCTGCCTCAGTGTCAAGGATTTTTCCGGCGCCGCAGGCGACCAGGCCGCCCTGGCTTCGGAGCTGAAAGCAAAGCTCACAGCCTGTATAGACCTTTGCGCTCTGGATGCGCTTCTGCCGGTAACAAAGAGGGACAGATCAATCACGGAGGGTATCCGCGGTCTTTTGGAGGCGCGCCACAGCAAAGGATCCCAGGCAAAGTGGAATCTGGGGTCTCCTGAGTTTGCCTGGGGTACGCTGCTCGGATGGCTGTTCGTCCATCCCCTGGGCGGGATCTCGGGCCGGCGGCAGCGGTCGCTGCAGAGCCGCAGTTGGATCGACGAATGGCTGCTGGGGAAATTGCTAACCTCGGTCCTGGAGGAACTGGGATTGAGCGGCGAGGAAAGCCGGCATTCGCTGACGCTGATAAAGATCCTCACTTCCCACCAGGCCTGGTTCGATCCGCAGGAGGGAGAGGAGCCTGAAGGGAAGCAATCGGTCCAGAAGCGCAGGGGGTCTTCAGAGCCGATGCGGGTGCTGAAGACTCTGATAGGGGATACCGAGGTCCAGGAGTACCTGCGCATCAACCGCCACCGAGACATACTCTGGTTCCAGCCTGAGTCTCTGGACCGGCTGCTGGCGGGTCTTTTTCTCGTAGCCGTGGTAGATGCCCTGGCCTTTCCGATTGACGACCCGAAGGCACGGCTTCGGATGATCCGAATCCGGAAAAGCATTCTCGATAAGATCCGCAGAGCAAAAGAGATTTCCGAATACCAGGTCGAAAAGCTGCTCGCTGCGGCGAATGACGTAGAAGACGATGTGGTATAAAGACGCCATCATCTACGAGCTTCCCGTAAAGAGTTTTTACGACAGCAATGATGACGGCATCGGCGATTTTCCCGGTCTGACCGATAAGCTCGTTTTTCTATCCGATCTGGGTATAACCGCAGTGTGGCTGCTGCCCTTCTACCCCTCCCCCCTGCGAGACGACGGCTACGATATCGCCGATTACTACCAGGTTCATCCGAACTACGGGAGCCTGCAGGACTTTCGCCGCTTTCTCAAAGCAGCCCACAGGCTGGATATCAAGGTCATCACCGAACTGGTAATCAACCACACCTCGGATCAGCACGGCTGGTTCCAGCGCTCCCGCCGGGCTCCGTCGGGCTCTACGTATCGGGATTATTACGTATGGAGCGACACTTGGGACCGCTACACGGAAGCCCGAATTATCTTTAAAGACACCGAAACCTCGAATTGGAGCTGGGATCCGGTAGCCGGCGCCTACTACTGGCACCGCTTCTACTCCCATCAGCCCGACCTGAACTTCGACAATCCCGGTGTGCGCAGAGAAATTTTCCGGATGCTCGATTACTGGTTCGAGATGGGCGTGGATGGGATGCGGCTCGATGCCATTCCCTACCTGTACGAGAGGGAGGGAACGAATTGCGAGAATCTCCCGGAAACCCACGCCTTCCTTAAAAGCCTCCGTGCCCACTTGGACCGAAAGTTCCCCGGCCGGATGCTTCTGGCCGAGGCAAACCAGTGGCCTGAAGATGCGGTGGCCTATTTCGGAGAGGGTGATGAGTGCCACCTCTGCTATCACTTTCCCGCGATGCCCCGACTCTATATGGCTCTTACGATGGAGGATCGCTTCCCCCTCGTGGATATCATGGATCAGACCCCGGAAATCCCCGACAACTGCCAGTGGGCCTTCTTTCTGCGCAACCACGACGAGCTGACCTTGGAGATGGTTACCGATGAGGAGAGGGATCATATGTATCGGGTGTATGCCCGGGACCCGAGATCCCGGCTCAACCTGGGTATCCGCCGTCGTTTGGCTCCTCTGCTCGGCAACGATAGGAGGAAGATCGAACTGATGAACACCCTGCTGTTCTCCCTCCCCGGAACACCGGTGCTGTACTACGGAGATGAGATAGGGATGGGGGACAACTACTACCTCGGCGACCGGGACGGCGTGCGAACCCCGATGCAGTGGAGCGCGGATCGGAACGCCGGCTTCTCCCGATCCGGGCCGCATCAGCTCTATCTACCGGTGATCATCGATCCGGAGTATCACTTCGAAGCTTTGAACGTAGAAACCCAGTCGAAAAATCCCTCCAGCCTGTTGTGGTGGATGAAACGTTTGATCTCGATCCGTAAACACTACCGGCCTCTGAGCAGAGGAGATCTCCGTTTCCTCTTTCCCGAAAACCCTCGCATGTTGGCCTTCACCCGGACCTTCGAAGATCAGATCCTCTTGGTGGTGACAAATCTGTCCCGCTTCCACCAGGTGGTGGAGCTCGATCTCTCGGAGTACTCTTCCTACGCACCGAGGGAAGTCTTCAGCCAAAATCGCTTCCCGGATATCGGGGAAGATCCCTACCGCCTCACCCTAGGTCCCTACGGTTTTCTCTGGCTTACACTCAACCAGGAACGGGAAACGGTGAGGATTCGCAAACCGGGAGAAGCTGCAGAGCTCAGCCTGCAGGGCAACTGGACCCGCGTACTCCAAGGCGAAGCTCGAATGAAACTGGAAACCGAGATACTCCCGGAGTTCCTCGAGGATCATCCCTGGTACGCCGGCAGGGACAGATCCCTGCGAAGGGTCCGGATCGTCGAGGAGCTTCATCTAAGCACGAAGCTCGACGGTCCGATACTGCTTATCCTGGAGGCGGAGTATACCGACGACCCTGTCGAGCTGTACCTGCTTCCCCTGGCTTTTGCCTCTCAGGAGCAGACTCTGGAAGTCATGGAGCGCTTCAAACCCGAGGTGATCGCCCGGCTGACAGTAGACGGATCCTGGGGCTTGCTGTACGACGGCGGACACAGCGAGGAGGTTCATCGCCTTCTTCTCCACTTGCTGCGAGGTCGGAAAAAGATTAGAGGACATAGGGGTGAGTTGACCGCCTGTCTTTCCAAGAAAAAACGAGACACGAAGCGTGGGGAAGCGGACAAGCTTTCCTCCCGGTTGCTCGGGGAGCCGGCCGAGCTGTCCGAAGGAGGTGGCCAATCCAACACCTCGATCGTTTTCGACAATCGTCTTTATCTGAAGCTATATCGCAGATTCGAAGACGGCTCCAATCCCGATACCGAGGTAGTACGTTTCCTGAGCGATCAGGCTCGTTTCACAGGCGTTCCCGGCTACTTGGCAAGTCTCGAATACCGCCGCCCGGACTCCGACACCCTCGTGCTCGCCCTGCTTCAGGAATACGTTCCCAACCAGGGAGATGCCTGGAATCTCTTCCAGAGTGCTCTTAGTCAGTACTACGAGCAGGTTCTTATGGGCAATCTCATTGTCCCGAGCACGGCATTCGAAACAGGCTCGCCTCTGGACGCAGATAACGTGCAGATCGATCCAGCGGTCCAAGAGCTGATCGGCAGCATCTACATCCAATTCACCGACCTTCTCGGCCGACGGACCGCGGAGATGCACAGGGCTCTTGCCTCCATCACGACGGACCCGCTGTTTTCACCGGAACCGTTTTCCAAACTCTACCAGCGATCCCTGTATCAATCCTTACGCAGCAGAATCCTACGCGGTTTGAGACTATTGGAAAAAACACTGCCCGGACTCGAGCCCAAGAAAAAAGTGGAGGTTGAGGCGGTGCTTTCGCAGAGGGAACGCATCCTTGCGACTCTGCAGGACCTTCTAGCGAACAAGATCTCTGGAAAAAAAACCAGGGTCCACGGGGACTACAACCTCTGCCAGGTGCTTTTTACCGGTCGGGATTTTCTGATCATCGATTTCGAGGGTGAACCCGAACTTGCTCCAAGCGCCCGCCGCCTCAAATACTCTCCCCTGAGAGACGTGGCGGATATGATTCGTTCTTTCCACTATGCAGCCTACGGCGCCCTCTATCAGCATACCGCGGTGCACCCCGAGGATTTGCTTCCCCTCGAACCATACGCTTTCCTGTGGTACCGAGACATCAGCCGCCTGTTCCTCTCGTCCTATCGGAAGGCCATGGGTAAGGCAACCGTCCTTCCGGAAAGAGAAGGCGAACAGAGGATACTTCTACAGGCCTTCCTCCTGGACAAAGGGATTCACGGCATACTCCACGAGCTCAAGACCAGGCCGGAGTGGCTGGCTATTCCGGTTCGAGGGATCCAGTCGATTTTTAGCGAAACCGGCCCAGGTAGTTGATTGTTTCTCAAGGATTCCGATAGGGTAAATAGAAGCCCCCCTCCGGGTTCGCGCGAATGCCGCAAAGGATAGAGACGATCCAGCAGTTCTACGCCCTCATGCAGGAAACGGGAAAGCTGCGCCGGAAGCTGGTCGCCCGGATCATGGAGGGTGAAAGCCCCTATCCTCAAGGCTCGGAGCAGCTCAGGTCATTCCTCAATGCTCTCAGGCGTATTCCCCGTCAGAACGGCCGCTTCGTGCTGACCGGCGGTGCCGGGCGGACTCAAACCGGAAAACCCCTCCGTCTAGAGCTGGACTATGAAATCACGGAGCTGGAAAAGGACCTGATCTTCCTCGAAAAAGGAGAACAGGCTCTGCTCTCCCATCTCGCCGAGCGCCATCCCGGATTCCGGGAGGAGATAGGGTCTGCACTTGAATTTTCCCATGGCTTGAGATTACCCCTTACGACCCTTATCAGCGATCGAGATGGAACGGTGAACAATTACTGTGGTCGCTACCTGTCCTCGATCCAGTCTGTGTACAACGCCGTGTTCCTGTCCCGCTTTGCCCAGAGAGCAGTTAAAAATGCCGTGATTCTGACCTCCGCACCCCTGTCCGGGGGCGGCCTTGCGGAACTCACCGTTGCCCCCCCCGGACTGTTCATCCTGGCCGGATCGAAGGGCAGAGAGTATCTGGACGGCAGAGGCAGAGACGGGCGTCTTCCCATCGAGCAGGAAAAGCAGAACAAGTTAGATCAGCTGAACCGACGGCTCGAACAGCTGATGCAGGATCCGCGGTATGAGCTGTTCAGCCTGATCGGTTCGGGCCTGCAGTTCAAGTTCGGCCAGACCACCGTTGCCAGGCAGGACATCTACGGCTCGATCCCGACCACAGAGTCTGAGGCGTTTATGGACGTGATCGAGGAGCTGATCCGGGATATCGATCCACAGGGTGAATATTTCCGGACAGAGGACACGGGCAAAGACATCGAGATCATCCTTACCGTGGAAGGAGAATCGGGCCTGAAGGATTTCGACAAGGGAGACGGGGTATCGTTCCTGGATAGCGAGCTGGGTCTGGGTTTGGCCAGGGGTAGAAATTTGGTTTGCGGTGACACTTCTTCAGATATTCCTATGGTTGCGGCGGCAAAATCCCCCCAAACCTCTGCGATCTTTGTCACTTCGGAAACAGCGGTAAAGCAGGCGGTCCGTCGGATCTGCGAGCACACTCATTTCGTGAGCGAACCGGATATCCTTGTCTGCCTGTTGAATCAACTGGGAAAGGATAGAGGATGAGCAAAACAAACTGCTGCGACGGCGCGATTTTTGACCTGGATGGAGTGATCACTCAGACCGCCAAGGTTCATTTCAAGGCCTGGAAGCAGACCTTTGACGCTTACCTGCAGAAACGCAAAGACCTTAGCGGCGAGCAGAGACGGCCTTTCGGCCATGAGGAGGATTACATCCCCTATGTGGACGGAAAGCCCCGCTACCAGGGGGTGAAATCCTTTCTCGAATCCAGAGATATCAACATACCCTACGGCAAGCCACGGGATCCGGCCAATGAAGCGAGTGTATGCGGTCTGGGAAACAGAAAAAATGAGCTCTTTCGGGAAGTGGTCGCCTCGGAGGGAGTGGAAATATACGATTCTACCGTTCGATTCATCAAACAGCTAAAGGAGCAAGGTGCAAAAGTCGGGGTCGCCTCATCGAGCATGAACTGTCAGTTCATCCTGGAGAAAACGGGCTTGGATAGCCTGTTCGAGGCCATCGTTGGCGGCACGGTCTCTCGAGAGCTTGGGCTGAAAGGAAAGCCCGAGCCGGATATTTTTCTGGTAGCGGCTGATAATCTGGATGTGAATCCCAGCTCCTGCATCCTTGTTGAGGATGCTATCTCCGGTGTCGAGGCGGGCCGGAGGGGTAATTTCGCCCTGGTGGTCGGCATTGCCCGGGGCGGTGAGGCCCAGGCTCTCAAAGGACATGGTGCGGACATCGTGGTCAAGGACATGAAGGAGCTGTCCTGGAAGGAACTCCACCGCTGGTTTGAACGTGACCTGGAACGGGACAACTGGATGCTCGAGTACCACGGCTTTGAGCCGGAGCAGGAGCGGTTGCGGGAATCCCTTACCACCGTCGGCAACGGGTATTTTGGCACTCGCGGTTGCTTCGAGGCGAATCGGGCCGACCATGTCGTGCACTACCCCGGAACCTACGTTGCGGGGGTATATAATTCCCTTCCCAGCGTTGTGTTTCGAAAAACAATCACCAACAACGATCTGATCAACTGCCCCAACTGGCTTCTCATCGAGCTGCAAATCAAAAAAGGCAAGTTCCGCACTCCCCTGGATTTCGAGCTCATCGATTATCGACACAGCCTCGATATTCGGGGCGCCGTGATGAGCCGCCACCTGACCTTCAAAGACAAGAAAGGCCGGATCACCACGATTGAGACGGAGCGACTGGCCAGCATGGCCGATCCACACCTCGGTGCGATCCGCTTCACCCTGCGGCCGGAGAACTGGTCCGGCAGCATCACCCTGAAGTCCTCCCTCGACGGCACGGTAATCAACTACGGGGTACCCCGCTACCGGGAACTGAACTCAAAACACCTGACTCCCATTTCCGTGGGGGAAGGAGGGGGAGGCATCTCTCTGGAAGTCCAGACCGTCTCCTCGAAGGTCAGAATCTACATGCAGGCTCGTCACACCTTTGTTGCCGACGGGAAACCGACAGAAGCGGTGCGAGAGGTCGTTCACGACGTCGGTCTGATCTGCGAAAAGATCACCTTTCCCATCGAACAGGGTCGGGAATATACACTGGAGAAGATCGTCACCATCTACACTTCGAGAGATCGGGACGTTACCGATCCGCACGGCACCTCAAAGACGTCGCTGAAGGATGGGCCCTCCTTCCCCGAGCTGATCGATGCTCACAACAAGGCCTGGCGGAATCTCTGGGACCTGGCGGATATCCGGGTTGAAGGGGACCGCTTCGCCCAGAGGAACCTGCGGCTTCACATCTATCACCTCCTATGTACGGCGGGTCCCCACAATCGTCACATCGATGCCGGCATGCCCGCCCGGGGTCTGCACGGCGAGGCATATCGCGGACACATCTTCTGGGATGAATTGTTCATCTATCCCTTCTACAATCTTCACTTCCCCCCGATCTCCCGCGCCCTGCTTCTGTACCGCTACCGGCGCCTGGAGGGAGCCCGGGAGTACGCCCATGATTACGGTTACCGAGGTGCCATGTATCCCTGGCAGACGGCGGACAACGGACATGAGGAGACCCAGGTCGTTCACTTCAATCCGGTTTCCGGAAAGTGGGACCCGGACCTGAGCAGCCGGCAGCGGCACGTCTCAATCGCCGTGGCCTACGCCGTCTGGGAGTACTTCTACTGCACGGGTGATCTGGAATTCATCAACGAGTACGGAGCGGAAATCCTCGTTCTGACGACTCGCTTCTGGGCCAGCATCGCCGAGTACGACGAAGCAGACCGACGCTACCACATTCGGGGAGTCATGGGACCGGATGAGTTCCACGAGAAGTATCCGGAAGCGGATGTGGACCAGGGAGGTTTGAACGACAACGCTTACACCAACATCCTGGCCGGCTGGCTGATGCACAAGACCATCGAGACCCTCGAATATCTCCCGAAGAAGGATATGAAGATCCTCGTAGAAAAGACGGGATTCAAGCCTGAGGAGATGGAACTCTGGAATGACATCGTCAGCAAGATGAATGTAGTCATCTCCAAGGAGGGAATCCTCTCCCAGTTCGACGGCTACATGGATCTCAAGGAGCTGGACTGGGAGGCCTACCGGAACAAGTACGGCAGCATCGGCCGGTTGGACCGCATCCTCAAGGCCGAGGGAGATTCTCCGGATCGCTACAAGCTTTCCAAGCAGGCGGATGTTCTGATGACCTACTACCTGCTGTCTCCCGGTCAGGTCAAGCACATTCTCGAACTGATGGGCTACAAGGTCGGCGACGAGCTGGAGCTGATGCGAAAGAACTACGAGTATTACTCTCAGCGCACCAGTCACGGTTCCACTTTGAGCTTTATCGTTCATTCGGGAATACTCAAATATCTGAAAGGTCATCGGCAGGACATGTGGCGCTGGTTTCACACCGCTTTGAAAAGCGATGTCGAGGACATCCAGGGCGGCACCACCGAAGAAGGGATTCATACGGGGGTGATGGGCGGCACCATCGACCTGGTGATGAAGGCTTTCGCCGGTATCAGCCTGTTCAAAGACGCGGTCTTGCTCGAACCGCAGCTCCCCCCCCACTGGCAGCGGCTGGCTTTCCAGATGACCCATCGCCGCAACTGGTTCCACATCGCGATAACTCCCGACGAGCTTACCATTAAAAAACTTAGCGAGAGCAAGAAACAGCCGGTAGACATACTGGTCGGGAAGAAGCGGTATTCTTTGAAAGAGAAGGAATCTGTGACTATACCTCTGGTCGCCGGGTAGGCGATCCTCTACTTGACTATAGTTTCAGACTATAGTCTAATATTGCCATGGAAACGGTAAATGCTTCGACCTTCAAAGCTACCTGCCTGGCTCTACTGAAAAAGGTAAAGCGAACCGGGCAGCCGATCCTTGTTACGCTGCGGGGTGAACCGATCGCTCAAGTTGTACCGCCGCTGCCGGCAGACACGGCGGGGAAATGGCTCGGTTCGGCAAGGGGCACTGGTAAAATTCTCGGCGATATCGTCTCTCCGGTAGAAATGCCCTGGGAAGTTCTGGAAAGGCAACGATGAAACTGCTCCTCGACACCCACATTTTCCTTTGGGCTCTTTTGGAACCGGAGCGTCTGCCACCCTCTACCGCACAGGCTCTGGAGAATCCGAATAACGAGCTATGGCTTTCTCCGATATCGCTCTGGGAATGCCTGGTACTGGCGGAAAAAGGGAGAATCACCCTCGATCCGGATTCGGAGAGCTGGATCCGGAAGGTTCTCAAGTCCCACAACTTCAGGGAGGCTCCGCTGAGGACCGAGGTGGCGATTATAAGCCGCAGGATCACCCTCCCCCACGAGGACCCTGCAGACCGCTTCCTCGCAGCCACCGCCCAGGTATTCGAGCTGACCCTGGTCACGGCGGACAGGCGGCTTCAAGGCTGTCCGGATATCGAGATATTGAAGGTATCAGACTCGGGGTAACTTCTTCCGCCACCTGCGAAAGTAGAAAGCCCGCAGCGCTTCGGCGAGGCGATACAATCGGTACAGCAGCGGACGAAATGACAGGTCGTAGCAACCCAACCGGTTGATCACCTGTCCGCCGAATCCGGTCTTGAAGCGAAACAATCCATGCATCGGGTGCTCAGGATCATCATCGGGGGGGATACCGAACAGATCGTAGCAGCGGCAGCCACGCTCTTTGGCCAGCAGGATTGCCCGCCATTGAAGCGCGTAGCCGGGCATCAGGTTGCGCTTTCGATCCGAGGAGGCTCCGTACAGATACCAGGCCCGCTGTCCTTTCAGGGCGAGGATTATCCCGGCGAGAAGCTCTCCCTCGTGCCTCGCGGTCAGCAGGTACAGCTCCGGCCCGCCGGCACCGTAATTGCCGGACAGGGTGAACAGCGTTCTATAGTACTGTTCCCCGTGCAGAGTGATCCGGTCCCTCCGGGCCGTCTCCTCGTACAGCCGATACCACTCCGCCAAGGCCCGTTCGACACTCCGGTGCTCCGATGGTTGTTGCCGGTCAATCGAAAGCTCCACTCCCTTCTTGGCGGCCAAACGGATGTTGTACCGTGTCTTGTTCTTCATGGCAGCCAACAGCTCGCCTTCCTCGGCCCTCAAATCGAGGATCACCGTACTGGGAGGCTGAACATCCATCGGAGCTTTGCGCAGACCGGCGGAGTTCTTTAAAACCTCAGGGTGATTCCCCAACCCCCCTATCCCCCATGGCAGATCGAATCGCAGGAACACACAGCGAGGGAGGTGAGGCCGTAGAGCTTGGGATAGCGCCACGAGAAAGCCCTCCCGGTCCGCTGTGGGCTCTTCTATCTCCGGTCCGTGGGGCACGTAGGCTAGACCGAACTCCAGCGCCAGCCGGCGGACCAGGACGAGCAGGCCGAATGTATCTCCCCGGTAGCTGCAGTGAAAGGCCAAAGACTGCCAGCCGAGCTGGCCCCGGAACGCTCCCCAGAAACCGCTCTGCAGCAGGCTCTCGCTGCAGTCAAGATCGTTGAGCTCCGCCGGTTCGACGCTGATTTTCATCGATCCCAATCCAGGACCTGCGCTTCCACCCCGCCGACAACCTGGAACAGGGAAAGACTCAGGGCAGCCCAGGCCGGCTCGCCGGGATCCATCACCCCCAGCCTGATTTTCAACCCGTAGGGTCTGCCCTCGGGGAAGGAGGGATCCAACCAGTGCCACTTTCCGCCGGCGAACAGCTCCACCCAGGCGTGGCCGATGAACCCCGCTTCAGTCAGAATGAGCCCATAGGCCAGGCGGGAGGGAACAGCGATTTTTCGCAGCAGGGCGACCAGCAGCAGAGCGTGTTCGGTGCAGTCACCCGCTTTCCGGTCGAGGATCTCTTTCAGGTCGGCGAAACCGTACGCCAGGGACTTATGTTCAATGTACCCGTGCACCAGACGTTCCAGGCAGATTGCCTGGGCGGGATCGATCGTGGCGCCGGTTCTACACCCGGCAAGCAGCTCCACCAACCTGGGATCTTCCAGATCCAGGTGAAACCCGCCGCGGACATACCTGCCCACTTCCGGCGGCTGCAGGTTCGAAGGGGAAGCGATCGGTTCGGATTGAAATTGTCTTTTTTCCAGACGAACGACCAGCTCCTCCGGGTCCCTCCGCGTATCCCCCGGCGAAGATACGATGCGCGTCTGCGCGCTTTGCCCGCCCCCCAGATCCTCTTCGGCGGCTTGCACCGCCTTACGCAACGTTGCCACGCCGCCGCCGCGAAAGGCTACGGTTACCCCCTGCACCCTCTCCAGGGGCTCAGGCAGAGCCCTGAGCCGGCGGACCGGGATGGTCAGAGAGGCCACATCGAAGGCAGCTGCAAGATCGATTCCCCGATCATCGGAATCGAGGAGGAGGATCTCCAGAGCCAAACCCACCGGGGTTCTGGAATAGAGGGAGTGACCCTCTTCGCTGTACACCGCCGTGGTGACCACGCCGGGCAGGGCGGAGGATCGTTCCTCCACGAGGACGCCCTCGTGCCTCCCGCCCAAGGAATCATCGATTTCCCCCTGTCCGAGAACACGGAGCTGGATTTCCTCTACCTTCAACGATTCCGGGGAAAAGAGGTGATAGCGCAATTCCCCACCCTGGGCGCTGGGTGCGCTACCTGCCTCGCGCGCTCTCTGCTCCATGGGCACTCTCTGTGCCTTATGCGCTCCCTGCGCCTTATGCACTCTTTGTGCAGTGATCAATCGTCTGGCCTGTTGGTCCACGGAATAGACACCGAGGGGCTCATTATCCAGAGGAAGAAAAAACTGCTCCTCCCCGTTTCCTCGTAGAAGTTGAACCTGGAGCCCTCCGTCCACTGTCCGGACTTCAACACTCTGAAGCTGACCGTTCATGTCGAGGCGAGAGCTTAATGAAATCAGCCCGGCACCCGCCTCCTCAATCCACACATCCTTCTGGGTCAGAGAAAAGGGCACTCCAAAACGCCGGATCTTCATGGTCTGCTCGATCTCGCTGCGCACCAAGCCGTCGGCCGTGCGCCAGGTGGTTTGATGGACGTAGCCGACGGCTTTGCTTTGTAACAGAAGAGAATACCACTGATCTTCAATCTTCTCCTGAGCGTAAAGAAGAAGCGGGAGGAAGAAAAAAAGTAGAAGTAGCCGCTTCATAATCGGGCGGTACGGGTTATCTGACCTGACCCGTTTTCACCTTTTCCGAAGTAATGGACTTACCGGCACATTCCAACAGCACCTCGGCAATCAGCACTTGATGGTTTTTGACCTGAATGGGGATGCTGAAAAACTCTTCGATATCTATCTCCTCCGCTGTCTGTCCCGAAGCCTGCTGCCCCGCGAGCCCAACCGGGTCACCCGGCCGGGCATGGTCAGCGAACAATACTTCAACGATTTTACCGTCATCAGCGGCAAGGAGCATCCCCTGACTTTCCACTCCTCGCAGCCGGGCGGGTTTCAAGTTGCAAACCAGCAGGACGTTTCTGCCCTTGAGTTCATCGGGCCGATAATAGGGAACCAGTCCGGATACGATCCGGCGGGTCTCTCCGCCCAGATCGACGGTCTCAATGTACAGCTTATCAGCCTTGGGGTGTTTTTCCACCTCGACGATCTTGGCGACTCTGAGATCCACCCGGGAACGGAACTTCTCAAGGGCCTGCGTATCTGAGCCCATTCCCTGCCCTCCTGCAAATTTCTTTTTGAAATTCTCGATCTCTTCATCTTCCAGCTTGCGGAACAGAAGCTCCGGATCTTTCACCGCCTCGATTCCTGAAAGCACCCCGAGCTGGTCCGTTCCCGACCCTTCAGTGCCGAGAAAGGAATGGATCCTGTCCGCCGTTTCGGGGAGATAGGGATGGATCAGTACAGCCAGATCCCGGATCAGGCACACCAGATCCCGCAGAAGCACTCCGGTTTTTCTGCGATCCTTCTTAACCAGCTTCCAAGGCTCCTCGTCCTGGAAACGTTTGTTGCCGATCGAGGACAGGGCAAAGATGCGCCTCAAGGCCTCCCGAAGCTCGATCCGCTCCAGGGCGTTGAGTATTTCCTCTTCCGCCTGCTCGACCTCCCGCCAGAACTTCCGGGATGCGTCGCCGTCTGCAGCAGGGTCGGCTGCCGTACCGCCGCCCTCAGCCGCCCCGGGCAACCTGCCGTCGAAGTAGCGATTGACAAAAGTGAGGGTCCTGTTGACCAGGTTGGCCAGATTGCCGATCAGCTCACCGTTGACCTTCTCCTTGAAATCCTTCCAGGTGAACAGGGAATCCGCCTTCTCGGGGCGATTGTAGAACAGGTAGAAACGCCAGACGTCGGCGGGAATCCCCGAGCCCACCGCATCGGTACCGAATACTCCGATTCCCTTGCTCTTTGAGAACTTGCCGCTCTCGTAGTTCAGGTATTCGCTGGAGGACATGCTGTGCAGAAGTGTCCAGGACTCCCCCGATCCGATCAACGAAGAGGGGAAGATAACCGTGTGAAAGGGAATGTTGTCTTTGCCGATGAACTGGACCAGCTTCACCTCCTCGGGATTCTTCCACCACTGCTCCCACTGGTCGGTAAGATTGGCCGTGATGGAGATGTAGCCGATAGGGGCATCAAACCAGACGTAGAAAACCTTGTTCTCGAAGTTCTTTTTTGGAACCGGGATGCCCCACTTCAGATCCCTCGTGATGGCCCGTTCGTGAAGGCCGTCCCGGATCCAGGCCTGGGTCATCTGGACGGCATTCTTGGCCCAGGCGCCATCCGCCGAGGTCTTCTCCATCCAGGCTTCCAGCTTCGGCAGGATCGCCGGCAGATCGATATACAGGTGGGTGGTTTCACGTACCACCGGAGTCGCACCACAGACCCCGCAGTGGGGTTCTACCAGGTCCGTTGGATCGAGGAGCTTGCCGCAGTTTTCGCACTGGTCTCCGCGAGCTTCCGGGTAATCACAGTGGGGACAGATCCCGCGGACATAGCGGTCCGCCAGAAAGCGGTCGCAGGTCTCGCAGTAGGTCTGTTCGATGGTTTTTTCCTTGATATAGCCATTGCTGTCCAGACCGAGAAAGATCGACTGGGTGATCTTGGTATGCTTGGGAGTTGAGGTTCGCCCGAAGCTGTCGAAGGCGATGTTGAACCACTTGTACACGTCCGCATGCACCCGATAGTAGCGATCGCAGAGCTCTTGGGGGGTGATGCCCTCCTCCAGGGCCCGGGTTTCCGTGGCCGTACCGTACTCGTCGGTGCCGCAGACGTACAGCGTCTCGTAGCCCCGGAGACGACAGTAGCGGGCATAGACGTCAGCAGACAACACCTGGATCAGGTTTCCCAGATGGGGAGTATTGTTCACGTAGGGCAGTGCCGAGGTGATGAGTATCTTCTTCATGGGTACAGCTACTATATTTTTAGATTTCACGAAGAGTCAAGGGCTCAGGCAGGTTCTACAAAATCCCCTCGACAGAGGCTCGCCAATAGGGAAGCACCTGTACTCCAGCAATTGTGGCGGTCGGCTCCATCGGTTCTTGCACTACAACCAAGCTTTCACGAACAGCCGGCAGCTCCAATCCCCTGGTTGCTCCCTCTGTCTCCCGCCGCAAGGACCGGTCATTTAACTCATAGCTCACCTGGACGGCCCTGGATCCGGCAACAAAGTCGAGATCCCGTCCCCTGCCCTTCACAAAACTCACCCGGCCGTGGCGACGCTGAAGGTCATTGAATACCCGGTTCTCCAGCAGCTTGCCCCAATCTTTATCAAATCCTCTCACCCGCAGGTACAAACCATTGTCAACCAGGTAAATTTTCTTCTGACTGCTGCTGCCACCCAGCATGTTCTCCACGAGATAAACGAACTGAGCTTCTTCGAAGTAGCCAAGGTACTGGTAGAGCGTGTCTTTCGACACTTTAAGACCCATGCTTTTATAGTCGTTATACCATCTGTGGACGCTGATCTCCTTGGTGAAGGATTTGAGCAGCCTGAGAAAAACGGATTCCACCAGGACGGCATTCTTGATATGGTGGCGCTCGATCACATCCCTGAAAAGCATGGAATCGATATACGAGCGTATTAGGTTCAGCTTCATATCCGGTGAATCCACCAGCACCACTTCGGGAAAGCCTCCCCAAAGCAGGTACTCTTGTAGAAGATTGTGCATCTCTGCCAGTTCCCGCCGTGAGACCGGAGCTTGCACGGCCTTCTCCTTGAAACGGAGGAACTCCCGAAAGGTTAAGGGCAGAACGGCTGTAGAGAGTGTCTTTCCCCTCAAAACCGATGCCAGATTCGTCGCGAACACCCGTGAAGTAGAACCGGTAATAAAGATCTTAAGCCCCCGGTTCAGTAGGAATTTCAGTCCCTTCTCGAAATTTGCCACCTCCTGGATCTCGTCGAAAAAAAACCAGGGGGTGTGATCCGGAAACAACTCAAGATAGGCTTGAAAGAGAAGTTCGAAGTGTTCAGCAGCAAAGTCCTGAAGTGGGATCTCCGAAAAATCCAAGAATACCGCGTTCCGCCGCTCCAGACCAAGTTCGTTCATTACCTGGAACAGAAAGAAAGTCTTCCCTGCTCGCCGCGGTCCAACAACAGCAATGACCTTCTCCAAGCGTTCGATATCTTTCCATTTCAGAGAGTGCTCGCGCGGAATGACCTGCCGAGAAGAGAAGATTTCCTGCCCGTCAAGGATAGCTCTCTTCAAAGTATCCTTTTCCATAAGGAAAATATAGGCAATATTATCCTTTTATACAAGGAAAATTTTAGATTCCGCTGATTCAACTCAGCCGCACTACCCGCGCAGGGCTTCCTCATACATGGCCACGATGTTCTGGGGGGGGATATCCGCTTGAAGATTGTGGATCGGGGCAAAGACGAATCCTCCTCCGGGCTGCATCACCTCGAGCCGGTGGCGCACATCCCGGCGCACCTCCTCGGGAGTACCCCGGGGAAGCACGTTCTGCACATCCGCACCGCCGCCCCAGAACACGATGCGGTCGCCGAATTGACTTTTGAGTCTCTCCACCTCCATGTCGGCGGCCGAGGTCTGCACGGGGTTGAGGATGTCCACGCCGATCTCGATGAAATCTTCGATAAACTCGTGGACCGATCCGCAGGAGTGTAAAAACACCCTGGCCGGGCTCGAGGCATGGGCGGTGCTATAGATCTCTTTCAGCAGAGGCTTGATCGACGAGCGGAACAGCCGGGGGGAGATCTGCGGTCCGTTCTGAAAGCCGAAGTCATCCCCGAAGCCGATGACCTGGATATACTGCCCCACCGCATCGAGGTAGAGCTTCAGGTCTGCGATGACAGCTTCGGTCAGACGTTCCAGCAGACGGCGGCTGAGCTCCGGCTCGCCGGCGAGGCGCATAAAGAAGGTATCGAAGCCGCTCAAGAACTGCGCGGTTTCGAAGATGCTGCCATTGAACCAGCCGAACAGGGCCTTGTCCGTGTTCTCATGTAGATATCGGGCTTTATTATGGAGATAATCCAGCTCCTCGTCGCTGATACGGGCCAGGGGGTAGCTCTCCAGCGCTTCCGGGCTGATTTTGGCCAGAGGAAAATGAGTGGGAATGAAGGATCCGCTCCCGGGGCTCATAACATTGGTCATCACCTCACCCTCGAAGAGCTTCCAGGTGCCGTCCGCTTCGATAACCGGCGAGAAATCTTCGGGAAACAGAGCCGGGGCGCCGTCCGGCAGGGGATGGGCTTTCCAGCGGCCACGCAGGGCAACGCCCGGGGCGGCGTAGTATCGGTCAATAGGAAGTACGTCGATTCCCCAAGCATCAATCAATTCCGGCTCCACTTCGGCCAGCAGGAGAATGATGTTGGTCACCGTGATCGGCTCTTGATCGAGCTTCCAGCCTCGCGCAGACAGATACCGCTTCAGCTTGGCATAGGCTATTGCGTTGATCCCGGTTACGATCGATCCGCCCAGGTCGACGGGGAGCCGATCCGGTTCTTTGTGATCCAACGCGGCAAGCACCCGCTGGCGGGAAGTCATGGGTTTACCTCTCACAGTGCATTTAATTATAATCCCAATTACTCCTGGAGGAACAGACGTGCCCCCCCATTTCCGCCTAATGCGCGATGATGATGCTGAAGGCATGAAAGCTGCGATCCCGGATCTTGACACCGTCACGGTGAACACTTTCCGAATATGCCCTGCCCTTCTATACGAAGCTGGGCTTCGCGGTGAAACGCCCCGCCTATTTCCACAGGGGAATGAAGATAACACCGATGGAGTTGTTGCTCCTGAGATAGAATCTAGATACAGAAATCGATTGCCGTCAAAACCATCATCTTTATCAGATTTAATACACTGTCGATCTCAACGTATTCGTCGATTCCGTGTACATTCCCGCCCTTCGGACCAATAATCGCCGCGTCTGTGTTAGATACTTTCTTGAAAGAATAGACATCCGTGGCAAAGGGAATGCCCTTCTCCCGATATTCCAGATTCAACCGGTCGTAGGCGCGCTGAATCGAGGATAGCGCCGGGTTGTTTCTGTCCGTTCTATGTCCTTCGAGGAAACGAATCACCGTTTCGAACTTCGGGAAATTATCCCGAAAATCCGGGTCCTCCCCGAGCCTCTCCTTCATGAAATCCAGTAGATCTTTCTTCGCTTCCTCCTCGCTCTGGTAGGAGTAGATTTCCTGCCAGAAGAGGATGTGCCCTGAGGTGGGAACCGCCCCGGATTCCTGGTAGGTAGATCCGCCGGCGTTGAGCTGGAAGGTGAGAAGACGCACACGCATATCCGGATCGTATGTATCCGGCACCTTCAGCTTGGCAAGCCTCTTGTCATACTCCTCCAAAGCTAGAGCGACCTTGCCCAGCTTATATACCGGGTTGGGAAGCTTCACATCCGGTCCAATACCTCCCGGTCCGCTCTCGGTGACCGTAACCTTCCAATCAGAGCCTCCGATGGACTCCACCCCCACGACCATATCGGAGGGTTCGGGAACTATCGCAAAATCGATATCCGGATTTCTAAGTCTGGCTGCAATTGAGCCGTTGACACCGCCGTTTTCTTCGTCCACAACGCTTTCGGCGAACACATTCCCTTTAAGCTCCACTCCCAGATCATGAAGGCACTTAAGAGCGAGGAATCCCGAAGCCGTGCCCGCCTTCATGTCTACGGTACCCCGGCCGTACATCTTTCCATCCTTCACTTTGCCGCTAAAAGGATCTTTGAACACCTCCCACTCATCCCTGTAGCTGGGCACGGTATCCATGTGTCCGGAAAATACAAGAGAATGTCCCCCCCCGCTCCCCCCCAGCCTGGCCACCAGGATAGGCCGATCCTTGTATACCCGCTGCTGCCCGTCTATGGTCGGGAAAAACAGGGGGTGTTCGCGGATTCCCGGGATATCCTCCACTTCGAAGAGATCCGTTTCGCAACCGGGGATAAGCTCTTTGCACTTTTCGAACAGATACTCCTGCCCGGGTTTTTCATTTCCACCGGGGGGAAGATTTACCGTTCGAATTTGAACGAGCTCGGAAATCGTACGAATGATCTCGTCCTTGTTTCCGTCTACCCAGCCAATGACATCATCTACATAGCGCATTTGAGATCAAGCCGTGAGCTCAATCTTTAGATCATCCGCCACCGGTTCAATGATATTCACCTCCCCCGGTGCTGTCCTGAGCAGGGAACAGGGTATCTCAGGCACGATCGGACCATGAAGAGATAGGCGGGTGATAAACTTCTGCCAGACGATGCCTCCCGCGTATTGACCATCCGCCGTGAGCCCGGCGCCGTCATTCCACCAGGATCTGTAGTCGGCATTGAGCATCGTGGATCCGGAGGTCGTATACGCTTTGGGAGGCACGAACGGCCAGGCACCCTGCATATCCGTTACCGCCATCTGGATCGTGGAAATCGGATGGAAATCCACCAGAAGGGGAGTCGCCTTCATCCATGCCTCCATATCCATTCCATAGGTTTTGGCCAGATGGGGATCCCAGAAGGAATAATGTCCGGAGAGCCCGGTCCCTCCGTATACGATCTGCGCCCCTTTTGCCGAAGGGTCCTTCCTGGCTTCGAGGATCATGCCGTCGTAATGATCGATATTTTTGCTCGACGGGAAATGGATCTG
>Ga0307379_10004411_pt1 | contig 20076 bp, 22 predicted proteins | sample UN2MG_FD_202237 | JGI IMG/M metagenome (GOLD analysis project Ga0307379, IMG submission 202237) | Soil microbial communities from Risofladan, Vaasa, Finland - UN-2 | ecosystem: Environmental > Terrestrial > Soil > Coastal area > Acid sulfate soil | place: Finland: Risofladan, Vaasa | collected... | reverse complement strand
TTTGTATGGTGCCCATGCCCAGCGGAGAAACCTTGAGACCCGTGCTCCCGAGCTCTTTCAATATTTTCCTCTCAACTTGTGTACTCTACGTATTTGGCCTTGTTTTTGAAACCCTCGCTCTGGTGTTTTCGCATTCTTTTGGAGTTTGGTGAAGCAGCTCCGGCTCTTATGTCCGCGATATTGAGAGGTAACGGATTGGCGGCGGATAAAAAAACTCTGCATTTATCGTTGGTTGTGATACACTTACAGTGATATATCCGATAAAAATTTTAAGCTGTACTGCCTGGTTTCACGTGTCGAAACTAATAGAAAAGAGACAGGCGCCGTGATCTACGAAAATGAATACACACAGTTGCTCGACATCTGCAGGCAGATCACTAGGCATAGGCAAATGCTGGCAAAACCCAGAATCGAGCAGCTGATCCTGAAACACGTTGACGAAAAGGTAGCCAACCCTCAGCTGCTCTCCCATTTGATTGCTGAATCTGTTATGAGGCGGATCGACAGGCAGCTTGTGGAGAGCAAAAACATCTTTGTACAGGAATTTGATATTCCTCAGACCGAGCTGTTCTACAGTATGGCCGAAGCGGTGCCTTTCGTGTATGCCGGTCACATATTGGCCAATCAGTATCTCGAACGGGCGGTAAGCGGCCTCCGTTCGTTCACCATTCTGGATATCGGAATCGGCAATGGCGGCCAGGTTAAGAGATTGCTCGACGCCTTGGCCGGCAATCGAGGTAAACTGGAAGCGGTTCAGATCATCGGGCTGGATCCGGTTGAGAAGAACCTCGCAGAAGCCCGCAGCAGGCTCGAGAAGGCGAAGAAGGGCTACCCATTCAGGTTGGAGTTCCAGCCGTTGTGTACCATGGTGGAAAAGCTCGACGGTGATGATTTTGAATCGATCCGGGAGAAGTCCAAGGGCAATCTAGTAGTCAACTCGACTTTCTCCTTTCATCACACCAGCCATCCGTTGAACGATCAAGAGACGAGGACCGATCTGCTGAGACGTCTCGCGTCACTTAAACCGCGGATCCTGACTCTAGTCGAGCCGAACTCCAATCATGACACTGAAGAGCTGGTCAAACGGGTTCACCATAGCTGGGAGCATTTCGGAAATGTATTTGCTCTTGTGGATGAAGCGGATATCGATGCTTCTCATAAATATCTCATCAAAGGCAAGTTCTTTGCCAGGGAGATCAGAGATATCTTCGGAGTCAGCGATCACTTTCGTTGCGAACGGCATGAGTTGTATGATTCGTGGCTGCTGCGCCTGTTCAAGGCGGGATACAAGCCGTTTGATCTTGGTGATCTTTCAGTTGAGCTGCCGCCGTACTGCCAATACACTGTGTCGGAAGGTTTGGTACGTTTGAACTACAACGATACGACCATCGTTGCTGTGATGGCGTTTACCACTTAGAAGATAGATTTCTTTGTTTAGATAACGAGGAGGAACAGCATATGGCAAAGGGCAACAAAAAGACCGAGCTGAAAGTTTTCGGTGCCACAGTACAAGGATACGCTCAGGCCTGTATAAACCTGAACATCGTGGCCGGTACCAAGGCTGAGAACCTGATCGGGGAAATCGAAATCACCGGCTGGTACCCTTTCGAAAAGCTCCGCGAAATCGAGAGGGTCGTTTTACAGGCGTATGAAAACTCCGGCCCGATCCTCGAGCGGGTTGGAATGGAGATGATGCTTGGCTGGTATAACTATGGGCCCGGGAAGGAGATCATCACAAGGGGAGTGGATTTCCTGCATTTTCAAACCGGTTCCCAGGGATATGCCAGTGTTATCAAGGGACCCGAGAATTTGGTCGGCAGCTTCAATCTTGAATTCCTGGACGAAGAGGGTGGCCGGGCCAGGATAAACAGCACAACACCGTTCAACAAGGACCAGGAACGGGGAGTGATCATAGGGGGTATGACAGCTCCCGGGGATCTGGATTTTATCGACGTCAAGAACGACGAGAATCCGCAGATTTTCAATATAGAATTCGCGTAAGGAGGACAGCAATGAGTCTGGAGGAGCTGCTGGAGTCAGGCAACGTTCCCAAGAAGGGTGATCTCACAGAGGAGGAGCTGGCAAAGCTGTTTCGAAAATACAGGGGGCTCCAGAAGAAACAGGAGCGAGATCAGGCGTTTTGGTCCGCCACCAATGAAAATCTGAAAATCGCTTACGAGAAGCTGGACGAGCAGGAGCGTGAGCTGGCCAGGACCTACGCGATCATCCAGGATGATCTATCGGTAGCCAACAAGATTCAGAAGGCCCTGCTTCCTCAAGCTTCGGGAAAAATGACTTCAGAGTTCGAGCTGGCCGTGTATCATAAACAGTTGGCCGAAGTCGGAGGCGATTACTACGACTTTTTCAATACCTGTTCGGGAAGTTATGCAATAGGAGTTTTAGATATATCCGGTCACGGTGTGTCCGCAGCCTTGGTCATGACCTACCTGAAGGCGCAGTTCATGACAATCCTGGAAAAACAGGATTCTCCGAAAGAGATCGTAGAGTGGATAAACAACACGGCATACGATTTTCTAAAAACCGTAAAAAAATATGCAACGGTCAACTTCGTTGTGATCGATTCCACCGCGCTGCGCTACGTAAGCGGCGGTGGATTTGGCTTGTTGGTCAGCGGTAAAGACAGCACGGTTTTTAAGAAACGGGATGCGTTTCTTGGGTTACGCCGCCGGGCCTTTCACGAATACGAGCTCCCCTTCAAGAAAGGCGATGTTCTGGCATTGTACACCGACGGTATCACAGAAGCACAGAATGACAAGGGAGAAGACTATTCGGTGCAGCGGCTAAACAACCTGATCATCAAGAACGCAAAAAAGCCGGTCCAGGAAATACTGGATCGTTGTCGGGAGGATTATACGGGATTCAGAAGCAAGGACAGCGATGACATCACGTTGCTGATTCTGCGAAAAAAGGTATAATCATGATAACGCAGGAAGAACTGGCGACAACCAATATCAATATGCGTTACGACCTATCACCGATGAAGAACATCATCGGCGATTTGAGCGGGCTTCTTGGTAATTTTTCTGACGAGCTTATCGGTGCTTTCTATCCGAAGAACGTCAGCAAGAAGGCGAATATCGTCATTACCGAGTTGGTCAATAATGCCGTTGTCAACAGTCCTGAAAGTGATAGTAAGATAAGTTTAGAGATTATGATCAACAAGGATCTTCTTCGGATTCGGGTCGCGAGCGCTGCAAAGAGATCTCAGTACAGAAAAGTGAGAGATCATATAAATATGATTAACTCTACCGGCGACTTGAGAAAATTGCTGGCCGAGACGATACGCGAACGAAGAAAAGACAGACTGAGGGGGGGATTGGGGCTGATTCGCCTGGCCGCTGAAAACAAATTTACGCTATCCGCCCGGTACCGCGCCCCGTATCTTGTAATCGATTCTCAAATTGGTTTAGGAGGTTTGAGTTGAAAGTCCTGGCATTCGGCGAGATCATGGACGGGGGAATCAGTGTATTCAGCTCCGTTGCCAAGGTTGATGCGGACCTGTTGATAATCTCCTTTGGAGGTTCAATCAGGATCGACAACCCATATCGATATTTGGAACAATACCTCTCAGAGCTCGAACAGCTGCTGCCGAAGGAAAAGATCGACCGAATCGAGTTCGATTTCAAGGAGCTCGATTTCTGCAATTCCAATGGCTTTTATATCATCATGGATATCACCGAAATGATTATAAACACCATTGCAGGCCCGATCGCAGTAAAGCGGTTGAAGGGTGATGACTGGCAGCAGGAGACTTTGCCCATCCTGCTGAACGTGGACGAGCCCGAGATCGAGGCGCGTACTACCTTTGAGGAGTTCGCCGATATATAAATGACCACTTCGAGTCCGAAAACACAAAATGAGGAGCGATACAAGAAAGCCCTTCTAAATATTCTTCCAGCCTACATCGTCGATGAGCTTATAGAGAAAAGAGCCGTTCATCCGAAGGTGTATCGTCACAGCACGATTCTGTTCACCGACGTGGTCAGATTTTCCAGACTCGCCAAGCACCTCGATCCTGTATCCCTGATCCGAAAGCTCAATTCCTACGTCACTCTGCACGATCGCATCATGGATGAGTTCGGTATAGAGAAGATAAAAACAATCGGCGATTCTTACATGTGTGTATCGGGAATCCCTAGTAAGAAGAAATCTCACGCCGTTGATTGCTGTTTGGCAGCGCGAAACCTGCTAAACGTGTTGGATGAGATGAAGCAGGACAGCAAAGAGGTGGAAGGTCTCGATCTGAACAACTGGTCTTTCCGCATCGGCATCCACACGGGCCCGTGCATATCCGGTGTGATCGGCTACAAGAAATACACCTTCGATATTTGGGGAGATTCCGTGAACATCGCCTCTCGCATGGAAGCGGCCGGTGAGCCGGGGAGAATTAATATCTCCAAAGATACCTATGAAGAGGTGAAGCAGTTGTTCGACTGCACGTATCGAGGAACTCAGGAAGTAGAAAAAATAGGGCCCGTGAATATGTATTTTCTGAACCGGATACGGGCACCGTTGTCCGAGGACAAAAGCGGTTTCTTCCCGAATCAGGAGTTTAATAGGCAATATTGCCAGAGATTTACAGTGACGAAAGCGAGTCCGCTGCTGACTTCGTTTCCACATTTTATTCAGAATTATGTACGCCAGAATCCGAACACAGGGGGTTAGTGAATATGAGCGAAAACAGGGTGTATCCGAGAATCCAGTCAGACTGGAAGCTGTACCTGGAAAGCCCGAAGGGAAAACGTGAGGTAGGATATGTTAAGGATATCTCCCTTACCGGGGCTTCTCTGCAGTTCGTGAAGGAGCACGGCCTGGAGCCGGGGAAGCATCGTTTTACTCTGAAGCTCACCAACAGTCAACTTGAACCGACGGAGCTGATCATCAGCGGACTGAAGGAGTGGGAGCGTAGGGAGCAGAACGAAATATTTCTCGGTATTGCGATCGACCGGCTCGACCGGGAGAAACGTTCCAGTTTCGTTCGCTTTCTCAGCCGGAGTGATAAACTGCAAGCAGAAGCAATTTTGCTTGAAGATTGAAGATCCGTAACAAAGAAGTAAGCTTGGGTGTAGAGAAAACTTTAACCCCCCACACTCCACCCCCGAAAACACGTCATCCGCCGCATACGGAATCCTACCCGGATAGATCGAATCAAAGACTGAAATTTTGTTTTCGAAACATGGTACGGCGGGAGTTACAACCCGGATAACGCAGGGTACAAGTATCAGTACACCTTCAGCCCGATGAAGGCCGGCCGTTTTTTCGCTATGGCCGACGGCGCCTACAATCCGGATAGTCTCGGGGCAGCGGTCGCTACCACCTGGACCGGTGAGCTGGTGAAGAAAACGGTTAGGATTTTGTTGGTTCTTATAATAGCATACGTTGAGGAGATTAAGTTTGACTCAGAAAAAATACCTGACCGTTCCTAACGGATTGTCCCTATCGAGACTCGTTTTTCTGCCGTTACTTTACGTATTTGCCCTGAAGGATATGAGAGCGGCATTTGTCATTGGCTATGCCATATTGGGATCGACAGACTTTTTTGACGGGCAGGTTGCCAGAATATTTAACCAAAAAACGGATTTCGGGAGAACTTTCGATTCTATCGCTGACCTTCCCTTTTATCTTTCATCAGCCTATTTCATGGCCCGGTTGTATTCGGAATACCTGAAGCCCAATATGACGCTGCTCTATATCTTTTTTGGGATCCTGGGGCTGTCCTTTATTGTTTCCGCGATAAGGTGCAGAAAGCCAATTTTAATGCATACCTTTATCCTGAAATTGTGCGGTGTGCTGGTCTATTTTCTGTTGATTCTATCCTATTTTGTAAACACGACCATCTTGGTGACTGTAATCCTGGGTTTGTACTACATTGGATTTACCGAAGAGATCATGATTTTCATTAAATATGGGGAGGTGGATCCGGATTCACCTTCGCTGTTCAAAATTAGACCAAAAGGTTAGCCGGTTTCTGAAAACATCATCCGGGTCTATATGGAAGCAGCCATCATCGTGGTCTTTCCAGAACCAGTAGCAGCAGAAATAATCCCAACGTGATTCTTCTTCATATTCTGAACTGCTTCTTTCTGGCAGTCTCTCAGCTTATCCATACTAATATCCTAGTAAATCCCATCGTTTCTCTAAAACCTCTGACAGCTTTTACAGTAATGGAACCGTAGCGCTTGGATTTCTCCAATGCGCATCCCCGTGCTTGCGGCGATAAGATTGAAGGTGTACTGCCGGAGGTCACCCTTCCAAATTGTCATTTTTCGATCACAGCAGGTGTGCTCTTTGTCAGGCGTATCGTGGCGAAGTACGGGGGAATATGATGGAATAGGTATGATCGGCGGATGTCCGCATATGAGTGGAAGATTTGTTTGCCTAGCGCCCGTTTGTTGCGTATATACTGGCACCTATCCCAGATCCACCAATTTTCGGCGTATTTCCCGAATGTGAGTCACCGCCGCAGGGGGAGGTGGCCTGCCTTCAGCTGCTCATATGCCCAGGCCTCCGCAGCGCTTTTGGAGTTTTGTCCTGTGCTTACAGCGGTCATCCGTCGTCCACAAACGTCGTAGAACTGGCAGTAGTAGATGGTCTTATTTTTTTTCGTCTTTTGTGAAGATTGAACGGTTTGTGCGGCATACATTGCCTCCTATACGTTTTCTGCTCAGAGTTTTGCTCAGATCCAGCGCTTCAACAACGTATAGAAGGAAAAATAAAAATGGCGTGCTATAACTAACTACAATGCTAGGAGCTATATGCTGTGGAGAGGACTTGAACCTCCACGCCCAAAACGGGCACTAGCCCCTCAAGCTAGCGTGTCTACCAATTCCACCACCACAGCGATTGCAGAAAAGGATAATGATTCCACCCGGGAATGTCAATAATAATGCCGAATCGCTGAATCGTGTCATGCTGAGTCATCAAATCGAACCAATCGACATCGCTCATTTCTGGAAAAATATCCGCCAGCCGGCGTACAGCGTACCCGGGTGCAGTGCCAGCGCCAGGGAAGCCTCCGCGACCGGGGTGAAGCCGCAATACCGGTAGCGGATCTCCCCCCGTTCCTGCAGGTAGCAGCCGGTCCACAGGCTGCCGTCGGGATCCGCGTTTGCCAAGACCTAGGGTCGGCAGCGCCAGGTGTTCTCCGCCATACGTTTCAGACTGGCCGAGGAGTTCAAGATCGGCAATTCGGCGGACCGCTTGAGCTTCAGGATGGTCCGGATGGCTCGTTTTCGTTCAACCGGGTTAAACGCCAGATCGAGCTCCCCCTGGTTGTAGGGGTAGAAGTATGGTGAAGCGCCCGGTCGAAGGCTCCGTCCAAATTCACCCACAGCAGATCGGTTGGTACATCCAACGATACAGTGCCGTTAGTAGTTACCCCAACATTCAGGAACAGGGATCGGGCTTTTTCCGCCAGGTCCGAAAAATCATGGTTTCCGTCACTCCACAGCAAGGGTTCCCCGCCCTCGAAGATCACAAAACGGCAGCCGAGCCTCTTTAACTCATTCAGCGCTTCCACGGCCCGCTCCCAGCTCATGTGGGCACCGGGCTCATGGGCCCGGCGGTGATACGGGCACCCGTTACAACGGAGGTTGCAGCGAATAGTCCGTTCGACGGATGGTGAAAATGGGACGGTTAAGATTTTTGGTACAATCGAGTATATTTGTACCATGAAAAAGAAGACCCGCAGAGGAATCGTGGAAGATTGGCTTCCCCGCTATACGGGTATGCCTTTGGATAAGTTCGGAGCCTTCATCCTGTTGACCAATTTCTTTGACTATTTGGAACGTTTTGCGGGCCGTTTTGAAGTTGAAATACACGGCAAGGGCGGTCCGATGCAGGCTGCAACCAACGCCCAGGGAATCACCATGATCAACTTCGGCATCGGTTCTCCCAATGCGGCCACGATCATGGATCTGCTCAGCGCCGCCGGTCCCACTGCGGTTCTTTTCCTCGGCAAATGCGGAGGGCTCAAGCAGCAGGTTGGGCTTGGGCACTTTGTGCTGCCGATTGCGGCAATTCGAGGAGAAGGCACGGGATTGGACTACTATCCCATCGAAGTGCCGGCGCTGCCCTCGTTTCGACTGCACGACTATGTCGGGCATGAGCTGAAGCGGCGGGATCAGGAGTACTGGACCGGAGTCGTGTACACGACCAATCGCAGAGTCTGGGAGTGGGATGAGAAGTTCAAGGAGTATCTGCGCCGTATCCGGGCCATAGGGATCGACATGGAGGCGGCTACGTTGTTCCTGGTCGGGCACTTCAATGAAATCCCCCGCGGCGCTCTGCTTCTGGTGTCGGACAGGCCCATGGCGCCGGAAGGCGTCAAGACGACCCGGAGCGATCGTGCCGTGTCCCAGAAGTATGCGGATCTGCACCTGGACATCGGCATCGCAACCATGGAGAGGCTCTGCGAAAGTGATGAGGATGTGAAGCATCTGCGCTACTAGGCGCCTGTTATAGAACATATGTGTTTGCCCTGCAGGGCACTCTCTGTTGCCTTGCCACGGCACAGCCTTTGGTGTAGGTTTTCAGGTGCTATGAGCAGGCAGATCGTCATCATGGGGGCGGCGGGACGGGATTTTCACAACTTCAACGTCCTTTTTCGCGGGCGCAAAGACATCGAGGTGGTAGCCTTTACCGCAACTCAAATTCCCGACATCGAAGGTCGCTGTTATCCGTCCGGGCTGGCCGGTCCGCTGTACCCCGAAGGCATTCCCATACTTCCTGAAAAAGACCTGCCGGCGCTGTTCGGAAAACAGCAGATAGACGAGGTGATATTTTCCTACTCCGACGTGTCCCACCAGTATGTGATGGAGAAGGCCTCCCAGGTCATCGCCTTGGGGGCGGACTTCCGTCTGCTCGGGTCCCGGGAGACCATGCTGCAAGCCCGGGTACCGGTGATCGCGGTCTGTGCGGTGCGCACCGGCTCCGGCAAGAGTCAAACGACCCGGAAGATCGCCCAGATCTTGAGAGATCTGGGGAAAAAGACCGTGGTGGTGCGCCATCCCATGCCTTACGGAGATTTAACGGCTCAAACGGTGCAGCGCTTCGAAACCCTGGAGGACATGGCTCGGCAGCAGTGCACGATCGAGGAGATGGAAGAGTATGAGCCGCATATACGGTTGGGCTTTACCGTTTATGCCGGAGTGGATTACGAACAGATCCTCGAGCAGGCCCAGAACGAGGCGGATGTGATACTCTGGGATGGCGGGAACAACGACCTTCCCTTCTATAAACCGAATCTCCACATCACTGTGGCCGACCCCCATCGGCAGGGACACGAGCTGTCCTACTTTCCCGGCAGAATCAATTTCATTATGGCGGACGTCGTAGTCATCAACAAGGTGGATACGGCGGACGCCGAAGCGGTAAGTGCTCTGCGGGACAATGTACACCGGTTGAATCCTCAGGCTGCGGTGGTGGAAGCGGCTTCACCTATATTCCTCGACGGAGGAGAAGAGATCTGGGGTAAGCGGGTGCTGGTGGTGGAAGACGGTCCCACCTTGACCCATGGGGAGATGAAGTACGGGGCCGGAGTAATCGCGGCCAGAAAGTATGGTGCGTTGGAGATCATCGACCCGAGGGTTTTTGCCAGCGGAACGATTCGTGAGACCTACGAAACCTATCCGAATATTGGCAGAGTGCTTCCCGCCGTCGGCTACGGAGAACAGCAGATCAAGGATCTGGAAGCAACCATCAACAACGTGTCCTGCGATCTGGTCATTATTGCCACCCCGGTAGATTTGACCCGGATCATCTCGATCAACAAGCCCATGCTCAAGGTGGGTTATGAGCTGCAGGAGATCGGAAAACCCGACCTTACGGACCTGATCAAAAAACACTTGAACCTTTGAGTTTACGGAAAATTAGCCCGATTATTAGAACAAAGGAGCAACAATGGCGTTCAATTTGAAAGGTCGATCTCTTCTGACCTTAAAAGACTACTCTCCGGAGGAGATCACCTTCCTGTTGGAGTTATCCCACCAGGTCAAGCGGGAGCGTCGGGCCGGGAACATCAGCCAGCGTTTCCTCGGGAAGACTCTGGCCCTGTTGTTTGAAAAACGGTCGACCCGTACCCGTTGTGCTTTCGAGACCGCCTTTGGAGAAGAGGGCGGTCATCCGGTGTTCCTCTCCTCAGCGGATATTCAGTTGGGTGCAAAGGAATCGATCGAAGACACGGCGAGGGTGCTTGGCCGCATGTTCGACGCCATCCAGTTTCGGGGTTTCAAGCAGGAAATGGTGGAAGCCCTGGCCGAATACTCAGGTGTGCCTGTATACAACGGGCTCACCGATCTGTACCACCCGACCCAGATCCTGGCCGATCTGATGACGGTGCAGGAGGCCTTCGGGCGATTGAAGGGTATCAAGCTGGTTTATGCGGGGGACGGACGTAACAATGTGGCTCGATCTCTGTTCATCGGGTGTACCAAACTGGGCACGGACTACACTGTGGTGGCACCGGAAACACTACAGCCGGATCCGGAAACGGTGGCACTCTGCCAGGAATATGCTAAGCAGAGCGGCTCGAAGATCGAGCTCACCTCGGATGTGGCCAAAGGAGTCAAGAACGCGGACGTGTTGTATACGGATGTCTGGGTTTCCATGGGGGAGGAAGAGAAATCCAAAGAGCGCCTCGAGCTTCTGCGCCCCTACCAGGTGGATGAGAAGATGATGGGGGCGACGGGAAAGAGCGCCACGATCTTTATGCACTGTCTGCCCGCAGTGAAGGGAAATGAAGTCACCTTCGAGGTCATCGAGAGTCATGCATCGAAGGTGTGGGACGAGGCGGAAAACAGAAAGCACACGATCAAAGCGGCAATGCTTGCCACGATCTGATAAAAATGACTTGAAAATGAAGGGATTTTTACTATGATTAGAGGTACTATGAAACGGACAACTGTGCTCGTTGTACTGATATTTCTCCTGCTGGGAGGGCTCGCCGCTACGGCCCAGGAACAGGATCCCAAGATCTATGTTAAAACGGTTTCCATCATGAAGATCCTGAATCATTCCCTGGGTTACAAGGTCTTGTACCTGAAAAGCTCGATGGATGTGGGTGAGTTCTACGTACCCCACTCCTGGTTCAAGGCCGGCGGAAAAGCGGATCTCGTTATGGGAAACACCCGGGCCTTTCCCTACTTCTCCGTGTTTTATAGAGACGGTAAGTTCGATCATATCAAGCTATACGCCCATGACAACATCCGGCATCTGTCCTGGGGACGGTTGAAGACACAGGCGGGAGACAGCAGCAAGTTCGAGGTTGAGACGCTCGATCTAGAGTTCTAACCTCTGATGCTCCATACAGAACGAGCCTCAGCAGCCATGCTTGAAGAGAATCTCAGTGCATGGCTTTTTTATAACCTTCATCACAAAGACCCCATTTCAGACAGGATCCTCAACGTTTCACGGACCGCGGTGAATACCCGCCCCTGGATCTATCTGTTGCGTCGGGATGGATCGGCGGAGAAACTGGTTCATGGGATCGAAGAGAAGATTCTCGATCATCTTGCGGGGCGCAAGCGGGTATACACCTCTCGGCAGCAGTTTCTGTCCCATCTGAAGGATATGGCCGGTGGTTTACAGCAGGTTGCCTGCCAGTTCTCCAGTGAGCTGCCCGGAATATCTTTTCTTGATCATGGCACGGCTCGGCTGCTCCAGGATTGTGGGTTTACGCTGACCGGTGCCTCCTCGATGATCCAGCGTATTCTCGGTGTTCTGGATCAGGAGGGAATCGACAGCCACCACCGGGCGGCTGACCATCTCTACGACATTGTAGAGGAAGTATGGAAGAGGCTTCGAAAGGAGATGCGTTCGGACACACCCGTATGGGAGACTACTGTGCAGGGTTGGATCCTGGGTCTGTTCGAAGAGCTGGACCTGACAACCGATTCTGCTCCGATCGTGGCTGTGGGAACCCACTCGGCGGATCCCCACTACAGCCCCGAAACGGGAAGTTCTGAGCGTGGATCGCTCCTGAAGTCTGATTCGATCATGCAGCTCGATCTGTGGGCCAAGGAGAAAAAACCCGGCGCTGTCTATGCGGATATATCCTGGGTCGGTATTCTCGGGACCCGAACTCCCCCCAGGGTGGAGGCGGCCTTCCGCACGGTCGTGGAGGCTCGCGAGGTAGCCCTGCGTTTCATCGAGGAAACGTTGTCGGACGGGCAGAGTGTGTCCGGGGAGCAGGTGGACCGCCAGGTTCGTGCCTTCCTCGAGCACTCGGGATATGGAGAGTATTTAAGGCACCGTACCGGCCATGCCATCGGAGAGGAGGTTCACGGATTCGGAGTGAACCTGGACAGTATCGAGTTTCCGGATCCGCGTTTGCTCCTGGAAGGATCCTGTTTCTCCATAGAGCCGGGATTGTATCTCGACCGATTCGGATTGCGCTCCGAGATCAACGTCTACATCTCGAGCGGCAAGCCCGTGGTCTCCGGGAAGAAACCCCAGTTCGAGCTTCTTTACTTTTGAGAGGTAGATGTGGATGTCCCTCATTGTCCCCCCGATTCCGTTTATGATTTTCTGAAACGCCACAATAAATTTCTCATTTTCGGTCATGTGGAGCCGGATGGAGATTGTGTTGCGTCTCAGTTGGTGTTGGGATGTTTCTTGAAACGTAGGGGAAAGCGGAACGTTATTTTTTCAGAAGGCCCCTTTGATCGTCCCGAAATCATTTCTTTTCAGGATCGTTTTCGCGACCGGATTACAAAAAAGGACCTGGCGGGGGATCCCGCCGCCGTCATCCTGGACTGCTCGACTCCGGACCGGATCGGCGGAATGGGACAGGACATTCAAGGCCTTCCGGTTATGGTTATCGATCATCATGCCTCCGGGGAAATCTTCGGAGACGTGCGCTGGGTGATCCCCCGGGCCCCGTCGGTTAGCTATCTCATTCAGCGCCTGATCGAAGAGTATCCGGAGACCCCGACTCTCGAGGAGGCGGAGTTGATCCTTTTTGGTCTGGCCCGGGACACAGGGTTCTTCCGCCACCTGGCCGGAAAGACCGGATTTGTATTTGAGGCGGTGGCCCGGCTGGTGGATATCGGGGTTTCTCCCCGCGAAACCTACCGGATGATCCACTCCGGGTGGGAACTGGAAAAGGTCAGGCTTCTGGCATTGTCTCTCCAGCGGGCGGCAAGAGCGTTCAATGGAAAGGTATTGATCACCTACCAGACCCTTGAAGAATTGCATTCTGCGGGTTCGACCGCTGCCCGCGGCTCCGACGAGGTCTACCGCATCCTGCAGGCCGTGGGTGGTGTTGAGGTAGTTGCCTTCATTCAGGAGGAAGAGCAAGGTCGCTGTTCGGTGGGTCTGCGATCCGGCAGCACCTGCGATGTGGGAAATCTGGCCCGATCCATGGGCGGTGGCGGCCATACCCTGGCCGCCGGGTACACCAGATCGGGCAGCATTGCCGGTATACGGGAACAGCTGCTTCTCGCCCTTGAACCTCTGGTGACCGGTGACGGCGAATCTCGAGTGTAAATAAATGTAAACAAAGAATAAAAATCAACCGCCATCTCTCCTCCTTTTTTGGCACGGAGGTTGCACTGTCTAGGGTAATTAAAAATGTCAGGAGGATGGAGATGGATGCGGAATCTCTAAATTCTCTGGTAGTCTACTATCAGAACACCGGGCTGGGTTTGGCGGAAATTCTGAAAAGGCTCTCCCTGCGCATATACCGCTACCCTTTGAGTAAATGCCGAGGGAGCGAGGATGACAGTGGCGAGTTCTATTTGTTTTTCTATCCCCGCCTGCTGCGGACCCTGAGAAAATTCCAGGATCGGGGAAAGCCCTTCGAGTGGTACTTCAACTCTGTACTACATTGGCACTACAAGGAATATTGCTCCCAGAAGCGAAGAGAGGAAATCCGATGGACTGTGGCCCGTAATGCGGCGTTCTGGGAACTGCCGGATCCCACTTCGGTCTCCACCAGGATGCCGGTAAGTGAGGACAGTTGTAGGAGCATCATTCCGATGGATCGTTGGGGAAAGTCGCGACAAGCCACCTACCGTCGGCGTGTGCTGTTACTGGCTTTGAAAAACGCCCGCAATCTGGATGATTCGGCATTTTCCTGGATCAGCAGATTATCAGGTGTAAAAGAGGACCATCTGGTCGGTATGGTTGAACGGCTGCGGGCAAATCTCTACCAGCGGGAGCTTCGTCTTCATAAATTGTACATGCGCCAAAACAAAATCTTTACAAAAATTCTTCTTCTTCAGCGGGATCTGATCTGGGAAGTAGATCCAGCAGTGAAGACAGAAATCGCTCTTTCCCTGTCCCAATTGAGGGTAAAGCTCCGCACCCTGCAGAGAAAGATCCGTGGGGTCAAACTGTGTCCCAGTAACCGCGAGATTGCAGAGTTGCTCCAGATCCCCAAAGGAACCGTTGACACTTCACTGTTCTGGTTTCGAAGACAGCTGAAGGAAAGTATCGCAGCCGGCGATTCCGTGCAAACCTCGCGGCTTTGCGCCTGATTCCTCTCAACCTGATTGGATTGACGGGGAGGCGATTCCCTGTACAATAGAGCCTCAAGCTATGGCAAGATCCAAGAATCCTGTACTGACCGCGGCCACCAACAACCTGCACAAGCTGCGGGAGTTGTCCCGCCTGTTTCCCGGGTATCATCTCAGCTCTCCTGCGGATATCGGTTGCCTCTTCTCCTTCGAAGAGACCGGCAAGACATACCTGGAGAATGCTCTGGGAAAGGCCCTGAACCTCTACCACCTCGTTGAAACACCGGTACTTGCCGACGACTCGGGTCTGGAAGTAACCGGTCTCGGCGGACAGCCGGGGATCTACTCCTCCCGGTATGGATCGGCGGATGGAAAAACCAAGCTCTCCGATGCTGAGCGAAACACCTACCTCCTCAGTCGAGCGGCATCACTGAGCGATCGCAGCTGTTTTTTTGTGTGCTGTATGGTTCTAGTGCTCGATGAGAAGCGATTCATTTCAGTCCAGGAAACCTTTCACGGAGTATTGGCAGGGGAACCTTCCGGCTCGGGAGGTTTTGGCTACGATCCGGTGGTCTACCTCCCCGAGATAGGAAAGACAGTGGCCGAGCTCAATGACGCTGAAAAAGACAGCCTGTCCCATCGGGGGAAAGCTGCGGAGCGTTTGTTGGGGCTGCTGGGGCAGCAACCTTTCTAAAGCGGGGTACCGCAGGCTGTACGTTGCCGTCTTTCCTCCTATGCATGGGCTTCTCTCGGGCGAATCCGGCCGGTTGTTGCAGCCCGTGTGCGCAGCCAAAGAACGAGAATGCCGATCATGTAGGCCATATATACCAGAACCTCGATCAGGCTCGGGTTCCCGTTGTATCCGAACAATCCCTTGGCGATGCTCCCGATCGGACCGTTTTCATGGAAGGCGGGGTAGCTCTCTCCAGTCACACCCGGATTGATGTCCCACACATGTTCAACGACGATGGGAATCGCTCCGGCTTCCTGAAGCTCGTGAACTCCTCCCGCTACCAGGCCGGCGGCAAAGAAGATCAGCAGGAGGTTGGTTACTGTGAAAAAGCTCCTTAGGTTGATGCGCAGGGCGCCGCGAAAGAGAAGGACACCCAGCACCACCGCTGTTGCCAATCCCAGTCCCGCGCCGAGGAGGTTGTTATCCCCCGATGCGAAGCGGGCGGCGCCAAGAAAAATGATGGACTCGATTCCTTCCCGCAGCACCGAGAAAAAGATCAGCAGAAACAGTCCGGCCTTCCTCGTTCCTAAAATCCTGTCCGCGACCTTGCGTTCCAGCTCCTTCGCCTGAGCACTCTTTCGAATCATCCAGAGGATCAGGGTCGTCAACAGCAGCGCACCTGCGAGCATGGTGACCCCTTCAAAGATCTCCTCCGCCAGACCGTTGAATCCGCCGGCCAGAAGTTGGAAGGCCAAGGCACCCAGCGCGCTGGCTCCCACACCGGCGGCCAGGCCGAGGTATACCGACCGTTTGTACGTGCTCTGAGCGCTGCGCACCAGGTAGCCTAGAACGACACCTATGACCAGGGCAACCTCGAGGGTTTCCCGAAACAGTATGATAAAACTCTGAAGCATGGAGATACCTCTTTTATCCCAGCGGATGTTCGATCCGCTCACAGGTACAGTGTAATAAACCTGACTATAAATGTCAACAATAGGAGGTTGGCGGAAATAACTAGGGGTTTTGCGATTCGAAGTACTCGAAGGCGTCGATGATGTCCAGGTACACTCCGTCGAAACCGCGGGAGACAATCTGGTCGAGGTAGGATTCTCCGCTTCCGAACAGGATCGCCTGCCAGTCGGAATCCCAATACCGTACCTTGTAGTTTCCCCGCCAGTTTGGATTTTCCCCCGTCAGCCAATTCGGGGCCCCTGCGTCGGGTCGGCCGTCCCGGTTTCGATCCCAACTGCGATCCCAGTAGTAGCGGTAATCCTCGGCCTCTCCGATGCTGAGATAGGAGATGACCAGCCGCCGCGCCCCGTCGGCCTTAGTCTTCAGCGACCTGACGTCCTCCCGCTCAAGCCACTCGAGTCCTCTCTGTCCATCGACGAAGGCGTCGATGACGATCAGGTCGTAGTTGGTCCGTAGCAAAGCGGAAAGGAAACGCTCCTTGCCGGCAAAGGCCCCCGGATTGATCAGGAAGAGAAAGTTTTGGGCGTCGGCCAGGCAACGGATATCCCGGCCGTTTTCTCTGAAGATGGGATCCGGGTAGCCGGGGATCGCGCTCAGGTCCCTGCGCGGAGCGGCGAAGGCGATGAACCCCTGCCGATCGTTTCTGCTGTAGGAGTCGTCGATCTTCCCGCGCTGCCGGCAGTAGTCGATCACCATAACGGTCAGCTCGTTGGTTAATGCTAACTCGAGGAAAGGCAGCATATAGCGGATCGCCTCTTCGGGGGTCTCCCGGTTGTCGGCGGTGTATCCGTAGAACAAATCCTCCCGTCCGATCCCGTCGATGGCCTGAATATAGTCGAGAGCCGGTGCACCGGTAAGCTTTCCGTCATCCGCCAGAAGCTCGTTTCCGTTCTGAGGAATCAGGATGAACTCGGGGTTAAGAGTGCGGGCGTAGCAGCTGAGGGAGATCACCAACTCCCGCATCCGTTGTTTGTAGAGTATAGGGTCGCCCGGGTCAACGGGTCGGACAGACTCCCGTTGACCTGATGTGCACCCGCCGGCGCCGACCAGAAGGGCGGCAAGAAGCAGCAGCGGTCGAAGCAGATTTCTCAACAGTACACCCTCGCTCATCGGGATGTGCCCGGATTCATGATTTCGATTTCGATATCCCTACGGGTGTGGCTCTGGCAGGCCAGGCGCATGTCCTCCCCGGCTTTTAATGCCGCCAGGCGGGCGATCTCGGCCTGATTCCTCTTATTCATCGTTTCTGCGCCCTTCAGGATGCGGATGAGACAGCGTCCGCATCGGGCCCGACCCCCGCAGATCGTTTCGATCGGGATTCCGTTTCGTTGGAGGAGGTTGAGGAGCGATATAGCCGGGCTGGAGGCAATAGCCCCCGCCCGTCCTTTGACCCGTATCATGGGCAAAAAGCCTACCTCCCCAAACACCCCTTGTCAACGGCAGTCCGATCCGCAGGTGCTGCAAAACGTTCATTGGAAAATTTTACTCAATCATTGAGTAATTTTACTCAATGATTGAGTAAAAGCTGGTGTTATGTTAGAATAATCGCATGAAAGACATCACCTACGAGCAAGCCGTAGTCTCTGAGGTGCTTTCCAGCCTGAACAAATCCAGGCGTCTACTGCATATCCTGGTGGGTCCGCGACAGGTGGGAAAGACAATAGCCTCGATTCAGATTTCTGAGAAGTGGTCGGGACCTGTATTGCGGGAAAGCGCCGATCAACCGCTGCCCCCTGGTCCGGAATGGATTCAAACACACTGGGAGCGCGCAGCCGCAATGCGTAATGAAAGAGTGCTGTTGATTTTAGATGAGGTACAGAAAGTCCTTGGATGGAGTGAGGTCGTCAAATCTCTGTGGGATTCTGAACAGACCGAACAGAATCCCCTGAATGTCCTACTTCTCGGTTCCTCGTCCTTGCTCATGCAGAAAGGACTAAGTGAAAGCCTATCCGGGCGTTTCCTCCTTTTCCGCTGTTCTCACTGGAGCTATAGAGAAATGAACGCTGCTTTTGGGGTTGACTTCAATGGTTGGCTTTTTTTTGGAGGCTATCCGGGTTCCGTGCCCTTGATGAGTGATGAAGAAACGTGGTCCGGCTATGTTCGAGACTCTCTCATTGAAACCGTCATTGCCCGAGATGTTCTTCAGCTTCAGACCGTGACCAAACCTTCTCTCTTGCGTCACCTGTTTTTCTTCGCTGCCTCGGCACCCGCGCAGATCGTATCCTACAATAAAATGTTGGGCCAACTACTCGATGCGGGAAATACTACGACCCTTGCACACTACCTTCACTTGCTGGGTTCAGCATTTTTGTTGCGCGGCCTGGAAAAGTTTCGAGGAGGTACAGTGAAAAAGCGCGGTTCGAGCCCCAAGCTGATCCTTTTAAATAATGCACTGATATCCGCTATATCTGGATATCATTTTGATGAAGCCCTGGCAAATCCTTCCTGGTGGGGTCGGCTTGTGGAGAACGCCGTAGGGGCCCACATACTGAGTTCCCTGCAAGGTTTGCCTTGGGAAGTGCTGTACTGGCGTGAAGGCAACGCGGAAGTTGACTATGTTGTGAAAACGCCGCGTAAGCTGGTGGCGATCGAAGTGAAGTCAAAACGCCCGAGAAGTTTTACGGGCTTGAGAGCTTTCTGCGATCGTTGGACGAATGCTATCCCGCTCGTTATCGGTCCTGGGGGAGTACCGCTGGAGGAATTCTTCACAACCGATCCTCGCGCCCTCTTGCAATGACTCGTTTCAGTTCTTTCCCCCTTGCCGGCTGTGAAAGTAATCAAGAGCTTGGACGGGTATACCGAATATTAGTTTGAGGAGAAAAGAAAAAGTGCTGGTACTGTATCCGGAGCTCGAGCAGAAGGACCTGATCGATCAGAACAACGAGACGTTTCTGCCGGTAATCCGCAGGATTCGGCAGGTCTTTGAGGATCATTTCGACAGGACCTGGTTTTCCATAATCATCGACGGTCTTCCCATTGATTTCCGAACCATACGGATCATCCGAGAGTTGGCAACCCTGCAATCGATACACGTAGGGGACGAATGGTTTATCTATCAGGCGGTTATCGAGCTGAGTCGTTTCATCCTCCTGATCCGCAAGTTTCTGCTGCCCGTGATCAAAGAGAGACTCGGAGTCTCGGGGCTGTTTCCCCACAAGATCGTTCGAGATCGAAGCCAGTACATTCTCCGCAGATTCGTAGCCTACACCTTCCCCTACAACCTCGAGCGGTTGGAGACGCTGACTGCGGAGCTCCGGGGTCAACTGCTCTGCACCTATCCGAGCCTGGAACCACCTGCATAGCCAATCTTTGCGGAAGCTGATAAGCTCATATTCTCGGCAGCGGCAATTATGGCAGCAGAGACATCGAAACGGTTCCAAAGAGAAGTTGAGAAGAACCACACCCTCACCACGCGGTTGATCGACGGACTGGAGCAGGTGATCCGGGGCAAGCGCCGGGCGCTGGAGTATCTGATTACAGGTCTGCTGGCCGGAGGGCACGTGCTCATCGAAGATGTCCCCGGACTTGGAAAGACCACCTTGGCCAAGACCGCCGCCCGCTTGATTTCCCGGGACAAAAACGGAAGGCCCATCATCTTTCGCCGCATCCAGTTTACGCCGGATCTTCTTCCCTACGACATCACCGGTGTGGATATTTTCGATCCCGAGCACCGCAGGTTCGTATTCAAGGCCGGTCCCGTATTCGCTCACATCGTATTGGCCGATGAGATCAACCGCACAACCCCCAAGGTCCAGTCCGCCTTGCTGGAGGTGATGGCGGAAAACCAGGTTACGGTGGGAAACAAGACCCACGCCATGGATCCTCTGTTCTTTGTTATCGCCACTCAGAACCCGGTGGAAACCGACGGTACCTACCCTCTACCCTTGGCGCAGCTGGACCGCTTTCTCATGAGGATCTCCATCGGCTATCCCGGCGAAGAAGATGAGCTCGGGA
>Ga0307379_10004410_pt1 | contig 20076 bp, 21 predicted proteins | sample UN2MG_FD_202237 | JGI IMG/M metagenome (GOLD analysis project Ga0307379, IMG submission 202237) | Soil microbial communities from Risofladan, Vaasa, Finland - UN-2 | ecosystem: Environmental > Terrestrial > Soil > Coastal area > Acid sulfate soil | place: Finland: Risofladan, Vaasa | collected... | reverse complement strand
CGTCGGCGACGACCTCGAGCTCGCCGCTCGCACCGAGCCGGTAGACGCGGTCGGGTCGGTAGCAGGCGACGTACAGCTCCCCGTTGTCGTCGAGTGCGACGCCGTCGGGCACGGTGGCCGACGGCAGTTGCAGGACGAGCTCCGGTTCGCCGGCTGCCCCATCGCCGCCGATCGGCACGCGCCATATGCCCGGCAGGCTCGACTCGACGACGTAGAGCCACCGTCCATCCGGCGCGAGACAGCAGCCGTTCGGGTAGCGCCGCAGCGCGTCCGTCCAGACGACCGTCTCCCCGCCCGGCGCGATGCGGTAGATCGCGCCGTTCTGCTCCTCCCAGTCGGAGGAGTCGGTGACGTACAGATTGCCGCCAGCATCGAAGGCGCAGTAGTTGGGCTCGATCATGGGGCGCTCCGAGGTGCCGCCGGAGTACACCTCGACACGGCCTTTGCGGGGATCGACACGCAGCACCTCAGCGCGTCCCTCATCGCAGGCGTACACCGTGCCGGCAGCGTCGACCGCCAGGCCCAGGATCCCGCCCCCACTGTCGGCCACCTGCTCGACCTCGCCGTCGAGCGATACCGCGTAGATCTGGCCGGCTTCGCCGCCGGCGTAGATGCGGCTGGTCGCCGGATCCCAAACGAGGTCCTCGGGATGGTCGAGGTCCTCCGTGAGGATCGTGAACTTGCCGAGCATGTCGGGCATCGCCGTCCCCCTGCTTCGCGCGCATGCGCCGGCACGCCCGCAGGGGCGTGCCGGCGCCCTACTCCTCGCCCCTGAGCTTCTTCATCGCCGACTTGACGGCGTCGCTGTCGACCGCCAGTTCGACGAAGCCGATACGCTCATCGTAGATAGCCGGATCGACCTGCTCGCGCAGGTCGTCCTCGAAGATATGCACCACGGGGAGTCCCAACCGGACCCCTGCCAATGGACCGACGTAACTCGGGTCGCCTTCGGTGACCGTCTCGGCGACCATCTCGAGTCCCTCGAGATCGGCCGCTCCGAGCACCACCACCAGATCGTCAGCGCCGTACCGCTCCACCGCCGACTTGATGCGACCCTGGTTCTCCGGGTCCATCGCTCCCGCCGCCGTTCAGACGAAGCACTCCGTCTCGATCATGACGACGTCGGCGCCCGCGGTGCGGACGCAGTCCGCGATCGCCTCCCCCGAGACGCTGTCGCGTTCGCCCAGGGCGATGACCTTCTTGCCCTCGAGATCCATCACTCACCTCCCTCCACTAGCCTGCTGACGGCGGCCTCCACCTCGGCCGCCGAGGGGCTCCCGCTCAGGCGCTCGACTTCGACGCCGTCGCGATAGAGCACGAACGTGGGCATGGCGATGACCTTCAGGTCGCGAGCGATCTGACGGTTCTCGGCGGCGTTGACCCTCACCAGCGTGAACCTGCCCCCGCACTCCTCCTCGAGCTTCTCGACCGCCGGCATGAGCGCCAGACAGGGCACGCAGCGCGGCCCCCAGAAATCCACCAGTACATTGCCCGACGCGACGAGCGTGGGGAACGAGTCCACAGTTGCGTCGACTGCCATTCACACCTCCACGATGACGGAGACCGCATCCCACATCTGGGTCATGCGGCCGAGGAACAGACTACCCTTCGCCATCAGCATCGTCGACGTCAGTTCGCCGCGCGCGAAGCGGTCCAGGGCATGAGGGACCCACGGCACCGCCGAGGCGATGTGACCCTGGGTCGGCGAGAAGCCGGGCAGACCGCGACGACGACAGAAGTCATCCATCTCGTCGCGGCCCAGCTCACCGCGCGTCACGGCGAGAGCTGCGAGAAGCCTGTAGTTGCGCTCCGGCACGTCGTAGCCGCCGGCCGGCTCGGTGATCTCCGGGTTGTGCAGCTCCGTCGAGTAGACGTCGATATCGGGAACCTTGCGCCCGAGCTTGGCGAGCGGCACAGCGACGACATCCGTGAGCAGTGACTGCTGCGAGGAGTCGCTGCCGATACGGTGCTGACCGACGGCGTCGAGGCGCAGGCGCGGGAAGTCGCCGCCGGCCGGGCCGATGAGGATCGCCATGCCGGCGAGCACGTCTTCGAGCACGGGCACGCCGCGGTCGAGACTGCCCTTGAATTTCATGCCGAGCTTGGCGAGTGAACCTCCGGCGACGACGACGACGCGCTCGAAGGTGCCGGACTCGACGAGGGCGCCCGCCATGATGATCGCGTGCACGGGGCTGGTGCAGAAGGCCTTCACGTCGCTGCCGCTCGCGTTCGCCAGGCCGCAGCTCTCGGCGATCGCCTTGGCGAGCGCGCCGCCGCCGCGGTTGTAGCGATCGCCGACGGCTTCCTCGCCGGCGCCGATCGCATAGCGGATCGACTCGGGGTCGACGCCCGAGCTCGCGAGCATGAAACGCAGGGCGTGAACCCCGCCGGCCTTGCAGGCCAGGTTGTCGAGCAGAGCGTGAGCGCTCAGCGCCTCATCGTCGTCGTGGGCGCGCGCGACGGCGCCCACGACCTCCTCGCGGTCGTAGAGCGCCAGGTCGCCGTTCTCGGGGCGCGGCTCCTCGCCGAGGCGCACGAGGTCGAAGAGGTCGACCTCGTCCATCAGCTCGTAGAAAGCGCTCTGGTCGATGATGTCGCCGTAAGGTCCTGCGGCGGGCGCGTCCACGGGTGTTCCCCACCAGGGTCGCTCGAGCTCCCACAGGACCTCGGGCCTCAGGTTGCCGATGAAGGCCTGGTTGGGGGCGTAGCCGCGCGCCTGATCGAACGTCCGCAACTTGTCGCGGACAGCCGCGAATCTCTGCGCCTCACGCGCCGGCTTCGAGCCATAGCGTACGAGATCCGGCACGTGCTCCAGCACGAACGACGCCGCGATGATGCCCGCGCGCCGCGTCACGAGTGCGCTCGCAGACTGCGGCCGGCGCTGCTTCTGGCGCTCACGTTCGCGCCTCCCATACTGTCCTGGGCTTCACTTCGGTCGAGAGCATCGCGACGGCCTGTTCGACGATCCCGCGTCGCAACGCGAGCTCGTCCTCGGCGCCGAGTGAGGGCTCGCCCACCGGGCTGGTCACGGCGACCCCCCGCAGCGTGCGGTTCGTCCCGACCATCGTCGCGATGGTCGGGAGCGCCGTGATGAACACCGTCGGGATCCCCGTCCGCTCGATCTCCTTGCTCAGCGTTGCCCCGCAACGCGTGCCCGTTCCTCACGTGCCGGTGAGGATGACGGCCTGGACGCCTGCGTCGCGCAGACGCTGCGCGATCTCCTGGCCGAATTTCGCGGCGGTGGCCACCGGGGTCGAGTTGCCGGTCGTCGTATACAGGGTCTCATGGAGGGAGCCGACGCGGCCCTCGGCAACGAGGTGACGAACCGCGTCGAGGGGCACGAGCCGGTTGGGATCAGCGTTGGCGACGCTCGTGCCGTAGCCACCGTGCACCGTCTCCCAGTCGGCGGCCTCGAATCCGGCCAGACCCTCCAGGGAGTAGCTCAACCAAGCGTGGGCGCGATTGGACTCGAGCCGGTCGGGGTTGCCTTGCGGCACCAGGCCGGACTCGGTGACCAGCGCCACGGTCGCGTCAGCCATGTCGGCGATCGGCGGCGGCGGCGGCACATCGTCGAATGAAGCCGTGACTTCGGTGCGCACATCACCCGCCAGTTTGGCGAGCAGCAGCTCGATGGCGCGCTGTGCACCTGTGAGGTCGGCGATCTCGTTTCGGCGCAGCCCGCGAGGCATGTAGCCTTCCTCGGCGGGCGGCCCTATGGTCTCGCCGGCCGCCAGTCGGCGAGCCAGGGCCGCCATCTGGGGCAACGCGGCGCGCATTCCCGTCACCTTCGCGTCGGTGGGCACGACGTAAGCGGCACCCTCTGCCGCGAGCACTCCGGGGCTCTCGGGATGCATGCCGCAGACGGCGGGCACGCCCCTGCGCGCCGCCTCCCTTGCGAGCGAGCCGCAGGCATAGCCGTAGCGACCGGAGCCGAACGAGGGACCGCAGATCAGCACGTCCACCTTCTCCTCGTCAAGCCAACGCAGCAACTGTGCGAGCGCGTCCTCTTCGTGCTCGCCGAAGTAGTCGTCGCCGCAGGCGAGTGTGACGGCGACCTCGAACCCAAGCCCTTTGCCGGGGCCGACCGCGCCCTCAAGTCGCAGCGGCGGCGCGCCGGCCGCGTCCTCGCCGCCAAGACCGGCGAAGAACTGGTTGATGTAGTGCGCGACCTTGATCACCACGACACCGCCCGTAGCTTCATGTCCCCCAGCTGACAGAGGGAGCCAAGGTAGGTGACCGCCGGCACAGGGCCGGCCTCGGCGGCCGGGCGCCCGCTCCACGTTCGCTCGCCACCGACGACACGCTCGGGGCGCCACTCCGGCACCAGTTCCTCTTCGTTGCCGACGCTCACGACGCAGTCGGCCTCGGGTACGTGGTCGGTGAGGCCGCCGTTCGTCTCTGCCAGAAGAAGCACCGTGCGGATCCCGAGCCGCTCGCAGGCGCGACAGGTGAGCATCGTGTCGGTGTGCGAGTTGCCGCTCTGGAAGGTCGTCAACACGGCGGCGTCGGCGTCGATCTGGTGCGCCAGCCTCGCGGCCAGCAACGCAGAACGCTCCTTGTCGAAGGCGGAGGGCCAGTAGGCCAGCGCCAGGATAGTGCCGCAGAACCTCAACGTGTCACCGTGCGCGTGCAGCAGCTCGCACAGGAGGCTGCTGCGCTGGAAGAAGTACGTGGGGTCGCGCACTCCGGCCCAGTCATACTGCCCGGCGGTGAGGGCGCCATCGAGAATCTCGCGCGGGTCGAGGAGCGTCGGCACGAGATCGCGCACGGGCCGCCCGTAAAGGAAGGTGTCGACCAGCGGTCCCTCGGAGGCGACCTGCAGGATGACACACACGCGTGGCAGGTCGCCCGACACAGCGGGCAGATCGAGCGGTTCGACGTGACGCGGACGCGCCCCCATCGTGGTCGCGGCAAGCTCGCGAGCGACGCGCAAGGTGGACCGTCTGATCGAGGCGTCCGCCTCTGCCGGTGACACTGCCGGGTCGCAGCGAAAGCTGAGTACGACGTTGTGCGTCGCCGACCAGTGCGTGAAGGGGGCGCCGGGGCCTGCCGCGTCGACGAACGAATCGCCGTCGGGGTAGACGTCGAGAGTCGTCACGTCGTAGGTGCCATGGAAGTCCGCCGTCGCCAGGACAGCAGCCCCCTCGAGGCGGTGCGTACGGCCCGTACCGGCCGCCGCCAGTGAGCCGAGCGCGCCGGGGAAGGTCGTTCCGGGAGCGTCCGGCTTGATGACCGGCTCGACGGCATCGAGCACGTTGATCACCCGCGCGGACTCCCCCGGCCGAACGAGGCTCACCTTCATGCCGAGCACGCCGGGAAGGTCCGCCGCGGAGGCCTCGAGACCGACCGCGTCCACCGTCAAGACGCCGTCGTTCAACGCCGTCTCGGTCCCGGCGACGACGTCGCGCACCGCGAACGCGGCGAGCTCTAGCGCTGGTGTGCGGGTAGCGGGCACGTTGTGGCCTCCGGCGGCCGAGGGTCAACTGTCGACAGTCTACGGGATGCGCTGGATTCTGGTCAAGCCATCGCCAGACGGGCCATGGCGGTCTCCATGATGGTCGCGGCCTCCTTGATAGCCGCGTCGTCGACATCGAGGTGCGTGACGAAGCGCAGCCCATACGGGTTCGGATCGACGAGCAGCCCGGCCGGCGAGACCGCCACGGCGACTTCGTCGGCGGTCAGTCCCGCCGGTCGCGGATCGGCGAGGACCATGTTGGTCTGGACACGCCCGATGTCGACGGCGAGCCCGGGCAGGGTGGCCAGACGCCCGGCTAGTTCGCGCGCCCGGCGGTGGTCTTCCGCGAGGCGCGCGATGTTGTGCTCGAGCGCGTACATACCACCAGCCGCCACGATGCCGACCTGGCGCATCGCGCCGCCGAACTGCGCGCGGTAGCGTCGCGCGCGCCGGATCACCGCGCTGCTGGCCAGCAACAGGGAGCCGGCAGGCGCACCCAGCCCTTTGGAGAGGCAGACATTGAGCGAGTCGAAGGGCGCGGCCAGCTCCGCCAGCGACAGGCCGCTGGCAACGTGGGCATTGAAGATGCGGGCTCCATCGAGGTGCAGAGAGATGCCGTGGCGATTGCAGAACGCGCGGACCGCCAGCGCCTGCTCATGCGGGTAGACCAGCCCACCCACGGCGTTGTGGGTGTTCTCGAGGGCAACGACCCGCGTAACGGAGTCGTCGTCCTCCTCGTCGGTGCGCACGAACTGCTCCATCTCGTTCGGGTCGAGGGTGCCGTCCTTGGACTCGAAGCCTCGCAGCTGCAACCCGGAGAGCGCGGCCGCGGCGCCCATCTCCCACAGCATGATGTGGGCGCGGGCGTGGATGAAGACCTCGTCGCCGGCCTGTGCGAACACGCGCAGCGCCACCTGGTTGCTCATCGTCCCCGTGGGAAAGAAGAGCGCCGCCTCCTTGCCGAAGAGCTCGGCGGCGTACTCCTGCAGGCGATTGACGCTCGGGTCCTCGCCCGACTCGTCGTCGCCGACCGGAGCCGCGGCCATGACGCGACGCATCTCGTCGCTGGGACGCGTCTTGGTGTCGCTGCGCAGGTCGATGGGTCGGTTGGCAGCGCCAGACATCTCTAACCTCCCGCGAGGCACGACGGCTCATCCACTGCGATCATCCTACGGTCAACAGTCGACCGTTACAAGGGGCGCCGGCTCGCGTTCCTGGACCGCGCTCGGGAGCCGCTCACGGCGGCTCGTCTAGTTGCATCAGCCGCGGCCTTTCTTGACCTCGTACCAGGCCTGGATCCAGTCGAGATGCTCGAGCGACGGCAGGCGCGCGATCGGGCTGTCCAGTCGGGCGAGGTCGGTGAGGCCGAGTCGAATCCGCTCGGACGGCCGGACCAGCACCGCAGCGTCGCGATTGGCGACCGGGTCGCCGCCGGCGACCGCGAGGCCGGCCTGCGCGCCCGGTCGCAGGCAGCGAGCGATCAGTGCGTAGGCGGCATCGAGATCGCGCGCTCCTGCCGTGATCGCCAGCCCGCAGACGGCGAGCGGCTGACCTTCGGTGGCCAGCGCGAAGGCGACCGGCGCGCCGCGTCGCTTCAGTTCGAGCGCGTCCCGCCGGTCGCCAACGGCGATAGTCACGCGCCCGCCCTTGAACGCGCTCGCGAGGTTGTCGAGGTCGTACCAGAACGAACGGTAGTTCTTCTTGTAGTGCTTGAGATAGACCTCGGCGTCGAGCGCCTGCTCGGCGCTGAGGGCGGCCGGATCGGGAAGGCCGAGGTTGAGGGCGGCGATCTGGAACGCCAGGGCGGCGTCGTCGGCGAAGCCCAGGTGGCCCGCATGGGGGCGGGCGAACAGATCACGGAAGGAATCCGGTGGCGTGCGAACGGCGGCAGGGTCGTAGATGATGCCGCTCACGGTCGCCGTCAGCGGCACCATGTAGACCCGGCCGTCAACGACGACGCCGGGCTGGTCCTGGAGCACCGGGTACAGGCGGTCCCACTGCGCGATACGGCTCGTGTCGAGCGGCTGCAGCAGGCCTTGCCGCGCCAGGCGTTCCGCGCTCTCGTTGCTGCAGACCTCGACGACGTCTGCCTCTCGCCCGGCGGTCAGGTCGACCAGGAGGTCCTCACCCGAGTCGTACGGCTGCACCTCGACGCCGCCGGTGACCGACTGCCAGTCGAGCCGGTCCAGTCCTGCGGCAGCGATCAGTCGCGGGCTTGCCAGGAGCACCAGCGCGTCGCTGCCGGAGCTCGAGGCCGTGGAAGCCGGCGCGTCCGCCTGCGGCGACGCGCCGCCGCAGGCGGACGCGCCGCCGAGAAGACAGGCGAACGCCAGCGCGAGGAGGGCGACGGATCGGAGCTGACTGCGCGGGGCGCCCACGTCGCTGCCGCGGCGGCGGCTAGGGGTGGTCGGGCAGCGCGTCGATGTAGGTGGCGACCTGGTCCCTGGCGCGCTCGACATGGCCCTCGAAGCGCGCCGCCGCCAGCCCGGGATCAGCGCTTTCGAGAGCCGCCATGAGTGGTTCATGCTCGACGGCCACGTCGTCGAGTGACGCGTAGATGAACTCGTCGAGCTTCATCAGGTTTCTCAGCACTGGAACGTGACGCATGAAGACTTCGTGCAGGCGCCGGTTACCCGTCAGCCGGCAGACGCCTTCGTGGAAGGCGAGATCGGCCTGCGAGACGACGGCGACATCGCCGCCTTCGGCCGCCTGCAACAAGCGCTCCAGGAGACGCCTCATCGTGCGCAGGTCGGCGACACGAGCGCTCGCCGCTACCTGCTTGGCGGCGCGCGCCTCAAGGCCGGCGCGCAGATCGTAGATCTCGCGAACGTCCGCGCTGGTGAGGCGCAGGACGAACGTGCCGCGATGCGGCACCTCCAGGACCAGGCCTTCGGCGCGCAACAGCTTGAAGGCCTCGCGCACGGGTCCCCGACTCACGCCGAGCTGCTGAGCAATGCTGGCCTCGACGAGGCGCTCGCCCTGCCCGAAACCACCGGAGAGGATCTCTTCCCGGATGCGATCGGCGACGTCTTCGGCGAGAAGCTTGCGTGTTTGCAGTGGGCGCATTCGGCAGACAGTCTACCACGGGCAGCAATCTGGACCTGGGCAAGGGCGACGGCCTGCGTCACCCCCAAGCTCGTCAACAATAGCCAGCATGACCAGTCATTGATAGACTGTCAACAGTTGACTTAGCGACCCGTCGTGGTGCGCAATCTACGCGCGGCTGGAGTGCGCGGCGAACCGATCCTACATCAGGAGGGCGCCATCATGGATGCCAGCACCGGGGGCGGTCAGGCGTTCTCCCTGCCGCACGTCGTCACCTCCCTGCCGGGTCCGCGCTCCGCGCGCCTCATCGCCGCCGCCGACGCCGTGTTCTGCGGGCCCCTGCGGGAGCACGTGGACGTGCCCTTCGTCGAGGCGCGGAAGCGTGACTGGCTCATCGAAGACGTCGACGGCAACACCTTCGTCGATCACGTCTCGGCCTGGGGGTCGTCGCCACTAGGCGCACAGCCCAGCCCGCGCCACGCCGCCATCGAAGCCCAAGAGCGCTACGGCATGGAGATCACCGACTACGTCATGAACGAGCCGGCGCTCGCGCTCGCGCGACGCCTCGTCGAGATCGCACCGCCTGGGATCACCCGCGTCGGGCCAAGCATCAGCGGCACCGAGGCCGTCGAGGCGGGAGTGAAGCTCGCCCGTGAGGTCACGGGGCGACCGATGATCCTCGGCTTCCACGGGCAGTACCACGGCGAGTCCACCTACCTGACGGCTGCCGCAAGCACGGACCTCTCGGAGGTGACGAGCAACGCCGCGCAATTCGTCTCCGGGATGGTCTTCGCTCCCTATCCGAACCGCTTCAGAGCGCCGTTCCACCGGGGTCCGGGTCCCTACGACGACACCCTCTACGTAGAATTCATCGAGGAGTATCTGCTCGTCCACCAGGTCGACCCGGAGCAGATCGCAGGCGTGCTCATCGAACCTGTGGTCGGCGAGGGCGGGATCCTGGTGCCGTCGGCGGAGTTCTGGCGGCGGCTCACGAAGCTCTGCCGCCGCTTCGGCTGGATGCTCATCTTCGATGAGGTGCAGACCTGCCTCGGCCGCTGCGGCACGATGTTCGCGGCCGAGCTCTGGGGCCTCGAGCCGGACATCGTGCTGATGGGCAAGGGCATCGCCGCCGGCTGCCAGCCGATCGCCGCCGTCCTGGCCACCGAGGCCGTCATGGCGGACTCCGAAGTGGCGCCCGGCGGCACCTTTGCCTGGACACCCGCGGCGTGCGCCGGCGCGCTGGCCGGCATCGACGCCATCATCGCCGAAGGCGCCCTCGAGAACGCGCTCCGACTCGCCGACGTCGCGCACGAGGAACTCGACCAGCTCGTCGCGCGCTACCAGCAGGTCGGAGATGTCCGCGTTGTCGGCGCCTGGGTCGGCGTGGAATTCGTCACCGACAAGGCCAGCATCACCCCGGCGCCGGCCTTCCACGCAGCCGTCCATCAGGCGCTGGTGCGGCGCGGCGTGCTGGGCATCACGCAGTGGGGCAAGTGGGTGTACCGGCTGCAGCCGGCCATCAACATGCCTCCCGACCTCTTCCGCTGGTCGTGCCGGCAGGTGACGGAGGCCATCGCCGAGGTGGCAGCCGACCCGCCGGCCGAGCCAGGGCTGCTGGCACGCTACGACGACGGCGCCCGGCGGCGCACGGGATGAGTCCGCTGGTGCACAGACGGTGATGCGGCGCCTCACTCTGAGCCTGGCCTGCGCCGCCGGCATCGTCGTCCTCGCGGCTTCGCTCGGTCTGCTCGCGAACGCCGTGTCGGGTGCCGGCGTACCGCTGATCGCCGAGAGCGCTTCGCCGGGGCGCACCATCGAGCTCGTCGAGGCTCGGCGAGCTCACGCGAACGGCGACGCTACGTTCATCGACGCGCGCCACCGCGACGACTACCGTGCCGGTCACATCGCCGGCTCCCTCAGCACGCCTCTTGCCGAGCGCGGGGCGCAGCTCGAGGACCTGCGTCGTGAGTTGCCGCGCACTCGCCCGCTCGTGGTCTACTGCGAGGCTGGCGAGTGTACCTCGGCGATGGTGCTGGGCGCCTGGCTTTCCAGCAACGGTTGGCGCGATGTGCGTGTGCTCAGCGGTGGGTATCCCGGGTGGGCGGCGGCCGGCTTTCCCATCTCCCGGGGTGAAGGGCCGTGACGGGCGGTCGTGGCATACGAAACTGGTCGACCGACCGCCGCATCGCTCTCGTGTTGCGCTTCGCGGCCGGTGCCGTGCTCGTCTATGCAAGCCGCGACAAGCTCTTCGATCCGCAACCCTTCGCCGACGCCATCGACGATTACCGTGTCCTGCCGCTGGCACTCGTCAACCTCAGCGCCATCGTCGTACCGTGGGTAGAGTTGATCACCGGACTGTGTCTTATCGTCGGTCTATGGGCGCCGGGCGCCGGGCTTGTGACGGCGGCTCTGGCCGCCGTCTACACCGGCGCCTTGACGAGCGCTCTTCTCCGCGGCCTGGAGATCGGCTGCGGGTGCTTCGCAGGCAAGGGCGAGGCGCCGCTTTCCTTCACCGATCTGGGGCTACGGATCGCTCTTTTCGCCGCCGGCCTGCAGATCGCCGCCGCCGCGCGCTTCGTCGATTGGCCACTCTCAACGCTCAATCGGTCGGCCACGCGCCGTCGGCGTGCCACACCTACCACGCCGGGCGCCTGACGACCAGGTCGTCGTGGCCCCGGGGCGATCGGGTCGCGGCGGGCCGGCAAGCCCAGTTCGAGGCAGCGATGCTCGATGTGATCCGCGACGGCCGTCTCGACTCCTGAAGGTCAGGGGATGGCGATGAGACGCACGAGCTCCTCACAAGCCCATGTCCGGGCCCGCTCACGCTCGTACGGAGCGAGAGTCGGCGGGACCTCGGCCGACGAGGCGGCCGCCACAGGTGAGGTTCCCGTTGGCCGGGCTCGCGGTCGAGGAACGTCTGGCCATGGCGCGCTTCTCACGGGCCTGAGAGCACCACGCCGCCGCGCACGTCGATCAAGCTCCCTCGGGCAGCTCGACATGGTAGCCCTTGACGATCGTCTCGTGCACCGTCCAGACACTGCGGTAGCCGGCCGCGAACACGCAGACGTCGCCCGCCTGCACGTCGAAGGGCGGGCTGCCGTCGTCGGGGGCGACGGTCATACGCCCGGCGAGCACGACGAACGTCTCGTCGCCATCCATGAGGTCGTGGAAGGTGCCCGGCGTGACGCTCCAGATGCCGCTGAAGACGCGCTCGTCCTCGGAGACGTAGAGATCGCGGCTCATCATCTGCGGCGACCCCTCGATCACGGCCCCCGGCGCGAAGTCCTCGGGCTCCAGCTCGACATCGCCGACGCTGCCGATCACAGGCCGGTCGCTCACCGTCATCCTCCCTCCTTCGTGGGTCCGAGTCTCATCCTCTTGGCGTCCCGGAGCACCTCCCTGGCGCAATTCGTACCGTTGGCGCCGGAGACCCCGCCACCCGGGTGGGTGCCGGCGCCGCACAGATAGAGGTTGCGGACCGGCATGCGGTAGCCGGCCCACCCGCGCACCGGTCGCATGATGAACATCTGGTGATCTCCCATGTCGCCGTGCAGGGCGTGACCACCGGTGGCATTGAAGAGACGCTCCATGTCGAGGGGCGACAGCGTCTGCCGGTGCTCGATCATGCCGTCCAGCCCGGGGAAGTAGTCGCCGAGTTGCTGCACGCAGCGATCGGCCACGTCACTGACGATGTCGTCCCAGGTCGACCCGTCGCGCAACGTGTACGGTTGCGAGTTCATGTCGATGGTCATGATGTGCTTGCCTTCGGGAGCGAGTGAGGCGTCGAAGACGGTCGGGAAGCAGCACTCGACGTGGGGGTGGTCCCGAGCGGGGATGCCGGCACGCGCCTCGGCCTGGTTGAGGTCCATCTGGTGGATCGACGATGTCACCTCGATGATGCTGCGGTGGTAGTCCTGCACGCCGTCGCCGTCGTTGAGCGCCGGAAAGCCAAGCTTGGGGAGGGCGCTCAACGCCAGGTTGACCTTGATGCTGGTTCCGTCGGTGATGAAGGTCTTGAGGGCGCTGCAGAAGCCCGGTTGGAGATGCGGCTCACCGACGAGCCGGAACATGGTCGTCTTTGGATCGGCGTTCGAGATGACCAGGGGAGCCTGGATCTCCTCACCGTCCTCCAGGAGCACGCCGGTCGCCGCATCCCCCGCGATGGTCACTCGCTCCACGGGAGCGCCGGTGCGAACCTCGGCGCCGGCCTCGCGGACCGCGTCGCCCATGAGGCGACCCAGGGTCCCGATGCCGCCGCGGACGAAGCCCCACTTGCGGACACCGCCCCCGGCTTCGGAGGAGGCGTACTCGTGGAGGAGCGTGTAGGCGGTGCCGGGGGTCGATGGTCCCGAGACCGAGTCGTTGATCGAGAACCACCCGAGCCCGGCTTTCACCACGTCCGACTCGAAGTGCTCGTCAAGGTAGGTGGCGCTCGACGCCATCATGAGGTGATAGGCCTCGAGCAGGAACTTGCGGTTCCAAACAGCCGTGCCGCCGAGGCGAGCCATGCGGCTCCAGTCGACAGGTCGTCGCATGCGCAGGTCGGGAGGGGTGAGACCGAAGAGGGGGCCGAACCACTTTGCGATGCGTGTCAGTCCTTCTTCGAACGCAGGGTAGGCGGCGGCGTCCTTCTTCGAGAACCGGGCGACTTCGCGCGCGGCCTCGACGGCGTGCTCCTGCATCCAGAAGTGGGCGCCGTCCGGATAGATGTTGAGATTGGGCCCGCAGGCGTCGACCTTGAGCCCGCGCTCGGCGAGCCGCATGTCGCGCCAGATGTGCTCGCCGAGCATGGCGAGCACGTAGGCTCCCGTGGAGGCTCTGAAGCCCGGAGCGAACTCCTCGGTGACGGCCATGCCGCCGAGCATCTCACGGCGCTCGAGGACCAGCGTCCGGAGCCCCCCGCGAGCGAGGTAGAACGCCGCCACCAGGCCGTTGTGGCCGCCGCCGATCACCACCGCGTCATATCGCCGGTCAGACGGGGTCACGCTGTTCATACGGCCCTCCCTTGAGTCGTCCGGATCGCGACCGTCACGGCGTGGCGACCCGATCCTCGAAGTAGACCGCCGGGGCAGGCGGACGCAGGCAGTGCGGCATCTGCATCGCCTGGTTGTAGCCACCGACGTTGATGCAAGCGACGATCTCACCCTCCTCAACGCGCGGGAATGGATACAGCTCCGCCCAGAGGTCGTCGCCCTCGTTGATGTGGCCGGTCAGCGTCGCGAGAAGGTCGCGATCGGCCTCGGCGCGCGCGCAGACGACGAACTCGAACGGCGCGTCGTAGACGAAATGGTCGTTCATGACGTTCCAGCCCATGTCGAGACCCACGAAGGGGGTGCCCATGCGATCCTCAACGGTGACCACCTCGGCGAGCAGGATCGCGGCCTCTTTCGCAAGGTAGTCACCGGGCTCGACGATGACCGTCACATCGAGGTCGGCAAGATGATCTCCGAGCATCCGCGCCCAGGCAGCGATGTCGAGCGGCGTCTCGCCCGGCAGCATCGGCACGCCCAGCCCCCCGCCGACGTTGACGTTCTCGACTGGGCACCCACGAGCCTGCGCTCGCCTCACCATGTCGGCCGCACGCTCGACGGCGACCGAGAATGCGACCAGCGCCTCGGTCATGTAGCCGTCGCCGACATGGAAGTGGATCGTGTCGACGATCAGGCCGAAGCCCTTCGCCAGCTCGATTGCTTCGTCAAGCTGCTCGGGATAGATACCGAACTTCGTGGGACTGACGGTGCTGTAGAGCGATTCGTTCTCACCCCGCCAGGCCGCGCCGGCGCGCGGGTTGACGCGTAGTCCTACGCGCCGGCCCGGTCCACGCCGTCCTACGCGTCGGATCTGACTGAGCAGGTCGAGATTGAGGTGGACACCATGCATGAGGATCACATCGAGATCGCGTTCGCTCACGTTCGTCCCCGTGTAGCTCATCTCCGCCGCCTGCCAGCCGTGCGCGAGACCATGCTCCACCTCGCCCGGGGAGCACACATCGAGGCCGACGCTCCCCTGCGCTCCGGGCGAACCGAGGCGGCGAACGTAGGCCAGGACCTCCGGCTCCCGTTGCGCCTTCACGGCAAGGAGCACACGGTGTCGCAGGCCGGCGCCCTCAAGCGCCGCCTCCAAGCCACGCACCTGCTCGCCGATCTTCTGAAGATCGAAGACGTAGAGCGGCGTGCCGCGCGTCCGTGCCAGGGCCTCGGCATCACGGCCCGCTATCCGCAGCCGCCCGTCCACCACTTCAAGACCCGGACGCGACCAGAAGTCACGACGCCCCGGGTCCGCACTCGTTCTTGCCTGCACCTGCCTCCTCACTCCTACTCGCAGATGATTCACGCTAGAGCATCGGAGTGTCGACTGTCAACAACTGGTCGGCAGGTGTCCTGCATCCGTTCGTAGCTCCGGGTGAGCACGCAGGCTGCCGGCGAACCGAGGTATCCGGTTGACGCGCCCGAATCACTGACTGTAGACTGTCGACCGTGAACACTGACCGGCAGCGCCTCTTCTTCGACTCGGCTCTCCCTCCGACGTCGACGTCAAGTCCCTGCGCAAGCGAGGGTTGGCTCAGGACGTGGGCTGGGTCCCCTCTGATGAACTGGCGCGCAGTGCGTCGACCGATCGCTGCGGTCACCGCCGACGCCACTCGAGCGATCCCGATTCCGCTCTGGCTCTCCGCCCGGGCACCGAGATCCATCATCGGGACGCGCGTGCCAGAAGTCCGTTCGAGAATCGCGAGCAGGGGACGAGTGCCATGACGAACATCACCAAGATCGACGCGCGAATGATCCTCGATTGCCGTGGCTACCCTACCGTCCAGGCGGACGTGTGGGCCGGCGACGTCCTCGGGCGGGCCGACGTTCCGGCCGGTCGGTCGACGGGCATCAACGAGGCCTTCGAGTTGCGAGACCGGGACGACCCCGCGTACCGCGGGTCCAACGTAAGCAGCGCGATCGCCAATGTGAAAGACACGATCGGGCCCGCGGCCGTCGGCCTCGACGTCACCGACCAGGCGGCGCTCGACCGCTTCCTCCGCGAGCTGGACGGCACCCCCGACAAGAGCCGTCTCGGGGCCAACGCCATCCTCGGCGTGTCGCTGGCGGCGGCGCGCTGTGGCGCCGCCTGCTCAGGCCTCCCTTTGCACCGCTACCTGCGCTTCGACTCGTGCGTCCTGCCGGTCCCGATGATCAACCTCATCAACGGCGGCAAACTGACCTCGAACGACCTGGACTTTCAGGAGTTCATCATGATGCCGGTCGGTGCGCGCAGCTTCAGCCACGCCATGCAGATGGCCAGCGAGTGTCACATGGCGCTGTTCGAGATCGTGGTGGGCAAGTACGGCAAGCTCGCCGGCAACACCGGCGACGAAGGAGGCTTCGGCACGCCCATCGTCGACGTGCGCGAGGCGCTCGCCGTCCTGCACGAGGGCGTCGCGGCAGCCGGATACAAGGGCGACGTGGTCTATGCGCTCGACTGCGCCGCGACCCAGCTCTGGGACCCCACCACCCGCGAGTACACCGTGGGCGGCGTGCGCTACACCACCGAAGGGATGATCGAGCTCTACCGCGAGCTCGTGCGCGACTTCGGTATCGCCTCGATCGAGGACCCGCTCCACGAGGAGGACTGGGAAGGCTGGCAGGCGATCGTACGCGAGATCGACGTCCAGTTCGTCGGCGACGATCTGTTCGTCACCAATCCAGACCTGGTACGCAAGGGCGTCGAGCTTCAGGCGGCCAACGCATTGCTGTGGAAGGTCAACCAGATCGGCACGTTGTCGGAGGCGTTCGAGGCGGCGGAGGTCGCCTTCAGGGCCGGCTTCGGCGTCTGCGTCAGTGAGCGTTCGGGCGAGACCGAGGACCCGCTGATCGCCGACCTCACCGTGGCCCTCAACTGTGGGCAGATCAAGACCGGCTCTCCAGTCCGTGGCGAGCGTACCGCCAAGTACAATCGCCTGCTTCAGATCGAGGAATGGCTCGGTGCGGAGGCCGTGTACCCCGGCAGTGACTTCCGGCAGCCGGTCCTCAGGGGCGCGCGGCCCGGGCGCAGCGCGAGCTGACGCGTGCAACAGTTCCGCAACTGCTCAGCCCTGGCCGATCACGGCCGCGTACGCTTGCGAGAGGACGCGCTCGCGATCGCGACGGCCGGCCTCGTCGCCGTCGATCCGGTCGCTGCCGCAGAGCGTCTCGTCAGGCTCGACGGCAGTACCCTGCGCGTCGGCGCCGACGCGTACGCGCTTGACGGACGCGGCGTGTTTCTGCTGGGCGCCGGCAAGGCGACGGTCGGCCTGGCGACCGTTCTCGACCGGCTCATCGGCGGCCTGCTGCGCGATGCCGCGGTCGCGGTGAAGCACGGTCAGGCGACCACGCTGGAGCACGTCGAGGTCATCGAGGCGGCTCATCCTGTGCCCGACGAGGACAGTTTGCGCGCCGGGCTGCGCCTGCTTGGCATCGCCGAGCAGGCGCAGCCCGGCGATCTCGTCCTCGCCGTTGTCACAGGCGGCAGCTCGTCGCTGGCGGTGGTGCCCGCCGAGGGCATCTCGTTCGCTGAAAAGGTGGCGACCAACCGCCTCCTCCTGTCGTCCGGCGCCGACATCGTGAGCATGAACAGCGTGCGCAAGCACATCTCTCGCATCAAAGGGGGTCTGCTGGGCCAGGCCTGCGGCTGCACGATCGTGAATCTCTCGGTGTCGGACGTGGTCGGCGACCCGCCCGACTACTTCACCGACCTGACCGTGCCCGACACCTCGACCTTCCGCAGCGCACAGAGGGCCTGCGATCGCTGGGGGCTGTGGCCGGATCTGCCCGCCGCCGTCGCGGAGCGGCTCCGGCGCGCCGACCCGGCGGCTGAGACGCCGCGCACACTGGAAGACGTACACACGTACGTCGTTGCGGACGCCGCCGCCATGTGCCGGGCCGCCGCCGAGGAGGCGCGGCGCCGAGGCTACGATGCCCGCGTTCTGACGCTCGCGCTCGAGGGTGAGGCCGCCGACGCCGGCAGGTGGCTCGCCGAACAGATAGGCGAGTCCGCGCCAGGCACGGCGCTCATCGCCGGCGGTGAGAACACGGTAGCGCTGCCTGCCGTCTTCGGCACGGCTGGCCATGGTCACGGTGGACCCAGCCAGGAAGCCGCCGTGAGCGCCTCTATGGCGCTTGAGGGCGCCGGCCCTGCCTGCGTTCTCTGCCTGGACTCAGACGGCACCGACGGCCCCACCGACGCCTGCGGCGGCCTCGTCGACGATCTCAGCGCCCCCACGGCGGGTGGTGGCGGTCTCGACCCAACGAAGGCCCTCGCCGCTCACGACTGTTACGAGGCGCTCGCCGCCATCGGCGATCTCATGGTCAGCGGTTCGACCGGCACGAACGTCAACGACCTGAAGATCGCCCTGCGGCCGCGCGACTGAGACTGGCCGGCCGAGGCCGTGTCTGCGTCTCCTCGAAAGCCGTCCCACGAAAGACAACCACGGTGCCGGTCGCGGCCCGGCCGTCGACGCTGACGGGTCTCCCCGCCTCCTTCGACGGCCGACGACGCCATCCAGGCAAGAGGAGGAGAGCGTCACGGAAGCACGCATCGCCGTGATCTCGGATACGCACGGGCGGCTCGACCGGCGAGTGCTGGAGTCCTGCGCCGGCGCGGACCACATCGTCCATGCCGGCGACGTGGGGTCCTAGGCCGTACTCGAGGAGCTGTCGCGTCTGGCACCGCTCACCGCGGTGCGCGGCAACCGCGACCGCAGCGCCGCCTTGGCGGGCCTGCCTGATGAGGCCTGCGGTGAGGTGGCCGGTTTGCGCTTCGTCGTGGCCCACAAGCGCCGCGACCTCAAGGCCGGCCACCCGGATCCGGGAGCAGAGGGGCTGCAGTTGCTCGTCTACGGTCACAGCCACCAGCCGGAACTGCGCTACCGGGGACACGTGCCGGGCCGGGTCCCGGTCCTCTGGCTCAACCCCGGCAGCTGCATGGCGCCGCTCCCGCACGATCCGCGCCCGAGCATGGCCCTCGTCGTCGTGCGCGACGGCGAGCCCGATGCGCACCTCCTCTTCCTCCCCTGGCATCACCACCGTGCGGCGCAGAGTGCCCGCGTGGGGCAAGGCGTCAAGGCGTCCCCGCCCTCTTCTCCCAGGTGATGCCGAGCAGGCAGGCAGAGGCCGCGGTGACGCGTGACACCGGACTGCAGAAGGGACTCGCGAACCGGCTCCCTGGACTGTCGGCCCGACCGCGACGGCCCGGGAGCGGCGTAGTGGGCGGGTCCCGGCCCCACTCAGCCAGAGGGTGACGACTCGGGCTCCCCGCTCGGAGGCTCCCGCTTGCGGCGCACTCTCTCGCCGCTCGGCGGAGCGGAGATGAACACCGCTTGGAGGGCGTACTCCACGCGGCAGGCGTTGCACACGGCCATCAGCCGGCGCCGGTCCTGCACCCACACGGTCGTGGGCCAGCCGCCGGGGGCTGGCAACTCACGGCCGCAGCACTGGCAGCCGTCGTACTCCGGGAGGTCCCCAGCTTCGCACTCGCTCTGGACGACGCTGAGCCCGTGGTGTTCCCCGCAGGAGCGGCAGGCGGCCACCGGTTGGTCGACGACATCGTCCATGACCCACAGCATGAGATCCGCTGTGCGACCGCAGAACATGCACCCGCGCATCGAGTACCCCCCTCAGAGCGCCCGCTCGTCGTGGCCTCCTAGTATCAGCATACGCGGGAGTCCAAGAGAAGCCCCAGAGGCGAGCTTCCGTCGTCTCGCCAGACTACCCCCGCTCGCGGTGCTCCCCCATTTGGGTCGGCGCCCGACTACCATAGGACCGGTCGATGGCTTTCTCGATAGTCCGAAAGGAGACCGTGGTGTCTGAGATGATTGACGAGCCGGAAGCCTACTTCAGCCGCTTCGCGAGGACGGACGACCCGCTGCTGCAGGAACTGGAGATGGAGGCCGAAGCGGAGCACATCCCGATCGTGGGCCCGGTGGTCGGGGAGCTTCTGTACGTCCTCTCTCGAGCCATCGGCGCCCGATCCATCCTGGAGCTCGGGACCGCCACCGGCTATTCCGCCATCTTCCTGGGCCGCGCCTGTGCGAGCAACGCGGGCCTGTTGACGACGATCGAGCTCGATCCAGCCCTCGCCGCACGTGCGCGCAAGAACCTGGCGCGCGCCGGCCTCCAGGATCAGGCCAGCGTCATCTGCGGCGATGCGCTCGCGCACCTGCCCCAGATCGCGGGCGCCTTCCAGCTCATCTTCATGGACATCGAAAAGGCGGACTACGCGCGCGCCTTGCCGGAATGCCATCGCCTGCTTCGCGAGGGAGGGCTGCTGGTAGCCGACAATGTCGCGTTTGCCGACGCAGACCGCTTCAACCAGGCCATCTTCAGCGACAGCGGATGGAGGCCGGTGTCCCTCTTCGCGTTCTTGCCCAAGCATTCACCGGAAAGAGACGCGCTGTGCCTTGCCCTACGCTGCTGAAGCAAACAGAGCCGGCGGCTGGATCAGACGGCTCGGTCGCTTCCGTCCGCTCGGTCGCACCGAGCCGCGAACGCGCGCAGCGCCGGAGCAGCAGACCTGCCTACGAACGGCGTCCCGTGGCCGGTCGCCAGGACCCA
>Ga0307379_10004409_pt1 | contig 20077 bp, 10 predicted proteins | sample UN2MG_FD_202237 | JGI IMG/M metagenome (GOLD analysis project Ga0307379, IMG submission 202237) | Soil microbial communities from Risofladan, Vaasa, Finland - UN-2 | ecosystem: Environmental > Terrestrial > Soil > Coastal area > Acid sulfate soil | place: Finland: Risofladan, Vaasa | collected... | reverse complement strand
ATATAAGCTCCCTGAATGAATATCAAAAGCTGATTTTACGGGAATATTCGGGAGAAATCAATATTGAAAATCCTTGCTAAACTCATCTTTGAACTGTTCAGGCTCTCATATTCAGGAGCAAACAAGACATAATTCTTGAAAACCTTGCTCTCCATCAGCAATTGGCTGTCCAGCAACGCAACATGAAAAGGCCGAAGATAAAAAATGCCGACCGTATATTCTGGGTATGGCTGTCAAAAATCTGGGACGATTGGAAATCAGCACTGATTATCGTAAAGCCTGAAACTGTTGTGGGGTGGCACAGAAAAGGCTTTAAGCTCTACTGGAAATGGAAATCTCGCAGGGTCGGAAGGCCAACTATTGACTGGGAACTGATCAAGCTTATACGCAAACTTCAAAAAGAAAATCCAATCTGGACACCCCAACGCATCCAGGGTGAACTTAAAAAGCTCGGTTATGACGTTTGTGATAATACCATCGCAAAATATATGCTCAAAATCAAAGGCGACGATTCAAAGCGACAACGTTGGATGACATTCCTGAGAAACCATGCCAAACATATCGTTGGCATCGATTTTCTTGTGGTACGAACTATTTGCTTTAAGGCAATTTATGTGTACATCGCAATCTCACACGACAGACGCAGGATATTGCACTTTGGCGTCACTTCGAATCGGCATTCTCAATGGGCAATCCAGCAACTCAGAGAAGCATTTGCGTTTGAGGATACAACGAAATATGTCATCAGAGATAATGACAAGATCTTCAGCGAAGACTTCAAGATGCAGATAAAAAGATTTGGCTTAAAGGATACTCCTACGGCTCCACGTTCACCTTGGCAAAATCCTATCGCCGAACGCGTCATCGGCACACTGCGACGGGAGTGTCTGGATTATGTAATCATTCTCAATGAAAAACATTTGCATGATGTTCTGCATGAGTACATCTTTGATTATTACAATGTCAGCCGAACACATATGTCACTGGGGAAGGATTCCCCAATCCACCGTCCGGTTCAAAATGATGGCAGGATTGTCGGCAAACCTATTCTCGGCGGATTGCATCATTGCTATAGTAGAGTTGCCTGACTTCGAAACTCGTTCTGTTTTGCAAACAACACGGAGATAGTCTGGGCTGGTCGCGAAATTTCACTAAAAATTTACTCCCCGACCAGTGAAAAGCCTTTACGAGTCAATTCCTATGAATTTGTCAATGAACAAATTTCTTTTACTTGATCTTACGAATCATCCAATTTTGTTACCGTATGAATTTTTGAGTAAGACAGGATGAGAAACCGTTCGCGGACGGTGTATCGTGGGTTCTTCCCTCTCTTGGTGGACTGCTTCTGGTAAATGGATACCTGCGTTTTGAGCTGATACAGCCTGTCTTTGAGAAAGAGGATTTCCTTGGCCTTGGCGCCAGCAGGGCAGCTTTGATGAGAACTGAGACCGCAGCGTTGAGGATATCAAGGTCCTCTGGCATGATGCCTCTTTCAAAGCTTCAGGGAGCGATGGACGTCAATTCGAAAGATATTATAGCCTCTGATGAGGGTAAAATGCGAGCAAGGAGCTTGGGGACGTAAGTGGCTGTGTTTCAAGGGGATAGGGAGGTGTCCAGGGTGGTCCTACCGACGCTTGACAATCGCAGGAAGTTCTTCCGCTCGGCCAAGATTTCATCTTTTTTCGCCGGCAAATCAGCCGGCGAGTTGGTATAATCCCGCATATGGATACCGTACTGACGACAAGAGAACTCCAACCTCAAACCGAACGTGATGAAGCCCGTCTGCGCGACGCCGGATTTCGGTGGGGCCAGAAGGGCACGCACACCAGCCGGACGATCATGCTCAACGAGCTTCGCGCGGTGTTCGCCAACTGCCGACCCAACGCAACGCGCGACGATTACCTTTCGGCAATCCTCGAAGATAACTGCCTTGGAAAGCGCACCGCGGCAACACGAAAGCTTTCCAGTCAGCGGCTCTCGGAGTTATACGCCCTCGAGCCGGAGGTGCCGCTATTCAGGGTCATGCGGCGGTGCTGGTATGCGGATCGCGAAGGCCAGGCGCTCCTGGCTTTACTGCTTTCCCTCGCACGCGACCCGCTGCTAAGGGCCAGCGCGCCGCCCGTCGTGCGGATGCGGCCCGGCGAAGAAATTGCAAGGCAGCAAGTGACCGACGCCCTCACGCGGGCTGCCGGCAGTCGCCTGAGCGAGAGCACGCTCGATAAGGTCGTGCGGAACGCGGCTTCTTCCTGGACGCAATCGGGACACCTCAAAGGGCGCGGCCGCAAGGTTCGGCAGACCGTCACCCCGACGGCGATAACCACGGCCTATGCCCTCCTGCTCGGCTACTTTACGGGCACGCGCGGCATAGCACTCTTCGAGTCACTATGGGCGCAGGTTCTCGACGCCCCGGTCGGCGAACTGACGAATCTCGCCATGGATGCCCGACGCATGGGTTTCCTGGACATGAGCCAGTCGGGAGGCGTGATCGATGTGAGTTTCTCACGACTCCTGGCACAAAACGAAAGGTGGTAGATCCATGGGAAGGATCGAAGAACTTGCGGCGCGATACCGCTACCACATCGGCGCGCCGTGGCAGCGCAACCTCGCTGGCGACCAGAAGGCCATCTTCGTGGTCTACCCGAAGACCGACGAGCGGAAGCTGCGGGCGCGGCTGGAACTCTTCGAGATGGCCACGACATCGACCGGACACCGCTGGCGGTCACTGGACTTGACCGACACTTTCGCACGATGGATGGCGGACACCGACTACCGCGACGAGTATTTCTCTGACCCCGATGCACTGGCAACGGGGCCGAAGAGCCCCTTCACCAGATTCGCCGCAGAGCAACTCCGAAAGGCCCTGACGGCTGATGGGGTGGACGAAAACGCCGTGGTCGCAGTCCACGGCGCTGCGTCCTTCTTCGGCTTCACGTACCTGTCGGCGATCCTGTCCCAAGTGAAGAATGACATCCGAGGGCGCCTGGTGCTGTTTTTTCCCGGCGAGTTCGACAACAACACATATCGCTTGCTCGATGCCCGAGACGGCTGGAACTACTTGGCCGTGCCGATTACGCTCCATAACGGGGTAAACGACTAATGAAAAATCGAGAAATCTTCCAACGCGATCCCGCTGTATCGAAACTGCTGAACGACGGTGTCGCAGCCGTGCGCGAGGCCGCAAGCCAAAAGGAGATCGAGACGCTTCGGTACGAGCTTGAGCACTTCGTGTGCGAGGGCCAGTATGAGGACGGCTTGATCCGCATCTTGGAGTCCTACCTCGGCAACGTCAACTCGACCACGCAGCCGGCGGCTTGGGTAAGCGGCTTCTATGGCAGCGGCAAATCTCACCTGCTGAAAATGTTCCGCCATCTTTGGGTGGACACCTCCTTCATCGATGGTGCGACCGCTCGCGGCTTGGCTCGGTTGCCGCAGGAGGGGCAAGACCTACTGCGCGAACTCGACACACTCGGCAGGCGCAACGGCGGCCTACACGCCGCGTCGGGAACGCTGCCTTCGGGCGGCGGCGAGAGCGTCCGCCTGGCCGTGCTGAGCATCGTCCTTGCCTCGAAGGGCCTACCTGAGGCGCTGCCACAGGCCCAATTCTGCATGTGGCTACAGAAGAACGGTATGTTCGACCGGGTGAAGGCCGCAGTCGAAGCGGCTGGCAAGGAGTTCTTCGGCGAACTCCACGACCTGTACGTCAGCCCCATTCTCGCTAAGGCCGTCCTCGACGCCGACCCCGACTTCGCGGCCGACCTCAAGCAGGCCCGCGCAACCATCCGCTCCCAGTTTCCTGTGGTCGATGACGTGAAGGACGGCGAGGTGATCCGGCTCATCCGCGAAGTGTTGTCGGTGGATGGCCAGATTCCCTGCACGGTCATCGTCCTCGATGAAATCCAGCTCTTCATTGGACAGGATCATGACCGGTCGAAAGCGGTGCAGGATCTGGCCGAGTGTCTCTGCAAGCAGCTTGACAGCCGCGTGCTGGTTATCGGTGCAGGACAGACCGCCCTGGCCGGCAACGTCCCGCTGCTGCAACGCCTCACCGGGCGCTTCACCATCTCGGTGGAACTCTCCGACGCCGACGTGGAGACAGTCACCCGCCGCGTCGTGCTGGCCAAGAAGGCCGACAAGAAGAAGTCCATCGAGGACACGCTCAATGCCCACGCCGGCGAGATAGATCGCCAGCTTGCCGGCACGCGCATCGGCGCCTGCGCGGAAGACCGCGACATCATCGTGGATGACTATCCGCTCCTGCCGGTCCGCCGGCGGTTCTGGGAGTACGTGCTTCGCGCGGTGGACGTGCCCGGAACAGCCAGCCAGCTTCGCACACAACTGAAGATCGTTCACGAAGCCGTCCGCCAGACGGCCGAGGCTTCGCTCGGAACCGTCGTCCCCGCGGACTTCATCTTCGGCCAGCTTCACCCAGACCTGCTCCGCAGCGGCATCCTGCTCCGCGAGATCGACGAGACAATCCGCAACCTCGACGACAAGACCGACGACGGCCGGCTTGCGCAGCGACTCTGTGGCCTCATCTTCCTGATCCGCAAGCTCCCGCGCGAGGCCGTCGCCGACATTGGGGTCCGTGCCACCCCGGAGATGCTCGCCGACCTGCTGGTCTCCGACCTGTCTAACGACGGCACGCAGCTTCGCAAGGAAATCCCCCGCATCCTCAAGAAGCTCGTGGACGCAGGCACGCTCATCAAGCTGGACGAAGAATACAGCCTCCAGACGCGAGAGAGCAGCGAGTGGGACCGCGAGTTCCGCAATCGCCAGACCCGGCTGAACAGCGACCTGACCTCCCTGTCGAGCAAGCGTGGCTCGCTCATCAGCGCCGGCTGCGGCGACGCGCTCAAGGGCATCAAGCTCACGCAGGGCAAGTGCAAAGAGCCGCGAAAGCTGCTGGTCCACTTCGGCACGGAAGCCCCGTCGGCCGGCGGAAGCGATATTCCCGTCTGGATCCGCGATGGTTGGGGCGAGAAGGAAACCACCGTCGTCAACGACGCCCGCGCCGCTGGCAACGACAGCGCGATCATCTACGTCTATGTTCCCAAGGCCAGCGCTGACGACCTCCAGAAGGCCATCGTCGAATATGAAGCCGCCAAGTCCACCCTGGACTTCAAGGGTACGCCCACCACGCCCGAAGGCCGTGAGGCCCGCGACGCCATGGCTACGCGCATGGCCACGGCCGAGGCCGCTCGTAGCCAGATCGTCAACGACGTGATCGACCGCGCGAAGGTCTTCCAGGGTGGCGGGAGCGAGCGGTACGATCTGAACCTCGTGGCCAAAGTCGAAGCGGCCGCGCAGGCGTCGCTCGACCGGCTGTTCCCCAACTTCAAGGACGCCGACGATAACCGCTGGGCCAACGTCATCAACCGCGCCAAGAACGGCGATGAAGCAGCTCTCTCCGCGGTGGACTGGACCGACGCGCCCGAGAAGCATCCGGTCTGCGCGGCTGTGCTCTCGGAGGTTGGTTCGGGCAAGCGCGGCAAGGAAGTCCGCGATGCCTTCGAGGCCAGTCCCTATGGCTGGCCCCGCGATGCAGTGGACGCCGCGCTTATCACGCTACATACCACCGGTCACCTCCGTGCCAACCACAAAGGCATGGCGCTCTCACAGGGCCAGCTCGATCAGGCCAAGATTTCCGTGACCGACTTCCGCACCGAGACGGCCACGCTCAACGCCCGCGAGAAGATGAAGCTCCGCAAGCTCTTCCACGAAGCTGGCGTAGACTGCAAGCCCAACGAGGAAATCGCCAAGGCCTCCGTCTTCCTGGCGAGACTGGCGGAACTGGCCGATCACCCCGGCGGCGAGCCGCCCATGCCGGCCCGGCCGGCCACAGCCCACCTCGACACGCTCCGCGGCTTCGGCGGGGCCGAGCAACTGTCCGAAATCCTCAAGCAGCACGACACGCTCGCCCAGCAGGCCAAGGAATGGGGCAAGTTGGCCGAACTCGCCGGCAAGCGCAAACCAGCCTGGGAAACGCTCTGCACGCTGCTCAAGCACGCGGGCGTCATGCCCGGAGCCGATGATCTCCGCAAGCAAGCGGACGCGGTGAAATCCGAGCGCCGGCTGCTCGACGCCAGTGACCCCGTGCCAGACATCCGCAAGGCTGCTGTCGACGCGCTCCGCGCCGCCGTCACAGCGGCCCATGGCGAGTACGAGAAGACCTACAAGGAGCAGATGACCGCCCTGACCGCCAGCGACAACTGGAAGACGCTCAAGGCCGACCAGCGGAAACAGATCCTCGCTGATGAAGGCATCGACGCCTTGCCGGCGCTGTCCGTCGGCTCCGAGGCCGACCTGATCCGCACACTGGAGCAGACCGCCCTGCCGGCTTGGAAGACCAAGGCCGATGCCCTGCCCCAGCAGTTCGCCCGCGCCACGATGGCCACGGCGACGCTGCTGGAACCCAAGACCCAGCGCGTCCATCTGTCCAGCGGAACACTGAAGACCGAGCAGGAAGTCAAGACGTGGCTGGCCGACACGGAAAAAGACCTCCTGGCCAAGCTCAACAATGGCCCGATCGTGATCGGGTAACTTGAGGGGACAGATCGCCCATGCAAAGGAAGCAGAAGACCATATTTCTGAGCCACGCATCCAAGGACAAGCCGCTGGCCGACAAGTTGGCGGACCTCCTCACCAATGGTTGTGCGGTCAACCCCAATGATATCCTCTGTACATCACTGGAAGGCAAAGGGATACCTGCTGGCACGCCCAGTTTCATCGAGTACCTGCGCGAGCAAATTTGTGAGCCGAGATTGATCATATTGCTGCTGAGTGAAAATTGCTTCGCAAGTCTCTTTTGCGTGTGCGAATTGGGGGCAGTGTGGGGCATGAACCTTTCTTGTTTCCCCTTAGTGGTTCCACCAACGAACAAGAGCAAACTCAAGGCAACCCTTGCGGTCACACAAGCCGGGGACATCACGAATTCAAGTTTCCTCGACGAACTTCGCGATGCGGTGAACGATAGGGTTGGGTGTAACGTGCCCACGCCGACCTGGAGCGTAAAACGCGATGCATTTCTCCGGGGTCTGGATCATCTGATTGAATCGCTTACGGGTCCGACGCATGTTCCTCTTGAGAAGCTGAAGGAAGCGGAAGGCAAGTATCAAGCGGCGCTCGAAGATATAGGCAACAAAGAGAAGGAGATAAGGGCTCTGAAGGCCCAGATTTCCGACTTGGAGAGGTGCAAAAATCGCGACGACGTAAATGCCGTTGTCAGGAAGTATTCAACCGCCGACGAACTCTTTGGGCAATTGTGCAGTGAGGCAGAAACAGCCTTGGATAAGCTCCAGCGTGCAACACGGGTGGCGCTGTATTGGGACATGCGAGGGGACAGCTATGTCCCACGCCACAGAGAAGAATGGGATGACGTACGAGAGGCTGATGCAGTCCAAGAAGTCTCGATGTTAATAGATCAGGAGCGCTGCGATCTCAATAGCGATCACCCTCGCGTCAGGAAGGCGACGAAGGCTCTTCGCCTGCTGCAGAAGTTCTTGCACGACCCCAAAAATGAGAAGTGCCTTGAGCGGTTAGAGGAGAAATATGATTTCACTTTCAGCTTGGACAACAAGGATTTCTGGGCCGAATTTCTGAACCCGGTCTGATAACGTATGCCTACATTGGTTACTGAACTGCGGAACAAACTGGAGCGTGTCGTCATCGACGCCCGCGACGTGGCCGAGGTCGGCGCTCGCGCGGCTCTCGAATCGCTCGCCGTCCACCATCACGAGCCGTACCCGCACATGACGCCGGCCCAGCGTGAGCTGCGCAACCACCTCCGGGCTCGTGCCCGCCAACTCGGCGACCGGCAGGATAGCTCCGGCCGCCTCGGCATCGACCACCTGGCCGGCGAGTGCGCCTACGAGCATTGGCATCAGATGCTCTTTGCCCGGTTCCTGGCCGAGAACGGGTTACTCATCGAGCCGGAAGAGAACATGGCCATCAGCCTCACTGAAGCCGAGGAACTGGCCAAGGAAGAGGGCGTTGACGTGTGGGTCTTAGCCTCCCGCTGCGCTGAGGACATGCTGCCGCAAATCTTCCGGCCGGACGACCCGTTGCTCCATGTCTCCTTCGCCGCGGAGCACATGCTCAAGCTGGAGAAGCTGCTGGCGTCGCTGCCGTCGGCGGTCTTCACCGCCTCCGATTCGCTGGGGTGGGTCTATCAGTTCTGGCAGAGCAAGAAGAAGGATGAAGTCAACCGTTCCGAGGTCAAGATCGGCGCGGACCAGATTGCAGCCGTAACGCAGCTTTTCACCGAGCCGTACATGGTGGAGTTCCTGCTCCACAACACGCTGGGCGCGTGGTGGGCGGGCAAGCAGCTCACCACCGAGGATGCGGAGAACGCGGAGACGGAGGAACAGTTGAGGAGAAAGGTATCGCTGCCCGGCGTGACGTGGGACTACCTGCGTTTCGTCCGTGACGATGGCTCTTCAAATCAGAAATCAGAAATCGAAAATCGGAAATCACGTTGGCGGCCGGCCGCGGGGCCGTTCGACGGGTGGCCCAAGACCGCCGCGGAACTGAAGGTTCTCGACCCGTGCTGCGGGTCGGGGCACTTCCTGGTCGCGGCGCTGCACCAGCTCGTGCCGATCCGCATGGCCGCGGAAGGCTTGTCCGCTGCCGATGCGGTCGATGCCGTCCTGCGCGACAACCTGCACGGCCTGGAGATCGACGAGCGGTGCTGCCAGATCGCCGCGTTCGCTCTGGCCTTCGCCGCATGGACCTACTCTGACGCTGGCGGCTACCGCTTGCTTCCAGAATTGCATATCGCTTGCACCGGCATCGGGCCACAAGCTACAGAGGAGCAGTGGCTCAAGCTCGCCGAGCAGTCGGGCGTCCCGATGCCCACCATCGGGCGCGAAGCGATCAAGAACGGCCTGTTGAACCTGCACCGGCTCTTCTCGCAGGCGCCGACGCTGGGGTCGCTCATCAACCCGGCCGAGCTTCCCGCCGACCTGATCGCCGCCGACTACGAGACGATCCAGCCGTATCTGGCAGCCATTATGTCGGAAGAGAAGGCCGACGACGAAACCCGCGAGCGCGCCATCGCCGCCGCCGGCATGGTCAAGGCCGTCGACTTGCTGGCCGGCGAGTACACACTGGTCATCACGAATGTGCCTTACCTGGGAAGAGGGAAACAGTCTGACGTGCTCAAGGCGCACCTGTCAGAGCGCTACTGTGAAGGCAAGGCTGATCTGGCCACTGCTATTGTGCTGCGCAGCCTAGCTTTCTGCGCGAAGGCCGGTACAACTGCAGTCGTCACCCCGCAGAACTGGTTGTTCCTTGGGAAGGACCAGAGACTTCGCAAGCGATTGCTGGGAGACGCAACTTGGCATGTCGTGAGCAGGTTGGGCGCCCGTGGATTCCAGACGCCAATGTTCGATTTCAACGTGATGCTCATCGCGTTGAGTCGCGTACCACCCGGAGATCGTTGCGCTTTCATGGCATTAGATGTGTCTGAAGAAGCCGGGGTCGCTGAGAAGGCAACGGGACTTGCGCGATCATCCGTGCAGTTGTCGGACCAAGCGCTGCAGCTGCTGAACCCTGACGCCCGCGTGACATTCTCTGCACGTCAACACGTGACGTTGTTGATCGAACATGCCGATTCCTATCAGGGCATCTGTACAGGTGATTTTCAGCGCTTTGGGCGTTGCTTTTGGGAACGCGACGCCGTTGGCGGACCATGGAAACTGGAGCAGACTACTGTTAGGGAGACGACAGACTTTGAGGGTCTCTGTTACATATTTCTTTGGGAGGACGGAGACGGCCAACTCAAAGTCTATCTGAACGAACGATTGGGAGAAGGAGGCCACGGAGCATGGATTCGGGGCTTGGAAGCATGGGGACAGCACGGAGTGTGCATCAGCCAGACTGGCGCACTACATGCCTCCCGATATGTCGGAGAAGCATTTGACAACAATGCTGCCGTCATTGTTCCCAAGGAAGTGAAAGACTTGCCGGCCATCTGGGCATACTGCTCATCTCGGGACTACGGGCGGGCTGTGCGGGAGATAGACCAAGCTCTCAAGGTCACAAACCTAACCCTGCTGAAGGTCCCCTTCGACCTCGCCTACTGGCAAAAGGTAGCGGCAGAGAAGTACCCCGACGGCCTGCCCGAGCCGGAGAGCGACGATCCAACGCAGTGGCTCTTCCACAGCTGGCCGGAGCAATCGACCACCCCGCTTCAGGTCGCCGTGGCGCGCCTGCTGGGCTACCGCTGGCCGGCGGAACTCGACGACAAGATGCGCCTCAGCCAACGGGCGCGGGCACTGGTCAAGCGGTGCGGCGAGTTGACCAAATTCGCCGACGACGACGGGATCGTCTGCATCCCGTCGGTGCGCGGTGAGGAACCCGCCGCCGAGCGGCTGGAGGCGATGCTCACCGCGGCAGGCGTCGAGCCGGCGAAGGTACGCGAGCTGGCCGGTGGGACCGACCTCGACGACTGGCTCCGCAACGGCTTCTTCGAGGAGCATTGCAAGCTGTTCCACGACCGGCCGTTCGTGTGGCACATCTGGGACGGCCGCAAGCGTGACGGCTTCGGCGCCCTGGTCAACTACCACAAGCTGGCGGAAGGCGGTGGCAAAGGGCGCAAGCTGCTCGAATCGCTCACCTACTCCTATCTTGGCGAGTGGATCACACGGCAGAAGGACGGCGTGAAGCGCGGCGAGGGTGGCGCGGAAGACCGCTTGGCCGCAGCGACGGGACTTCAGAAGCGGCTGGAACAGATCCTCGAAGGCGAGCCGCCCTTCGACATCTTTGTCCGCTGGAAGCCGCTCTCGGAGCAGCCCATCGGCTGGGAGCCGGACATCAACGACGGCGTGCGGATGAACGTCCGGCCGTTCCTGGCGTCCGACCTGCCCGGCGGCCGAACCGGCGCGGGCATTCTGCGCTGCAAGCCCAACATCAAGTGGACCAAGGACCGCGGCAAAGAGCCGCAGCGACCAAAGACCGACTACCCATGGTTCTGGAGTTGGAACGAAACGACCGAAGACTTCCGCGGCGGCGAAGTCTTCGACGGCAACCGCTGGAACGATTGTCACTACACGAACAAGGCTAAGCAAGCGGCCCGCGACGCGGCAAAGGGGGCAAAACGTGGCTGAGACACCGAACCTGACACCTTCCGAATTCGAGCAGGGCTAAAGGCAGTGGGGTTAGACTGGGTGCACAGAGCTTAAAGATGTTAGGTCAGTCTATGGAAAGGGAGTCTCATGAGTGTGGACCCGACACAATGTCACAATCAAATTGATGAACTTCTGAGCCTTCCACAGCAGATGTGGCTGCTCGGGGCGGGCGTAAGCAAAGAGTCGGGCATACCCCTGATGCATCCGCTGACTGACCGCGTCGAGGCAATGCTGAAGGGCGATGAGCAAACCGACTTCCGGGCCATCCGCACTGAGCTTCCGAAGGCCGCTCATGTGGAGCACGTGCTGAGCCACATCGGGGACCTTATTGCCATCGCGTCCAGGTCTGAAATCAAGAAGGTCACGATTGGAGAGGCGAAACGCGAGCTGAAGGATCTCTGTGGTCTGCATGCCCGAATCCAGCAGCACATCCGGGACACCATGCTATGGGGTTACTCGCCGGCAGACGAGAGCAAAGCGGAAGAGATCGGGAGCCAAGCGAAACCCATCGTTACCGTAGACGCCCACTGTCGTTTCGTCAATGCCTTGTTCAACATCCGTCGGGCGGGCCTTGAACGTCGACCTCCGGTCGCCTTCTTTACTACGAACTACGACACACTTCTGGAGGACGCCATTGCCCTCTGTCGGGTTCCCGCTGCTGATGGTTTCGTAGGCGGAGCCATGGCCTTCTGGGATCCGGATCGAAAGGAGCATGGGTTTAACACTCCCTTCTTCCTTGACGGTGGATTCCAGGCCAGGATTTATAAACTCCATGGCTCCATCGACTGGATCGTCAGCGAGGAGGATATTGTCGTCCGCCGGCGAGCGGGAGCTGGCTATCCGGCGGATGAGCCCGGTCACTTGATGATGCATCCACAAGCCACCAAGTATCAGGTCACGCAGAGGGATCCATTTGCTCGCCTCTTTGCTGCTTTTCGTTGCGCCATCTCCGACCCCAATCCGGGGCTTTTGGCAATCTGTGGTTACAGCTTCGGGGACGATCATGTGAACGAAGAAATCGAACGAGCGATGAAGTATCGCTTGAATCGACTCACGGTGCTGGCCTTCGTCAGGCAGTCCAACGGTGCAGGCGAAGACCATGGGCTGCCGGAAGCACTGAGCAGATGGCTGCGAGAAGCACCATGGAGGGAGCGCCTTCTCGTTCTGGGGAGCCATGGCTTATACCATGGAAGTCTGGAGAACCGCTATCCACTGGTGTCGGAGTCCTTGCATACCTGGTGGTCGTTTGAAGGGCTGACTAAGCTGCTAGAGCAAGGACCGGAGGTCACAACATGAGTGCATTCGCAGTCATCCCAGAACTTCGAATTGGTTCAGTAGTCGAGGTTGCAGGCACGGCCATCCGCGTCGATCTGGACGGGGACATAGCAGAACTCACGCGAACCTATGGAGGCCACGTCTACCCGATCGGACCGATCGCCAGTGTGGTCAAGATCCACTACGGCCGCCGCATCCTTCTTGCCTATGTGCGCCTCCTGCGGATGCGGTCCGAACTGGCAAGGGAGGAAGGTCTGCCAATGCCGCCTGCCTCGGAGGATTCGCGTCTCATCGAGGCAGATCTGTTCGGAGAGGCGATATGGCACGAAGGCACGGGCAAACTGGAGTTCCATCGCGGCGTAAGGCACTACCCATTGCCAGGGCAGGCAGTCCATCTCACGACTCAGGATGAATTGCGGAAGATCTACGAAGGGGCAGAAGCCAGCAGAACAGACGATTTGAACCCGATGGTGCCCATCGGTTCTTACGTGGGCGCAGAGGGCACGACGTGCTTTGCAAATCTCGACAGGCTTTTCGGCATGCACTGTGCTGTCATGGGATCCACCGGCGCCGGGAAGTCTGGAACCGTGGCTGCCATAGTTCACGCCGTTCTTCAGCATACGCCAAAGGATTCAGTAGCCCTTAGGCCGAGGATCCTTGTCATAGATCCACACGGGGAGTACGGAAAGGCCTTTGGAGACCGCTGTGTTGTTTATCGGGCTTACAACTTACTGGCAGAAGATGCTGATGCTCCCAAGAAGGAACTTCGACTGCCTTACTGGCTAATGACCGGTGAGGAATTCCGGGATTTGGTCATCGGAAAGAGTGAATGGGAGGCGAGTTCGGAGAACAACATCGTCTATAAGGCTCTAACCCATGCGAGACTGGTTGCCCGCGGCTGGGCCAAACCCGCCGAGGAATGGAACGGGAAAGCGTCTGGAGAAATCAACGATCCGGCGGAACCTCACCCGACTGAGGAGGCCTTCCGCACGCGGATTGCCGAATACGACCGGGATACACCCGATCCATTCTCGCTGGACGAGTTTTCGAGGCACATCCGGGATGAGCAAGGCGTTCGCGTGAAGTCCAGCAAGTGGGAAACCATGGCCCCCAGCGACTTTAAACCCTATGCATCCGTACTGGATAAGCTCGCCGTGCTTCGAACCGACCCCCGTCTGGCCTTCATGATGTCCGAGTACAAGAAGAACGCCCCCGATCTGCCCGAGATCCTGCAGCAGTTCATCGGCAATGCCGGTCACAGCGAGGCGTTGGCTGATGTGAGGGTGATCGATATCTCGGGTTTGCCAAACGAGGTCGCTGGACCACTAACGGCCGCAGTGGCACGCTTGCTCTTCCAGTACAAGGTATGGCAGACCCGAAGTGAACGAGAGCGGGATCCGGTGCTTCTCGTCTGCGAAGAAGCCCATAGGTACGTGCCAGACGCCGGGTTGGCGGAATACCAGTCAGCCCAGAAGGCCATTCGCCGGATTGCTAAGGAGGGGCGTAAGTATGGTATTGGTCTGATGTTAGTGTCGCAACGTCCCGCGGACCTGGAGCGAACCGTGCTGTCTCAGTGCAATTCGTGGCTTGTCATGCGTCTTACGAATGTCACGGATCAGGAACACGTCAAACGGTTCCTGCCTGACAGCCTTGCCGGACTTGCGAATCTCCTTCCATCGCTGTCGAGGCAGGAGGCACTCTTCGTTGGCGAAGCGGCGGCCGTGCCTGCTCGGATCGTAATACGCGACCTGTCGAAGGAGCAACTTCCAGACTCCGGAGATATCAGGTTTGTCAAAGGTTGGTCACAGCCACCGGTTGACAAGGCGGCCATCCAGACTGTCGTGAAGCGATGGCGAAAGGAGTAGGGCGGTCAGCGGCTGGCCCAGGCCAGGCGCCTGAAGGATCTGGAGAAAGAAATGACGACTTCACAGAAACCGAACACCTTGTTTGAGGCGGTGCGAGCCTCGCTGGCACACGCCGCACGTTACAACCCCGGCGACGTGGTCGCGCCCGCTGCGGTGCTGTGGACCGACGCCGATGGCCAGTGGCGGCCAGTGGTCGAGCTGCTGCGGCGACTGTGTCCCGAGCTTTTGACGTTGGGCGACTACGACCCCGCGACACGGACTGGCCCGACGATTTGGCTGCGGTGCGTGATCGAGCCGGCGGTGCGAGCAGACAAGTTCCCGGACCTCGCCTGGCCGGCGGGCACTGCGCCGGTTATCTATATGCCGGGCGTGAGTCGGCAGACACTCCGGGCGGTCGAGGAGTGCCCGGACTCGATTAAGCCACTGGTGGAGCTTCAATACCGCGGGACGGTCTGGACACAGAAGAACGGCAAGGACTGGACTGTGCGGGCGTTCCTGGTGAATGACGAAGAAGGGCTTGGGCTGGACTTGGCCGAGGACAAGATCACGCTCCAGGCGATGCAGGGCGCGCTGTCGCAGCTTGCGGTGACGCCGGTGTCGCGGCTGCATGGCCGGAGATTGGAGGCTGAGGACTTCGACAAGCTGATGATTGGTGACACGCCGCGCGACCTGCTGCTGTGGCTGGGCGACCCCGAAGCCACGCGCGGGCAGTGGGACGAGGGGAAATGGTTAGCGTTCTGCAATCGCTGCCGCCAAGACTACGGCTTCGACCCAGAGGCCGACGGCGAACTTGTTGGCGGCGAGAAGCTCGGCCATCGCGAGGATGCTTGGTTCGGCGTCTGGGAACGGTTCGCCGAGTCGCCGGCTCTGTATCGGGGAATACCCGACCTGCTGCGGCGGGCCAAGCCAAAGGGCTTGTTTGCATTCGATAAGGAACCCTGGCCGGACGAAAATGACTCGATGGAGAAAGCACTCAGGGCGGCTCTGGTTGAGGTCGGCTCGATGAAGCCGGCCGAAGCGCGGCAACGCCTGGAGCAATTGGAAGCCGAGCACGGCCAGCGTCGGGGTTGGGTATGGGCGCGGCTTAGCATGTGTCCGCTTGCGAATGCCTTGGACCATCTCGCGGTGCTGGCCAAGCGAACTGCGACGACGCTGGGCGGCGACTCGGCCGACGCGATGGCCAAGCTCTATGCTGAAGGCGGGTATCTGGCCGACGACGCGACAATGCAGGCGTTGGCTTGCGTGAAAACGGCGGAAGACACCTCGGCCGTCCAAGCGGCGCTGCGTTGCGTGTACTTGCCGTGGCTGGAGGATACCGCGAGGCACTTCCAGCAATGCCTGGCCGTGAAGGCGCTGCCCACGGTGGCGCAGCAGGAAGGCGTCGAGGCCGAAGCGGGCGAGTGTATCCTGTTTGCCGATGGTCTGCGGTTCGACATCGGCCAGCGGCTCGCGGCGATGGCCGGCGAGCGGCAGTTGGAGGTCTCCGCCGCCTGGCGATGGGCGGCTCTGCCCACCGTCACAGCAACGGCCAAGCCCGCCGCGTCGCCGGTCGCTGAGAAGCTGCGTGGCGGGCGGCTGGAGGTGGACTTCTGCCCGGAGACGACCGATAGTAACGAGCGACTGAATACCGACCGCTTTCGCAAGCTGCTTTCCACGGCAGGCTTCCAAGTACTCGGCCCGGCTGAGACGGGCGACGCGCGGGTCAAGGACGCTCGCGGATGGACCGAATACGGCGAGTTCGATAAGCTCGGGCACGATCTCAAGGTGAAGCTGGCGGCGAGGATAGAAGACCAGTTGGAGCTTCTTCTGGAACGGGTGCAGAGGTTGCTGGAGGCTGGCTGGAAGCGTGTGCGTGTGGTGACCGACCACGGCTGGCTACTCGTACCTGGGGGCCTGCCGAAAGTGTCACTCCCGAAGTACCTGGCCGAGAGTCGCTGGTCACGATGTGCATCGGTCAAGGATAGTTCCCACATAGAGATGCCCGTGGCTGGCTGGTCCTGGAACGTACAGGAGCGGTTTGCGTACGCGCCGGGAGCACACTGCTTTGTGGCCGGGCAGGAGTACGCTCATGGCGGCGCGAGCTTGCAGGAGTGCTTGGTCCCTGTTCTGGCCTTTGTCTCGACGGGCGCGCCAGTCGGCGTGGTTGTCACGGTGAGCGAGGTCCAGTGGGTCGGCTTGCGCTGCCGAGTCACAGTGGAGCCGACCGTCAAGGGGTTACTCGCGGACCTGCGGACAAAGCCCAACATGGCGAACTCAAGTGTTACAGAACCCAAGGCTATAGACGGCCACGGGAGGGCCGCGATGCTCGTTGCTGACGATTCTCTCGAAGGGACTGTGGTCAGCTTGGTGATTCTCGACACATCCGGACACATTGTCTGTAAAGAAGCCACAACCATTGGAGGTGACCAATAACATGGAACTCGACCGTCTGGATCAAATCGCGGCTTCAGCCTTCGATGGCTACCTGGTTCGCAAAGACCTTGTGCGGCGGTACAGCCGCCAGTATCCCGTGCCGACCTACGTTGTGGAGTTTCTGCTCGGGCGGTACTGCGCGACGGTGGACGAACAGGAGATCGACGAGGGCTTGCAGATCGTCGAGCGGCAGCTACAGGACCGAACCGTCCGCACCACCGACCAGGAACTCTTCAAGGCCAACGCCCGGAAGAAGGGCTCGGTGAAGCTAATCGATCTCGTGAAGGCCCGGCTGGACTCGAAGACCGACTCGTTCCTGGTGGAGCTTTCGAGCCTGGGGCTGCGGGATGTGCGGATCGCCGACACGCTCGTTCACGAACATGAGCGGATGCTGACCGACGGCTTCTACGCCGAGGTGACGCTGACCTACGATGCGGCCATCGCGGAAGAAAAGCACGGCCGGCCGTTCGCCATTGAGAGCCTGCGGGCGATACAGCTCTCCAAGTCGGACGTGCTGGTGACCCTCAAGAAGGGCCGCACGCAGTTCACCACGGCCGAGTGGAAGGATTTCCTCCTTCGCTCGATCGGCCTGGAGCCGGCGGCGATGTCGGATCGGGCAAAGATGGTGGTGCTATTGCGGATGATCCCGTTCGTGGAGCGGAACTACAACTTAGTTGAACTCGGTCCCCGCGGCACGGGCAAGAGCCACCTCTACCAGCAGATTTCACCCTACTCACACCTGATTTCGGGCGGCAAGGCGACGGTCGCGAAGATGTTTGTGAACATGTCCAGCGGTCAGCGCGGCTTGGTTTGTCTCTATGATGTGGTTTGCTTTGATGAAGTGTCGGGCATCTCGTTCGACCAAAAGGACGGGGTGAACATCATGAAGGGCTACATGGCTGCTGGCGAGTTCTCTCGGGGGAAAGAGAGCATTCGGGCCTCCGGTAGCATCGTCATGGTAGGCAACTTCGATGTGGACGTACAGCAACAGCAGCGGATCGGCCACCTGCTTAGTCCGCTACCGCCTGAGACGCGCAACGACACGGCCTTTATGGACCGCATCCACGCATACGTGCCCGGCTGGGACTTCCCGAAGCTCAAGGCCGACGATCACCTGACCGACCACTTTGGGCTTGTGACCGATTACCTATCGGAATGTTGGACGAAGCTCCGCGAAGGAACCCGGATATCGGCGCTCCAAGGCCGGGCGCATTGGGGTGGGGCCCTAAGTGGCCGCGATATCGAAGCGGTGAACAAGACCATCAGCGGCCTGCTCAAGCTGTTGTTCCCCGACCCGGAGATGCCGATCCTTGATGCAGAGCTTGAGACGGTCGTTCGGATTGCCCTGGAGGCGCGGCGGCGGGTCAAAGAGCAGCAGAAGCGGTGTCTGAAGACCGAATTTCGCAATACGCACTTCAGCTACTTCATGGGTGTGGACGGCGTGGAGCAGTTCGTCTCGACACCGGAGCTGCACAGTGACGAGGCCATCGAAGCCGACCCGCTGCCTCCTGGACAGGTGTGGGCGATCAGCCCGGGCGGGCAGGAAGCAGCTCCGTCGCTGTACCGCATCGAAGTGACCAGCGGCCCGGGCGGCGGGGTGAAGATCCTCAACGTGCCTGTTCCGCCGGCGTTCCGCGAGAGCGTTCGGTATGGCGAGCAGAACCTCTATTCGCAGGCCAAGGAGCTCGTTGGGGACCGGGATCCGCGTTCACACGAGTTCTCGGTTCAGTTGCGGGCAATGGACTCAGACCGGTCGGGACATGGTCTCGGCTTGCCCGTATTGATCGCGCTGTGCGGAAGCCTTATAGAGAGAAGTACCAAGGGCGGCCTCATTGTGGTCGGCGCACTAAACCTTGGTGGCTCGGTGGAGATGATCCCGAACCCGGTGGCCGTTGCGGAACTGGCTGTCGAAAAGAGCGCAGCTCAACTGTTGATGCCGATCTCCTCGCGACGGCAGCTTCTTGATCTGCCGGATGAAATGGCTACGAAGGTCAACATCGTTTTCTACGCGGATACAACAGATGCTTTGACAAAGGCAATTCTGGAGTGATGGCATCGTCGTCAACATGGACTCTGCCAGCGAGGTAGTGCTGAGAGTACTAACGGTTTTCGTTCCAATGACATCTACTTATCACATTACCCCAATCCTGTTCGGCCCGGGATTTGCTGTCCGACTGAGCGACTCGGAGGCTATAGAGGATTTGTCCAAGGTCACACCATATAGGCCGTATCGAGAGATATGTTCGCTGGATGGGCGCAGCGTAAACCCGGGCTGCAATCAGGGCGGGGATTGAGCCTACAGTCCCTAAGCCTTTTTTTGAAGACGGGCGATATGAGCCCGCAGCTCTTCTTCGTCGGCCATGCCGGTAAAATACCAGCACAGCATCTCATACGTCCGCAGGGTCGGCTTCCGGCCCGTCCACAAGGAAATCAGCATACACGCGATAATGGCCGCGTAGGTCTGCAATTCAATGCCGTTGCGGTTGTAGCTGAGCAGATGCCGGCAACCCAGAACATGCTTAAAAAAGCGAAAGAATATCTCCACCGCCCAGCGGTGCTTAAAGATTAACGCAATCACATCCGCTTCCAGATCGAATAGGTTGGTAGCGATCAGCAGGGTCTCACCCTGCTCAGGGCCTCCACGCCCGATCTTATAACGCTTCTTATGCGGCGTACATTGGATCGCAATCAGCCGGACCGGCACGGATAGTTGTTTTCTCGTTTTGTCATTGCAGCCCAGACGAACCTTCTTATCCAAAACGATTCCGGCGGCCAAAGCATCTTCCGTCAGCTCATAATCTTCCAGACATTCGTAAACGCTGTTGTCTTTGAGCCGGCAGACAAAGGAACTGCCGGCGTCTAATATTTGCTGAAACAACGCCAAACCGGCATACCCACGGTCTTTCACGTAGATACGGCCGGAGTCAAGATGGTCGGCCAGAACCTCTATTTCACCGGTACGGCCTTCGGTAATCGTCATTTTGACCGGGACATACTTTTGAAGGTCGAACTGCGTATGGGCCTTGATGGCGTTCTGGTCGCTTTTCCACAAGGCCCAGGTCATCTTGGGCAGGGCCTGGATCAACGTGCCGTCCACGGCGGTGACAATCGCGTGAATATCATCCAGCTTGGCATGGCTGGAGAGAGGCCGCAGTTGAGCGGCCAGGTCTGCGACAATCTCTTCCATTAACGCACTGTCGAACACGGTGGCCGCTTCCGATAAGCTGCCCAGCGACGCCCGGGGGCAGCCTAACGTGCGTTGAACCTTCTTGAGTTCGCTGGCCTGCTGAACGGCCCGAAGGGAGGTGCAGATCGGATTGAACATGTACAGCAGCAGCAGGGCCATGTATTGATCCATGTGCAGCTTGCGATTGCCGGCCCGGTCATGCTCGCAGCCGG
>Ga0307379_10004408_pt1 | contig 20078 bp, 16 predicted proteins | sample UN2MG_FD_202237 | JGI IMG/M metagenome (GOLD analysis project Ga0307379, IMG submission 202237) | Soil microbial communities from Risofladan, Vaasa, Finland - UN-2 | ecosystem: Environmental > Terrestrial > Soil > Coastal area > Acid sulfate soil | place: Finland: Risofladan, Vaasa | collected... | reverse complement strand
AAGCGGGGAGCCCACCCTGGAGAGTTGCCATGGCTGCCATTTTCAAGCGTAAGAAGTCAAAGTTCTGGTACATCAAGTACTACGTCCACGGCCAGCAGGTCTACCGTTCCTTGGAAACCACCAGCGAGCGCGTGGCCCGGAAGCTCAAGGAGCAGATCGAGGCCGATGAGACCCGGGGCGACCTGGTCGCGCCTTCCAAGATACCGCTGCCGGAATTTCTGGAGGACTTCTGTCAGTTCCTGACGACGATCCGGACGGCGGAATCGTACCGCGGCGACCTCTCGTCGCTACGGGTCTTCTTCGGGCCGATCTGCCCATCACTGAAGCTCGGGACGCACGTGAACCGGCGGTTCCGCGAAGACGACGAAGGCCGGCCCATCAAGGACCGGTTCCAACGGAAGCACGTCGCGGTCAAGGAACTGGAGGATGTCACGGCGGGCCTGATTGAGACGTTCATCGCCCGCCGCATCCGGGAGGACAAGATCGCTCCCAAGACCGCCAACCGTCTGCGGGAGATCCTTCATCGGATGTTCGTGTATGCAATCAAAAAGTGGCGATTCGTCTCTCCGGACCGTCGGTACCCCAACCCGGTGGCGGCCGTGGAACGCCGGCGCGAGCCGGCCCCGGAGATCCGGTATCTTGAGATCAAGCAGATCGGCCAGCAGCTCAAGGTCTTGACCGAGTGGCCGACGCTCCACGCTCTGGTGGCCACGTACATCTACGCGGGCCTCCGCCGGGAAGAGGCCCTGCGACTGACCTTGGACGACGTGGACCTGGACCGGCGGCTGATCTACGTCCGCGCGAAGACGATCGACGGAGAATTCTGGCAGCCGAAGACCAAGCGGAACCGCGTGGTGCCCATCGGCCGGGTCCTTCACGGGATCCTATCGGTCTACCGGCCGGAGCGAAAGGGACCGTGGTTCTTCCCCTCGCCCCAGGGCGTTCGGTGGAACGGTGACAACCTGTCCCAGAAACTGCGGGAGCTCAATGCCGGAAGCGGCCTGCCGTGGGGCTGCCTGGATTTTCGGCACACGTTCGGCAGCCACCTCGCCCAGAAGGGCGTATCTCTGTACAAGATCGCCGAACTGATGGGGAACTCCCCCGAGATCTGCCGGCGACACTATGCCGTCCTCTGCCCCGAGAAGATGCACGATGCGGTGGAGTTCGAACAGAAGTTCGAGGCGCCTCCTGGGCCTAATAGCCCCGGCACCCCCGCCCTGCTGAGGCAGCTTCTCGACAAGATCGAACGGCTGGAGGCCGAAAGAGAGCCGCACTATCCCCAGGTCCCGTAGATCGCCCGCTGAATCGGGTTCAGGTTTGTAGAAACGAGAGAGACCGGCAAGGACCTTATGACGGGTGCCTTGCCGGTCCTCTTCTGGATGGAGCCTGCGACCATAGGTTGGAGCAAGTCCTACTCGACGTGCTCGCGTGATTCGAGCCACGCCTTGACGTCCTGCCACCTATAGCGGATCGCGCTCTTGGGACCGTCGCTCATGGCGATCGGCTGAACCCCCGCCTGCTTGAGCCAACGACGGACCGACGAGCGGCCCGCATCAAGCATCCGAGCCAGCGTCCTGAGGCTTACAGTCAGGGGCGGCTCAGGGAGATCGAACCTTGGCTGTCGGGCTGTCCTGATCATGACACTTTCCTCTGAAGAGCCCCGGTTCAACCACACTTGCTGTAGCCGCAGCCCCTACAGATCCAGCAGTTCGCTTCACAGAACAGCAGTTCTCCACATTCAGGGCACATGCGGCCTGACGGGCGTCGTTCGTCAAGGACGCCCAAGGATTCCTCGATGGCCTTAGCAATCGCATCCGGGCACGAGAGAACATTCACGGAGTCACCGTTCTTCTTGGCCCTGGCGGCCGAGAGACACCGAATGCCCCGTAGCTGCTCGGCCAACTCCTTGGGAGCTACGCCGGAGCGCAAGGCCACGGAGACGGCCCGGCAGGTGGCCTCTGACTGAGAGGGACAGCCGCCGGCCTTCCCGAGGTTGGCGAAAACCTCACACAGCCCTTTCTCATCCCGGTTGACAGTGACAAACAACGTTCCGCACCCCATTCGGAACTTGAAGGTTTGGCCGGAAGTCACCCTACCCCTGGGCCGCGTCGCGCCGCTCGCCCCTGGGCCAGAAGGAAGAGCCTTCGCCCCGGAGAAGGTTTGGCCGGCTCGCGACCCGTCACGGTACACCGTGATGCCCTTACATCGCTTCGCGAAGGCCATCCGGAATATCCGGTCGACATCGTGGACCGTTGCAGTGGCCGGCAGATTGACGGTCTTGGAGACGGCGTTGTCGGTGTTTGCCTGGAAAGCGGCCTGCATTTCTACGTGCCACTCCGGGGCAATCTGATGGGCGGTTACCAGCACCTCGGCGAGCTTCCTGGGGGTACCCGGGATATCACGGGCCGGCGCACCATCGAGCATCGCCTGTCGGATTGCATCAGTCATCCAGCCGTCCCTTTGCCCCAGTTTCTCGAGAAGCGGATGAACCTGGATGAACTCCTGGCCGTCCAGGGCCCGCCGGCGATAGGCGAGGCTGAACAACGGCTCGATGCCACTGCTGCAATTGGCCAGGATGCTGATGCTGCCGGTCGGGGCGATGGTGGTAACGGTGGCGTTTCTCATACGCCGCTGGTGCAACTTGCACCAAGTACTGTCGGCCCAGTTGGGAAAACTTCCACGCTCGTGGGCCAGTTCTTCACTGGCCTTGTGGGCCTCGGTCCGTATGAACCGGCTGACCTCGGCAGCAAATTTCACAGCCTCTTGGGTGTCGTACCGGAGACCCAGCAGGACGAGGCAATCGGCGAACCCCATCATGCCCAGGCCGATCTTGCGGTTCCCCATCGACCGAGCCCGGATCGTCTCTGTCGGATAGGAGGTCAGATCGACGACATCGTCCAGAAATCGCACCGCCAGCCGCGTCGTCTCGCGCAACTGATTCCAGTCCATCTCGGCACCGTTGGAACGGACGAACTTGGCCAGGTTGACGGAACCCAGGTTGCAGGCCTCGTGGGCCAGCAGCGGTTGTTCGCCGCACGGGTTCGTCGCCTCAATTCGTCCCAGCGACGGCGTCGGGTTGTCTTCGTTGACGCGGTCAATGAAGCAGACGCCGGGTTCCCCGGAGGCGTGAGCGTTTGAAGTGATCATCTCCCAGATGTCCCCGCGACTGAAGCAAGGTACGCTTGCCTTCTCGAAAGGGAGCAAGTCTTGGATAGTGTAGCTGGCGAGGTCGACGCCCTTGGGGATGACGTAGTGCTCTTGATTCCTGGGATTCGTCACAACATGACGTCCTTGCGGGTCCGCTTCGAGCAATTTCATAAAGGCGTCGGGGACCTTGATGGAAACATTGAAGTTCTCAAACTCACCGGGCTGCCGTTTGGCCATGATGAACTTAAGAACGTCAGGATGTTCGATGCTGAGCATCCCCATGTTGGCCCCACGCCGGTGGGCCCCTTGCTGAATGCCGTTGGTGGTGACGGAAAAGACTCGCCAGAAGCTGACCGGACCGGAGGTTCGCCCGCCGCTGGAGGCAACATAGTCGCCCGTCGGCCGAAGCCGGTCGAACGCAAAGCCGGTCCCGCCCCCGGCCTTCTGGATGAGGGCGGTCTGTTTCACGGCCTCGAAGATACCCTCGATGCTGTCCTCGACCTCCATGACGAAACAGGCACAACACATGCCTTTCCCTCGGCCAGCATTCATCAGCGTGGGGCTGTTTGGCAGAAAGTGCATCCGTCGCATCATCCGCAGGAACTGTCGCTTGGCGGCGTGCACCTCCGCTGGCTTGGCGCCATGGTTGGCTTCCACGGAGGCCACGGCATCGGCGACTCGCACCAGCATCCGGCGCGGGGTCTCCAGGAGGTTGCCGAGGGGATCCTTCAGCAGGTACCGCTGTCGAAGAACCTCAAGACGCAGGCTGGGGCTCCAAGGACGTGTTCTATCGCGGCCGTCCTGAGTACTCATCTGGCACTCCCTTCAGGTTTGGCGTTGGACGACGACTCGGAGGCCCCCGCAACTTCGTCTTTCCGCAGACGCTTCAAGGGACAGGACGGGTCGCAGTAGGGAGAGATGGCAGGATCCTCGCAACCGCAACTGCGGTAGTTCCTGTGGTAGGCCCACGCCGCCTGTTCCTTGACTTTGGCCTCACAGATAACGGGCTTGCCGCTAACCGGGCGATTCCGGCCTGCCCAATCCAGGAGCACGGCGATGGTGGATCCCAGCGGCAGGCCGACTTTCTTGAGATGGATAGCCAGTCGAAAGCAAGAAACCCTCTGGTACTGCGTAACGCCTTCGGCAATCATCTTCCGAGCACAGGGAAGCAGCCCGTTGAAAGAGCTGGTCAGCGAGCTCTTCCGAGCCGCGGGATTCGGTTTGGCCTGTTCCTTGCCCAGCTCGTTGGTCTCGATAATCTCGTCAAGGAGTGATTCCTTGACCCGTTTAACCTGGGCCAGGACGTCCCATTGGTTTGGATAGGGCTTGAAGGCCGCGTCGGGGTCGACGAATACCGTGCGCTCCATGCGAACCGCAAGACCGAACAAAGGCGCATTGATAAAGTTACCGTACTGGGCGCCTTCCCCCAGGACGTCCTGCTTCGGGAAGATTTCCGTAGCAGAAGCCCCGATGTCATCCAAGATGGCCTTGCCCACGAGCCTGGCCTTGGCGGCCGCGACGCCGGGCAGTTCCATGAACATCCACGCATGCCAGCCCTTGCGTTTGGACCTCTCCAGATAGGCCCGGATCCCATAGTGGCCGGCCTGACGCACGAATTGCAGCGGCTTCTCCGTGTCCTCCTCATCAAAGTCGACCACGAACGCCTGTGTGCGGTCGGCAACCAGGAGGTAGACCCCGTAGGGCTGGCAACCTCTGAGATGCTTGCGGAGCACCTCATCGGTGACCGGCTGTTTCACCTGGCGGACCTGGCCGCTCTGCGGGTCGTAAGTCCCGAAAACATTCGGAAGTCCCGTGAAACACGCGCGGAAAAGGGCAAGTTTTTCGCGGTCGGCCCGAGATGCTGGTGCTTGATCCATCGACTTCACTCCTTAGCGGATGCCGTGATGCACTGGCTTTCACGACAGCCTCCATAGGAGAAAGCGGACGGATCGTATGGGCGTTTTCAGCTCAGCGTGGTTAACAGCCCGGCAGCCCCTGAATGAATGGGCCGGGTCATGCCCAGGTAGACCTGCAGCAATTCAGGAATACAGCCCTCCAACTGCGTAGCCTGGCACCGCTGAAGCTCCGGAGGCAGCCACTCTCCACAGCGGTCGATAATGAGGGCAGCCAAGGCACATCTGACTTCCCAGTCGGCCGAGGCAACATAGCGAGCGATGACCCAGCGGGCGTATGTCTCCCGCCACCGGACCTTGATCGTCCCCGCCATCCTCTCCAGCACCATCTCCAGTCCCGAGTAAGAGGGATCAAGGGCGTCCTGGAGGGCGCCATAATAGCCGTCGCTGTAGGTCCCGTGGTACCCGTCCTCAAGCAGCGTTATGGCCTCACCCAGGACCTCACGCCAGAGCGGCACCTTGCCGTCTGCCAAGACTTGCTCCCGCACGTAGCACAGAAACTGGGCGATGGTCTGATGAAACTGGGTTTGGGAGCACTCGGCCACCTCCGGGCGTTTGAACCCTGCCGCGGCATCGTCAACTGGTTCGTCGATATTCCGCTGCAATGACTCATCGGCCAGCAATCTCGTCAACCGCTCAAGCAGTTCGGCGGCGTGGTTGCTAGGATCACAACTCGTCATACTCGAAACCCTCCCCGCCGTCCTTGGCGTTGCCTTCGACCACTTCCCGTGGCGGTAATGGTGCCACAACGGCCTCTGCCCACCGACCGCTCCGCGTACGGACCGCCTGCTGGACCTCGGCGACCGGCCGGCAGTACCGCTCCCGTGATTGCCTGATGATGAGGTCCGCAGAGTTATTCTGCGGTATCTTCAAGGGGTGGTGAGTCTTGACCCGAACGACACGATTGCCGATTCGGACAATCGCTTGCCCCACGTCCAGCGTGATCACGTCCTTCAGTTCCACCTTGTCTTGCAGATCCTTGATGAGATGGCGGGCGTCCTTGGTATCGACGTTGAAGATGATCGTCGAGCCCACAGTGGAGAGAGCGTCCCCTTGCCGCGTGTTGAATTGGCTCATGAACTGGTGGGCCAGTGTCAGGGAAACATTGAACTTGCGGGTCTCTGCGATCAGATCCTCCACGGCGTCCGTCAGGAAACGGTGGGCTTCGTCGCAGTAAATATGGAAAGCCCGATGGGACTCGGTCGGTGATGTGCCGCGGCCCAGGGCCGTGATGTGCAGCAGGGACAGCATGAAACAGCCAAGGATCTCCAGCACCTCGGACCCGACATTGGCGAGGTTGACAAGAAGGATCTTGCCTGTGTCCATTACTTGGCGAAGACTGAACGCGGAATCGCTCTGGCAAAGCATGAGTGCGGCGGTTTCGCCCGCGAGGAGCTTGCTCAGTTTGTGCTGGGGAGGGAACAAGTCGGCCGAGCTGTATCGGTCGAAATCCTCCCGCCAGAACTGCCTGGCCACCTCGTTATCGAGCACCCGTAGCAGTTGGACGCGAAGCCGCTTGCTCTCCTCGGACTTCTGTCGCAGAAGGTTGGAAACGTCCAGCAGACTTGTGCGCGGCAGGTGCAGAAGGGCGAAAAAGGCGTGCCGGAGCAGATGTTCCAGACGATCACCCCAACCGGAAACGAAGCTCTTGAAGGCCCGCACTAGGTCATCGGCAATTCGGGAGCGGCTCATCCCTTCGGTGCAGTTGAGGGGGTTCCATATGGGCACCCAATGAGGATCGCTCGGGTCAATGTAGATCACCCGGTCTGCATGCTCGGCGGGTATCAGACGTAAGAGTCGCTCGACAAGACGGGCATGGGGATCCAGTACCGCGACGCCATGACCTTGGCTGATATCATGCAGGACCATGGCCTCGATGACAGAGGACTTTCCCTGTCCTGGCCGACCGATAAGGTGGACGTGCTTGGACCGCATGTCGTCAGGGATACACACGTTCTGGTGCAGATCCGCATAGGAGCTGACGCCCACGGGAGTTCCAGTGGACAGGGAGAGTTCAGCTGGCAGGGTTTCAAGTCCCGGAAACGTGGGCTTCAACTGTTCGATGAGCTCAGGCGGCGGGATATGCACCAGACTGGTCAATTCCCACGAGTTCAGCAGGAAACCGGGCCGATGCACAAGCCCTTGCACGAACATCTGTTTCAGCCGCGTCCCGTGGATGAGCGGGGCGTAGTCTACATGGCCGAGGCTTCTCAGGGGCCTGCCGCCATGCTGAAAAAGACTGGCGACCGTGGTCAGTGCCCGGAGCAGTTGGCATGCCGATTCCGGGGCGTCGATCACCCCGATCCGGAGGGCAACGGCAAAGATGGGCTTGTCGTTATGCGCCTTTGTCTCGACCTCCATCGACATCTGCTTCAACTCCCCGGAAGGGCTTGGCTGGGAATAGCGTACGGGATTGGCGACGCCGCCGAGGAGCTTGACGGCGTATTCCAGGTCCAGAAGCGTCTGGATATTCTGGTGCCAATTGTGGGCGGGGTCGGTCGGGCTGAGAATGACCTGATAGAGACCGAAGGCCGGCGGGGGTACGGATGCCAGGACCGTCATAAGTGTTGAGTACGGCGAGCGTTGGATTTCCTCGGGCCTGGTCAAGAGATGGGAGTACGGCGGACATGGATAGAAATCCAGAAAGACAGCGTCACACCATGTCCTCTCCGAGACCTCCTGAAGCACATCGGAGCGGATTATCGAAAGAGCGCACTTCTCAAACTGCCCCAGAAAGGCCGCTTGCACTACCGGGAGATCGGCCTCATGGCAGAGCAAGCGAACCTCGATCTGATCCTTGTTTCCAATGATCTCCCAGCCAACCCTGTGGGCGACGCACGACAGCTGCTTGAGCAAGAGTTCGGAGCGTTTCCAATCGAATTGCTGCTGCGGAGATGCCCACACCCGTGTCCGAGCCAGGCGCTCCTGGGGTGGCGGCGCTTCTACTTGCCACAGGTCCGACTTGGGGCAGATCACGCCGTCTTGGGCCCCCAAGGCCGCTTGGTACAGGGGTTCAAGAGCGACCGGCTCAACTGAGATCTCCGGCCTGCACCCTTTGCTCACCTCTTCACGTAGTGCCGCTCTGGCCTTCTCGGCCAGCATCCAAGGACCGGCGCGAGCCAGCATTGCCCGTTCCAGCGACACCGCCGCCACCTCCTCTTATCCAATTCGCCAAGCGGCAGGAAAGCCCTTGTCCTTTCAGCAAACGCACTCCTGCTGAAGACATCAGGGTCGGTTCAGGCCACTTCCGCCGGTGAAGGGCTGGGACTCGGTGCTCGACTTCCCAAGATGGAGTAGAGGGGGCCATCGCAACGTCCACCTCGAACCCAGATGGGAGCCCAAATCCCCTTGGAGAGCATAGACTCTTGGTCTGTCAGCCAGATGAAGTCCGCGGGCGGAGTCCTTCTGGCCAGCTGGCAGAGGCCTGCCATCCTTGAGGTGCTACTGGCAAGAAAGAGCAAACGGAAACCCCGAAGATCGGCCCCCCAAAGCTGCCCGTAGCCCTTGTATTGCTGAGTTCGGAAACAGGCCTGATAATCTGTGATCTTCTCTCGCACGTCTCCGCCTGTACGCTGTGGGCTCGTCAAGCTCTCCGTGCCCAAGTCAACCTCCAAGTAGAAAAGCACCGTCTTGTTTGCTTCCCCATCCCCGAGAGCGAAGACGCAATCCGGTACGAATTCAACGTATCCCTTCGTCGACTTTGCAGCAACGACCTTCTCTTGCCTCAACGACCTACCATCAGCAGACCGCGAAGAAAGCGGAGACGAAGGACACCTGGAATGAACAGTAAGCAAGGGAACAAGCTGCGGGACCTGCAGAAGCTGTATTCTGAACTCATTCAGCAACAGATGATGCCTCAGGCATGGCAGGTTATGATTGCTTGCTTGCTGCCATGACAGGTCCCTGGACAACACCCCGTCGGCCTTCAATCTCTGCACGCCTGCTTGTGTCAACGACAGCACCTGCTCTGGCCGACCTCTTCTATCAACGAAGCTCTCCGTCCCAACCGTTACGAACCCTGCATCCATCAGCCCGTGCAAGCGGCGACGCAGAGCACGGGTATTCCTCTTGCAGAGGAGCGCCAAGTGACGCACGGACAGGGCCCGGTAGCCCGCTAGGGACGTCAGAATCTCTCGATCCTGGTGAGTGTACCGTAGGCTCATCAATGCCTCCATTCCGCGAGGCTTCGCCCTCCATCCCCATAGAAAGGCGGCCAAAACGCAGAGTCGATTTCAGGCGTGGACACAGCACCGTCAGAAGGCGTGAGGTTGAGGGACGGACTGCACCGGGTGGCTTGGCTGATAGACTAACGGCACGTCAGCGAGAATGCCTCTCAAGAAAGGCCCTCGCCTCTCGCAGATCAAGCGTGTCGAAACCCTCGCGAAACCACTTGTAGGTCTTCGCGAACCATAATCGTGCGTCGTTTCTGGACTCGCTGTGACGGTCTGTTTCGAGCAGCCGGTTCAAGGTCCCCAATGCTCTAAGCTCCAGAGATCTGGCATCGGTTTCTATAGCGAGCTGGATAGCGGTGTTCGCAGAGGCAATCGCTCTCGTTCTCTCCTTCGGGCGCTGCATCGCGAGTAGCTCGCTGTACAGTCGGTGCAGTTCCGGCTCAAAGAAACACTCCCCCACCTCCGAGCCTATCGCCATTGCCTCCTGAATCGCCTCAATTCCTTGCGGTATTGATCTGGTCGCTAGATACCCCTGAGCCAGAGAAGCAAGCCAAAATGTCTCAAAGAGTCTCACGCCTGTCTTGCGCCAGTCGCTAATGGCCTTGCGCAGTTGGGCCGCGGAGTCTTCGGATGGGCGATCCTGAAGCACAGCCGCACTGTCGAGGACTTCCGCCATAACGAGGCGCTGTGCGAGCCCGTAGTTGCCCGCGACCAACTTGGCGTCTTCGGCGTGCTTGCGGGCCTCCGCAGGGGATCTGCGCAAAAGATGGAGCAATGCCGCATGGCAATGTGCTTGGGCAATGCTATTAGGATGCTTTAGGCTCTCCGCAAGTTTGATGGCCCTCCAGCTCACGTCAACGGCTTGGTCGACGAACCCCAGCAGCCAGAACACGAGGCCCCCGCGGGCCAGGCAACACACCTGAGCGGCGTGGCCTGCTTGGCCACGCCGATGTTGATCCGCGGAAACCGGATCAGGAATCGTGGCCCCGTGAAAGTGGTATGCCAATGCCGTGCGAAGGTGACCCAGATGGAAGAGAGTGTCCCACATCGCGTGAAAGGCTTCGAGACGACACTGGGGATCGTGACATGCGGGCGCCCGCACCAGCTCTTCAGCCTGGCTCCGGGCTGAAGCGAGCTGCCCATGAACGTAAGTGAATAGCCACTGACCCCATTGGGCCCGGAACGCCAGCTCGGTCTCATGGACTTCCTTGGCCAGCAGCATGGCTTGGCTGTAAATGCGCTTGACGTCCGCCGAGGTTTGCACAACACCACTTGCCAGAGCACGGTCAAGCCACAGTCGCAGTTCCTTAGTCTTCCGCTCTTTGGACTCCGGGATCCTCGATGTGACCTTCAATGCCTCGTCGATTGCCCCGATTGCCTCGTTATAGGCCGAGCGGTTCATCGCGACTTCCGCCACCCGGCTCCACCAGTCGACCGCCTTGTCCGCACCCGCGACTCCGGCCTGGGAATACTGCCGTGCAAGCACCTCTCGATCGATGGCCTCTCCGTTCGATAGGCGCGCCTCAAGAATCTCGCCGAACCTGTAGTGCAACGACTCCGTGGTGTCCTTGGTAAGAGACTTGATCACACAGTCAAACATATATTCAGGAAATAGATACGTGGCCTGCGGAGGCCGGCCTCTGACACACAGAATCTGGGCGTCGACCAAGTGTTGCAGTTGCCTCTCCAGGGCAACATCCTCTTCGTCGGAGGCGCGACGCCCGGGGAAAACCACGGCACGCAGATGCTCGTACAAGAAAGAACGCCCCAGCATGGCGGCGAGTTGGGCAACGTGAACGCTGCGCGGTCCCGTCGCGTCCTTGGGTGGCTCCAGGCCGCCTTCTGCCTCGCTCAGCACCTTCTTGAACCAGGATACAGGGCCGTGATCACCAGCGGCTCGTTCGCGCAGTAGGTGAGGATCCCCGCCTGCCGCCGCCACAATTGCCGTGATGTCGGATTCGCTGAGCAAACGGCTAACACCCAGCGCCACGCACGACACTAATTTGCGTGCATGTTCTTCCTCCAGCGGTTTGAGCGTCACCACAGCCTCAATGCCGTCCGCAATTGGGGGGTGAGGGAGGCTTCCTCTTCGCTGGCTAATAACGATCAGGATCTTGGCTGCGATATTCGGTCTTGCGAGGCGGTTTCTCACCCGGTGCAGAAGCTCTCTCGTAGATGAATCAGCCCAGTGAAGATCCTTTACGAGCAGGAGAACCGGGATTCTTGCCGCCATCGTCCAGAGAAGCATCTCAAGCGCATCGAGCATCTGCTCTCGACGTTGGCCTGCCTCTGCACTCTGAAAGGCACGCTCGTGAACATCAAGCCTGTTCCAAACCGACATCTCTTCGGTTGGATTGGCAATGAGATTGCCGAGTATGGGCACAAAGTCCTGTGGCTCCAAGCCGAACCTGCGGACGAATCTCCGGAGCTTGTCCTCTCGTTTGGCGGCCGAAGGCTCCCACCGAATGTTCAATTGGCTCTTGAGCATCTGAGCCACCGGGTAGAAGTCTGTGCACTGGTGGCAATCCCAGCATTGGCACACCAGCATTAGAGGCACGGGCTCATCCGGTTTCCGCAGGTGCGTCGTCAGCTCGTATATCAAGCGCGACTTCCCGATTCCCATCATTCCCTGAACCCAAATAACACGGGGCGTTCCTGCCTTCGCCAACTCCCAGGACTCCTTTAGGACGTTAAACTCCTTGTCTCTTCCGACCAATGGGATCCCGTCACCTTCCGCCGGGCTGAAGAGCGTGGGGATATCCTTCTCATCGGTGACCTCGTAAGCATGAGGGGGAGTCCCGCTTGTGGCACTCTCCCCGCGAACAGGCAGAAATCGGAAGAAGTTCTTGTTCAAAGCGTAGACCCTGGCGCACGCCAAGACGGCCTGGGGCTTTGCCATTTCCAGCATTCGCTGAATCATTGCAGAGGCTCGTTCGTCCAAGTCAATCAGCATCCTGCCACCGCCTGCGCTCCGCTGTACCACAGCCTCACAGGTATGCAGAACAATATAAGCGGCGGGGTGCGGTTCCTCTGAAGGGGATTGAGCCAACTGCTTGATCTCACGCATCGCACGCCATGCCGCCTTCGTGGCGATGCGCGCGTGCATCTCCGAACTACCCGGCAATCCGAAGAAGGCGGTCAATTGTCCCGGCTGATTTTCCTCCACTTGTCCGAGGTATCGGCGTACGGCCCATCGGAATCGCTCCTTATATGGCTCAAGAATCCGGTCTGCGGCTTCGCCCGATGGGCTGTGCTGGAACATCAGAGAACAGACGACCACCGTAAGCTCAAAGTTCTCCGGACCAATCGCAGGCAAACCTCTAGACGAGGAAGGAGTCAATGTAGAATCAGCGAGTTTCTTTTCGCGACACAATGAAACCATTGGGACCCCGTTGATGCGGCTTGCAGCCCCACATGCCTGACCCGAGATCGTATCGGCAGGAACTGAACCCGCGGTCACAGATTCGCGTCTGCCTTTGGACAGCATCAAGAATCTCGCGGTCTCAACGAGTATCCCATTCCTGTCCAACTCACGGGATCTGGCTCCCCGAAGTACCTCGTCACAGTCTCGGTGTGGCTTACACAGCGCGAGGGCCACAACCAAGTTCTCGTCTATCCCTTTCTCCGAGTTGACTTTCTTGAGTGTAACGCACTTCCCGAGTTCCAACAGACAGCTCGCAGGCTCAAGGAGCCATCGGGAGAGCTCTGAGCACTCCTTCCGGAAGCTGCCTGGGGTTGGTGGACGTTGGCTCTTCTTCTTGCGATCACTCACGAAGGCCTTGAGGGAAAGCGTAATCGCTTTTTTCTCGAAAGATCCACAATGCCGGAAGGCTCGAAGGATGTCAAGGCGATCCTGAAGGGCCTTGTCGCAAGGAACGCACTCTTCCAGGAAATCCAATAGTTGGTCGAAGGTCTCCGCACTGACGTCTTGGGTGTGCTTGAATTTGGAGGCCATGTGGGCATCTCCTCTGGCACGACAAGAGGTTACCAACCCAAGCCACACAGGTCAACGTGGTTATGGGGCCGGAAGCGGTAATTACCGGCCATCGGTAATTACACTGCAAGTAATTAGTCCACAAGCACTTATGTGCGATTTCACTTTGCGTTTGGCGGAATGCCTTTTATAATTTCAATGGAAGCAAGAGCGTGACTTGCAGTTGCCAAGGGAGCATCGCTATGAAATCGCCGGAAGAGGACGCTCGCGAAGCTTGGTGTGGGCTCATGGAGATTCATGAGTCTGAGGCCAAGGTTATCTGCGGGGACTCCCTGCAGTGGGGCAACGATGAAACGGGAGGTGAGCTCTACGGGCTGTACACGTCCTGTGGCAGCCCAGTCATCCTGCTGGCAACGGCACCCGGCCCCAAGGCCGCCCACGAAGCAACGCATTTCGCCCAAGACCTTGACTTCTTCCGGCGGATGATGGGTCTGCTGACACCCTACGGCCTTCAGCCGGTGGGGGCATGGCATGCCCATCAGGCGCTCGGAATTCACGGCCCCTCCACCGGTGATGTGAGCCAAGTAATGTCCCTGACCAAACGGAACCACCTGAGGACATGGTGTGAAATCATCACCACCCGCTCCGCGGACTCGGGTTTCGACGCTTCGAGCCGAAACAAAACCCTGGCAGCAGCAGGCGGCGGCGGGCTGTATACCCTAAATGCGTTCCTGTACTCCGACCCTCAGAACGGCATCCACGAACGAGTCCCGATCAGGATTATCCCGGGGGTATCCCCGTACCGCATTGCCGTTCTGCTCAGTGGCAAGGTAGCGCCGGCGGACATTGCCGAGTATGGGTTGTGCTTCCCCCTCGAGCGCATTGTACCCACCGGCCGACACCGGGGTGAGGATCACTCGGAGGAGTTTCCGCCCAAGGTCATCGCAGAGCTCCGCGAGCTTCCCACCGAAGCCCATGAAGGCATTTCCGTGCAGATAGAAGACGGAGAGGCCGTGGTCACGCTTCCCGTGATTCGCGGGGTTCTGGCGCATGTTACCTTCGGTGAAAAGCCGCCGCATGACATCTCGGCCATCCATCTGGAACAGGGGGAAGATGCAGCCATGAAGGACGTCACGAGGCAACTGCCGAACGCTGCCAACATGTCGCTTGCCGAAGTCTATCATGCGATGAGGACCCTCTTGCAGCGTACCGTGACTTGGTCAGGATCACAACACAGGCAGGGCAAGAGCCGGATCAACGGGCTTCGCTGAGCAATATCTATCCGGCGCCTGACGCAAGGGAACGTGCGACGACCGCCCATAAAGGAGACGTACTCATGTGGACTTACGATCAGCAACGACGACTTGCCCTGGAGGGGAAGCTTCTCGAACGGTACCAGCCGGATTTTCAGTTCTATGACCCCACCGGCGACACTTACATCCAGGGCTGGATTCAGACCAACGGGGGCAACCGATATCAACTGCGAGCCCAGCTCGATGACGGGTTCCCGTACACGGAACCCGATCTCTTCGTGGTCAATCCCAAGACGCTCTGGCTCCAGGGGGGAAGGGGTACTGTCAACAACCTGGGCGTCAGCCATGCCTTCCATGTCCTGGGCACCGGAACGGATGGCTGTGTCCAGATATGTCATATTCGTGACTGGGATGCGTCGATCACCCTGGTCAAGGTTCTCCTCATGGGAATCCTCTGGTGCGAAGCATACGATGCCCACTTGCGGACCGGACAGGACATCTGCGATTTTCTCAAGGGTTGAGCGGCAAGGAGGTTCCCCTGTGCCAGACGCAGACCGCATTGCACGGGCGACAGACAACGCAACGCCGTCGGCCCTCCAGACTCCTACCCAGGGAAAGTTCACGACGAGCGCCCCGGGACAGGAAGGGAAAACACTGTTGCGCACACCGGAAGACATGAGATACCGGTTTGAGCCCGAAGAGCCCGAGACGCCTCACGACGCCCCCCGAGACGGGGGACAAGCAAGCTCGCATACGGTAAGAACCATTGAGTGGTTCACGCGAGACGCCGGACCACCTCATATGGCACTGCACATGCGTTAGCTAGAACAAGGAGGGTGCACATGTATAACAGCGAGCAGGACCGAGTTCACAACATGATGCAGGACAAGGCTCTCGCAGACCGAGCTGGCAGAAAATTGGTGTGGGATCCCCGCACCAAGAAGATCCGCGCCACTACCCCCGACACGGACGGCCGTATGCTGGAAATCGAGCAATCCGACATGGACCACTTCGGACTATAAGGAGGGTCAGGACTATGATCACGCTGCCATACGACCTCCTTCACGGGCATGAGACCTGGCAAGGGGCAATACCCCTACAGTTGCGGTCGCAGGACGACGGGGATTCATACTCAGGGTTCAACGTGAAGACGCGTGACGTGGTTGTCCGAGGCTCTCTGTTCATCGGCAAAACTGACACAATGCCACCGGTGGCAGACATAGCGCACGCCGACGACGAGGTCTGTGTCATCGCGACCCCGCCGACGGCCTCCTCTCTGGACGGCGGGAACGATGCCGCGCCTCCGTGGGTTCTCAAGGGATTCGCACGCCGCCACAGGGGATGGGTGGAAATGCCGGTGGCGGTGGTACCCCTTCAAGAGGATCTCTTCTCTCCTACCAAGGGGCTAATCGAGACGGACGCACTGGCGGACAAGCAAGTCCTCGTTGTGGGGCTCGGCTCCGGCGGCGGTCCCGTGGCGATTGACCTCGCCAGGCTGGGCCTCAATCTGATCCTCATCGATCATGACCGCCTTGAAGTCCACAACGTTGTGCGCCATGTCGCGGGTCTATCGGATGTCGGCCGCCTGAAGGTCAACATCCTGGCCGAGAAGGTGCTCGAGAAGAACCCCTTTGCCAAAGTGGACAGGCACGCGACCAAGATCGGCTGGGACACGGTGCCGCTGGTCCGCCAGCTCGTCCGCAAGAGTGACCTGGTCGTCTGCGCGGTGGATTGTCACGATGGCCGGCAGATGTTGAATAAGGTCTGCTGCGAGGAGCGCAAGCCGCTGATCATCGCGGGGGCTTTCCGCCGGGCGCATGGCGGGCAGGTCTTGGTGGTCATCCCCGGGCGGACTCCGTGTTTCCAGTGCTTCTTGAAGGGAGACCCCACCCGAGTGCGGGACCGCGAGATTTCCAGCGCGGCGCAGGCCCGGCGATACGCCTACAGCGATCGTCCTGTGGCGATCGAACCCGGCCTGTCGGTCGACATCGCTCCCATCAGTCTGATGATCGTGAAGCTGGCCATCCAGCTGATGCTCAAAGGCAAGCCCACCTCCTTGCAGTCGCTGGACGCGGACCTGGTTGCCCCGTGGTTCATGTACCTGAACCGCCGCGAGAAGGGGACGAGTTATGAGGGGATCGAGCCGCTTGGGTTTGAGGTGGACGGATTTCACATCCTGCGGTGGTACGGAATCGACTACCCGCGAGACCCCGCCTGTCCTTGTTGTGGGGACTTTGTGGAATCCGTTGCTGCCCAGGAAGGAATCCAGATAGATCCTGAAGACGCGGCAAAGTACGCTCCACAGGGAGGCTAGTCGTGGTCCAACGCACTAGGAACCTTCGTCTTGCTGAGTTGCTCGATCCCGCATGTCCGGCACTGCGCCTGGCGACCGGGGGCGATGTGTCGGCCGCTGCCCAGGCCGACCATGAACACCTGCTACGGACCCTGGCTTCTTTCCCTCCAGGTTCCGTGTCGGCAAGCATTCAGTTCCTCTACACGCCGACGAGCCCAAATCCGCAGGATCGACTCTCCGTCTGCCTGGTGGGTCACGCGCACACCGAGGAGGCCGCTGTGGGCTTATCCATCCTGCTGCGGAACGGCCCCGTCAGGAGAATGCACAAGCTCATGGACGTTGGTGAGGCAGCCATTCCCTGGGACAAGTTTGATGCCGCGTGCGACATCGTGCGTCCCCAGAGCGTCTTTGCGGCAACGGTCCCTCCCGAGTTCAATGCCAAGGCGTTGCCCGCCTACTACACGATACGCCCCTTCGCCCCGAGGCTGGACAACGATTACCTGCTGTTGGACCGGATACTGAGCGCGCTCGAGGAACCGGCCTTCCTGGAAGTACGCGTGGAGCCGGCGGATATTGCCGGAGAGGTGACCGCACACGTCCACTATCTTTCGCGTCTCCAGCAGATCAACCGCTCCTGGGACCACGACGAGGACGACCTGGTGGGCGAGGATTGGGGCCTTGGCGAGGGCCATCACCGGTCAACACAGTCGGTGAAGCCGCTACGCACAAGGGATCCGCTTGTCGACGACGTGCTTCGCCAAGCCCATCGGTTCCACGAGGAACTTGCGGTGCCCCATCTTGCGTTCCACATCCGCTCGTATGCCCACACGAAGGGCTTGGCGAGGCTGCTGGCGTCCGTCGTCGCGGAGTCGGCGTTCGAAGAAGGCAGCTACTACCTGTTCGATTCCACCCGCGGCGAGGGTTTCTTCGAGTCGTTGCTCCAAGGGCCTCATCGCCAGCGTGTGACTGGCGCTCCAGCCCTGCATCGTCTGCTGGCGGGGCACAACATCGCTCTGTACGATGGCCTGTCGCGTTTGGCAAGCCTGGCGCCAGTGGACGAGTTGGCCAGTGCCTTTCGTTTTCCTATGGCTTCACAAGGTTCCCCTCGCTGCATCCGCAAGAACACTGACCCTCCTCTTCTGGACGAGGACGAGTTGTTCGTGCTGGGTGAAGACGCACAGTTCTTGGAGGCCCCTTGATTTTTGGAGGCGTAACCCATGCGGCGTGGAATCAAACTTGACGCCCTGGTCAAGCATTTGAGTGTGTTCGGGCTATCCGGTTCCGGAAAGACGACAGCCCTATATTATCTACTTATGCAACTTTCCTCAAGATGTATACCCTTCATTGTGCTTGAGACGGGCAAGACAGAGTACCGTCTCTTGAAGTGTCTCAAGCACCACAAGGATCGCCGGATACGCCAACTGGCCAGGGTTCTTCGGGTCTACACCCCTGGAAGCAGCGTGTCGCCCATGCGGCACAATCCCCTAGCCGAGAGGCCCGGGGTCTCACGAGACCAGCACATCGAGAACCTCCTGGCCTGCTTCAAGGCTGCCATGCCCATGAGCGGCCCGTTGCCCGCACTGCTCGGCGAATCCCTCGAACAGGTGTATGAGGGATACGTAGACAATCAGCCTCCGCCCCGGATGGCAGACCTTGTCGCCGCAATGAAAAGGACCCTTTCGAGCAAGGGTTATTCCAGGGATGTGGATTCGGACATCCGGGCTGCGCTGGAAGTACGGCTCGGCGTGCTGACCCGGAGGCTGATTGGGGAGGTCTTCCAGTGCCCCGTCGATGTCCCCTCGATCGAAGACCTGGCAACGAAATACTCCATCATCGAACTGGCGGCTCTTCCACAGGAGCAGGCTTGCCTGCTGGCATTGTTCATCCTGACTGCAATCCAGGAATTCGTAATGACCACCCCCTTAACCAGGGCCATCAGGCTTGTCGTGGTCGTTGAGGAAGCTCACAACATCGTCGGCTGCAGCCGCGAAGCCGCACCGTCGGAGGAGAACGCCGACCCCAAGGCCTACGCCTCGGAATTCGTCTGCCGAATGTTGGCCGAGTTCCGAGCCCTTGGCGTGGGACTCATCATCGTGAATCAACTGCCGTCAGCTGTCGCGCCCGACGTCGTGAAGAACACAGGATCCAAGCTGACCTTCAGGGAGGTGGACAACGAAGACCGGGAGATCATCGGGGGCGCCATGCTCTTCGGCCCTATCGAGATGGAGGAGATTGCCCGCCTGCGGCCGGGGGAGGCGTATTTCTTCACAGAGGGTTACTTCGGCCCGTGCAGGATACTTACTCCCAACCTCCACGCGGACCTGCGGCTTCCGCTGCCGCCCGTGGGAGACGCCTTTCTGCCTTACCTGATTGACGACCCTTGGTTCGCTCAAGCCGCCGCGGCGCGCACGGCGGCCGAGACAAGCCAGATCAGATTCGAGATGGACAAGTTTGAAGACTATCGCATCCAGGTAATGCGCGAGGCAAAGGCCTTGGTAGGCGAACGCCTGAAAGTGAGCAGGAAGAAGCCTCAAGACTCCGGCCATTTGACCGCGATCGCCCAAAGAGCCCAAGGGCTTCGGAATCGCCTTCGGCTTGCCTTCTCCGTCTTCTGCCGAGACGCCTACAGGCGGCTGCTTCCCGATGTTCCCGACAACGTTTCCATTGGTAAGGCCGGTCAGGCGCTTCGCCGCGACCTTGCAAAGCGGTTTGACTCCGTCGTACGACCAGGAACGGAAAAAGTCCTGAAGATGCTGGAACGTCCTGTCAAGAAATGTTGAGAAGAACCACAATAACTAAAGGAGAGACTGCGATGGCACGACGTCGAAGCGATGCGCCCACCCGCGGCGAGATCACTGAGAAGGTGGAAAAGCACGAGGATGACATGGAGGAGAAGGCCGAGGACATCGAGGAGACAGTGGAGGATACGGAACTTGAGCGTGAAACGCTCGAGAGCTTGGAGTTGGACGGAACCGCTGAGGCCGCGGAAGAAGTCGAACAGGCGATAGAAGGCGCCCAGGACGTGAGCGCCCAGGAATTCGACACCGAGAGCGGCGAACTGGAGGAGGTTCATGGCGAGACCGAGGAGCACGAAGAGGACCTGCAGGAAAGGTCGGGCACCACCTCTTCGGATCTGGGCAAGATCTCCGACGCGAGCGGCAAGATCCACAGCGACTCGGCCAACAGTGAGTTGATCGAGGCCAAGGAATCCGCGGTGCGCGACATCGAGTTCCTCGATGACCAGGCCAAGCAGTCCCAGGACGCTCGGGAACAGAGCCAGCGACTCCATGAGGAGCACCAGCGTCGGGTCAACGCGGCCAGGAGTTCATAACATGGAAACCGAACTGAAACGAGGAAGGAGACGGA
>Ga0307379_10004407_pt1 | contig 20079 bp, 12 predicted proteins | sample UN2MG_FD_202237 | JGI IMG/M metagenome (GOLD analysis project Ga0307379, IMG submission 202237) | Soil microbial communities from Risofladan, Vaasa, Finland - UN-2 | ecosystem: Environmental > Terrestrial > Soil > Coastal area > Acid sulfate soil | place: Finland: Risofladan, Vaasa | collected... | reverse complement strand
GTGGGAGTCATCGTGTTGAGGGTGTCGACGCTGTACGCGGACACCTCGGCGTCGACGGCGGCCTACTACACGCGGTATCTGACCCAGGCCGACGGCGAGCAACCCGGCCACTGGACTGGTCGGCAGGCGGCGCTGCTCGGCCTCACTGGGGAGGTCACAACTGAGGACCTGCAGGCCCTGCTCGAAGGCCGTGACCCGAACAGTGGAACGCCGTTGGGGTCGCCGTTCGTGAATCGGGTGACGTCGTCGGGTCGTGTGGTGCGGGCGGTGGCGGGGTTCGATGCGACGTTGTCGGCGCCGAAGTCGTTGTCGGTGTGGTGGGCGCTGTCGGGCGACGATGGCCTGGCTGCGTGTCATGACGTCGCGGTTCGGGCGGTGGTGGAGTGTGTCGAGCGGTTCGGGTCGACGACCCGGGTCCGCTCGAACGGTGCCCGGTTGCATCCGGAGTCGCAGGGGTTGTCGGTCGGTGTGTTCCGCCAGACCACAAGCCGGTTGGATGATCCGCAGTTGCATTCGCATGTGGTGATCTCGTCGAAGGTGCAGACCGTTGACGGGCGTTGGTTGGCGTTGGATGCGCGGTCGTTGAAGGGGTTCCAGCGGGCGTTGGGTGGGTTGTATCAGTCGGTGTTGCGCGCCGAGCTGACGGCCCGGTATGGGGTGGTTTTCGGTGAGATCGTGAAGGGCCAGGCGGAGATCGCCGGGATGCCCGACGGGTTGTTGGAGGAGTTCTCGAAACGCAGCGTGCAGGTCGAGCGCGCATACCAGCGTCTCCTTGCCGACTTCTATGCACGTGAGGGTCGTGATCCGATCTCGAAGGAGGACGGCGCGATGCGCCGCCAGGCTGCAGCGGACACCCGTGGTCACAAGTCCGGTCACGGTGCCAGTGATCTGCGGTCACGGTGGCTGGCCGAGGCCGCCACGGTCGGCGTGACCGCAGAGACGCTCACCGACAGCATCAACGCAACGGCGATCAACCATCCGGAGGTCGAGCAGTCGGTGACGGTCGGCGAAGTCATCGGAGCTGTGGCCGAGCAGCGTTCGGCGTGGCATCGCTTCGACGTCCTGCAAGCCATCTGCGATGTCGCTCGTCCACAACCAGGGATGGACGGCACGCAGTGGGCGCAGTCGTTGCATGCCGTCACCGACACGGTCTTGGCGGAGTGTGTCGATCTCGACCCCGCCGACCCGAGCACTCGTCGACGGAGTTCGGATGGGCGGTCGGTGTGGATCGAACCGTCGGCCCGGCATCACACCAGCAGCGATGTGTTGGCCCAGGAGGAACACATCATCTGCTGGGCGATGGACGCACAACTCGAACCGCCCGCACCATCGACCACCGTGAACACGGGCCGGCTCGATGTGATGCAGGCCGAGGCCGCCGCCGCGGTTGCGGGGTCGGATCGGTTGGTGTTGGTGGTCGGCCCGGCCGGTGCCGGCAAGACCACGATGCTCGCCGCCGCCGTCGATGACCTCACTGGGGAGGGGCGGGTGGTGTTCGGTGTGGCGCCGACGGCGAAGGCGGCCCGTGTCCTCGAATCCGAGACCGCCATGGGGTCGGACACGGTCGCGAAGTTGTTGCATGAGTGGCGACGCACGGATCGGGCTCCCGAGCGACCGTGGCGGCTGCCGGTGGGGGCGACGGTGATCGTCGACGAGGCCGGCATGATCAACACCGGCGACCTCCACCAACTCACACACTTGGCCGACGCCCAACGGTGGCGGTTGGTGTTGGTCGGTGACCCCCACCAACTCCAGGCGGTCGGGCGTGGCGGCATGTTCGGTGAACTCTGCGCGACCGGCCGGACGATCGAGCTCGACACGATCCACCGTTTCCACAACCAGTGGGAAGCTGCCGCGTCCTTGAAGTTGCGACACGGCGACCCCGCCGGCCTCGACGCCTACTTGGATCATGATCGCATCTTCGCGGCACCGTTCGTCGAGCACGTCGACAACCTCGCCCACTACTGGGCCGGCGCCCGCGACCGCGGCGAGTACGTGGCGATCACGACCACCACCAACGACCACGTCGACGCCATCAACACCGCCGTCCACGACCACCGCCGAGCCCTCGGCCAACTCGGCGACACCCGTCTCGAACTCGGCGACGGCCTCGAGGTCGCGGTCGGCGATGTGATTACGACACGACGCAACGAACGATTCCTGAGAACAACGATGGGGGAGAGCGTCCGAAACCGCGACTCCTGGACCATCGACACCATCGGTGCCGACGGATCGCTCTCCGTGACCCGCATCGACGGTCACGGCACCGTCACCCTGCCCGCTGGCTACGTCGCCGAACACGTCCAGCTCGGCTACGCCGCCACCGAGCCCGGCAACCAATCGGACACCGCGACCCGCTCGGCAACGCTGGCGACGACGGCGACCACGTGTCGCGGGTTGTATGTAGCGATCACTCGTGGGCAGGTCGAGAACCTGGTCTTGGTGGTCACCGACAGCCACGACGTCGCCGACGCCGTCGACGTCCTCGAGCAAGTCCTGGCCAGCGATCGCGCCGACCGACCGGCAACGAGTGTTCGCCGCGACCTCGCCGCCACCACACCCGCACCGCCGGCGCCGGTCGTCCCGCCGCGCTGTCAGATCCCGCCCTGGTACGAAGAGACCTTCCAAGTCGTACATGCCGAGTTCCTCGACGCGCTCGGGCGACTTCGTGCCGAACACGCCGAGGAGGAACGCGTCGATCAACGCATCAACGAGCTCCGCGTGCTGCTCGACGAACTCGAACCCGTCTGCCAACCCCACGACGACGCCATCGACGCCGCCCGAAGCGCGCTCGACGACGCCAAGAAACATCGCCGTCAACTCGAACGAACCACCAACGACGGCGGCTGGCGTGAACGCCGCAACGCACGGCGCGACCTGCCCGGCGCCGAACGCGACGTCACCGCCGCCGAGCACCACCTCGACGACGTCACCCAGCAGGCTCGCCCCGTCCTGGAGCAGCGCGCTCAGCTCTACAGCGAACGCAGCGATCTCGTCCGCGACGTCAGGGACTTCCGGACCTGGCGACGACAGATCAACAACTACTACCCCACCTCCGAGCTCGCCGAAGCACGACACGACGCGCTGGTCACCTGGAAGCACTGGGCCGACGGACACACCATCGCAGCCGACCGACTCGCCACCACCTTCGACACGCTCAGCGCCAGTGACCGCCCCGAGCTACGAGCCCTCGCCGCACCCCTCACCGACTGGGTCACGCAACGTGGATTCGAGATCCGACCGCACGGACCGGACGTCGCAGTGCAGCCTGACGGCCCAGACCTGGGCATCGAGCTGTGACCCGGCCAGGGTTGAGTTTGCGGGGAGGTTGACGAGCGAACAGCCATCGACGATTGTGGACTTCCTGGGGATCACGGGGAACCACGAGCGACACCGCGTCCTGATGCCACAGGCACTCGGATCCGACGAGTACCTCCGAGTCAGCTGGCACGAAACCCGCGCGCTGATCGTGTTCTCGCACTGGGACGGCGATCACTGCGTCGCCGCCACACCGGTCCGCGTCACCGATATCGGGGACCACCGGCCTGGCGCTGCAGGCCGAGCATGCGGACGCCGGCCGCGGAGTTCGCGTGAGCGCGGTGTCACTCGGACGTGCGGTCAGCCCTGCTCGGACTCGAAGGCACTGTCGAGCGCCCCGTCGGTGTCGTCGACACCGTCGATGACGTGCTTGCTCTGCGCGTTCGCCAACAAAGCGCCGACATCGGTGCCCTGCGGGTTGACAGCGACCACGATGAGGCCGTACTCGCCGGTCTCGAGGAGATCGCTCATCTTGCGAACCTCGTCCTTCGGGATGTTGTGCCAGAAGTGGCCGACGAGGCCACCAGCACCGGCATACACCGCGGTGTTCGTTGCGACCGCGCCCAGGAAGACGATGCCGAGTGGCGCGGCAACCACCGTTGCAGCTGCGCCAAGGATGCCGCCGCCCCATGCGAGGTGCTTGGCGGTGCTGTCGTGACGATCGATCTTGAGTTTGCCATCGGCGCCCTTCTCGACGACCGCGATGGCGATGTGGTCGAGCTGACCTGCGGACTTGACGCTGCGGACGGCGTCGTAGTCGAGAGTTGCGTTGGCCTCGTTGGCGTACGTTGCAACTGCGATGGTGGACGGCTTGTTCGACATGGGGGTCTCCTTGTAAGTCAGATATTGAACCCGTTCAAAGTAGATCCGCGACGTCGAATTGGCATCGTCCAGTTTGGGGGATCGTGCGCACCTGCCGAACGGCGAATGGCCGCAGAGGGACATGTTCAGGCGCGCTCGCGGGCGAGGTAGAGGTGAGGCCCAGCCACTTCGGTTCACCCTCCTTGGAGGATGAACCCGAACGGCTCGGCTGCTTCGGTGGAGCTGATGCAGCCGTTCCGGGAGGTCTACAAAGGTCGTGGTGCCTTTGCCTCGCAGAGTCGTGCGCCGATCACGACCCGGTACGTTCCATTCGCCCGTTCGATGTCGGGCTATTCGGGAGCGCGTCTGCGGACCGACCTTCTTGCTGGCATCACCGTGGCCGCATTGGCCCTCCCGTCGGCCATGGCATTTGCGGAGTTGGCGGGTGCGCCGGTCAGCGCTGGGCTCTACGCGCTCCTGCTTCCCGTTCTGGCGTACGCCGTGTTCGGGTCGGCGCCTCGGGTCGTCATCGGACCAGAGGGCACGGTGGCGCTGTTGGTTGCGACGGCTCTTGCGCCGCTCGCCTCCACCGGGAGCGCCGAGTACGCCGCGTTGGCGGCGATGCTCGCCCTGCTGGTGGGCCTGGTGTTCTTCGTCGCACGCCTCGCTCGGCTTGGTTGGATCGCCGACTACTTCTCACAAGCAGTCCTGGTCGGCTACATCACTGGAGTTGCCGTCGTCCTCATCCTCGGCCAGATCAGCAAGCTGGTCGGCGTTTCCAGCGATCAAGACGGCGCCATCCGCGAGACTGTCGACATCCTGGGCAATCTCGGTGACGCCAACGGTGCGACGGTCATCGTCGGTGCGGTCTCGCTTGGGCTCCTTGTGCTCGTTGACAGGATCAGCAGACGAATCCCTGGCGCACTGGTCGTCGTCGTCCTCGGCATTGCGGCGTCCTGGGCGCTGGATCTTGCGGCCCGGGGCGTGGCCGTCACCGGCCCGGTGCCGAGTGGGTTGCCGTCGTTCGCGGTGCCCGATGTCTCGCGTTCGGACCTCGGGGCGCTCACAACCGCAGCGGTGGCCATCTTCCTCATGTCGTTCTCCGATTCAATCCTCACCGCCCGTTCCTTCGCCGCCCGTCATCACGAGGTCGTCGATGCCGACCAGGAGTTGCTCGCGTTCGGATTCGCCCAGATGGCCTCAGGGGTGACCCAGGGCATTCCGGTCGGCACGAGCGGATCGCGTACGGCCGTCAACGACGACATGGAAGCGACGAGTCAGATCAGTGGTCTGGCCGCCGCGGGCGCGATTGCCGTGATCCTGCTGTTCCTGACAGCTCCGATCGAGTATCTGCCGTCGGCTGTTCTCGGCGCCGTGATCGTGTTCGCAGCGTCGAAACTGATCAACGCCGAGCAATGGCAATCGCTCGCTCGAAGCAGCAGGGCGGAGGTCGTCATTGCTGCGATCACGGCCGTGTTCGTCGTCACGATCGGTGTCCTCCAGGCGATCATCGTGGCCGTCGTGCTGTCGATCGCCGACGTCGTACGTCGGGCGGCGCAGCCTGCGGACGCGGTGCTCGGGTGGTCCGCCGAGGACGACCGATATGTCGATGTCAGCGACCACGTCGATGCCGGCGTCAGCCCCGGTGTGGTCGTCTATCGCATCCAGGATCGGATGTTCTTTGCCAATGCCCATTTCTTCAAGCGCCGACTCTGGGCTGCTGTCGACGGCGCCCCGAAGCCCGTGCGGCACGTGATCCTCGATGCGTCGTTCATCAGCGACATCGACGCGAGTGCCGAGGTCGCCCTGCGAGAAGTGATCGCCGGCCTGCGCGAGCGGAACATCGAACTCCACATCGCAAGAGCGACAGCGGAGCTTCAGTCACGCTTCGATGTTGTCGACTTGACCGACGCCGTCGGAGCGGACCACTTCCATGCCACCGTGACCGCGGCCGTCGACGCGTGCCGGGTGCCACATCGCGATGAGTGACGCCGGTGGGAAGCGTGTTCAGGTTCGTACCGGGATCAGGCGAGCGCGGCCGAGCAGGCGTTCGAAAAGAAGAATAATGATCTGTGCGGCAACGAGCGAAAGGAATGCTTCCACGAGAAGTACCTCCAGGTTGTCGAGTTGCGTCGTGAAACCTACGAGAGGCAAATGACACCCGTGCGACTTCGCGTTGGCCGGCGGATGAACTCCCGACGAACGTTGCGGACGTGCGTCGACGTCAGTCGCCTGTCGGTGCGGCAGCAGCAGGCTTGGCGGCGGTCTTCTTGGCGGCGGTCTTCTTTGCGGTGGTCTTCTTCGCCGTCGACTTCTTTGCGGTGGTCTTCTTGGCCGTGGTGCTTGTCGGGCTCGCCGCCGCAGGACCGTCCGCTGCAGACTTCGATGTCTCCGGCGCGGTCTTCGTGCGTCCGGGCACGACCTTGGTCGCGACGGCTCCAGCGGTGCTGACGGTGAGGCCTGCGCCTCTGGCGACCAGTTCGCCGCTGGTGCGGATGGCGCCGCCTGCGACGACACCGGTCAGCTCGGTCATGCGACCGAGTTGATTCGACACGGTGGTTCCGGTTCGGGCGATGGCGTCGCCGGCCCCGGAGCCTTCAGGGTTCCAGTCGTGCATCTTCTTCCAGGCGAACCAACCGCCGACTGCGGCTGCGCCACCGATCAGTGTTGTCTCGAGTGCTCCCATTGGACTTCCTCCTCATTCCGGTTGTTTGTGGTTGTCTGATTCGGTCGCAAGCGGCCATCACATCGAGGCCGGGACCTCGATGATGTTCGCGGGTGTTCCGGTGTCGATGGCTTCGACGGCGCGCAGCATCCCGGCGGCGCTGTCGTGGTCGGCGATGCGCTGCCCAATGTGTTCGACCAGTCGGGGCATCCCGACGGACAGGCCGGTGGCTCCGATGGCGGCCGAGGTGGCGGTCGCCCATCCGACCGGTCCGAGTGGGCGACATCCGAAGAACTGGCTCAGCCCAGGGGTCTGGATCGTCACCACGAGCGCGCCGACGCTGATCGCCGTTGCCCCGATGACGGTCGGGCTCCGGCCACCCGATACCAGGGTTTGGGCGAGCTGTGTGCCGACGAGCCCGGCGAGCGCGACGGTTCGGGCGCGTGTCGGTGTTCCGGTCATGCTCGCCATCGTCCACGCTGCGGCAGCTCCGGCGGCGGTGGTCCCGGCGCGTATCGCGATCTCGCGGATCAACGCGTCGCCGAGTGATGCGTCGGGCCCTTCATGGAGCAGACGCTCCGGCGTCTTGTCAGGTGGCTCGCGTAGTGCGATCGCCAGTGCCGGTGCCATGTCGGTGAGCAGGTTGACAAGGAGCAGCTGGCGCGCATTGACCGGCGATGTGCCGGTGATCGCGGTACCGGCGAGGATGAAGCCGATTTCGCCGAGGTTGCCGCCCACCAGGATTGCCACGGCTGAGCGGACCGATTCCCACATCGCTCGTCCCTCGACGATCGCATCGATGATGGTCTCGATCCGATCGTCGGTGACGACGACGTCGGCGACCGCGCGCGCTGCTGCGTTGCCGTTCCCTCCGCCGAGTGCGATGCCGGCATCCGCGAGGCGGATCGCTGCGGCGTCGTTTGCGCCGTCACCGGTCATGGCGACCGAGCGTCCCGTTCGCTGGTATGCCTCGACGATTCGAACCTTCTGTGACGGCGTGACGCGGGCGAAGACGGAGACCTCGGTGATGATCTCGTCGAGGGCGTCGTCGTCCATTGCGTCGAGTTCGGCGCCGACCACGACGCGACCACCGTTGAGCATGCCGAGTTCGGCGGCTATGGCCTCGGCGGTGCTTGCGTGGTCGCCGGTGATCATGGCGACATTGACGCCCGCAGCGCGGACATCGCGCAGGGCTGCGGCTGCACTCGGGCGAATGGGGTCGGCGAGCGCGATGAATCCGAGAAGCTCGAGATCGGAGGGCACGTCGTCGATCGAGATCTCGGCGTTCGACTTCCCTGCCGCCTCGGCGACTGCGAGCACGCGCAGTCCACGTCTGCCCAGCCGGTCGACATCGTCGTGCAGGCGCACCAGTGCCGCTTCGCCCAGTCGCTCGGTACGTCCGTTGCGTCGCCATGTGGTGCATTGGGGAAGCACCACTTCGGGTGCGCCCTTGACCGAGATCAGTCGTCGCGATCTCCGTGTCGAGCCGAGCACAACGTGGTACCCGCGGCGCGATTCGAAGGGGATCTCTTGGAGACGTGACCAGCCATCGACCCCGTCGGCATCGGCGACTCCGGTTGCATGGGCGGCGGTCAGGATCGCTTGGTCGGTGGCGTGGGGTAGAGGACCGTTGCCGTTGGGGGCGGGCGTCGCCCGTGCAGCGGCTGCAACGAGTGCTCGACCGTCGGCGGACAGTTCGCCGAGCAGTTCGTCGTTGCCGTCGATCGACACCAGGACGAGGCTGATCGAGTTCTCGGTGAGCGTGCCGGTCTTGTCGAAGCAGATCTGGTCCACTCGTCCGAGCGCCTCGAGCGCGCGCGGATTCCGGACGAGAGCGTTGTTGGCGGCAAGCCGGCGAGCTGCGGCGACCTGCGAGAGTGTGGCGAGAGCGGGGAGGCCCTCCGGAACGGCGGCGACCATCAGGCTCACGCCGGTGCCGACGGCGTCACGCATCGGCTGACCACGTGCGAGTCCGAGGCCCGTGACCGCGGCCCCACCGATGAGTGACACGGGCAAGGTCATCTTCGTGAGATAGCCGAGACGCTGTTCGACCCCGGACGGTGGCGGATCCCCGGCAGCCGCCGCGCTCCGGCCGGTCTCGGTGTCAGTACCGACGGCGACGACCAGCGCGGTGACGTTGCCGGCCGCGATCGACGAACCCTCGAACAGCATCGAGGTCTGCTCCGGAATCGGAGCACCGGGCGTGGCGGCGCTCGACTTCGCAACGGGAAGCGACTCGCCGGTGATCGTCGACTCGTCAACCTCGAGATTCTCCGACTCCAGGATGCGACTGTCGGCCGGCACCGTCTCGCCGGCCTGGAGTTCGATGACGTCGCCGACCACGAGCGTGTCGCTGGGAACCTGCACCGTTGCACCCGCCATGCGCACCGTGACCATCGAGTCACCAGAGCGCTCCAGACGTTGCAGCGACCGCTCGGTCTGCATCCGCTGCGCCGCTCCGACCAGCGCGTTCGTGCCGACGACACCGCCGACCAAGGCAGCATCGACGGCCGACCCGACCGCTGCGGACAGCGCGGCACCGAGCCCGAGCAACGGCGTGAGCGGGTTGGCGAGTTCTTCGGTGAGGGCCTGGGCCAACCCGATCGGTCCCTTGACGGCCCGAGCCGTCGACGCGGCGTGCCGGCGATCGCGTTCGACCGCTTCGAGCCCGTCTTCGGTCGTTCCGAGTCGGGCGAGCGTTTCGGATGCGTCGAGCTCGTGCCAGGGATCGCGCGGCGCCGATCGCGGCGGCCGCTGACCGGCCGCCCGGCGACCCGATGCGGCGCCGAGACCCACCGACACCAGGGCGGTGCCGTTGATCGGCAGCAGAGCCCGTTCGGTCGCTGTTCTCGCCGGACCGAGCAGCGACCACAGCCCGCCGGTGGACGCACCGGACAGAGCGAGGAGCGCACTGCGGCGGCTCACCTCGCGAGCGGTGTCGACGGCATTGACGACCCGCCACGCATTTTCCAAGCCTGCTCCGACGACGAGGTGGGCTCCCCATGGGATGCGATGGCCCTCGCATTCCACACCGAGACCGATGTCGGCGGCCCGGAGGGCACTGGTGTAGGCCGTTCCGAGATACATCACGACGTGACCGTCGCGCTGGAGGTCACCGATCTCGTCCACGAGCGTCGACGCTGTCAACCGACACTCGATCCCGAGCCGGACGGCGAGCGCGTCGGTCCCACCCGCGAGCACCACCTCGAGTTCGGACCGTTGGGCTGCGTCGACGATCTCGTCGGCGAGCGCCACGGGTTCGGCTTGGATGGCGACGAGGGCGAGCAGGCTGTCGTGCTTCCAGAGACCGAGCACCTTGCGGCCGCCCGCCCCGAGGAGACGAGCCCGATTCTTGGCGCCGCGTGGGAGCACCGATTCGTTCTGATCGAGCGGATGGAGACGCCAACTGCGCCAGCTCCGCTCCTCGAACGGATGATCGCGGTCGAACAACGTGTGCGTCCGTTTTGCGATCTCCACGGGATCGGCGTCCGAGGCGAAGCCGACGACGTCAGCGACGGCCCAGATCTCCGAGGTGACCGTGCGCGCCTCGATGACCAGGGTGTCGACCCGATCGAGCCGCCTGAGTGCCTCGGGATCCATCGTGAGCACGTCGTGCTGCGACAGGACCCGGTCGAACTCGGCAGCGAACGCTTCGCGTCCGAGCGTTGCCGCCTTCGGGATGCCGGAGAGCAGCAGTTTCGAGGCTCGGCGCGGATCCCTCGTCACGCCGAGCACCGCACCCGTGGCGCCGAGCGACGCCAGCCCGGCGCGATCGGAGTATGTCTCGATCGGACCCTTCGGCAGGGCGACCGGACGCTTCTCGAACCGCTCGGCGGGATGACCGACGCTGTGCCGACCCTGCACCAACGCCGGCTCGCGGCGCTTCCACGTGGCGTTGCGGGATTGCTGCTCGCCCAACTTGATCGACCGGTGGCCGATGTCGACGATCAGCCCGAGCGGCCCCTGCCCGAGCGCCTGCGCCGCCGCGTTCGTCGTGGTCATCACGACATCAGCAGTCGGCGGCCCCAACCTGCCTTCGAGGAAACGACGCACTCGTGGCGCATTGTCGGCAACGCTCACGAGTCCAGGGATCTCAGCCGGCAGACGAATGAAGTGCAACGCCTGCGCAGCAGTCGCATAGCCGAGTCCGGCGACGTCGGCGGCGATACCGAACACGTTGAGGTGGATCGGCATGCGATCCGCCGGATGGTCGGCCCGGTCGTGCGGGAACCGTGCGTCGGCGACGTCGTGGAGCTCCTCGACCGTCTCGAGCGATTCGATCAGGTCATCGGCATCGAGCGCCGCAGGATCGAACACGACGATGAGACGACCAACGACGGCATCGACCTCGGCCCACTCGACCCCGTCGAGGCGCTCGATGGCGGCCTTGGCGTCGGCGACCAGAGCAGCGTGCTCCGGGCGATCGGCCCCCCGCATCTCGATGTGGGCATGGCCATCATCGGAAACATGCACACGACGTTCAAGGCGACCCTCGGCGTTGCCCAACAACCGCATGCCGGTCCGCAACGCGGTGATGGGGTTGAGAAGTTGGGTGAGTGAAGGGGATGGTGGGGACATGGCCGGGGGCAGCCTCTGTGGACTTCTCGACAACTCTGAACGACTCGAACGGCGAGGGCGCCGCCCACATTGGGTGAACGTTCGCAAGCGCTGACGAATCACCGTTGATGGGTCGTGACTGTTGCCGGCGGCATCGGTTCGTTCGTGCGCGCCGATGTTGCAGACGTCGTTCGCGGGTTTCACCCCTTCTGGGTGTCGATGCTCGACACCGAATGTGAAACTCTGCGGTCTTGACCGGGTGGCATTGGGCCTCTCACGTACTTCGGAGGTGCAAAATGCTCGCATACGACTACCCGCTGCTGGGCCTGTTCTGGTCCATGTTCGTCTTCTTCCTGTTCTTCGCCTGGCTGATGCTGTTGTTTCGCGTGTTCGCCGACATCTTCCGCAACCGGGACATGGGCGGTTGGGGCAAGGCGCTCTGGTCGATCTTCGTCATCCTCGTGCCGTTCCTCGGTGTGTTCGTGTATGTCATTGCCCATGGCAACGAGATGACCCAACGTGACATCGCAGCCGCTCAGGAGAGTGACGCCCAGTTCCGTGCCTATGTGCAGGAGACCGCCGGAACCGGCGGCTCGGCTGAGGAAATCGAGAAGCTCGCTGGCCTTCGCGACAGTGGAGTGATCACCGAGCAGGAGTTCGCAGCGCAGAAGGCGAAGTTGCTGGCCTGAGCGCCGGACACGACGATGACGACACACTTCAACGGCAAGATCGCCCTCGACATCCGCGATTCGGAACCCGACTGGGAACCGTTTCTCGCTCCGAAGGCTCCCGCGGGCGCACCGAACGTGCTGTTCCTCGCCTGGGACGACCTCGGCTACGCCACCATGGACACGTTCGGCGGCCCGGTCCAGTGTCCGAACATGGCCCGCATCGCCGAACGAGGTGTGAAGTTCGCCAACTTCCACACGACCGCACTGTGCTCGCCCACCCGTGCGTCGCTGCTGACGGGGCGGAACGCGACGTCGAACGGCATGGCGACCATCGCCGAGTTCGCCTCGGGGTTCCCCGGGATCTCCACTCGCATCCCCTTCGAGAACGGGTTCATCTCCGAGGTTCTTGCCGAGCGGGGCTACAACACCTACTGCGTGGGCAAGTGGCACCTCACGCCGGGTGAAGAGTGCAATCTGGCGGCCTACAAGGGCCGGTGGCCGCTCGGTCGCGGCTTCGAGCGCTTCTACGGCTGGCTCGGCGGCGAGACCAACTCGTTCTTCCCCGACCTCGTGTACGACAACCATCCAATCGAGCCCCCCGCTCGTCCCGAGGACGGCTACCACCTCGCCGACGACATGGCCGACAAGGCGGTCGAGTTCATCCGCGACGCCAAGGTGATCGATCCCGACAAGCCGTTCTTCATGTACCTGGCTCCCCAGGCTGGTCACGCACCGCACCTCGTTCCGACGGAGTGGGCCGACCGCTACAAAGGCGTCTTCGACGAGGGCTACGAGGCCATTCGTGCGGGGATCCTGCAACGCCAGATCGAACTCGGCCTTCTCCCCGCCGACACGGAACTCTCACCGATTAACCCGCACGGCGAACCGAACCGCACGGGCCCCGACGGGCAGCCTTGGCCGTTGCTCGACACCGTGCGCCCGTGGGACAGCCTCTCCGACGACGAGCGTCGGCTGTTCAGCCGGATGGCGGAAGTGTTCGCCGGCTACATCTCGTACAACGACGACCGGTTGGGTCGAGTGCTCGACTTCCTCGAGGAGTCCGGCGAGATCGACAACACGCTGATCGTCGTCGTGTCCGACAACGGCGCGAGCGGCGAGGGCGGCCCGAACGGGAGCTTCAACGAATGGCGCTTCTTCAACGGTGTCCCCGACACCGCCGCGACAACGCTGCCGCACATCGACGAGCTCGGTACGCCGGCCTCGAACAACCACTACAACACGGGCTGGGCGTGGGCGTTCGACACGCCATTCCCGTACTGGAAGCGGTGGGCGGGTGCCGAGGGTGGAGTCGCCGACATGTGTCTGGTGTCCTGGCCGGCCAAGATCCCCGCCGACACCAGTCCGAGGCCGCAGTACGTCCACGCCGTCGACATCGTGCCCACGATCTACGACCTCTTGGACATCGAACCCCCTGAGACGATCAACGGGTACCTGCAGAGCCCGATCGAGGGGGAGAGTTTCGCGGCCGCGCTGACCGATTCGTCGGCGCCCGGCAAATCGACGCAGTTCTACACGATGCTCGGCCAGCGTTCGATCTACCACGAGGGCTGGCTTGCGTCGACCGTGCATCCGCCGCTGTCGAGTTGGGGGAACTTCGAACGTGACGAATGGGAGCTGTTCCATCTCGAGGTCGACCGTTCGCAGACTCGCAACGTCGCCGCCGAGCATCCGGAGCGCCTCGAGTCGCTCAAGAGCTTGTGGTTCTACAACGCCGGCATCTACAACGGTCTGCCGTTGGACGACCGCAGCGCGTTGGAGCAGGTCCTCGCCGAGCGTCCCCGCGGCGCACCCGATCGCGACCGCTACATCTTCTACCCGAACTGCGCGGACGTCCCCGAGTCCGCAGGTCCGGCGCTTCCGGGCCGTTCCTACACGATCGCCGCAGGCGTCCGCATCGACACCGATGACGCGCAAGGTGTGGTGTGGGCCGCCGGAGGTGTTCCGGGTGGCCATTCGCTGTACGTCAAGGATCGCCGGTTGCAGTACACGTTCAACTGGATCGGCACCACCTTGCAAGACGTCGTCGCTGACGAGGAGCTCTCGACGGGCAGCCATGTGCTGATCGCTGAATTCGTGGCCGAAGGTCCGAGTTCCGACCCGGCGATGCCCGGTACGGCCGGCACGCTCACGCTGTACGTCGACGACCGCGCCGTCGGTTCGGCTCCCATCGTCACCCAACCTGGCTACTTCTGCCTGACAGGCGACGGGATCTGCGTCGGACGCGACAGCGCATCGGCGGTCTCGCCGAACTACCAAGCGCCGTTCGCGTTCGTCGGCGGTGACATCGACAAGGTCATCGTCGACGTCTCCGGCGACCGATACGTCGACCACGAGGGACAGGTCCGAGCCTGGTTCAGCATCGACTGATGGTGGTGCTGCAGGAATCCCTTGCCGAGCGCAGTGCCCACTCGGCGGCCGAAGAGCTCGGACGCAGTGCCCGCAAGTCGGTCCCGAGGTCGACGCACGCCGAGTGGGAGCCCGCCCCGGAACGGCGCGACCCGATCGCGATGATCGAGGCACAGAACGCGACCCGTGTTCCTTGGCTGGTCCCAGTGCGCCACGACAGGATGCGCGCGTCGCCGTTCACCTTCTACCGAGGAGCCGCAGGGATCATGGCGGCCGACCTGGCTGCTACCCCCAACAGCGCGTTGAGCGTCCAACTCGGCGGTGATGCGCACCTCTCCAACTTCGGTGCGTACGCATCTCCCGGGCGACAGCTCGTCATCGACGCCAACGATTTCGACGAGACGCTTCGCGGGCCGTGGGAGTGGGACGTGAAGCGGCTGGCCGCGAGTGTCTACATCGCTGCCCAGCACCTCGGATTCGGAGCCAAGCTGTCGAAGGAGCTCACCGCCGACGCCACCGGTGCCTACCAGCAGGCAATGACGCAGTTCAGCCAGATGGGTTTCCTCGACCTGTGGAATCGCCTGCTGACCATCGAGGACGTCCGAGCAGAGGCGGGGATGACCAAGGCAGATCTCGCTCGACGGGTCGATCGATTCGAGGAGCGTGCCCGAAAGAAAGATGGTCGCCAGGCGGTGGGAAAGCTCACCGAGATCGTCGACGGTCGCCGCCGGATCATCGACCAGCCGCCCGTCGTGTATCCGATCAGATCCTTGCCGGACGGGTACGACCCGACCGAGGTAGAAGCCACCGCTCGCGCCGCGATCGACTCGTACCTGTCGACGCTCAACGACGCGCGCCGCTCACTCCTGGCCCGCTACACGCTCGTCGACGTCGCGCTGAAGGTGGTGGGCGTCGGCAGCGTCGGTACACGATGCCTCATCCTGCTGTTCGAGGGGCGCTCGCCGAATGATGTGTTCTTCCTCCAGGCCAAGGAGGCCCAGGCATCCGTCCTCGAGGAGTTCCTCGAACCGAGTCCGTACGACAACCACGGTCAGCGGATCGTCGAGGGTCAGCGTCTGTCGCAGGCGCAGTCGGACATCTTTCTCGGATGGACCACCGGCGAACTCGAGCAACGTCACTACTACATCCGCCAATTGCGCGATTGGAAGGGGTCGGTCGAAGTCGAGGGTGCCACCCCCCGGCAACTCAGCTTCTACGCCAAGCTCTGTGGCACGACGTTGGCACGCGCTCACGCTCGAACCGGGGACGCGGCAGCGATCGCGGCGTACCTCGGTGGTGGCCGCCGGTTCGCAAGCGCCATCGCCGCCTTCTGTGAGGCGTACGCCGCTCAGAACCTGGCTGACTTCCGTGCCTTCGAGGACGCCATCGACTCGGGCCGGCTCGAGATCCCGTCAGCATGATTCCGACTTCTTCCACCGTGCATTCCAGCTGGTGGCCACCACACCAAGGAGATCAGCCGTGAAAGTCACCGTGCCGTTTGCAGCACTGCTCCTTGCCGTCGCGTTCGGCTACATCCTGGGCACCGAGAGCGGGCGCAAGAAACGCGATGATCTTCTGGTTCGCCTGGGCCGAGGCACCGGTGCCGACGCCGAGCTGGGAGTCGACGACGCTGAATCGTGAGCAGACAGGTGGGGCCCCGGCCACGCGCAGGCGTCCTCGAGCCGTCTGTACGATCAGCTGTCATGGTGAGCGACGGCTTCCTGGCTGCTCCGACTGATGTCGTCGAGGGCCCGGTTCAGTGGGAGGACCTCGGGCTCGTCGATTCGAAGTTCCAAGCGCCGTGGACCCGTCCCGGAATCATCGGGCGGCCTGCGCTCGTCGAGCGACTGACGAGTACCCGCTGCCCCGTCGTTGCGGTGGTCGGACCCGCCGGCTACGGCAAGACCACCTTGCTCGGTCAGTGGGCCGCCACGAGCGATGTTCCCGTCTTCTGGCTCACGCTCGACGCTCACGACAACGATCCGGCCATTCTGCTGGAGTACCTCGTTGCCATCATGAACCGCATCGAGCCAGCCGACCCGCAGCTGTGGCGATCGCTCTTGGCCGAGGCCGCCGTCGACACGAACTGGTCCCTGCGTCGCCTGGCAATGCTCGTGTCGTCGCGGCGACGTCGGTTCGGTCTCGCCGTGGACCACACCGAATCGGTGACCGACCCACGCTCAGGCGACGTGCTCGCCACGGTCGCACTCAACCTGCCGCCCGGTTGTCGAATCGCCTTCGCGTCACGCGCCGAGCTGCCACTCCCGATGGCCAGGCTCAGAGCCGAGGGCGCCGTCGAGGAGATCGGCGTCGAGCAGTTGGCGATGGACGAATCCGAGGCGACTGCGTTGCTTGGCGAAGTGCACGCGGGCATTGAAGCGACGGAGATCCACGAACTGGTGCAACGCACGGAGGGATGGCCCGTCGGCCTGTACCTCGGAGCCTTGACCAGTCGATCCGGACGAGCCGCCAGCACTCACCGCGCTGGCGTGCAGGGCGACGACCGGATGGTCGCGGACTATCTGCGCAGCGAGGTCCTCGCAAACCTGTCCGCGGCTGAGGTCACCTTTCTCACTCACACGTCGATCCTCTCGGAGCTGAGCGGACCGCTCTGCGACGCCGTCACCGGCAACCCAGGTTCTCAACGCATGCTCGAATCGCTGGAACGTTCGAATCTGCTGCTGATACCGCTCGATCGACAGCGCCGTTCGTATCGCTGTCACCACCTCCTCCTGGAGTTGCTGCGCGCCGACCTCGAACGGAACGAACCCGACCTGATCGGGCAGCTCCACGACCGCGCCGCCGCATGGTTCGAGGCCAACGACCAGCCCGAGAACGCGATCAATCACGCGCTCGCGGCGAACGATCCCGACCGAGCGGCACGCGTCTACGGCCAGATCTGTCAAGCGGTCTACGCCGCTGGCCGAATCGTTGAACCGCTGGATCTGCTGGTTCGAAGACCGGGGACTGCTCGAACGGTACCCGCATGTCGCTGCCACCGGGGCGCTGGCGTCGGCGCTGACCGGGAACGGCGCGAGCGCCGATCTGCTTGCCACGGCGGCCCGCGCCGGCGACCACGCTGCGCTCGCCCCGGACGGAAGCCCGGTCGCCGGACTGCTCGCGCTGGTCGACGCGTGCCGGTGCCGCGACGGCGCATCCGGCATGCGGTCCAGCGCGGCGACGGCCGCACGCCTGCTCCGGTACGACAGCCAGTTCCAGGGGCCCGCGATCGTCCTGGAAGGTATCGCCGCCCTGCTCCAGGACGAAGCGGACGAAGCCGACGCACTGTTCACCATCGCCGCCCCCAGGTGCTTTCGCTACGGCGGCATCACGGCCGGACTCGCTGCGCTGGCACTGCGTGCCTCGAGTGCGCTCGGGTGCGGGGACACCGAAACGGCGTACGCGCTGTCCGACGACGCCGTTTCGATCGCCACCGAAGCCCACCTCGACATGCACGCCCAGTTGACGGTCGTCCACGCAGTTGCCGCACGAGTTGCAATTCGGCGTGGCAACCTCGAACAAGCTCGCAGCCACCTGGCGTTGGCGGTGCGCAACCGACCGTTGTGCTTTCCTGCTGTGCCCTTCAGCGCCGTCTTTCTGGTCGAACTCGCCGAGGCGTACGTCGCACTCGCCGACCCCGCAGGCGCCAAGGCGGTGTTCCGCCAGATCAACGACGTCCTCGGTGCGCGATCCGGCCTCGACGTGGTGGTCGATCGTTGCGACGTGTTGCGTGGCAAGCTCCACGGGTCCGGCCCAACCCTCGTGGGCGCATCGTCGCTGACGGCAGCCGAGCTTCGGCTCGTGCCGCTGCTGTCCACCCATCTCACCTACAGCGAGATCGGTGAGCGTCTCTACGTGTCCCGGAACACGATCAAGTCGCAGACGGCATCGATCTTCAGGAAACTCGGCGCCACGTCACGAGGCGGAGCGGTACGCGCCGCGGAGCAGCTCGGCCTTCTCGGACCGACAGTGATTAACGCTCAAGGGTGATGCGTTTCACCCCGAACGGGTGGTGAGGTCGGAGGGGACGATTCGTACCATCGAAACGTGACCACAGACGTCGCCTCCGTCATCGAGGTCCACCGGGCGGCAGGGTCGTTTTTCGATGTCGCAGGAGTTCGTTCGTTCGTGCGCACTGCGGGCGAGGGAGAGACGGTCGTGCTGTTGCACGGTTTGCCGGCCTCGTCGTTCCTGTACCGCAAAGTGATCGGAGAGCTCGCGGGTCGGGGGCTCCGGCCGGTTGCGTTCGACCTCCCCGGGCTGGGCCTCGCAGATCGCCCGATGAACTTCGACTACTCGCTGTCCGGACTCGGCCTGTTCGTCGCCGCCGCCATCGATGCACTCGACATCGACCGGCTCCACCTCGTCGTTCACGACGCCGGCGGGCCGGTCGGATTCGAGGCCGCTGCCCGACTGCTCGACCGGGTGCAGTCCCTGACGGTGCTGAACACGATCCCCGAGATCGACGCCACGCCGTTCCCCGGCGAGTTCCTTGCCCGGCTCACCCGCAAGGTCGGTGGACCGATGAGTTCGCCGGCGGTCTGGCGCAAGATGATGTACCGGGTCGGCATCCTCGATCGGTCGGCCGTTCCCGAGGTCGAGGTCGATGCTTACCGCGACCTCGCGCTCGTCGCCGACGACGGCGCCGCGTATCTGCAGATCATGCGGGGCCTGCGCGCCGCCCGGGGCGAGAAGAAGGACTACCGGCCGCTGCTGCACGTCGACTCCGCTCCGTACCCGGTGCAGATCGTGTGGGGCGCGAAGGATCCGATCCTGACGATGCGGCGTTTCGGCTGGCGAGCGCTCGAGGCCACCGGTTTGCCATCGATGTCGATCGTTCCGGCGCGTCACTTCCTCCAGGAGGACCAGGCTCCCGCGGTGTCGGCGCTGATCGCCGAACACGTGCATCGAGCCACCGGGTGACGAACGAATCTCCCCCCACCGAACACTCGGGCTCGCCCACGCGCCCGGCGACAGACAGGATGCCACAGCAATGAAGCACCACCAGACCCGACGCAGGCGCACGCGAACCATGGCGATCGGCCTTGCCGCCGGTGCCCTGTTCATCGCCGCCTGTTCGTCCGACGGCGACTCGGCGAGCACCGAGTCGCAGCCCGACACGTCCCCGGCTGCCACGTCGGCGACGTCGGAGCCGGCAACGACGGACTCGTCCGTGGCGTCCTCGACACCGCGTGACGCCGCCCCGGCCGTGACCGGCAACGAGTGCCCGATGGTCGTCGACGCATCCTCGGCCGACTTCTACCCGATCCAGCCGAGCTTCTCGGCCGGCTACACCGCGGCGGGACAGAAGCTGAATAGCGACACGGCGGACTGGGCCTACGTGGTCGAGAGCGACTTCCCCTACTCGAACTGGATGGCCTGGTACCTGTACGACACCAACGGCGTCCCGGTCTACAAGGTGTCCGACCAGGACATCATCCCCGACGAGGGTTCCACCAACCCGTTCGTCGACGGCAATCCGGTTCTCGCTCCTGAGCGCTCGTTCACTCTCTACTTCATGCCGAGCACGACCCCGGCCAGTGTGGTGTCGGACATGCAGGCAGACGGCAAGAACGTCGCACTGCTTCCGGTGCAAGGCGACACGCAAGGTGTCTCGGTCGTGTCGCGCAGCTACTGGTCGTTCGGAAACGACGGCATCGGCAACTACGACCGTTTCGGGTTTGCCGGGGACACGAACAC
>Ga0307379_10004404_pt1 | contig 20082 bp, 18 predicted proteins | sample UN2MG_FD_202237 | JGI IMG/M metagenome (GOLD analysis project Ga0307379, IMG submission 202237) | Soil microbial communities from Risofladan, Vaasa, Finland - UN-2 | ecosystem: Environmental > Terrestrial > Soil > Coastal area > Acid sulfate soil | place: Finland: Risofladan, Vaasa | collected... | reverse complement strand
GCTCGAGTATCGCGGCCCTGGTCAGCAGGACTGCACGGCAAATCGGAGCGCAAGCCCACAGCATCTGGGTGCATCAGATCGGCGACCGGTACAATGTGGAACTCGACCTGGAGGTGGACCGAAGCGCGTCGCTGATAGAGGCGCACGATCTGGCCACGCGTCTTGAAGGTCTGGTTAGGGAGGCCAGCCCGGAGGTGACCGAGGTAGTCACTCATCTGGAACCGATCGGTGACTCGAAGAATCCGAGCACCAGGCTCGAGCACAGAGACTACGCCGAGCTAGAGGCTCAGATCGTGTCCCTCGTGGACAGCGTCGTTGGTGACGGGGCCTGTCACCATGTGGCCATCTGGGAGGAAGCGGACGGCTTGGCAGCCTCGTTGCACTGCTCACTCGACGTCGATGTACCGGTTGAAGAAGCTCACGACTTCAGCGCACGGTGGGAGAGCCATCTACGCGAACGAATTCCATCTCTGCACCGAGTGGTGATTCACCTGGAGCCCTTCTGACACACCGCTCCGCGCCAGTGAGTGTTCCATGTCTCCCTTCCCCTGAGCCCGACGTGGAGTAGCGGTCGGATCACTATCATCTGGCATGATCCCGCGTCGCGCTGGCGCTGGGCGGCGGGAGAGACCGAATGCATCGCAGTTCCCCCGAATCCGTGTTCTGAGCGCTCAGTACTACTAAGGACCCACTCCCTGGGCAGGGAAAAGAAACGGGCCGCGGCATGACTGTCCCGCGGCCCGTTTGATGGTATGAAGGGGTGAACTGAGGGTTCCTATTCGGGTGGAACCTTGTCTGGCGACCAGTACTTCTCGACCTCGGCCTCAGCCTGCAAATCGAGCAGCCAGACCTCAAACGCCTCGCTCTTCCTCTGATCCAGCATCTGGGCGTCTAGTTCCCGATCCTCGTCCCGCTCCTCCACCAGGATGATGTGGAATCCGAAAGACGTCTCGACTACATCGCTGATCTCGCCCACCGCGAGACCGAATGCCGCCTCCTCGAAGGCCGGGTCCATCTTGCCCCGGGGAAACCACCCGAGGTCGCCGCCCAGCTCCGCGCTCAGCGTGTCCGTCGAGACCTCCGTTGCGAGGAGTGCGAAGTCTTCTCCATCCTCCAGTCTTTCGAGGACGGCTTGGGCTTCCTCTTCTGTGTCTACGAGAATGTGGCGCGCGCGTACTTGAGCTTCGCTGGTGGGAACTTGCTGTCCCACGAACTCTTGCATCTTCTCGCGCAAGAGTCCAGCCGCTACGATTTCTCTGTACTCAGGCTCCGAGAGGCCGGAGCCTTCCTGCAAGGCATTGAGGACATCACTGTACAACTCCTCGAAGCGAGCCCTGGTCATGGGGGGTGGTGGCTCAGTGGGAGTGATCTCGCTCGTTGACGTGATGATGCCGGTGGTCGGCGACGGCGCAGGCATGGGCTCTTCTCCGGAATAGCCGAAGTCCTGCTCGATTCGGCGGTCTATCTCCTCTGGAGACACGCCCACACCCTCTCGTTGGGCGGCCTGACTGATCAATTCCTCTTCTATGAACTGATCCAGGAAAACCTCGTCGTTGAGGAGTTCTCTTTGCAGCGAGAGTTGTGATATCTGCTGATCGATGATACTCAGTAGGAACGCGTCCGTCTCGGAGTTGTACAGTGACCGCTGTGCGCGCATGTTCTCGATGTTGGCATCGATATTCATCCGCTCCAGGAGGAGTCTCTTTTGATAGGTTTGGGTCGATATGGGGACGCCATTGACCTTAGCTACCGGCGCGGAAGGCTTGGCGACCAGTTCCTGATATGCACCAAATCCCAGGACTCCCAGGATCAGGCAGCCTATGGCGATGGCTACGCCCAACAGGATGAGACGCTGCCGGCGCTCCTTCTCGCGACGAGAGATCTGCTTCCGTGTAAGCGGAACTTCTTTCTTGACCTTTCGCTTGGCCATCTATTCCTCCGCTCCGTCGGGGTTGGTCACCCTGACTCGCGCCATTGTAGTTGAGCAAGGGCGTGCGCGGCTACACTTGGGCAAATCGCGCTTGGGGGCGCCAGCAGGCTTCAGTGTGGTGAGTTGCCGCGAGGAGAAAGAGAAGTAAGGGGCATGGAAGCGCTGACTTCTATGCCCCAGTGAGCTCGCTCCATGCCTCAGCTGCCGCGCGTCTGATCGGTGGTGTAGGGCAACAACGCTATGTGCCGCGCCCTCTTGATCGCGGTAGCCAGGCGGCGCTGGTGCCTTGCACAAACCCCGGTCTTGCGTCGCGGCTTGATCTTGCCGCGGTTCGTTATGTGTTGGCGGAGCAGAGGGATATCTTTGTAGTCTATCGCGTCCGCCTTGTTTACGCAGAAGGAGCACACTCTCTTTGGTTTGAACCTGTAGCTCCGTTTCGGTCCCGGTCTCCGTTCGCGTCTTTCAGCCAAGGCTAGTCTCCCTGTTCTTCTTCATCGGTCTCTCCACTGTCCTGTTCCAGGGCAGCTTCCGGCTCGACGACTTCTTCTTCTGGCTCTTCGCCGGGTTCTTCCTCGGGCTCTTCTTCTTCCGCTTGGTCGAGGTCTCCTGGTTCTGGCGGGGATACCGCTGGCACCGCCTCGACTGGCAAAGCGTCGGTCTTGACCAGGAGGTATCTGATCACCTCCTCAGTCAGGCCCAACCTGTCCTTCAGTCCCGAGATGGCCTCCGGATCCATCTGGATATGAGCCACCACGTAATGCCCTTCGCGGAATTTCCGGATGGGATAGGCCAGGCGTCTCCTTCCCCACGATTCGAGGCGCACTACCTCCCCCCCACCGTCGACGATCATCTGTCCGACTCTAGCCGTCACCTTCTCGAAGTCTTCTTCCTCGACCTCAGGGCTGACGATATATACAAACTCGTAGTCACGCAATCGACATCTCCTTTCTTCGGGCTTGCCCCCAGACCATGCTGCGGGCAGAAAGCTCTGGACAACCGTGTTGTCCACACATTATACTACTATATCATCAAGTTACATAGTAGTCAATTCGCGTCTCGACAGTACGGGCAAGAGTTCGGCACGCCAACAGTGCATAGAAGGACTTCCCCTCGTCGCGCCCTAGTTCTTGGCTGCACGGTGTGCGGGGGCGCCGACTATGATGGCGTCACCATCCTCCACGTGCTGCCTCCGGCGGCGTCTTCCACCCCGACGCCCAAGTCAGCCAGTCCGGTCCGGATCTTGTCCGCTTGCTCATACTTCCTGGCCGCGCGCAGACCGCTGCGCGCCGAGACCAGCAGATCGATGAGGGTCTCTGCCTCACTCGGCGGCGTCTCGGCGAGGGCATCCAGGGGGATGCTCTGCGCCAGCTCAGGCTTTCCGGCGGCCATCAGTTCATCACGAACGGCAGCTGCCAGTTCCCTGAAGGGCGCCGGATCCGCCGCGACTTTGGGCTCCTCGAGGGTCAATCCGAGAACACCAGCCAGCTCTCGCAGCACATCCTGGCTGCTGGCGAGGGTCGATGCAGGAACACCCTCGTCCCGGGCCTGGTTGATGGCCCGCCCCAGGTCGAAGAGGTGGCCGATGGCTCGAGCGGCGTTGAAGTCGTCGTCCATCGCTGCGATGAACCTACTTCGCGCCGCTTCTGCAGTCGCCAGCAATTTCTCCCCGCCGCCGTCCGCGACGACGGGCGCCGGCCTCAGGGCAGTACGCAGCCGCTCCAGGCCTCGATCCGAAGCTAGAATGCCCTCCTCGCTCCAGGTGACTGGGCTCCGGTAGTGAGAGGAGAGGACGAACAGGCGAATGGCGTCCGGGTTGAATTTCTCCAGTGCCTCCCGGCAGCTGATGAAGTTACCCAGGTGACGGGTCATCTTCTCCTGGTCTGCGCTGGGGCGGAGAAGACCATTGTGGAGCCAGTATTTGACGAAGGGCTCTTTGCCTGTGTAGCTCTCTGACTGTGCGATCTCATCTTCGTGATGAGGGAAGATGACGTCCTCACCGCCGCCATGGATGTCGATCTGGTCTCCGAGGAACTGCATCGACATGGCTGAGCACTCAATGTGCCAACCGGGCCTCCCCTCGCCCCACGGACTCGGCCAGCTGGGCTCACCAGGCTTGGCGGCTTTCCACAGGGCGAAGTCCAACTCGTTCTCCTTCCTCGTATCTATGTCCACGCGGGCACCGGCCCGCATGGCTTCGATCGACTGTTTGGTGAGCTTGCCGTAGTCGGGATCGCTGGAGATGCGGAAGTAGACGTCCCCATCCACCTGGTAAGCGTGCCCTTTGTCTATCAACCCCTCGACCATCTCCTGGATCTTGGGGATGACCTCGGTGGCCCTGGGGTAGTGAGTCGCTCGCTGGATGTGCAGCGCATCCATCTCTTCGAGAAAGCGCGCAATGTACTTCTCTGCCAGTTCCTTCACCGACACGCCCAGCGAATTGGCGGTCTCTATGATACGGTCCTCGATGTCCGTGAAGTTCTGAACGTGCTTCACCTCATAGCCGTGGTATTGCAGGTAGCGCTTGATCATGTCGAACACCAGGTAGGACATGGCATGCCCCACGTGGGACGGCCCATATACGTTAGGTCCGCAGACGTAAATCCGGACCTCGTTCCCCTCGAGGGGTACGAACTCTTCTTTCCTGCGACCTAGTGTGTTGTATACTCTCAAAGCCATTTCAGACACTCCCTCCTTGTACCGATGACACGTTGTCTAGAGGGGATGCCGTCGGGGACGGCACCCCTCGAGACAGATGCAATGGGGTATCATCAGGAAAGGGAGCTGTTCAGTTGGGCTGCTCTTTCTACACATCTGTTTCTTCCCAGCAGAGCCATCACCGCGGCCAGATTGGGTCCGTGAATGCTTCCGGTCAGGGTTGCCCTGATGGGAAACATGACCTCCCTGGCCCCGAGGTTCTCGCGCTCCTTCAGAAGTGCTCTCAGTTCCTTCAGGATCGTGTTCGCGCTCGAGACATCGAGGTTGTCGAGCGACTGCACCATCTCCACGAAGACAGCCAGGACCTCTTTGGCCTGTGGTGTCCTCAATGCACTCGCCGCCTCGCCCGTATAGGCGGGTTCGTCGATGAAGGCGAAGGCCGCATGGGCCGGCATCTGACCAAGGTGATCGATCTCTTCTCGCACGTTTTCTACCAGTAACTCGAGCCATACCTGGGGTGAGTACGCGGTGCCCTCGCTTCGCTCCTCGAGTCCGTATGCCTCTCTGAGGAAGGGCGATGCGGCTCGGGCAAGGGTCTCGGAGGGCAGATGGCGTATGTACCACTTGTTGAACCAGTTCAGGCGCTCCACGTCGAAGATGGCTGGGCTCGAGGCGATCCGCTCCCAGGTGAATCTATCTACCAGTTCATTCGTACTCAGGATCTCCTGCGTGTCCCCCGGTGACCAGCCCAGCAGTGCCAGGTAGTTGACGACAGCCTCTGGTAGGTAGCCTTTCTGCTTGTACGCGTCGGCTGACGAGTCGCCATGTCGCTTGCTGAGCTTTCCTCCAGCCTTGTCCAGGATCAAAGGCAGATGAAGGTAGTGGGGGGGATCCCAGTCGAAGGCGTCATAGAGCAACATGTGCAGGGGCGTACTGGGTATCCATTCGTCGGCCCGAAGCACGTGGCTTATCTCCATCAACTGATCGTCCACCACGTTGGCCAGGTGGTACGTGGGATACCCGTCGGACTTCAGGATGATGAAATCGTCCAGGGAGTCGTTCGGAAAGTCGATCGTGCCGCGTAGAAGGTCGGAAAACGAGGTGTGCCCTTCTCGAGGGACCTTGAAGCGGATCACAGGTTTGATCCCCTCACTCTCGTACGCCTGCGATTCCGCTGTGCTCAACGCCCGGCACCGACCATCGTAGCCTGGAGGCTGCCCGTGCCTGCGCTGCTGCCGGCGCATCTCTTCCAGTCGGTCGGTCGAGCAGTAGCAGCGGTAGGCCAGGCCTTCTTCCAGGAGCTGTTCTGCGTGGGAGCGATAGATACTCAGTCGATCCGACTGGTGGTAGGGACCGTGCTCCCCTTCTCGCTCGGGGCCCTCATCCCAGTCGAGACCTAGCCACAGCAGACCCTCCAGAATCGCGCGCTCGGCTTCTTCGCTACTGCGCACCACGTCGGTGTCCTCGATACGCAGGATGAAGACACCGCCGTGGTGGCGGGCGAAAAGCCAGTTGAACAGGGCTGTCCGCACGTTGCCCAGATGGAGTTCGCCTGTGGGGCTCGGGGCAAAGCGTACGCGGATTCTCTCAGTCATGGTCCTGTGCCGGCAGTTCTTGATAGGCGTCGACGATCATCGCCGCGGCCAGTGACGCGGGTATCTTGCGTGTGTTGATCACCAGATCGTACAGAGTCGGATCAAGCCAGTCGACTCGATGGTACTTGCGCAGGTAGTCCCTTCGCGTCCGGTCGCTGGCGCTTACTATTCTTGAGGCCTCTTCAGGCGCTATACCTTCGCGCCGCGCCAGCACCGCCACGCGGTGATCGAAGGGGGCAACCACCTGGACGTGGAGAGCCCTGGGCATGTCTTGCAGCAGCACCTGACCACCACGGCCGGCGATGACCACATTCCCTTCACGAGCGAGGTTGCGGATCACCATCCCTACCATGTCAACGTAGTCCTTCAGCGTCACGGCAAAGGATGGCAGCGCCAGGGAGAAGATGCCTCCAAAGGGCTGGACCAGCGACGAGGCGGCTTCCCGCCTCCAGGCCTCGGCAGGGCGTGGCACGGGAGGCATGGCGTAGACGGCCTGTAGGATGCGGTTTACCACGTCTATGCGACCTTCGTAGGCGATCTCTTGCAGGGCGATCTTGGGCACGCCTGCCTCCTCCGCCGCTCTGTGGATGATCTCCCGGTCCACGAGTCTGAAGCCGAGCAGGCCTGCCACCTGGGCTGCGATCTCGCAGCCCAGACTAGCCAGCTGCCTGGAGACAGTGATCACGCTCATACTACTCTGGGGCTACTTCCTCGAGTATCGGTTCTGAAGCTGGGCGAAGATCATGCGGCCCTGCACGGTCTGGAGCACTTTGGTGACCGTCACGTCCACGTTGCGGTTTATGTGCTTCCGGCCTTCCTCCACGACCACCATAGTCCCGTCATCCAGATAGCCCACGCCTTGGTTGGGTTCCGTCCCCTCTTGAATGATGCGTACCTTCATCGTCTCTCCGTGGAGGACGGCGGTCTTCACTGCATTCGCCAGTTCGTTGATGTTCAGTACCGTGACGCCCTGCAGCTGCGCTACCCGGTTGAGGTTGTAGTCGTTAGTGAGGATGGGGCAGCCCAGGTTCTTGGCTAGCTGCACTAGTTTTCCGTCGGCATCTCTGACCTCCTCCACATCCATGTCGGTGATACGGATGGGCACGATGGAGTCCTCCCGCAGCTTGTTCAGGATGTCCAGTCCGCGGCGGCCCCTCTTACGGCGCAGAGCGTCGGAGGAATCGGCGATGTACTGCAATTCGTCGAGAATGAACCTGGGCACCAGCAGAGTCCTCTCGATGAAGCCGGTCTGGCTGATGTCGGCGATGCGCCCGTCTATGATTACACTTGTGTCCAGCAAAACGACGTTGTTGTCAACCCGTCGAGGCTTGCCCTTGCCGATAGACGCACTCCACAGATGCTGGAAGTCCTCGGCACGCATGATCATGATGCTCATGCCGAGAAGGCCGAAGATAATACTCGACAGCAGCGGCAGCACCGTTCGCAAGTTCGAGGGCAGAAAGGACAGGCTGAAGGCCAGTGGCAATGAGATAACCAGCCCAGTCGCCAAGCCGATGATCCCCATGAACAGGTTACGGGCTGGTATCTGCTTGATCCTCCTGCGGCTCCAGAGCGCTGGTCTTATGGTGAACCACGGAGTCACCAGCAGGCCCAGGCCAGCCCCGGCAATGGCCAATGCCAATGCGGGACGTAGATACGGTGCGGTGAGAGCATCGACGGCTCCAGACCTGGTCGCGATGAAATCACCCACTTTCCAGCCCAGTGCGGACAGCACGATCATGCCCACGAGACGTATTATGAGTTCTGTTCGCTTCATAAGCTACCTCCGAATCGCCTGCGGATAGGTCCCGTGATAGCAAAAAGAGTGTACCCTAGAGTACACTCATGTCAGACAAACACCTGCTGGCGTTGACCGTCTCGCGCTTGTCGTCCCTACACGGACATGGTACAGACTATGAAAGAGATGAGTCCTTGCGCCAGCGCTCCCTCGCGGGGAAGCCCAATCCTCAGCGCGGATTCCGGTCACGCTCCCCAGGTGCCACTCATGACATGCGGTGATCTCTTGGTGTTGCCGGGGACCGACGGTATTCGATACCAGAGAATGGCTGTGGCGTAATAGTACCAAATTACTAGTGACGTGTCAAGGATGATTTGCGACCAATGAGCGGCATCGTCTCTGAAGACCAGCGCTGGATTCGCCGTGAGTGGGTTTTGCACGGAACATTGCAGGACTGGGCGAAGGAAGGAGGTCAAAGAGTCGTTGGGTTGAAGGATCCGACGGCGTGGACTTGCCGGGGCATATTATCAGGATCATCACTCATCGGCAGTATCGCGGTCCCGGGTTGGCCCTTTCCTTCCACCAGCAGTAGCATGTGGCCTGACCCCCGCTCTGCGGGTCGCCGTCAGATGCGAGCGCTCGCGCGCGTCTCCAGCGTCCGCAGGCAAGCAGCGGTACCATTGGGCCATCAAAACTGCTACAATGGTGGCGGTTTGTCACTGGAGGGTACGTGCGGATAGCGATTACGGAGAGAAAGCGTGCGTGACGTGGTTGACGAGGGGATATTCCAGCTATTCCCCGACTACATCAGGGCCATTGTCGTGGCCCAGGGGATTGACAACCAGGGCGTGCAGCCAGAGGTGGAAGAGATGCTTCGCGAGGCCGAAACCCAGTGCGAGGCTCTCTTCGCCCAGGAGAATCTGACCACGCACCCCCGCATCGCCAGCTGGCGAGAGGCGTACAAGACGCTGAACATGAAGCCCGGCAAAAACTACTCTTCCGTGGAGGCCCTGGCCCGGCGGGCGCGAGGAGGTTCTCCTCTACCCTACATCAATACCCTCGTGGCCCTGATGAACGCTTTCTCTCTCAAGCATCTGGTGCCGTGCGGAGGGGACGACCTGGACGCGGCTCGAGGTGACCTGGTGCTGCGTCTGGCCAACGGTGATGAGAGGTTCGTGCCTCTGGGCAAGAAGGAAGTGGAGCACCCGGAGCCTGGCGAGGCTGTGTATGTTGACGAGCAGCAGGTACTCTGCCGCCGGTGGAACTGGAGGCAAGGGGACCGCACCAAGCTAACTCCGTCTACACGGCATGTGCTGGTGAACATCGACTGCCTGCCCCCCGTGGACGGGCAGGAAGCCCAGACACTGGTGATCGAACTGGCCGCCCTCGTGGAGCGTTGCTGCGGAGGTTCTGTCCGTCATTTCCTGATCAGTGCCAGTAAACCTGCGGTAGGGTCGGGCTAGCATGTTGGAGCAGCCCCTGATCTCCGTTGTCATCCCCAACTGGAACGGAGCCGAGCATCTGCCCACCTGTCTGAACTCGCTACGACGGCAAACCTACCCCCGAGTCGAGGTCATAGTGGCGGACAACGACTCTCACGACGGGTCCCGGGCATTGCTGGAGAGACAGTACCCCGAAGTGAAGGTGATAGGCCTCGATGAGAATCGGGGATACGCAGGGGGTGTCAACGCCGGGATATTGGCTGCCGAGGGCGAGATCCTGGCCATCTTGAACAACGACACCGAGGTGGATCCCAGGTGGTTGGAGGAGTTGTGGGCCGGGTTGGAGAGACATCCCGAGGCTGGCTCCGCCACGTCCAAGATACTTCTCTTTGACAGAAGGAAGATCATCAATTCCACTGGGGATCTCTTCACTACAGAAGGCGTTCCCGTGAACCGGGGTGTATGGGAGGAGGACGAGGGCCAGTTCGACGAGGAGGATAAGGTCTTCAGTCCGTGTGGCGGAGCGTGTGCCGTTCGCCGGTCCGTGCTGGAGGATCTGGCGTCGCGGGGGCAGGGGGAGCCCTTCGACGAGGATTTCTTCTCCTATTGCGAAGACGTGGACCTGGGTTGGCGTTCGCAGTTGGTGGGATATCAGTGTCTCTACGTGCCCACGGCAAAGGTCTACCATAAGCTGAGCGCCACCGGCGGAGGCAAGATCGCCAGCTACTACACGGGTCGCAACTTCATCTACGTTCTGGCCAAGGACTATCCAGCATCGTTGTTCAGGAAGCACTGGCCACGCGTTCTCCGCGCGCAGTTGAAGATCACCTGGGAGGCACTGAGGGCCTGGAGGGGCGAGGCGGCCAGGGCCCGTATTCGAGGACAGCTGAGCGGGCTGTGGAATCTGCCCCGGATGCTGCGCAAGCGACGCGCCATCCAGGGCGGCCGTGTGGTCTCGGACGCGTATCTGGAGTCACTACTAATCAACTAGGAGCGACAGCGGTCATGGAGCATCCCTTTCTGTCTATCGTAGTCCCCGCATACAACGAGGAGCGCAGACTGCCACAGACTCTGCCGCGCATCGTGGACTTCTTGCAGGCGCAAGAGTACGCCGCAGAGGTCATCGTGGTGGACGATGGCAGCGCGGACGGGACCTGCAGGATCGTAGAGGACATCGCCGCCAACGCCCCAATCGTCAGACTGATTCGAAACGAGCATCGGGGCAAGGGGTACGCCGTCAAGACGGGGGGGATGGCCGCCGCCGGCGACTACATTTTCTTGTGCGATGCTGATCTCTCCATGCCCATCGAGGAGGTGGCCCACTTCCTGCCGCCTGCGCTGGAGGAGTATGACGTGGCCATCGGCTCGCGTGAGGTGGAAGGGGCCAGAAGGTACGACGAACCAGGCCTGCGGCACCTGATGGGTCGGGTCTTCAATACCCTCGTGCGCGTGCTGGCGGTGAGAGGTTTTCAGGACACCCAGGCGGGCTTCAAATGCTTCGCCCGCGAGGCGGCCCACGAGATGTTCCCCTACCAGACCATGGACGGCTTCGGTTTCGACGTGGAGATCCTGTTCATCGCTCAGAAGCGAGGTTTCCGCATCGTCGAGGTGCCCATCAACTGGTACTACATGAGCAACAGCCGCGTCAGCCCCGTGAGCGACTCGGTGCGCATGTTTCGTGAGATCCTCCAGGTGCGTAGGAACGACTGGCGGGGCCTGTACGACCGACGCTGAGGCACGTTGCCCCTCCATGGGCCGATCTGCTACAGGTGCACTTGGCAGAAGGCGCGAACGAACGTAGAGGTGCTAAATGCTGAGCAGAGTCAGACATCTCGTGCTCGGTTCCCCTTTGCCCACTGAGCAGGCCGCTTTCAGGAGACTCAACAAGATACGAGCCCTGGCTGCGTTCTCTCCGGATGCCCTGTCGTCCATCGCCTACGCCAACGAAGAGATCTTTCTCGCCCTGGTTGTGGCGGGCAGTGCAGGGCTCTCGCTCTCCTTGCCCACTGGATTGGCGATCACCGGGCTCTTGACCCTGGTGGCGATTTCCTACTTCCAGACGACGCAAGCTTACCCTTCTGGTGGCGGCTCGTACATAGTTGCCCGCGAGAATCTGGGGACGCTGCCCAGCCTGATAGCAGGGGCTGCACTGCTGATCGACTACGTGCTCACGGCAGCCGTCAGCCTGACCGCAGGCGTGGCCGCTATCGCCTCGGCCTTTCCTGTCGTGTGGCCATATCGCGTTCAAGTGGCGCTGCTGCTCCTGGTCATGGTCACCTTGTCCAATCTGCGTGGGCTAAGGGAAACCGGGACCTTGCTGGCCGTTCCCGTCTACCTCTTCGTAGTCTCGTACCTGGCGATGATCGCCATGGGCGTAGCGAGAGCCATCGCGGAGGGACCCGGCTCGCTGCCCGCGACGGCTCCGGCGGCCATAGAGCCTCTGACCCTGGTCTTGATCGTCCGCGCCTTCTCCGTGGGTTGCACAGCGTTGACCGGTATTGAAGCCATCAGCGACGGCGTTCCGGCTTTCGAGCCGCCGGAGTCGAAAAACGCGGGGCGCACTCTGATGATCATGGCCGTGCTGATGGGACTGCTGTTTGTGGGTAGCATCGGCCTGACGCAGTACCTGGCCGTGATTCCCGGGCCCCAGGAGACGGTGACCTCAGCGCTGGCCCGCCTGCTGCTGGGTAACGGGCCGGGGTACCTCCTGATCCAGATCAGCACGATGCTCATCCTGGCGGTGGCGGCCAACACTAGCTTCGCAGACTTCCCCCGCGTGGCGTCGATCATGGCCAGGGATGGCTACCTGCCTCGTCAGCTGGCCAGTCTGGGGGATCGCCTCGCGTTCAATAACGGCATTCTGCTGCTGTCGGCTGTGACCGGCGTGCTGATCGTCCTCTTCGAGGGTGACACTCATGCCCTGGTGCCTCTGTTTGCGGTAGGCGCGTTTCTGGCCTTCACTCTATCCCAGTCTGGCATGGTGCTCCACTGGTGGCATGAACGGGATAGAGGCTGGAGGCTCAAGGCAGCCCTGAACGGGGTAGGGGCGGCGGCCACCGCGGGCACGGTGGTTATCGTTGGTGTGAGCAAGTTCGTCGACGGGGCGTGGATCACCATCCTGCTCATCCCGATCATGGTCCTGGGCCTCCTCAAGATACGTTCTCACTACGGGGCCATTGCCCAGGAGTTGTCACTCAGCCGGATGCCGCCCTCGCTCAAGGTGCCTCGCCGCCCGCGTGTGGTGGTGCCCATCGCCGGTGTGCATCGCGGGATTGCCGATGCCATCGGTTTCGCGCGATCGATATCCGACGACGTCACGGCGGTGTACGTGGAGTTGGAGCCGGGTACGGGAGAGCGCGTGCGGGAGAGGTGGGAGCGGTGGTGGCCGGAGGTCCCACTGGCGATTGTGCCATCGCCGTATCGCTCCATCGTGGGGCCGCTGTTGGATTTCCTTGATGAGACCGACGTGCAGCACGACGATGGGCAACTGGCGGCGGTGGTCTTGCCCGAGTTCATCCCCGCCGAGTGGTGGCAGAACGCCCTTCACTCCCAGACGGCCTGGCTCATCCGAACTGCTTTGCTCTATCGGCGGCGACATCTTGGCTATCAAAGGACGATCATAGACGTTCCGTTTCATCTAAGACGATAGGCCGACGCGGTCGGCCGTGCCCTTCGGTCAGCCTGATCTCCTGGCGGCCAGGTAACGCCGCGTTGGCATACCTCGTGATGTGCATGGTGCGGAATGGCCGAATGAATTTCGCGTGAGGTTGGCAGATGAATCTAGAGCGCAAAGTCATCGTAGTTAGCGGCTCCACAAGGGGGATAGGTCGGGCCATTGCTGAGGCCTGCGCTAGGGAAGGCGGTCGAGTGGTAATCTGCTCGCGCCATGCGGGAGCGGTGGAGAAGGCTACGGACGAACTCGCACAGCAAGGGCTTGAGGTATCCGGGCTGGCATGCGATGTCTCCGCTCCCGGAGACGTGGAGAGGTTGCTCCAGCACGCCATCGAGACCTGGGGAAGAGTGGACGTGTGGGTCAACAACGCAGGGCTATCGGGAGGTTATCTCCCCCTCGATGAGATGAGTGCAGAGGAGATCGCGGAGATAATTGACGTCAATCTCACGGGCACTCTCAGAGCCTGCCGTATCATCATCCCCCATTTCGTCCGGCAGGGCGGAGGCGTGCTGATCAACGTCAGTGGCAAGGGTGGAAGGGGTGACGCCTCGCCCTTCACGACTGTCTACGCAGCGACCAAAGCTGCCGTCTCCAGTCTGACGAAGAGTCTGGCCCTGGAGAACAAAGACTACCCCATTTCCATCCATTCGGTCTTGCCCAGTATGGTGGAAACCGACCTGATGAGAGATGTCAAGACCAGCCCAAAGTTGGCCGACTCCGCAGAGACTCTGCCGTATGTCTTGAAGGCCATAGGCGTCCCGGTGGATGAAGTGGGACGCTTCGTGGCAGGGATCGCCGCTCAGGTGCCCGGGAAGGTGACGGGCAAGAGCTACTCCGTCCTCAAGGGAGCACGGCTGATGCGGGGCATTGCGCTTCTCACGTGGTACAGGCTAACGGGGAAGATCAAGGGTAGTGGATGACAGCGCAGGTTGAAGCGACCGTAGAGGTGTCGGATGGAATACGAAGATATCCTGACTGATCTCGCGCCCTGTGGGCTCGGCTGCCGCAAGTGCTTCGCCAACACGCAGGGCGACGTAGCTGTCCTGAGCGGCCAGCTTCAGGATCGGCTGGGATCGTTCGACATCTACGCCGAGAGGTTTAGCGCCTTCCTGCCGGCCTTCAAGGAATATCCCTCCTTCAAGGGGTTGCTAGCCTACCTGGCTCAGGGACAGTGCGAGGGATGCAGGAGGGGTACCTGCCTGTACCCCAACTGTGGAGTCACTACCTGCTATCAGGACAAGGGTGTGGACTTCTGCTTTCAGTGCGATGAATTCCCCTGTGAAAGGACCAACTTCGACGCCCACCTGGAACGCAGATGGGTCGGGTTGAACGAGCGGATGAAAGAAATCGGCGTCGAAGCCTACTATGAGGAGACCAGGGACCACCCCCGGTATGCCTGAGGCCAGGACGGATGGGCCGCGAGCGGTGCTGCTCTTGATTCTGCCACCAGAGTCACCAGCCGCTGGCGCAGACCCTACCGAAGCTTGACAACCGATTAAGAATCTGCTATACTGGCGCAAATCAGAATACCAGCAAAGACAATGATCAGGAGTAGTAGGCGCCTAAGCGGGGTGCAGAGAGTCGGGGGAAGGTGCGAGCCCGATACCAGCGCAGGAGCTGAATGGACCTGGGAGTCGCAAGCCGAAACAGCCGCTCTGGGCGGCTAGAGTAGTACTTGCCGGATGTCGCCACCGTTATCATGGCCGAGGGTATCGGATCGAGTCCTTATGGTCGTCGCTCCCGTACCTGCTTGAGTGAGGCTGGCTCACGGAACAACCCTGCCATCACGGCAGGTTTTTTGTTTTCTGGGCCTACCTAAGGAGGGTGGCACCGCGCGGGTCCACGAGACTCTCGTCCCTTTTGGGGACGGGGGTCTTTTTGTTTCGGCAGAATGGGTGCCCCAGAGAGAGAAGCGCTTACTGTAGGAGGGGCCTATGGAATGGACCAGATAGCCGCGTTTTCGCGGTGACGCGGCGTGGATGTGGTGGAAGCTGGGCAGGTTACGCTGATCAGGCACCGCTCCGGGCGGTCAGCGCAGGGTGCCGAGTCGTCCTTTACGTTGATACTCAGAGAGTTAACACAAGAAACCTGCAAGGGAGGAAACAGACCATGGAACAGACAAAGTTCATCCTGGGAGAGGAGTATCTCCCCACACACTGGTACAACATCCAGGCGGATCTTCCTGAGCCGCTGCCACCGGTTATGCACCCGGGGCGCATGGAACCGGTGACCCCAGAAGACTTGATGCCCATCTTTCCCATGGAGCTGATCAAGCAAGAGGTGAGTCAGGAGCGGTGGGTGGAGATCCCGGAGCCCGTACGCGAGGTCTACAAGCTGTGGCGGCCGACGCCCATGTTCCGCGCCCGGCGCTGGGAGAAGGCCCTCGACACTCCGGCTCGCATCTACTACAAGTGGGAGGGTGTGAGTCCGGCGGGGAGCCACAAGCCCAATACGGCGGTGGCGCAGGCGTACTACAACAAGCTGGAAGGACAGAAACGGCTGACCACGGAGACCGGCGCCGGGCAATGGGGCAGCGCGCTCTCTTTCGCCTGCAACCTCTTCGACCTGGAATGCAAGGTCTACATGGTGGGTATCAGCTACGACCAGAAGCCGTATCGCAAGAGCATGATCGAGGCCTGGGGGGCGAAGATTGTGCGCAGCCCCAGCGACGAGACCTCCTTCGGCAGAAAGCTGCGGGCGGAGGAGCCGCAGCATACGGGTAGCCTGGGTGTGGCTATCAGCGAGGCGGTGGAGGACGCCGTCAGTAGCGAGGGAACCAAGTACTCCCTGGGAAGCGTGCTCAATCACGTTCTGATGCATCAGACGGTCATCGGACAGGAGCTGAAGAAGCAGTTCGAGATGGCGGACGACTATCCCGACGTGATGATCGGCTGCATCGGTGGCGGGAGCAGCATGGGCGGATTCGCCTTCCCGTTTGTCACGGACAAGATCCAGGATGGGAAGGACCTCCAGTTCATTTGTGTGGAGCCCATGGCCTCTCCCTCGGTGACCAAGGGGTTGTACAGGTATGACTTCGGCGACGCTGCGGCGACTACTCCCTTGCTGAAGATGTATACCCTGGGCCACAGTTTCATTCCCGCGCCCATCCACGCCGGCGGCCTCCGCTACCACGGTATGGCACCCTTGATCTGTCACCTCAATGATCTGGGGATCATGGAGACCCGGGCTGTGCACCAGGTGCCGGTCTTCGAGGCTGCGGTGAGCTTCGCCCGCGCCGAGGGCATCATTCCGGCGCCGGAGCCATCGCACGCCATCAAGGTGACCATGGATGAGGCCCTCAGGTGTAAGGAGACGGGTGAGGAGAAGGCCATCGTCTTCAACCTTTGTGGACATGGGCACTTCGACATGGCTGCCTATGACACGTTCTTCGCTGGGCAGCTCGTGAACTACGAGTACCCCGCGGAGAAGGTGGAGGCGGCCCTGGCCGAACTGCCTGAGGTCCCGGCGAAGTACAGGTAGGCGTGTGAGCTGGAAGCGGGTTAGAACCGGTCGGCAATGGGGAGGGGCGGGGATTGCCGCCCCCGTCCCTCCTGGAGACCAGGACGTCGAGAAGGGTGAGATGAACGTCGCAGACATCGTACTCAGAATCGTTCATACAGAGGAACTGATGGGCCACGAGGAAGTGGATCCAGGGCGCGTGGAGAGGCTGGTGAGGCGTTTTCAGAGCGATGGTGTGCTGAAGAACCCACCGGTGGTCGCCATCGCCGGCTCGCGCCACGTAGTGCTGGATGGGGCGACGCGGGTTGCCGCCCTGAGAAAGCTAGACATACGAGACGTGCTGGTACAGGTGATTGACTACGACCCGTCGGCCATCGAGCTCGATTCCTGGAGCCACGTCATCGTCGGTATGCAGGCAGACGAACTAGTGAAGGTGGTGCAAGGATACGAGGGGCTGGAAGTCCGGGCCACGGACTTGCGCAGCGCCAAGACGGCCCTATCGGGGAGGAAGCTGCTTTCCTACCTAGTCTTGCCCGATGGTGGTGTCGTGGCCCTGGCAGGGGGAGCGGACCTGGAGGTGGAGGTCGCCTTGCTGAATGAGATGGTGGGATTCTACAGAAGCAGGGCGCAAGTCTACCGTGTGATGAGCGCTGATCTGGATGCACTGCTGGATGAGTACCCGGATCTGTCGGCTGTAGTCGTATTCCGCTGCTACACCTGTGCCGAGATTATGAGGACAGCACTCAACGGGGCGAAGCTGCCCATGGGTGTGACAAGACACCACATCTCGGGCAGAGCGCTGGGGCTCAACGTGGACCTGGTGATGCTGGACTCAGACATACCATTGGAGCAGAAGAACCTCTGGCTGGCCAACCTGATCAAGAGCAGGATCAAGAACAAGCGAGTACGGTTCTATCCAGAGCCGGTGTTCAGGTTCGACGAGTAGTGTGCCTGCTCCTGGGCCTCGCGGGCGCTGGCTGGTGAGTGCCGCGACTGGGACCGGCCTCTCCGTGCCCTGCCAATCAAGTTATGGAAAGGCGACTGGTGAGCTGCCGCCGGATCGCTGCGTCGAAACGACCTGCGGTCTACTTGGAGAAGAACAGCCGCCTTCACCTGTTTTTCTGAGCGCAGCGAAGAATCTCCTCTCGGACTCCTCGACGCCTCGCGCCTGAGAATGACATAGATGACCATGTCGCTGCCCCAGCTGTGCTGATTCTCGTTCCTGGCTGTGGGTGCCCTCCGTGACCACTACTCAGGACATGTCCGGAGGCGCGGGGAACATGAGCGCGGTCTGAGGTGTGTCCGAGAATGATGTTCCATGCCCATGTGCTGTTGCCGGATGATTCCTTTGGTGCCTCGTACCAGCTTCCCCCGTTGTTCCCAAGGGCACGATGCGGTACAATGCTTCCAGAGCGAAGCTTCTTCCCTTGCGGCGCGGCCTCGTAGGCTGCCAACCAGGTGAAGATGCTGATTAGCACAGGTGCGGAATGAGCTCCGACGAACGTCCTCCCACCGACTACCGCGGTATGCGCAGGAGTCATGAACGATGGCTGCTCATCGTCGCCGGCGTCGTCCTGGTGGTGGTGGGCGGTGGCTTGATAGGTTTGGTCTTCGGGTTCAGCCAGATGCTGTCGGCTTTGCCCTGCCTGCTGGCTGGAGCCGGCCTGATGGCTGGACTGTACTACCTCTTCGTGGTCATGGAGCGATGGGCTCAGAGGTGATCCCGCAGGGGCAGTGGAATCGTCGAGGAACGTGCCCCCACGTCGGTCGGGCTTTGTGTGAGCCGGTGTCACAACGCACCCGCCACTGTCGGCTTGGCTCATGGGATGATGGGAACAGGGGACCGGCAGACTGTGGATAACTGGCTGAAGCAATTCAGGGTCGATGCTCTCCCAACGCTCCAGGCATCAGGCAATGAGGCGCTTCGGTACTTCGTGAGCCGCGACCTGCTGGGCGAAGGGGACGGTCCCGTGGAGGGTCTCTGGGAGCTCCCCCAGGTAGCCAGGATCCTGCGCAAGCAGCAGGAGGACGGGTCGTGGAAGTACCCCGGCGGAAAGCCCGAGCTTCGCTCTCGCGAGAACTACGACCAGCTTCAGACCTACAAAGTGCTGATGGATCTGGTGGAGAAGTACGGCCTGACCAGGGACCATCCAGCCCTGGAGAGGGCCGCCGCCTTCCTCTTCGGTTTCCAGACGGAGGAGGGGGACCTGCGGGGCATCTACCGGGACCAGTACAGCCCCAACTACACCGCAGGCATGACGGAACTCCTCATCAAGGCAGGCTACGGAGACGACCCTCACGTCCAGAAGGTCTTCTCCTGGCTGCTCTCTATGCGCCAGGACGACGGCGGCTGGGCGCTCCCTATGCGGACCGGTGTCCCCAAAGGTACCTCCACCGTCAAGGTCGCCTTCTGGGCGGAGGAAACCATCCAGCCCGACCGGTCCAGGCCCTTCTCCCACTGGTGCACCGGGATCGTGCTGCGGGCCTTTGCCGCCCACGAGAAGTACCGCCATGTGCCCGAAGCCCGGGCTGCGGGAGAGCTTCTGAAATCCCGGTTCTTCAAACCGGACCCGTATCCCGATCGCAAGGCGGCCTACTTCTGGGAGAAGATCCGCTACCCCTTCTGGTGGACGGACATCCTGTCGGCCCTCGACTCGCTGTGGTGGCTGGGGTGTCGGGCCGACGATGGGGACATCCGGAAGGGACTTGAGTGGCTGATCGGCAACCAGGAAGAGATAGGGCTCTGGAAAGCCCGCTACCTCAGCGGAGGCGACAAGGACATCCACCTGTGGACCACGCTGCACGTCTGCCGGGTGCTCAAGAGGTTGCTGGGCTAGGTCACATGAAGGAGTGGCCTAGGCCAGGTTGGATGGGATGAAGCACCAGTTCCACAGTCGAGATCTGCTCTGGATCCTCGCCTATCCCATCTATCAACTGATAGGCACGTTCCGCCACGAGGCGAGCCATGCCCTTGCCGCCGTTCTTCAGGGCGCCACGCTCGAGAAGTTCGTCTTCTGGCCCACGTGGAGCGGCTCGACTTACCGCTGGGGGTTCGTCAACTGGTCCGGCCCCACGAACTGGGTGGCCCTGGCTGCGCCCTATCTGTGCGACCTGGCCACTTTTGCCCTCTTCTACCTGATCTGCACGCGGTTGCGCTTGCGCCGTCACTGGGTATGGGTCAATCTGGTGGCCATTGGGCTGATCTCTCCAATGGTCAACTCGGGCTACAACTACCTCAACGGGCTGAGCGGTGGGGGTGACGTCGCAGCGCTTCTCCAGACACTGCCGGGACCGGCGGTGCACGGCTACTTCGTGGCGACGCTGGCAGGGTATGCCCTGGGTTTGTTCCTCACTCTCAGGCCCAGGCCGATGGCAGGCGGCCAGCAGATCGAGTGAGGAGGGGTCGGTCTAGACCTCTTTGACCGCCAGCGCCTCCAGCCTGTGGAGCGGCTTCTTGCCCTCTCGCGCCTGCTCCGGGCTGGGCACCGAGGCCTCGTCGGGCTTGTCGGATACGCCGAAGATGAGGCATCCGCGTCCCTTCAGCACTGCGGCCAGGTCCCTCACCTCCTCCGTGATCACAATGCGCTGGG
>Ga0307379_10004403_pt1 | contig 20089 bp, 27 predicted proteins | sample UN2MG_FD_202237 | JGI IMG/M metagenome (GOLD analysis project Ga0307379, IMG submission 202237) | Soil microbial communities from Risofladan, Vaasa, Finland - UN-2 | ecosystem: Environmental > Terrestrial > Soil > Coastal area > Acid sulfate soil | place: Finland: Risofladan, Vaasa | collected... | reverse complement strand
CGCACTCGCGTGGTAATAGACAGTGCCGGTAACATTAAGAAAAGCCTGCGCGCCTAGAGCGGGAGCATCCCCCCTAAACACAAGAGAGACTAAATTCGTACACGTGTCGAAGGCAGAATCATATATGTTTGTTACACCGTCAGGAAATATAATTGAGGTCAATCCAGCAGAGGTAAAGGCTTCCGGCTGAATAGTTGCTAAACCATCAGGAAGTGTAATAGACGTCAAACTCGTACATCCTCCAAATACCGCAGTTCCAACACTCGTCAATTCTTCAGGAAGCGTAATGGATGCGAGACTGCTACATGCGGCAAATGCGTAATCTCCAATGCCTATCAAACTTTCGGGTGTTACAACAGAGACTAGACTCGTACACGTATCGAATGCACCCCCGGCGATGTTCGTTAAGCCAGTCGAAAAAACAATAGATACGAGGTTCGTATCACCTGCAAACGCCGAAACGTCAGCACTAACAACTGTTTTCCCCGTGGCTGGGTCCGTTCCAGGGACTACCACATTCACCGGCGTTCCGGTGTACCCCGTCAGGCTCGTTGTCGTCGCATCAATACTCGTATAGGTTAAACCGTAGTCCAAAACAGGAGCAGTTACTTTTGCATCGAGCAGCGCGTCGGCCTCGGCGATCGTGTGGGTGTTGGTTTCCAGCACCGCCACCCGGTTGCTGACCGCTGAAATCTGACCACTGACCGCCGTCTCATCGGCGTAACCCGCCGCCGAATGGTCGCCCCAGCCGTAGGCCGTGTTCCAGTCATTCGTTTCGGCCTCCACATCCGTCACCCGGTTGCTGACCGCTGAAATCTGACCGCTGACCGCCGTCTCATCAGCGTAACCCGCCGCCGAATGGTCGCCCCAGCCGTAGGCCGTGTTCCAAACATTGGAACGCCCCTCCAGCGCAACGGTGCGGTTGCTCACCGTCGCCAAATCAGAGGTCAAATCCGCAACTGTCCCGGTCGTGCTCGCCAGCGTCGCCTCGGCAATGTCCAGCGCATTGCTAACCGTCACCAGATTCGCCGCCACCGTCGCCACTTCTCCTGTCGTGGCGATTCCGTTGGCGTCAACAAAGTTGGTCGGGGCAACAACAGCCCCGTTGGTGTCGCACATGACTGTCCGCCCGGCGACGGACGCAGGGACAGTATTGGTTGGATCCGCGAATGCAGCGCACCCCACAACCAATAACAAATAACCGATAACTGTATTACGCTTCTTCATAAACTTGTAACTCCCCGTTGTTGAGAACGACCCGCTTCCATGTCGAATCGCCATAGTCAAATAATTCGAGATACATCCCATCGACAAAGCGGATGTTTGAAGACCCGCTGTACAACCTCGCATACCGCGCATCCGCCTGATCCTTCGTATAATACTCCGCAGGAATCTCCGGCGCGTCGTCTCCGTCGCCCCGGCCGTCCTCCACAATCCGCAGATCCGCCGTACCAAAGCACAAATCCTTGCCGGGCGTATCATCCGTATCCACATTCACGCCAACGTAGAGGTCCTTAAACACCTGCGCATCAATATCCACATTCGTTTCTGCACCCGTAAACTCAAACAGCGCGTGCTCATTGGCCCGCGCGTTCCACTCCGCAACCGTCAGATCATCATCCAGGCTCGCCTGCGCCTTATACATCAACGCATCCCCTTCCAGATCGGCCGGATCCTTCACCGTCAGCACCGCTTGCGTAAGGTTGGCGACAGAAAGAAGGGTGCCCCCGTTAAAGAAGGCCACATGCACAGCCAGATCATTCCCACGGAAGCAGCTAAGCACTTCCCCCGTGTCCGCATCGACCAACTCGCCCTTGCGGATGTCCGCCTTAATCCATAAATGTTTCCGGTTCAAAGTTGACATTTCAAATTCCCATTTCAGGTTTCAGGTTTCCCATTTCAGGTTTCAAAGCTGTCCCCCCTGCTGTTTCGCAACAACCCGCAGCCGCGACAGCTCATCCTTCGCATCAGACCCCGCCGAGCCGGCCTCGCTCCACTGATGCTCAAACTTCCAGTTCGCCGCTGCCGCCGCATACTGCACAAACGGCTCAAAGAAACCAGGGAAGGGCTGCTCCGCCCAATACGTCGTCGCCGTCTCCGGATAGTTCCCGGCACCCGCCAGCAGCGCCTTATAGCACTTCCCGTTCGTGTCCAGATAACGAACATCATTCACCGCGTAGGTCTTCGTTACATCCCACTTCACCCGCGTAAACTTCGGCGCCACCGGACGGAACCGCACCCAAACGCTGTCCGCCGCATCCTGCAAAAGCCAGCCGCTCGGAATCCGCTCCGCCGGCAGCGGACAGCTGAACGCCCGCGCATTCGCCTCCGACGCAAAGAAACCCTGCACCGTATCGATCTCCGTCTCCCCGCTCTCCGCCTGCGCAACCACATTGTCGCTGTCCGGTGTCCGCTCCTCAATCACCAGCGTCTCCGGGAAAAAATCATACTCATACGCCCGGCGCACCGCCGCATTGATCGCTGCGCAATGACGCTCCCCGTCCACCGACCCGCACGGAAACTCCTCAACCGACTTTCCAATGCTTGGAACAAACCCCTCAAAAAATGTCTGGAAAGTTAATTCTCTCATGGCTGCCCTCCGGGCTGAAGGTTGATCGTTGCCGGTTGCTGGTTGTCAGGGCCGACCCCCGTCTCCATGCCCTCTGCTCCATGCTCCATGCCAGACTGCCCGAGCGTCGCGAGGTCAGTCTGCTCAACCCCCGTCCGGCCCGTAATCGCATTCTGCTGCTGAACACCCATCTGCTCCAGATTGAGCAAGTAATCCTGAATCAGCGCCGCCGCCGACGGCGTAATCGGCGGGAACGCCTGCGGGTTCTGCTGCCGGAGCATCAGCTCCTGATCCATCGTCTGCTTGCGCGTCTGCGGGTCGATGCTCCACGGATCCTCCGCAAGCCTCACCTGCACACCGTTCAGCATCCGCACCAGATCATCCTTCGCCGCCTGCTCCTCTGCCGCATTGGCCTTTGCCTCGCTGCGAACCGCATCCTGCGCCCAGTTCGGATCCAGACTCGAAATCGCATTCACCGCAATACTTCCAATATCGATCCGCTGGCTCGGGTCGAGCTGACGGATCTTCAGCGCCGTATCCACCTTTTTAATCAGGAACTCCATGTCCAGGTCGCGCACATCAAACGTCAAAGAAATATCGTACTTGCCCTGAATCTCAGAACGTTGCCGCCGATTCTGATTAAGGCTCTGCACACTCTGCCCCGTAATCCGCGCAATCTGCTCCGGCTCCATAAACTGGTCGATCAGTTGCAGCGAGCGCGTAAACACTTTGCGCAAAACCGACAGCAACCCGTCCACCCGCTGCTGGCTGTATAAAACCAGAAACCGCTCATCAACATCCTCAAACGGAATACCCCAGTATTCCGACAGCTTCACCCGCATCCGGGTGTAATGATCCTTATTCGCCGTCGGATAATCCGGGTTCTCCACAAACCCGATTGATCCCCCGTCGCGCGGACCAACCTCCACCTCGGCACCCGGAGCCCATCGGAACGTCCCCGCCGGATACCCCTTCGGAATCTTGCGGATCGGAACCGTCGCAATCTGAACATGATCCTCAAAACTATCATCCAGCAGCTTGATGCTGTTCTGATCCGTTCCAGCCGTCTCCGACACTCCCCGGCTGTCCACCAGACACGCCGTCAACGCCTCCCGCGAATAATAGTCGAACGGATACTCCCCGTGCGACCGGTCGAACAAATTGCGATCCGTCGCCGGCTCTTCCACAAAATAAGAGAGGGTTTGCCAGTACACGCCGGGAATCCCGTCCTCATTCACCGCGCGCGTGAAAACCGTCAAAATCTCAAACAACTCCGCATCGGGCTGCGCCTCCGTACTGATCGCCGCCGCCGCCGGCGTCAGCGCGGTCTCATTAAACGCGCTCCGGCCCTTGCCGCTCTCCAGCAAATCTTCAACAAATAACTTCTTCCACCCATGCTTTGCCGCTTCCTCGCGGATTCCCGCCGCCGTATGGTACGCCGCCACCGCCACCGGAGTCCGTTGAATGTCCTCCGCATTGCGATCAAAGAACACATCCTTGAAAAGCCGCAAAACCTTGACGCGCGGAATCGCACTCTTCACCCTCGGAACCGGAAACTCCGCTGCCTCGCCCTTATAGATCGACCGCACAACCTTCGCAATCCGGCCCGTAGACAAATTCGGATAATACTGGCTCAATACCGCCTTCAAATCAGCCGACCGCGCCGGGTTGAACAGCATATCCAGAATATTCAGCTGCTCCTCTTCACTCGACTCAGGATCCAGCTCGCCGCCTAATTGCGCAGCCAGCTCCTCCACCGTCAGCTTTTGCAGCGAAACCTCTTTATCCTCAACCCAGTCCGTCCAGAACATCGCCCCGCCCGGAGAATCCCCATAGGCATATTGCACCGCCAGCTCCACCATCCGGCGGTAGTCCGCCCACTGGTTTGTAATCAACCACTTGATCAGCGTCGAATTAAACCCGCCGCCCTGCGCATCCGACGACTCCATCCCCGTATCACGCGGAACCGCCCGGCTCGCCGCCGTCGAAAGCTCCGCCACAATAAAATTGATAATCCCGTCCGCCGTGAATGGCCGCGTATCGCTCGCCCCGTCAAAGGGCAGGGCGCGCTCACCCGCCACATCATGCTTGCGGCCATCATCGCTCTGGCCGTCCCACTGACAAAACCGCACCTGAGAAAGCCGCTCACGCTCCGCATAAACATTATCGACCAGATCCTTGCGGATCTTATCCAGACACGTCTTGACCGCCTGCACCTGCTCCGCAGACCCCTTCTCGCTTCCCCCGTCCGCCGCAATCCGATCAAGCTGATAGGTTTCGTCTGACATTTTAAACTCTCCGATTACATCCTGCTAACAAGGCGTTTCGCAGCTTCCAGGGCAGATGCCGTCACCGGCGAGCAACCCCCACCGCCGCTTCCAACCACAATCTCCGGGTGAACCTTCTCCACTTCCTGAACAAAATTGGGATCATCCCACGGCTGATGCACCCCGTGCTCGCGGCCATACGCCACCCCTTGATGGAACAGGATCGAGTCAACCTGATGCGTCCGGACACCGCCCGCTCCAACCTCCGCGCTGACAGAACGCTTTTCCGCAGCCTTGCGCTGCTTCGCTGCCGCTTTGTCGAGAACCGCTTGCGAAAATCCAGACATTCGTTTTCCAATCATTGGAAAAGCGCCGGGTAACAAATGGCCCTCGCCACTTGCCACCCGACACTCGCCACTTTATTTCTGCACGTTAAAGTAGAACCTCACTTTTCCACTGGTGTTGTCGGCAACCGCTTCATCCGCGTTCGGAGTGAACTTAATGTCGAGCGTATCCACCTCTGTATAGACCGTCTCGCCAAGCACCCCGGCAGTAAACACAGCCGTCGCGTTCGTCGCCACAGTCGAGGTCGTCGTCGCTACCGTCGCGTTCGTCAACGGCGAATACGTGGTCGTCGCAACCGTCACGTTCGTCAGCGGCGAATACGTGGTTGTCGCTACCGTCGCGTTCGTCAGCGGCGAATACGTGGTCGTCGCAACCGTCACGTTCGTCAGCGGCGAATACGTGGTTGTCGCTACCGTTGTGTTCGTCAGGAAGTCATACGCGGTTGTCGCTACCGACACATTCGTCAGAACATCATAACTGGTCGTCGCTACCGTCGTGTTCGTCAGGAAGTCATACGCAGTTGTCGCAACCGTGACATTCGTCAGAACATCATAACTGGTCGTCGCTACCGTCGTGTTCGTCAGGAAGTCATAACTGGTCGTCGCTACCGACACATTCGTGACGACGGTGTAGGTTGTGGTCGCAACGGTTACGTTGGTGACACAAAGCGCTGTAACCCCGTTCGTGTCCGTAAGTGAAACAGTGTACAGCGTTAGCACGGGATCAGCCTCTATTGTGGTGGTGTTTACCGTCAGTACCGGGTCGCCAAGAACCGTATCGGTCTGCAACGTCAACACCGGATCACCCTCAATGGAATCGGTTTGCAGCGTCAACACCGGATCACCCTCAACGGAATCGGTTTGCAGCGTCAGCACCGGGTCGCCAAGAACCGTATCGGTCTGCAACGTCAACACCGGATCACCCTCAATGGAATCGGTTTGCAGCGTCAGAACCGGATCGCATTCAACATCATCCGTTTGCAGCGTCAGAACCGGATCGCATTCAACATCATCCGTTTGCAGCGTCAGAACCGGATCGCATTCAACATCATCCGTTTGCAGCGTCAGCACAGGATCAGTTTCAACGTCCATCGTCTGCGCCGTAACCGCAATCGTTCCGCCGTTGGCCACAGCAAACTTCTTCCAGACCTCCGTGCCGTCACTCGCCAGCTCCGTCGAGTCCAGGAACAGATCATCATCCGTCCCGTCCCCCACAATCACCGCCAGACTTCCGGTATAGTTGGTGTTTTCGGTGTCAAAGGCCGTCTCCAGCTCCATCATCACGAACTGCACCGCCGTCTTCGCAGGAAGACTCACCGTCAGCGTCTGTGCGGTGTTGTTCGTAGTGTTGGTCAGGTCGCTGTAGTCCACCTCATAAACACGGGTGGCTCCGGTGCGGGCCTGTTCCATCAGGTCCGCCGGTCGCCATTCGGCGGCCTGCGCAATACCGGCAAACACCAGCAACGCGATCATCACAAACATCGTAAACTTCTTCATCTCTCCTCCTTAATTAAACATTGAACATTGAGCATTGAGCATTGTCCGGGCGGCAAGAGCCGCCCGGATCTCGATTAACTCAGCGCCTCAGCCGACGGAGTCACCATCGCCTGGCCCTTCGGCATGAAACACTTCAGCATAGCCGTCGCGTGCCACTGGCCCTTCACATTCCCGCCGTCAAACGGCAGATCGTCGTGATTGATGGCGTCCATGAAGGCGATTTCCCACATCTTCATGTCAAGGAACAGCCCGCCTGCATTGCTCAAAATGCTGGTTTTTGCACCGGCAGAGTCGCGCCACAGGTTGTAGTTCAGGTGCGTGCGTACCAGCCCGGAACTGAACTGGAAGAAGTCGATCACACTCGTAAACTCCTTGTCCTTCGCCTGCGCGTTGTACACCTTCAGCGCCGCATTGGTCGTGGTCGCCTTAATGTCATGCGCACCGAAGTCGTCCATACGAGCCTTCAGCGCCGGACCGCACTGCGCGTCCAGCGTCACGGCACCCAGACGATCCATCGAAGCGGTTCGCAGAAGCACCTCACAGGCCGCCGCGTCGAATGCCGCCAGCGTACTGTCATAGATGCAGCCGGAGCTGACCACGAAATCCGAGGCAATGGGATATTCCGCGTTGTGCCCGCTGTTCGCCAGCCACATCGCCGCGCCGCGTGTCTGATTCGGCGTTTCCCCCGATTGAACAGAGCAGTCCTGTGCGGACAGACACAGCATTTCCAAACCCTGCCGCAGATCAAGGAGACCCTGTTCCTTCTGGAACTTAATCTCATCCTTCACCCCGTGGGTTTCTGTCAGCTCCGCAAAGTGCGTAACCTGCCATACTTTGCGAACCCACTGCGCAACGCTCTTCAGTGATCCGCGACTCTGGTTGTTGGCGGTGCCCGCAACAGCTCCGTCCAGCTCTCCCGCATATCCACTGCGGCCCAGCTCATACACCGGCCAGCTATGTTCTTTATTGATCGGTTTCTTCCCCGCCTTCAGCAACGCCAAAAACGGCTCGGTCACTTGGCCGGCGGTATGGAGCACATCGCTCCAGTCCAGCTTCTTATTTGACTGAATGGATTCAGTCAAAGGTCCTGTTCTCAAACTCATGGTAAATCTCCTGATTAGGTAATAGCGTCAATCAGGTCGCCGATCGTGCCCTCGCTCTTGCGAAACTTGTCACGATAGTCGCCTGTCGATGCAGATTTACTGGGTGCGGTGGGTGTACTCGATGGGGCAGGGGGAACGGCTTTAGCAGCCTTCTTCGCGCCGGGAGCCAGAGCCTTCTTCGCCTTCTCCCGAGCCGTGATCACCTTCAAACCTTCGGCAATGGCCTCCTTCTGACGTGCCAGCGCGCTCTTCTTCGTTGCGCGCGCTTCCGCCAGAACAGCCATATTCTCGGGATCAGTCGCCAGCTCCATCGCATAGGCCAGCAGCTCATTCGAGCTGTAAACCTTCCCGGCTGCATCCTCAAACCCGTCCGGGTTCTTGGCTGCGTTGCGGGCCCAGGCGATCCGATGCGTCAGCTTTTCAGCCTCCGCAATCGTTTGGGCGGCGTCTCCCTCCAGAAACTCCGGGGCAATCCCGGATGCACTAACGGCTTCCCGCAACACTGGATCGGCACTCTTCTTCAGCTCATCGCGTTCCGCCAGCAGAGCATCCCGCTCCGTAACCAGCTTCTCGCGCTTGCCTTTCTCCTTGCCAATCCGCTGCTTGAAGATCTTATAGGCCTCCTCCGAGAACACACCCTTGTGCTCCTCAGTAAGCTCTTCTTCCTCTTCAACGGCTTCGCCCTCAGTCTCCGGCTCTCCGTCCTCGGTCTCCGGTTCCTCTTCCGCCGAAACTTCTTCTGTTTCAGGTTTCAGGTTTCCAGCTTCAGGTTTCTCTCCCGGCTGCTCCTCAGCGGCCGGGGCATCCATCGAGTCAATCAACGCATTCAGCGTATCTGCGTTTTCGTCAACAATTTCGACGCGTCCCGCGTCCGGCTGTTGATCCAGGTTTCCTTTTTCTTTCATGACGCTCTCCATCAAGTGAACTGGCAGATTGAAGGGCCGCCAGATTCCCTCGCGAGAAATCCCTTCCCGCGAGATCAGAAAAAGTAAAACGCGACACGATGTAAACCGTGCCGCGCTCAATCCGTCCAACTTCACCCGAAATGGATCAAATTAGCATGAGATAACTCCTTGACATCCCCTCAAAAGTTCACCCGTTCTCTTCCGCTACAGCGGAACCCGCACCGCACTGGCTCCCTACTTCCCCGCCGCAATCTTCTTCTGCCGCGCATGATACACCGCCAGCATATCGGCCCTCAGCTCCATCAACGCCTGCGACCTGACCACCGCCAGGCCCATCTCCTCCAGCGACCCCTCGGCATCATCCTCCCAGCGAGCCATCAACCGGCGCGAGCATTCATCCATCCCCCGCCAGACGTGCGCCTCCGGCCCCGCCGCCAGCAGCGTGGAGAGCATCTCATCGGACTCCCCACCCAGCTTCAAAACCACCACCACCCGCCGAGCCGGCAGGCATCTCTCAATCCACTTCTTAAACTTCTTCATTCAGTCCTCCCTGTTCTCTTCCTTTGTTTCCACAACCATTTCCCAAGACCAGTAACAAACCCCCGCGCAGTGCGCGGTCTTCTAACTTTCCCGTCAACCCGAATCCAAACCATCATCGGTTCCCCGCAATCGAGAAGCTCAATCAAATGTTCCCCAAGACTCCCAGACGTGCGAACGGTAGCAACAACCCGCATTTCCACGGCCTGCTCCTCGCGGATGCGCCGCCGAGCGGCCACACCAAGATTCCCGCGCGCAGAGTTCCGCTTGCGAATCTTCTCTATATATCTGGCAGATGCCACGTTACGCCAGTTAAGTTAGTTGCTCTTTACTCATATTACCTTGTTGGAATCATCTTCTCCGTCGATACAGCAATGCGAAGGCTCGATATTTTCCTGAATCAATCGGCACAATTCGGCCTGCGCAATTTCTTCGGTTTCGGCTTCAATCCAAGTTCCCGTTGTGTGTGTTACAAAATATTTCATCTCATTCCTTTCCAACCAGTCAATCCAGAATCTATCGGCTACGCCTCAGACTGATTTCAGTCGTTATCTGGATGTGAAAATAAGTTCTTCCCCAACGCAGAATTGGTTGGTTGTTCTTACGGTTATGCATCGAGATGCGTTTATGTTGATTTTGTAATCAAACATTCCATCTTTAACCAGTTTCTTGTTGGCGACGATCATCTTGTCATTCGGATAAACAAGCGCATCACATCCAGATAACAAGCCCATAGAGACTATTGCTAACCCGCTCAGTAGTGCTTTAATTTTCTTCATTGGTCATTCTCCTTTTGTTGTTTTTGCAAAGCCTCATCGGTGGCGTTCGGCGGATAAGACTCGCTGAATCCAAAATCTGATCCACAAGCGAAGCACCATGTGTAGCCAACGTATGTTTTCCCGTTGCAAGCCACATAAAGATGTCCCATTTTCACAGCGTGTCGCGATTCGTCAGCGTCAACCGGAATGGCTCCGCAGACTTCCTTCTCAAGTTTCATCGTTTGGCGTTGCGCATAGGTCACTTTGAATCCGTATTTCCTGCATCGTTTCAGTGGTGGGCCAGAAGGAATCTGCTTTCCACAACACCGCAGACAGAACTTGTCGTCATCGCGAACATCAACCCCGCAATCGACGCACTTTGCCGAACCAGCCAATGGAGAACCTACCTTCGGCTCGCCTGAAATTTTATCGTTCATTTAGAATCCTTTCCGAGCCTTGGAGGCTCATTGGTAACGTTCTGTTTTATTGGCATTCCCCAGTAATCGGGTGATGAAACCGAGTTGCCATTCCGCACTTATGACACATTTTATCGTTCCAAATTTCTGTGATCTGTTCGAGTGTGATGCCGACATCCTTCGCAGCTTCGACCAACACGGAGGCAGCTTGATCGGCTTCGAGGTGAAGCAGTAATGCCAGGTACGTTCCAGATGTTCTTTGGATTCCAAGTCCAATGCTCGGAAGTTCAAGCTGCAAAACAGAACCAGACGATTCAGAAGGTACTGTCTGCTCCGGCAAAATTTCATTCTTCATTTAGAGTCCTTTCTCGGAGCATCCAGCCCCTGATCTTTTTTGTTCGACTTCCTTCGTTTATCGATTGTGGGGTGCCATTCCATTTTTGCGCCATCCCAATATTTAAACGAGAAGCGTTCTGTTTCGCGCATCGCTTCTTCCTCGGTTTTGTACCACTGGGCCGTGTGCGACCAGTCTTCAAATTTCACCACGGCCTTAAATCCAGTCTTGTATTTTAACAGGTGAGCGCGGTAGACAGGTTGTTTCATTTGCGCCCCCGTCTGCTTCGGCGAGGATCGTTGTTGTGCTGGACTTTGTGCGCGGACAATGTGTGTCGAACCCGCCCATCGAAAACTCGCTTACATCCTGTTGGCCCGCATTGGTCGTGGTCGCATGGTGGTAATGTTAATCTTATCATACGTTCCTTTCCGGAGCATCCCGCCGCTCACTTAGTCGTTCTCTGCCGCCACGGCGGCAACCTCTTTAAAAACAAAATGCTTCTTCTCCAGCTGCCCGGAATCCACCAACTGACGAAACGTATGGCGCGTAATCCCGTACGCATCCATAATGTGCCGCCGCTTAACGTAAAACGCCGGCCGCAGCTTCGCGTTCTCTCCCAGCGCCTTCACCACCTGCGACCGTTGAAACGACGGATAATCCACCGGAACCAGGGCAGGGGACTCTTTCTTCTTTTGTTTACTCATCGGCACCTTCTTTCTCTTCGTTGCCTTCTGTTCAAATTTCCAACACCCGGAACTCCGGTTATTTAAACTCCCCATCCACAAGAATCACCTGATTTACAAAATAAACGGACGATACTTCGTCTATCAGATCGCCTTTCTCAATCGTCAGGCGGAGTTCGACATTGCGGCACCCTTCGATTTCAAGAAACACTCGCACTAAATCACCAAACACCAAGGCGTCTATCATTTCCACGTTCTTATCCATGATCTTTTCCTCCGTTTCCTTCGTTTCCTCTGTGTTCAATTTCAAGTTTCAGGTTTCAGGTTTCAGGTTTCAAGTTTCAGGTTTCAGGTTTCATCTATCAGTAGCACCCCCCCCCGGCGGACCTCATCGCCCGCTGCTCGTTCATGTAACAAATGTGCTTCAGAGCCGCCATACGCGTGCAGTCAATCGGATCCTTGCAGGCGCCCTTCTGTCCATCGAGCCCCGTCCAGACCTTCATCGCAAAAATCGAATTCAGATTTTCCTTGTTGATCCGCAGCGTCGGACGGTTCGTAAAGTCCACCGGCTTGCCGGTGTCATACGCCAGCCAGTCGTTAATAAACTGCACCCCCTCCTTTATGCTGCGTTGCGTTTGACCACCGCCGGACGTTTCATAAAACGTCAGCCCGATCTCGTCGAACTGCTCAAACAGATTGGTCTGGCCGCCGTCGTCGTACCCGCGATCCGCGTTGCCGAACCGCGCATCGAGATAGCGCATATAAACCTTTTCGCGGGCAGGGCCGTTCTCGTCCCACTTCTTCACCTCCGCCGCCGTGGCGTCGGCCTGATAGCACTCCCACCCCTCCAGCCGGGCAATTTCCTTCTTGTACTGCCACAGGCTCCAGCCGAAATTCTTCTGCGCCGGGCCCATCTTCCCGTCGTAACGCTTAGAGTTATCGCTCGGCTCCGCCCACGGACCCGTGAACCCCTCGCCCGGAATCGCGTAAGACGGACACGGCCACTCCCGCGTCTGGAAAACATCCTCATCCGACGTGCAGCGGAACCACTGCATAAACATATTGCGCGTCCCCGACGGGTCGCAAATCATGTAATTCGTTCCCTCCTTCGGAATCGCCTCCGGCGCGATTGTGTGGACATCCTCATCAAACAGAGGAAACCCCCCCGCAATTTTGCGCTTCGTAAACCCGTAGTACCGCTCAAAAACATAATCCTCCGACTTCCCGTCCACCTTTTTCCACACATTGAACGGATCCAAAAACCGGTTGTCGTCCGTGAAAAAGCACACCAGCCCGTCCGTCTTACTGGCGCTCCGCATCACCCTCGGCGTAACCGCAAACTCCCGTCCTTCGTGCGTTCCAATCAGCCGCCGCTTATCCACCAACTTGGCCGGAACACTTTTCTCCGACTCCTTCAGCGTTCCGTTTTCAAAATCAAACCACTCCAGACAATCCTCATGCTGAAATGCCATCTCCGGCAGCGGACCCTGATTATCCCTCGGAACCAGAAACGCCTTGCCGTAATGCAGTGCCGTGGCCCCATCGACAAACCGCCCCACCGTCGTCGAATACCCCTCCGTCGGAGTAAACCCGATCAGCCCCACAGAATTAAAACGAGCCAGCCGTAAATCCAGCGTATTGATCAGCCCGATCGGAGCCAGCTCGTCGGCCGCATAGCCCACCGCCCGGTTGCGACCCGTCTTATCGCCGGGCTCACTCCCCTCCGGCTTGGCATCCTTCTGCTCGTAATACCGGAACTGGCACTCCGACCGGTTCGGCAGAATAAAACTATTATCCGAAAACCCCGTCTTCTGTTTCCACGCAATATAAGCGTGCTCGCTGCGCTGCGTTCCCCGATCCTCCGGCATCAAAAACTCGTGCATCCGCGCCTGATGAATATCCCGGCTTGTCTCACTGTCCAAATGGTACATCTGCACCTTGGAGTCAGGATAATTGTATATGCTCGCCATCGCGCAGTAACATTCAAAATGCGTCTTCGCCGACCCGTTGCCGCCCAGCACGCACAGCACATCCCACGGCACCTCCAGACCAAACGCCTTGCGCACCACCCGCCCGAACGCCTCCCCGCCCTCAACGCGCGTCCCGTCGTCCTTAAACAGCGACGGAGGAATCATCCAGTCCAGCCCTACCAGCGCCATACAGATAAACCAGATACTCGGCTTATAGCCGTACAGCAGCGGATTATTCACCTCCCGGAAAATCTTCGCCTCCCGCATCTTGAACAGCCAGTTGTACTTCGCCTTCAGCTCCGCCTGCGACGGCATCAAATTGCCCTCCGCCTTCAGAAGCGCCAGCGCGTCCCGGATCTCAACCACCGGGTACACAGGATGTTTCGTCGCCTTCGTCATCGTTGTTCGCTCTTTCGTATCTACTTCGTATCAGCCATCTTACACCATTTAGGTTAGTTGCCGCTTCCGGCCATTACCTTGTTCGGCGTATATGGAATCGCAGTCTCAAACTTCTCGCGGTGGTAGTCCTCGAAGCATGGCAGCATCGAGAACCGCGCCGCGCTCACCGGCACCCACCCGCGTTGATTGTGTAGCACCTGGCGCTCGTCGCCTTCCCGATCTCGCACGGTGTAGATCATCTGTCCGTCGCGGGAAATCAGTTGTGACTGTACCCAGGGACGGTGACGCCGAACAAAACGCATCAGCGTACAAAGAAAGCCGCGCTTGCGTGGTCTGTTCATGTCAACCGTCCTCTCTGCGGCTTTCTTTGCCGCTGTGCTCCACGTTCATCCCTTCCGTGTTTTCTGTGTATTCCGTGGTCAAAATCTCCCGTTCAACATCCGCGTGTTTCCAATCCCCGGAAACCATCCAAAACTGAATATGTGCGCCACCTTCTTTTTCAGGTTTCAAATTTCCAATTTCAGATTTCCGCAACGCAGTTGCGTACCCCGCCCGAAGCTCCGCCGCCTGCCACTCATCCGGGCAGGACGACAAGGGCAGGGCGCTCTCATCCTTCCCGTCCTCACCCGCCCGGAACCCCATCGCAAACCATCGGCTCACCCGCTCAATGCTCATTGCTCATCCTTTCCGTCCGGCTCCGGCATTTCATTCAAGCGGTAACACATCACAAAATCTTTTCCGTCGAGAATCGCGTGCGCAACACGGTGAAATCCGTCCACAATTCCGCCCTGCGGACTGATAACAATCGGAATACTATAGTCCGCATTCAGAATGCGCCGGGCGTGATAGATGAAGTCGCACATCCGATCTCCATCGAATGGAGACTCCGAGGTGTTTGCAAAGCGCAGGGGAAACCGCTCTGGTTGAATCTTTTGCCTTTTCACTTCGGCATATAGAAGACCCGCACTCCACCGTTCCCCGCACGAAGACGCATAGCTGTTTCCAAACAGCTCAACCGGCGCGATCAAATCCAGCAGTTTAGTTTTCTTCGCCATCTACTTGCTTCCCTTTCGCGTTCATTTTTAACCCGCTCGTGCGGGGCGCGTAATTCGGGTCAACCTCTATCCCTCCCTGTCCGCTATAGCCCGGGCGAAGGCGGAAAAACAACCGGCTCCGCCCCGTCGCCCGGTCATAGCTGATCACCAGCTCACTTTTAAAAATGCGACCCGCCATCTTCCAAACCTTCGCGCCTTTGCGCCTTTGCGCGCACAGCCGCCTCAAATCAATAACTTCCGTCATACATTTCCCTCAGGTTTCAGGTTTCCAGTTTCAAGTTTCGTGCAAAGCTCCCCCCCGTTCTCTGCCGCCACGGCGGCATCCGCCGCCGCAATCCGCGCTGCGGCAATCTGCCGCTTCACAATCCGACCCGCCGCCTGAGAGCTGTCCAGACTGTCCGCCAGCGCCACGGCCTGCGCCTCACAGCCGCCTTGCAGCAACGCCAGCCGGTTGGCCCCCAGCCACTCCCCCACGGTCATGTGATGCGCATTGCCGTACTCGTCGCACAGACACACCCACCAGTCTCTTGTCAGCTTCGCAGTCATAGTTTTAAAATCCCAAAAGTTTCACGTTTCAGGTTTCAGGTTTCATCTTTCTCCCTACAAAATCATCCCCTCCGGTTCCCGGTCGTCTTCATCCGGCCCTTCATCGCGTGCCGGAATCCCGTGCGCCAGCCGACCCTCGGACTGGGCCTGCGCCGCCCTTTCAAACGCGCCCTCGGCGGCAATCTCAAATTTAAAATAATTGGAATACAACCACGTTTCGTAGGCGCCCAGCGGGCCGTTCTTATTCTTCACCCATTCCCACCAGACCGGCCGAATATGGTTTTCCTCCAAAGCCCCCGTCGTGGTCACTTTGCCCTTGCTGTCCGTGATGTCTCGGTCCTTATACATCAGCAAAATCGTGTGCGCCACTTCATCAATCTCCCCCGATCCGCGCAGATCCTGCTTCATAATAAAGCGGTTCTGTGTGTGTGCCGAGCGGTTGACTTGCGATAGGCCGATGAACGGAATTCCCAGCTCGCGCGCCAGCTCCTTATAGCGCTTGCAGCAGGCACTGATCCGGTAGTTTTCCATCATGTCCACCTTATGATCGCCCAACCGGGTCAGCTGAAAATAGTCGATAATCACCACACCAATCTGACTGCGCATATGGCTCATCCGAATGCTGGCCTCTTGCGCGTCCAGCGTGAAACTCTTGCTGTCAATCACAATCGGAAGGCCAACCAGCCGCGCGGCCTGCGCCTTAAACGACTCCATCTGGCCGCGCCGGGCAAACCCGCTCATCAACTTCGGCAACGACACCCCCGAGTTGCGCGACATATCCCGCGCTGCGTGCTCCTCGGCATCGGCGTCCATCGACAGAAAATGCACCTTCTTTCCCAGTGTCCCCGCAATGTGCTCCGCCAACTGCGCCACCATCGTCGTTTTCCCCGCAGAACTTTCCGCTCCGATCACATGGAAATAGGGACGGAATCCGCCGCCGATGCTCTGATTGATCTCCTCCCACGGCGTCGAAACATAGCGCGGAGGAGGGGGGATCTCGCCTCGGCTGATCGCCACCTGACGGCTTTTGGAATATTCAATTTCCTCAATCACAGCGTCAAAGGCGTCCGAGCGCCTCTCCTCCTTCACAATCCCGCCGGCAATCTGCATAAACCCGTTCGGGATCTCCGCCAGAAATGCCTCCGCGTTCTCCGTCGAGTCCGGCAGATACGCCTTATCAATCACCAGATTCGCCTGCCGGATCGCGCCGCGCAGAATCCACTTGGCGCGCACCTGTTCCGCATAAAACTCCGCATGGGCCGAGGTCGGCGTGCTGTCAATCAGTCCCTCCAAAAACGCATAACCCCCCACCTGATCCAGCATTTCATTATCTTTCAGGTGCTCACCAACCAGCATCAAATCCACCGGCTTATTCGCCAAATACATTTCGTCCAGACTCTCCCAAAGCACCCGGTGCGCAGGCACATAAAAATGATCCGCTGTAAACAAAAACTTCCCCTTCAACATCGAAATCACCAGGATCGGCTCAATCAGCGCCGAGCCCAGTACCCCGCGTTCCGCCTCCTCACTGCACGGCGGAAGCCGCTGCCCTCTTTCATTAACCTCGTTCATAAGCCCCCGTTCTGTTCAGTCCCACGCTGGCACTTCATTTAATTTTCCTTTCAGCTTTGAGTAATACTTCGGATCGTGCGGATTCCAGAGCCACGCGGCGTAACGGATTCCCTCGGACGTGGAGGGGTCTGTTCCCCGCCGTTTAAACCGTTCGCTCAAAACCTTATGCGCAATCTGCTTCGACAGCATCGGACTTTCCCTCGCCTCCGGCGGAAGCAACCCGCCCAGCCGGACGTACTCCCGAAACATTATTTCCGTAATCTGAAGCACCCCGACGCCGCCACAGGCTCCACGATCTGTTGGCCCGCTGTTTTCAACAAGCATCAACGCCATCACGATTCCCATAATTGCATTCGTCATTTCACACCGCCTTCCATCCAGTCAGACACCTCATCCAAATATTCCACACTCAGCACCAGCCCCGTTCCAACGGGCCGGGCGGTATAGACCGTCCTGATTTCTCCACCTGCGCAAACCAGCCGATAGCCGTTCAATTCCCTGACCGGCTTCTGCGGTTCCACCAGCGCATTAAAAACCAAAACATCCACGCCCAGCGCCGCAACAAACAGCACCAGAGCCACAACCTGCGCAACTGGACCGAGTCTCTTCATCGTTTTCCATTCCAAAAGGCAGGGATGGCCCGTTGTGTCCGTGTAGCCAGCCGTCTCCATCGAGGCCAGCCGCCGCGCCAGCCGCTCGGCGTAGCAATGCTCGCACCCCTCAGAAACCTTCGAGCACCCCACAATCGGGTTCCAGCTCTCCGGCACGAACCCCGGAACATTCAACCATCCAATTTTATGTATCTTCATATTTTCACCACCTTAAACATTGATTATTGAAAATTGATCATTGAACATTACTCAGCACCCTCCATGCGAGTCGAACCACTGCCGGAACTTGGCCGTTGCCAATGGCTTTGAGTCGGTCCACCCGAGCGGCCACCCCATGAGCCACTCGACCCAATCCGGGTTCAGTTGCCCACCATTGCCCGCCAGCATCGACCGCTTCTCCTCCGTCGAAAGATCCGCGTTCTGCCGAATCTTCGCCGCCGCTCCCGATCCCCCGCAAAAGCCGTTCGTCTTCGGGGTTGGATAGGTCTTGCTCTTCGTCGCACCGCGCTCCGCCGCATAATCCAGCCGGTCGTGGAGCTGGCCGTTTTTCCCCGCCCCTTTGTGATCCGTCGCGCAGGGGGTCGGCCACATCGCCGCCGCCGTTTGCAGGCTGATCCCCGTTGAGGAGCGATCCAGCTTCGCAAAGTCCGGCCCCGCCGCGCTCGCCTTCGGCGTCGGCCAGAATCGAGCGGCCCCGCCGAGTGTCGTTCCGCGTTTGTCTTTTCCTTTGAGCTGAATGTTGTCCTGTGTCGTTGGCGTCGGCCACAATCCAGATTCGGTCGCGTTTGTGCGGAGCACCGGCGTGGTGTGCTCCGACAACACCCCATCGCGCATCGAACCCCATTTCGGTAAGGTCTCCCAAGACTCGAAGAGCGTCTGGCTGTGATCGCAAAGCAACGACTTCGCGCAGCCGAACTCTCCCAAAGAGAGAAGCCACCACTTGGATGAGTAAGGCCCAACGCTTTCTGGCCGTAAGCAACTGCGGACTGTTTTCCACGAGGACGTATCGCGGTCGTACCTCACCGATAATTCGCGCGAACTCCGTCCACAGCCCCGATCTCTTTCCGGTGATTCCGGCGCCTTTTCCGGCAGCGGAGATGTCCTGACAGGGAAACCCGCCAGAAACCACGTCAACAACGCCGCGCCAAGGGATTCCGTCGAAGGTACAAACATCATCCCAAACGGGGAACGGTGCCAGGTGTCCTTCATTTTGCCGCTGGCAGAGTCGTCGGGCGCAAAAGGGATCAATTTCAACCGCGCACACCGTTCGCCATCCCAGGAGTTTTCCTCCAAGAATGCCGCCTCCAGCGCCTGCGAAAAGTGCCAACTCATTCATTGATTCCTATCTTTTTCACCCCTGATAACTTCTCTGAAACCGCTGGAGCTCATCCCCGACGCAAATCCTGAGTTTTGAATCCGGCGGAGCCACATTCGTGATCCCCGTCCCGCCACACCGCGCGCATTTTTTTTCATTTTCCATCCTCATCAACCCGCAATCAGAGCAATACCCCGCCAGCGGAACCGTGATAAAGTGATCAAACGGCGGTCGCATTTTTTTTTGCGTCCCGCGCAACGCAAAAAAATGACCACAATCCCTGCACTTAAACCCGGTGACGGCCTTCGTCTTCTGCTGGTTCCCGCACTTGGGGCAGGTCACAACGTGCTCTCGTTTTTCTGTTACTCTTGGCATGGTTTTCCTTCCGTTTAATCAAATTTTGGGCGGCCGGGACGCTTTGTAGCTTGTGGAGGGTTGGTGGTGCCCGGCTTCCCTGTGCTTTCTAAAAACGCAATGTAAGCCGTAACTGGACACTTCGGCAGTGTCCGGGCATTCGTCATAGAAAAAACGAAGTCGGCGTGATTCTGCTCAAACAGCGGATTGGCTTTGTTGTTGTGGATGGCCGTGAAAAAGGCTTCTTGCGGAAGATGGTTGAATTCATCCCGGCAGTTGAGAATCTCCTCAACCTTCGCCGCAGCCGCCGAATCTACACCTTTAAAGGTGGCGTTTATACTTATATGGCTTCTGGCTTCTGGAATATATATAGGTTCTATTGTGTCGCTGTTTTTTAGAGCCGGATTTCCCCCGCCGGTTTTGGCAGCCTGCGAGCATTTTTTTGATTTCCAATCATCCTTAACCATTCTGCGGCAATAGATTATACCCGTTTCATCCTCAATCGACGGAACCCCCGCCTCAAGAAGTTCCTTCCTGCACCCATAAAGGGTATCTTTAGAGGTGCCGATTAAACGAATTAGCTGTTCGTCGTTTAAAGGTGACCCTTGGGGTGACTCAAGGTACCCCCGACGCTTCGCCGAGGTCATAATGCAGATCATTTCAATCCACAATCCCCGCGCCTCCAAAGAGCACAACCGAAGCTCAGGATCAGCCTGCCAGTCGCGCGTGAAAAATTTTAGAAAAGGCATCTTCATAATTATCCCTTAAATCCCGGAATTTGACCCCGCCGCCGGGGTTGCTGACCGTCCAGTAGATAAATCGCCGTATCCGTTTTTTTAACCGGAATCCGCTGA
>Ga0307379_10004402_pt1 | contig 20090 bp, 18 predicted proteins | sample UN2MG_FD_202237 | JGI IMG/M metagenome (GOLD analysis project Ga0307379, IMG submission 202237) | Soil microbial communities from Risofladan, Vaasa, Finland - UN-2 | ecosystem: Environmental > Terrestrial > Soil > Coastal area > Acid sulfate soil | place: Finland: Risofladan, Vaasa | collected... | reverse complement strand
CCTCGTGACCTCGTCGATTGGTGCGGCCGCCGCTCCGTCGACATGGTCAACTCCGACCCGGGTGTGGCCGTTGGTGTCGAGCTCGGGGAGCTCAGCGCGGGGAGAGTCCTCGAGCTGACGCTCGCCGGTCGCTAGTTCGCTGTCTGGCTCTGGAGGAATTCGAGGCCTTCTCGGTGTCGTGCGGCGAGGGCCCTCCAGGCCCCCGACCGCTCCAGTTCGGTCCTCTCCGAGGATACGACGCCGAGCGCCCGAGCGCCCGATTCACCGCCGAGTTCGGCAATTCCGAGCTCAGAGAGCACCCGCACGCAGCGGGCCGCCACCTCGGGCGGACGGCGGAAGGTGCCCTCCCCTGCGAGCAGGACCCCCAGGTCGGCTCCCGAGCGCGGCCGGGCGAGGAGGCCTCGGTAGATCTCGGCCAGGGCTGCTCGCGGCTGCCAACGCTCCGTCCAGCAGCGTTCGGGAAGCTCTCCGGCCCCCGCCCAGGCCCGATGAACGAAGCCGGGCCCGTCGGCCACGAGCGCCGCCGCGAGGGTCGCGCTGGGCGGCGGATCGACGGCGACGACGTGACGGAAACCACCGGTCAGGCCCTGCCGGCGGCCGAGCGCATCCCAGTCGGTGAGCAGCAGGCGGGCGCCGTGATCGGCGTCGCAAGCCAACTCGAAGTAGCGGTCCGGACAGCTGCCGCAGAGGATCGCGTGGGTGCCTCCGAAGCGAGCTGGGCTGGCCGCCAAAGAGGCGAGCTCAGCACGGCGCCGGGCGTCGGCGCAGAGAACCAGCACCCTGCTGCCGCTGGAGAGCAACTCGCCGATCAGCGCAACCGCGGAGCGATCGCGATGCGAGATCGGCTCCCGGGGCAGGCCCTCGGCACTCGGCGAATCAGGCATCTCAGCCGCGGTTGGAGCTGCTGCGAGATCCCCCTCGAAGCGCTCCCACCAAGCCCCGTCGACATCGCGAGGACAGCCGCAGAGCGCCGACCCACCTCCCTCACCGCCGCGGCTCCGGTCGAGGACCGCGCGCGGCTCCGTGGCCCCGTTCCAATGGTTGAGTTCGAGCCGCACGGTGAGGTCGCGGGGCGAGTCGGTCGCCGAGGTGACCGCCTTCGCGGCATTGAAGGCGACTCCGCTGGCCTTCGCCGACCCGCTGCTGAGGCTGAAGCGGGCGTGTTTGCCTTCCTTGCCCATCGGCCGGACATCCCCGACCTGGGCCCACGGGACCAACAGGCGCACCGCCGGATTGCCCTGTCCGAACGGTCCCAGGGTCCCGAGCTGCTCGGCGACCGTGAGATCGAGCGCTTCAGCGCCGACCACGGCGTCGATCCGCTCCTGCTGCGGTGGGGCGCCGTCGGGCAGCTGCGCCCCGGCCGCCCGCGCGAACGCCTCGCGGAACTCCTCGACGCGGCCGGCGTCGAGCTCGACGCCGGCCGCGGCACGGTGGCCACCGAACCGATCGAGGAACTCCGAGCACTCGTTCAGCGCGGCGAGAAGGTCGAAACCCGGGATCCCTCGTCCCGAGCCCCGGGCCCGGCCCTCGGCGACCGAGAGGAGGATCGCGGGCCGGCCGTGGCGCTCGACGACCCGAGAGGCGGCGATCCCGACAACGCCGGGGTGCCAGTCGGCGCCGGCAAGCACGATTCCGGGCGCCTCGCGCAGCTCCGGCGGAAGCTCGCGAAGCGACGCCTCGGCCGCGTTGGAGACCTCACGCTCGACGTTACGCCGCTCCCGGTTCGCTGCATCGAGCTCAGCGGCGATCTCGGCGGCCCGCGCCTCGTTGTCGGTGATCATCAGCTCGACCCCAGCGTCGGCCCGGTAGAGGCGCCCGGCGGCGTTGATCCGGGGCGCCAGCCGGAAGGCAATATCGCCCTCGTCGAGGTGCTCGGGCTCAACCCGAGACACCTCCAGCAACGCCCTCACGCCCGGTCGACGGGCGCGGCGCAACTCGGCGATCCCCCGCCGGGCGAGGGTTCGGTTCTCGCCGAGCAGGGGCACGAGGTCGGCGATCGTCGCCAGGGCAACCAGGTCGAGGTCCCGGCCGGGGATCTGCTCGGTGGGTCCGAGGCGCTGCTCGAGTACCAACACGAGCTTGTGCGCCACAGCGGCACCGCAGAGCCCCTCGAAGGGGTAGCCACAGACCTCTGGATGGACGATCGGGCAGTCCGGCAACGTCTCCCCGGGCTGGTGATGATCGGTGACGATCGCCTCGATACCGGCCGCTGCGGCGAGCGCGATCTCATCCGGGCTGGCGATCCCGCAGTCAGCCGTGATCAGCAGCCCGGTACCGCGTTCGCGCAGCCGCTCGATCGTCTCCGCCGAGAGGCCGTAGCCGTCGGCCGAGCGGTCGGGGATCAGCCAGTCGCACTCGCCGCCGAGGCGCCGCAGCGCGCTGACGAGGATCGCCGTCGCCGCGATACCGTCGACGTCGTAGTCGCCGTGGACCGTGATCCGCCGCCCCGACTCCAGGGCCGAGGCGATCAGCCCGACCGCTTCCTCAATCCCGTCGAACTCGGTCGGGTCGTGCTCGTCGGCGGCATCGATGAAGGCGCGAGCCTGCTCGGGGGTGCGATGGCCGCGACGCACGAGGGTCACGGCGACCGGCTCGGCGAGGTCGAGCGAGTCCATCAGCGCCCGGGCCTCGCCGTAGTCGTATGGGTCGGCCGCGTAGACGGCCTCCGCCCTGCCGGGATCGTCCGCTGCGCCGCTTTCGGGATCGTGATCGCTCACGGAGGAAGGCTCGCAGCGGGACTGGACGGAATGGCATCCGCCTTTTCGCCCCGAATGCGGGATCTGTGGGCCCTGGACGAGGCCCCCCCCGCGGGCATCAGTCAGGAGGATCAATCATCTAGACGACCGGCGGGTGATGCTCCTCTTCACGCACACCCCACAGATAGACGATCCCCAGCCCGAGGAGACAGCCGGGCAGAGCCGCGAAGACGGTGACGAGGTTGGTCGTGCCGAGCGAATCGCCGGCCGCGATCTGCCAGGCGGCCCCGGTGATCAGGGCGCCGATCAGGGCGCCGATGAAGGCGCCGATGATGCCGCCGCGGAAGCGGTCCGGAACGAACACCGTGAAGTGCCAGACCGCAATACCGAGGGTTGCCCATACAAGAATCGCCACAGCTATCTCCTAACGCGGCCTTCCGTGCCCGCGCTTGCGGGCCTGTCGGCGAGCCTTGCGGCGCGCGCGAACCTCTCGCTTGTGTTGCCGTTCCGCCAGCTCCTCGGCACTGAGGTTCTCATCAGCCTCGGGATCGGGCTCGGCGACCTGCTGCTCGCCGTCGCCGGAGAAGTCGGTGTCGAGCGCCGGCCCCGCAACCTCGTCGCGCCCGCCCGCTTCGCCGCTGCTCGAGCCCTCAGATCCGGGCCCGCCGTCGTCCTCGCCCTCGACTCGGGCGACCACGTTGTCCTCCGGGAAGGGCGGCACCAGGCCCATCATCTCCTTGATCCGCGCGCCGCGGGCCCGATAGCCCGACTCGCGCTCCTTCCAGGCGATCAGCACCGGGGTCGCAATGAAGATCGACGAGTAGGTTCCGGAGAGCACGCCGACCATCATCGCGAAGGCGAAGTCGCCGAGCGTCTCGCCGCCAAAGATGAGGATCACGGTGATCAGGAAGACCGTCGAAAGGCCGGTGATCAGGGATCGGGTCAGGACCTCGCTGAGCGAGCGGTTGGCGATCTGCGCGAACGTCGCCCGCGGCAGGCGCGGCACGTTCTCGCGGATGCGATCGAAGACGATCACCGTGTCGTAGAGCGAATAGCCGAGGATCGTCAGGAAGGCTGCCACCGTGGCGCTCGAGACCTCCCGGCCCGAGAGTGAGTAGACGCCGGCCGTGATCAAGACGTCGTGGATCACGGCGATCATCACCGGGATCGCGTACTTGGCCTCAAAGCGGAAGGCCACGTAAGCGCTGATCAGGATCAGCGAGAAGATGATCGCGTAGGCGGCGCTGCGGGCGACCTGGGCGCCGAACGTGGGCCCTACGGATTGGTTGTCGAAGCCGCCCTGCTCCGCGGTGTCCTCGGCGCCCACCTGCAGCCCGAAGTCCTTCTCGAGTTGGTCGCGGATCGAGCCGACGAGCTCAGGGTCAATTTTGCCCTGGATCTGGACAACGTTGTCGCCGAACTCGGGCTCCGTCGTCTCCTGAACCTTGGCGGCCTCCGGATCGGTGACGCCGGCCTTGCCGAGCGAGTCGCGCACCTGCTCGACCGATGCGTCCTCGACCAGAGCCGCCTTGATCCGCGTGCCGGATTCGAAGTCGATGCCGAAGTTGAGCTGCGCGGTCGCAAACGAGATCGCGCTGATCGCGAGGATCACGCCGGAGACTGAGAAGAACCACTTGCTGGCGCCGGCGAAGTCGAGATGCCAGCGCACCCGCTGCTCCCCGGCGCCGACGAAGCGGGGATCGGTGAGCAGCTTCGAGCGACCGAGGCTGCCAAGCACGGCGCGGGTGAAGACCACGGCGGTGAACAGCGAGACGAGGACGCCGACGCCGAGCGTGAAGGCGAAGCCCTTGACGCCACCGGTCGCCAATCCGAAGAGGACGAAGGCGGTCAGCAACGTGATCACGTTGGCGTCGATGATCGTTGCGATGCCCTTGCGGTAGCCGGTCGTGATCGCGCTGATCATCGAGTGCCCGCGCCTGGTCTCCTCCTTGATGCGCTCGAAGATGACGATGTTGGAGTCGGCCGCGACGCCGATCGTGAGGATCAGGCCGGCGATGCCGGGAAGCGTCAGCGTGATCGGGATCAGCTTCATCATCGCGAAGAAGAAGACCGCGTAGACGAGCAGTCCGAGCGCCGCGACGACGCCGAGGAAGCGGTAGTAGAAGATCAGGAAGAGGAGGACGATGATCAGGCCGACGATCCCCGCTTTCAGGGCCTGATCCAGCGCCTGCTGGCCGAGCGTCGCCGAGACGGTGCTCTGCGAGATCAGCTTCAGCTCGACCGGCAGGGCGCCGATTCGCAGGAACTCGGCCAGGTCCTGGGCCTCGGTGATGTCGAAGCCACCGGAGATCTGGGCGCCGGTGCGGCCGTCGATCCCGTCCGGGTTGTCTTCGGGGTCGATCACCGGACGCGAGACGATCTCGTCGTCGAGCACGATCGCGAAGGACTCCGGCTGCGGCGGGAAGTTGAGCAGCCCGCGCTCGGCGATCGCGCGGGTCACCTCCTGGAAGATCCGGCGTCCCTCGTCGGTAAAGTCGAAGGTGACGTTTGGCTGGTTGGTGACCGGGTCGAAGTTCTGCTCGGGGTTGCGGAGGTCGTCACCGTTCAGGGAGGGCCGATCATGGAGGACGAAGTAGCGGTCGACCGCCGGCGCCGTCGAGTCGCTGTCGCGGTCGCCGCTGGTCAGAGCATCGCGGACGACGATCGTCCCCTGAGGCACCTCGATGACGTCGCGCTGCTTCGTCGGCAGCGCCTCGCCCTCGGGTGTGGCGAACAGGTCGGCGCGGTCCTGTTCAGGGTCGGCGACCAACTCCTCGGTGTCCTTGTCGAACAGGTAGTAGCGGGGGCCGTTGGTCGTGCAGTCCTTGCACTCCGACCGCTGCTCGGCGGCGAGCGTGACGGCGTCAAAGAGGCTCGCCGTCGACTGCTGAGCCAGGTTCGTCGCCGTGACCGTGTCGGTCTGCGGATCGAGCGGGATCACGTTCGGCTCGAGGTCGTAGAGGAAGAGTTGAGCGGTATCACCAACGCGGTCGACGGCCCTCTGGGTGTCCTGGACATCGGGCAGGCCAACCTGAATCGACTGCGCGCCAACCCGCGAGATCTCAGGCTCGGCGACGCCGAGGCTGTCGACGCGGTCGCGGACGATCTCGATCGCCCGGTCGACGTCCTCGGGGCTCGGGTCCGGATTCGCCGGAGTCCCCTGGGCCTCGTAGACGAGCTGGGTGCCGCCGCGCAGGTCGAGGCCAAGCGTGGTCTCTTTGCTGACGATCACCGCCATCGAGGCGATCAGCAGACCGGCCACAAAGAGGATGATCAGCAGGTTGGAACGGCGGGAGCCCATGGCCGAAGTCCGGCTCGGTCTACTCGGGAGTCAGGACGAGCAGCATCCCGCCATCGTCGTCGTAGGCGGGAAAGACATCGGCCACTGCCTTCGCCGGAAGATCGCCCTCAGCGTTGACCGCGACGCGCTTGCCGAGCGAGCGCACACCCCATTCCAGCGTCGTCTCGATCGGATCGGTGATCGTCAAAGCGTTGCCGCCGCCCTCGGTCGGCTCGACCCGATCGCTGCGGTCGACCCACTCCAGCCCGAGCACGTCCTTGACCGGCCGGCCGATCACGTCCTCGTCGGTGAGCCCGGTCAACTCGAAGCCGCCCCGCCCGACGTCGAGTATCCGTCCCTCCCGGTCGCAGGTGAAGAAGGCAGCGTCCGGAGCGGGGTAGTAATCGTCGAGCAGTTCGAAGACGAAGCCGAAGCCGCACTTCGAGCAGCCCTTCGGGCGTGCCGAGAGACCGGCGGTTCGCTCAGCGCCGGCCTCTCGGTTCCCACAGTTCGGACAGATGAAGAAGGGCACGGACGAAAGGCTATTGAATCGACGCCGCCCGCCCGGCTGGAGCGTTTGCGCGGACACGATCAGAAGAGGCTGGCGACGCCATCGGGGACCGGCAGGCCAAGGTGGGAACACCCACGCTCGGTGATCACCCGACCTCGCGGCGTACGCTTGATCAGCCCCTGCTGGAGCAGGTAGGGCTCATAGACATCCTCGATCGTGTCCTGCTCCTCGTCAACGGCCGCGGCAAGGGTCGAAAGGCCCACGGGACCACCGGCGAACTTCTCGGCGATCAGGCTGAGGATCGCTCGATCGGCGCGGTCGAGGCCGGCCTCATCGACCTCGAGCATGATCAGCGCCTCGTCGGCGATCTCGGCGGTGATCACACCACTGGCGCGGACCTGGGCGAAGTCGCGAACCCGCTTCAGGAGGCGGTTTGCGACGCGCGGCGTGCCGCGGGAACGGGTCGCGATCGAGACCGTTCCGGCGGCCGCGATCTCGATCCCGAGGATGCCCGCTGAGCGCTCGACGATCAGCGCCAGGGCGGCGGCGTCGTAGTGCTCGAGTCGGTGGCTGACCCCGAAGCGGTCGCGCAGCGGGGTCGTGAGAAGGCCCGCCCGCGTCGTCGCGCCGACCAGGGTGAAAGCGGGCAGGTCGAGGGTCACCGTCCGGGCGCCGGCTCCCTGGCCGAGGACCACGGGGAGCCGTCCGTCCTCCATCGCCGGGTAGAGCGTTTCCTCGATCGCACGGTTGAGCCGGTGGATCTCGTCAATGAAGAACACCGACCCGGGCTCGAGTGTCGTCAAGAAGCTGGCGATGTCCGCCTTGCGCTCCAGCGCCGGACCCGCCGTATGCACGAACGAGACCCCGAGCTCGGCCGCGATGATGTTTGCCAGCGACGTCTTTCCGAGCCCCGGCGGGCCCGCGAGGAGAACGTGGTCGAGCGGCTCCCCGCGCTTCTTCGCCGCCTCGATGAAGATCGCCAACTGATCGGTGACCTGCCGTTGGCTGACAAACTCGGAGAGGTTGGCCGGCCGCAGGCTGCGGTCGAGCTCCTCATCCGCGCCCTCGACCCGGGCGTCGGCGATCCGCGGCTCGGCGTCGGCTTCGCCTGCCGCTTCATTCAAGGGGATTCGCCTGACAGACATCAATCGGTCGAGCTTAGGTCGCTAGGCGGCGGCGCCGTCGGCGGCGCCGGTCCGAAGCGCCGCGCCGATCAGCTCCTCCGCGGTCTCTCCATCAGCGGCATCAAGCAAGCGCTCGACCTCCAGCGGGGTATAGCCGAGCCCGATCAGACCCTCGCGGGCCTGCTGGCGAGCGTCGCCGCCGGACGGACCGATCGACGGCTCGCCCTCGGCGAGCTCACCGGCCACCTTCTCGCGAAGCTCAACGATGATCCGCTCCGCGGTCCGCTTGCCGATCCCCGGCACCGCCTGAAAGCGCTTTGCGTCCCCGGTGGCGATCGCCTTCAGCAGTTCGCGGACGGCGCCGCCGGAAAGCGCGGCAAGTCCGACCTTCGGGCCGACGCCGGAGACTGAGATCAGCATCAGGAAGAGATCACGCTCCTCCTCGGTGGCGAAGCCATAGAGGGCCATCGAGTCGTCGCGCGCGATCAGGTGAGCGTGCAGGCCGACCGTATTGCCGACCGCCGGGATCGCCCGCAGCGTCTCCGACGAGACGGCGAGGCGGTAGCCGACGCCGCCGGCATCGACGACGACCTGGTCGGGCCGCCTGACGGTGAGCTCGCCACTGACCGAGGCGATCACGGCGCCACCGCCTCGTTGCCGGCGGTGGCTCCGGCGCCACGCGAGATCTTGATCATCTGCGGCGACTGCGCCGCGTGGCAGATCGCCACAGCGAGCGCGTCCGCCGCATGCTCGGACGGCGGCGCCGCCGGCAGCCCCAAGAGGGCGCCGACCATGTGCTTGACCTGATCCTTGTCGGCACCTCCGGTCCCGCAGACCGACATCTTCACCGCCTGCGGGGTGTAGTCGAAGCATGGAATCCGGCGCTGAGCAGCGGCCAGCATCACGACTCCCCGAGCCTGACCGACGGCCATCGCCGAGCGCACGTTCTTGCCGAAGTAGAGGTCCTCGAGCGCCAGCGCCTCGGGCTCGTGCCACTCGAGCAGCTCGCTGATCGACCTGTGGATCTGCTCCAGGCGGCGCTCGAGCGGGTCCCCGGGCGGCACCTCGATCACGCCGCCGTCAAGGGCCGATGTCCTTGCGCCGGCCACCTGCACGACTCCGAAGCCCGTGTTCGCGAGCCCTGGATCGATCCCCATGACGATTCTCACACCCCATGATTCTGCGTCGACCGTCGGATGCCTTTGTCGCCAACCCAGCCGGGGCTCTCTATCGTCCCCGCCGATGGACTCCTCGATCAGATCCCGGGCGGCACGCAAGGCGCTGCAGTGGCGGGCCCGATACGGCTCGATGAGTGAGCCCGCGGGGCCGCCGCCGGCCGTCGAGCGGGACCTGGACGAGCCCTTTGCGGACTTCTGGCGCCGGCGGATCGATCAGCACAACGACGACAGCTACGCGGGGCTGCCGTTGGCGAAGTTCCCCGAGGACCTGCGCGTCTACCAGCATCTGATCTGGGAGTCGCGCGCCGACACGGTGATCGAGGTCGGGACCAAGTGGGGCGGCTCGATGCTCTGGTTCCGCGATCAGCTGCGCGCCTTCGCCGGCTACGGCAGGCTCGGCCGAGAGCCAACCGTGATCGGGGTCGATCTCCTCACCTCCCACGCGCGGACGCTGCTCGAGCGCGCCGACCCGAGCTGGCCGGAGCAGATCAAGCTGGTCGAGGGTGATCTGCGGGAGGAGGAGACGATGACGGAGATCGAGCGCGAGGTCGACCCGCTCGCCCGGTGTTTGGTGATCGAGGACGCCGCCCACACCGGAGAGGTCACCACCGCGGCGCTCGAGGGCCTCGCCCACTTCGTCCCCGAGGGTGGCTTCTTCGTCGTCGAGGACGGGCACGTCGACATCGAGCGCCTGCACCCGCAAGGCCCGCCGACGATCAAGCAGCTCGGCGTCCAGACGGGCGGCGTCCTACCCGCTGTCGCCGCCTGGCTCGAGACCGCCGAGGGCAGCGAGTTCACATTGCGCGAGGACCTCGAGCTCTACGGCACCACCAGCCATCCCGGCGGCTATCTGCAGCGTCGCCCGACCCCCTGAGCCGGGGCGCTCCGCTTTGTCACCCCAGGGCAGGGTCCTTCCCGGGCTGGGGGTTAGCTTCAGGCGGCGACCCGCTCGAGGATCTCGGCCGGGATGTCGAAGTTCGCGTGCACCTCGTCGACATCGTCGTGGTCGTCGAGAGCCTCCATCAGCCGCAGCAGGCGCTTCGCCTCGGACTCGTCGACCTCGACCGTGTTGCTCGGCTCCATGGTCACGTCGGAGGAGGAGATCTCGATCCCCTGCGCCTCGAGCACCTCGCGCACGGCCGCCAGGTCGCTCGGCTCGGTGATCACCCGCAGCTCGTCGCCGTCGGCGACGACGTCCTCGGCGCCGGCGTCGATCGCGATGATCAGGTCGTCCTCGCCGTGCTTGGCTGCGTCGACGACGATGATCCCGCGCTTCTCGAACATCCAGGCGACCGAGTTCGGCTCACCGAGGTTGCCCCCATGCCGGTCGAAAGCGTGGCGGATCTCCGAGCCCGTCCGGTTGCGGTTGTCGGACATCGCCTCGACGAGGATCGCGGCTCCTCCCGGCCCGTAGCCCTCGTAGAGGATCCGCTCGATCGCATCCGCGTCGGCGCCCTCGCCGGTGCCACGGTCGATCGCCCGCTGGATGTTGTCCTTCGGCATCGACTTGCCCTTGGCCTTTTCGATCGCGAGCGCCAGGGCCGGGTTGCCGGCCGGGTCTCCCCCGCCCTCTCTGGCGGCGACGGTGATCGCCCGCGCAAGCTTCGTGAACAGCTTGCCGCGCTTGGCGTCGGTGGCCGCCTTCTTGTGCTTGATCGATGCCCATTTTGAATGACCGGACATAGGCGCATCTTAGGGGCCTCATGGCCCCATTAACGGCGACGGCCGGGCGCCGGTTTTAGAACGGGGCGCCCGGCCGCGTCGCGTCTTCGCATCCCTCCCGGAATGCCGTCCCGCCGGTCTACCCATACCTGCGAGGACGTCTGGCTAAAGCGTTCGGTGCTCGGTGGAACCCGGCTCCGAGCCGAAAGTTGCGGAAACGGCGGCGCCTTCCGACGAGCGGCGTCGGGGCCTCCCGGCTATCCGGCCTCGGCCGCCTGCCTGATCTCCTCCTTGAGCGCCTCGGCATCAGCGTCGATCTGCTTCTCGGTCAGCTTCACCGCCCGGCTCATCGCCTTCTCCAACTGCTCCTCGACCTTCGACTCGCCGATCACGACGATCGCCGCGCTGCCTTCGTCGAGGGTCTCACCTAGATCCTTGAGGTCGCCGCGGGAAAGTCCCTTCCAGAGGTGACCGGCCGTGCCACCGGCGAGGCCACCGACGGCAGCCGCGCCGATGATCGAGGGTGGGAACAGAATCCCGACCAGAGCGCCAACACCGATCCCGGTCCAGGCGCCGTGCTGAGTCGGCTTCTCGGTCTTGTGGACGTGGACCTTGTCATCGGACTTCTCGATCACCGCGGCGTCAAAGGTGCCTATCGCGCCCGCCGAGTGCAGTTCGAGCACGGTGATGAAATCGGCCTCGGCGTCGGTGAGGTTGTCGTATGCGGCCGCATACACAAACACGGGTCTATCGGACATCTGTCTTCCTTTCGGTAACTGGGGTAATGGACTGAGGCGGCAGGCTAACTAGATGACAAACCGGCCGTCCTCCTGCAGAGCCTCACCGTCGACTGTGATCCGTCCGCCCTTGCGCAGGTCGCAGATCATGTCCCAGTGGATCGCCGACTCATTGAGACCGCCGGTGTCGGGGTAGCTCTTGCCGACCGCGAGGTGGACCGTGCCGCCGATCTTCTCGTCGAGGAGGATCTCGCCGGTTCCCCGGCTGATCCCGTAGTTCGTGCCGATCCCGAGCTCACCGAGTCGGCGGGCGCCGTCGTCGGTGTCGAGCATCTCGATCAGGAACTCCTCGCCGCGCTCGGCGCTCGCGTCCACGACCCTGCCGGCCTCGAAGCGGAAGCGCACACCTGCGACTTCGCGGCCGGCGTAAGTAGCCGGAAGGTGAAAGCTCACCTCGCCCTCGGCCGAGTCCTCGACCGGCCCCGTGAAGAACTCGCCGTCGGGCATGTTGTGCTTGCCGTCGGCGGCGATGAAATGGCGCCCGGCGACGGACAGCTTCAGGTCGGTGCCCGGGCCGCTGATCTGAACCTCCTCGCGACCCTCGATCCACTCGGCCAGCCGGTGCGTCTGCTCAGATGCGGCCTTCCAGGCGGCCACCGGATCATCGGCGTCGGCAAGGCAGGCGCCGAAGTAGAAGTCCTCGTAGGCGCCGAGCGCCATCGAGGCGCCCGAGGCATAGGCCTCGGTCGGGAAGATCGTCAGTGCCCAGCGATGCTCGCCGGCCGCGGCGCGCTCCATCATCGCCCCCATCAACGGCGCCATCGCCTTCTGGCGCAGCGTCTGTTTGCTGGGCTCAACGCCAGACAGCTCCCGCGTGTTGCGGGAGGCCATCAGCCGGATCCGCACGTCGGCCTGCTCGGCGACCCACCTCGCCGTCGGCGCGATCCACTGGATCTGCTCGTCGCCGGCGTACTCGAAGAACTGCGCCGCCGCTCCGTCGAACTCCATGCTGACGATCGGGTGGCCCCCCGCCCGCAGAACCCGCTCGTGCAGAGCCCGGACGAGCGGCTCGGCCGCCGCCGGGCCTTCGATCACGCAGACATCGCCCTTGGCGACCGCCGTGGAGTGCTCGACCAGAATGCGGGCCAGACTCTCGACACGGGGATCCTTCATCTCCGGCTCTCCTCCTGCTCGGTCTCGGCGGGACGCGCCCGACCGCTTGTCGCCATTGCCATAAAGAGGGCGTGCAGACGCGAGTCATCGGTCAGCTCAGGATGGAAGGAGCAGGCCAGCACCGAGCCCTCCCGGACCGCAACCGGGTGGCCGTTCCACTCGCTGAGCACCTCGACGCCCGGCCCCCGCTGCTCGATCCAGGGGGCACGGATGAACACGGCCCGCAGCGGCTCGGTGCCGACCCCCTCGATCTCGAGGTCGGCCTCGAAGCTCTGCAGCTGGCGCCCGAACGCGTTGCGGCGCGCCGTGGCGTCGATCAGCCCCAGGTGCTCGCGATCACAGACGATCATCCCGGCACAGGTGCCGAGGACCGGCCGGCCACGGGCGGCCAGGGACCGGATTGGCTCCGCCAGTCCGTCTCGCTCGATCGCCTTGGTGATCGTCGTGCTCTCGCCCCCGGGGATGATCAGGCCATCGAGATTGTCGAGGTCCGCGGATTCCCTGACCTCGGATGGAAGGCCATCCAGCGAGGCAAGCATCCGCATGTGCGCGGCGAAGTCGCCCTGACAGGCGAGCACCCCGATGCGCAACGGCCCCGTGGCGGCTGTCACTACCAGCCGCGCTGTTGGAGCAACTCGCCCTTGGCGGCGAGCTGGGCGATGTCGTCGCCGCGCATCGGCTCACCGAGGTCCATCGATGCGGCGAGCAGCCGCTCGGGATCCTTGAAGTGCGTCGTCGCCTCGACGATCGCCCGAGCACGGCGCTCGGGATTCTCGGACTTGAAGATCCCCGAGCCGACGAAGTTGCCCTCGGCGCCGAGCTGCATCGTCAGCGCTGCATCGGCGGGGGTTGCGATCCCCCCGGCGCAGAACATCGGCACCGGCAGCCAGCCACGCTGGGCGACATCTCGAACGACCTCGAGCGGTGCGCGCAGCTCCTTCGCCTCGGCCGCGAGCTCCTCGGTCGGGAGCTGGGCGAGCCGGCGCATGCCGCCAACTATCGAGCGCAGGTGCCGCACGGCCTCGACCACGTTGCCGGTCCCAGCCTCGCCCTTGGAGCGGATCATCGCTGCGCCCTCGCCGATTCGCCGCAGCGCCTCGCCGAGATCGGTCGCGCCGCAGACGAACGGGACCTCGAAGCCCCACTTGTCGATGTGGTGCTCCTCGTCAGCCGGCGTCAGGACCTCGGACTCGTCGATGAAGTCGACCTCGAGCGCCTCGAGGATCTGGGCCTCGGCGAAGTGGCCGATTCGCGCCTTCGCCATCACTGGAATCGTCACCGCGGACTTGATCTCCTCGATCATCGCCGGGTTGGACATCCGCGCGACGCCGCCCTCGGCTCGGATGTCGGCGGGGACCCGCTCCAGCGCCATCACGGCGCAGGCGCCGGTCTGCTCGGCGATCCGCGCCTGCTCGGCATCGACGACGTCCATGATCACGCCACCCTTGAGCATCTCTGCGAGCCCGGACTTGACGCGGAAAGTTGCGTGTTCAGCCATGCTGGGAATATAGACGGGGGCCGCCGCCACAGCCATCGCGGGCCCTACACGCGGTCGTAGTTGCGGCCCGGTGTAGCTCCGATCTCAACTCCAGATGCGCCCGGAGGCGACATCATGCCGCCTCCGATCGCCGTTCCGTCTGCGTTTTCGAGTGAAGTCGCTACTTGAGCTTGAAGGCCCGGATCCGATCCTTGAAGGCGGCCTTGTCGCGGGCGTAGACACCGTAGGAGAGTGCCTCCACCAGGGACAGCAGGGCCGTCGTGGAGCGGGTGTAGGAGGGTGAGTCCGAGGACCAGTAGAGGGTGTGCTCGGCGTGCTCGCCGACCTCAGAGAGCGTCGCGTCGCTGATCGCGATCGTCCGGGCTCCACGGTGGCGGGCGAGCTTCATCGCCCTGACCACGAGCGGATGCGCCCGTCCGGCCGAGAAGCAGACGACGAGCGTGCCCTCGTCGGTGTTGCCAAGCCGGGTGATCGACTCCTGGCGCGGCTGGGTCACGGTTTCCGCTCGGATGTCGAGCAGGGCCAGCATGTGGCGCAGGTAGGAGGCGAAGAAGGCCATCTGGTCCATCGCGACGATTACGACCCGCTGGGCTGTGGCGAGCTCGCGGACGCAGGCGTCCACCTGCTCCCGGGTCAGCCCCCGGACCGTGCTCTCGATGTTGGCGTGGTCGGCGGCCAGGGACGCCTCGAACTCGGTGTGGTCGAAGTCGAACAGCGATCCGGAGGCACCGGCGGGGCCGGCGGTGGTGCCGACTCCGTGACGGTACTCCTCGATCGCGGCCTGTTGAAGCTCTGGATAGCCCTCGAAGCCCAATGCTTGAGAGAAGCGGACGACCGTCGATGAGGACGTGTTGGCTCGGCGGGCGAGCTCCTCTGCGGTCTGGAAGGCCGCCTCCTCGAGATGGTCGACTATGTAGCGGGCGACATCTTTCTGCGAACGGCTGAACTCGTCGAAGCGCTCGGTGATGTAGCTCGAAAGGCTCTTGCCGGCGCGCGATCCTTCGTTCGCGGTCGAGGTGGAGCCATTACGGCGGGTCCGGGTCTTAGTCGCAGTCTTGCTCATGGGTGAGCAACATTTCGCCCCACCCGCCCGTTTCCCTTCCGAGTCGGCCCAGGCAATTTCCCCGGCACCCCTGGCCGCAGGAGCTGAGCCCCCGCACCGGCGAGCCCCGGCCGGCCAACCGGGGCGGTCGGACCCGAGCCGGTAGCGTTGCCGCGAAATGGGAAGCGAAGCTGAGATCACCTGGGACCTCGAGGACCTGATCGACCTCGAGGCAGCCGGCCTCGGAACCGAAGGCAGTGAGCCCGCTGCCGACGATCCCGAAGCCGCGGTCGCGGCGCTTTTGGACGAGGCAGACCGGCGGTCGGAGATCTTCGCCGAGCGCCACGAGGGCAAGGTCGGCGACTTGGACGGTCCCGGCCTGCGGGAGGCAATGGAGGCGCTGGCCGAGCTCAGCGAGCTCGTCGGCAGGGCGCTCAACTACACGCACCTGAGTTTCGCCGCCGACACGGCCGACCCGAAGATCGGCGCCCTGCTTCAGTCGGGCTCCGAGCGGGCGACCCAGATCAACACCCGCCTGCTCTTCTTCGAGCTGGAGTGGGTGGCGATTGACGACGCGCGGGCGGAGGAGCTGCTCGCAACCGATGGGCTCGATTTCTGCCGCCACCACCTGCGGCTCGAGCGCCGCTACAGACCTCACCTGCTGAGCGCGCCCGAGGAACGGATCATCTCCGAGCTCTCGATCACCGGCGCCGGGGCCTGGGGGCGCCTCTTCGATGAGGTGACCTCGGCGATCCGCGTTCAGCTCCCCGACGAGGAGGAGCCGACGACCCTGGACCAGGCTCTCTCCAATCTCTTCAATCCCGATCGCGGGGTGCGGAAAACGACGGCTGAGGCGGTGACGGTGGCGCTCGAGCCCGGGTTGCGGACACGGGCCTACATCTTCAACACCCTGCTGCAGGAGAAGTCGATCAAGGATCGGCTGCGCAGCTACCCGCACTGGCTCGCCACCCGGAACCTCTCCAACGAGGCCTCCGATGAGTCGGTGCAGGCCCTGATCACGGCCGTCAAGGGCCGTTACGAGCTACCTCGCCGCTGGTACCGGACGAAGGCCAAGCTGCTCGGGCTCGAACGGCTCGCCGACTACGACCGGATGGCGGTGGTCGCAGCCGACGACACCGAGGTCAGCTGGGAGGAAGGTCGCGAGATCGTCCTCGACACATTTGGCTCGGTCTCCCCCGAGATGCGCGATGTCGCCAACCGATTCCTCACCGAGAGCTGGATCGACGCCCCTCCGCGCGAGTCGAAGCGCGGCGGTGCCTTCAGCGCCTCGACGGTCCCCAGCGTGCATCCCTACGTGATGCTCAACTGGACCAATCGGCGCCGGGACGTGACCACCCTCGCCCACGAGCTCGGTCACGGCATCCACCAGTACCTGGCTCGCGATCGCGGCGTCTTCCACCAGTCGACGCCATTGACCGTTGCCGAGACCGCCTCCGTGTTTGCCGAGGAGCTTGTCTTCGGCCGCCTGCTCTCCCAGACGACCGATCCCGACGCCCGTCTGGGGCTGCTCGCCGAGGCGATCGAGGGGCAGATCGCAACCGTCTTCCGCCAGGTGGCGATGAACCAGTTCGAGGATCGAGTTCACAGCTGCAGGCGAGATGAGGGCGAGCTCTCCGTCGACCGCTTCGGCGAGCTCTGGGGCGAGAGTCAGGTCGAGCTCCTCGGCGACGCCGTCGAGATCACCCCCGGCTACCGCTCCTGGTGGAGCTACGTGCCCCACTTCATCGGCTCACCCGGCTACGTCTACGCCTATGCCTACGGCCAGCTTCTCGCGCTCAGCGTCTACCGCCTCTATGTCGAGCGCGGTGAGGAGATCGTCCCCGGCTACCTTGCGATGCTTTCCGCCGGCGGATCTCGCTCGCCGGAGGAGCTCGGTGAGCTCGTCGGCGTCGACCTTCGCGACCCCGGCTTCTGGGACCACGGTCTCGACCTCGTCGAAGAGCAGCTGGGGGCAGCCGGGCAGGCGGCCGAGGCAAGCCTCGCCGGGCGCAGTTCCGCCGCCTAGCGCCTCGGGGCGCTCAGTCGTCAGCCAGATAGTCGATGTAGAGCGGCCGCAGTAACTCGGCCGTCTCGCCCCTGCCCGAGTTGGTGACATCGTCGATGTGGGCAAGCGCACTCTGCAGGTCGGCGTTGGCGCGATCGGTCTCGCCGGCCGCGGCCTCGGCCATTGGAAGCGTCTCGATCAGCTTCCAGAAGAACTTGACGTCGAGGTGCTTAGCCGCACGGCGGACCGCGAGGTCGTGCAGCTCCTCGCCGCCCATGTTGTCGAGATCCGCCCGCTTCATCGGCGCAAGCCTACCGATCGGGACCGCCTCAGCTGCGGGCGAACTGACCGTGGAAGCCGAAGGGGATGTGGTGCGGCGCATCGGCCCGGGCGATCTCGCTCAGATCCGAGGCGTCGAGGACGACCAGGAAGGAGCCGCCCGAGTTGGAGTCGAGCACGACCGAAAGCAGCAGGCCGTCATCCTCGGCCTGGGCCCCCGGGCGGGCGACGAACACCGGCTCCCCCGGGTAGCAGCCGGCCTGATTCCAGTCAAGCGTGGACCGCTGCTCGAGGTCGCCGCGGACGATCCGCTCGAGCCAGCCGGAGTCGCCGACGCCGACGCCCCAGACGTAGCGGTAGGGGCGCTCGCTGCAGCGACCGTAGTTGATCCTGGGAAGCTCGAGGTCGTCGTCGAGCATCGTCTCCCACTCGATCGCCTGCTGGGCCGGCCTGACCCGCACCCGCCGGACCTCGGCGGGCGGCACGCCGCCTCCCGAGCGCAGCTTGTCCAGGTAGAGGCGCTGAATCACGGAGGCGTCCGGGTAGACGGCCATGTCGATCACGACCTCACCGGCGCCGGGATCCTCGAAGGCGTTGATGTGGTGGAAGCAGAAGAAGGGGTCGGTGATGAACGGTCCGATCGCGTCGCCGCCCTCGCGCTCGATCAGGGTGATCCGCGTTCCCCGCTCGGGCTTCCAACGGTAGTTCTCGATGTAGGGGCGGCGCCCGGATGCGAGCCGCAGCGGCTTCACCACGAACGGGAACTCGGCCAGCACCAGGTAGCGCTCGGTGAGGCCGAAGGAGTGCATATAGGAGGGCTCGTCGGTCGGCAGCGAGGCGATCACCCGCGGCTCATCCGAGTCGGCCTCCAGAAGGAAGAACCGATACCGATTGCGCGGCCCGAGCTTCGCGGCGTAGTTGAGCATGCCGCCCGACGCGCGGTCGAGATGGGGATGGGCGGTGGTCAGCATCCCGGGCACGTCGTAGGCGACACCGGCCGACTCCAGGGTCTCGGCGTCGAACTCGACCGGCATCGGGGTCTCGGTCATCGCGATATAGCGCTCCCCGAGCTTGGTCAGGTTGACGTTGCAGTTGTCGGACAGCTTCGGGCTGAAGATCGCCATCGCCCGCCCGAACATCGTCCGGCAGGGATCGGTGGCGAACTCCGAGTAGCTGATCTCGCCCCGCTCGGTCGCGGCGAAGGCCTCCGTGCCTAGGAAGCGGCTCGCGTAGGAGACGGCGCCGTCCGCGAAGCCGAAGCGGTGCAGCATCGCCTGCCCGTCAAACCAGTGGTTGTAGGAGCGCTCCGCGACCTCGAAACGGGCCGGACCAGTGCGGATCAGGGAGCCCTGGAGCCAATCGGGCAACTCTCCCGTCAGGGGCAGTTGTTCAACCCGAACCTCGTGCTCGCGATCGAGTGATTCAAAGCCCTTGGCGTAGCCCGTGGCGCCGCGACTGGTGTCCGCCGACGGCTCGGCGACCGACCTCTCCATGAACTCAGGGTACTCCGATCGGAGCGCTTCCGGCGATCGTGGCAGGCTCCACTACGGCTCCTACAGCGCGCTGATTCCCGAGATCGCACTGATCATGGCGACCACGACCAGCCCGATCGCGACGATGCTCGCGAAGGTCCGCTCATCGATCCGCCCGAGGATCCGACCCCCGAGCGCATAGCCGAGCGGGACGCCGACCAGCGCCCCCGCCACGGCCCTCCCCCACTCGCCGCTGATCTCCGGCGAGTCGAGGATCACGATCGCCGCGATCGTCAGCAGGTTCATCGCCAGGAAGACGACCGCGAGCGTGTGTCGCATCTGGTTCGTGTTGGAGCCGACGGAGCGCAACCAGATCGCCAAGGGTGGACCGCCGGTCGAGACAGAGCCGTTCAGCAGTCCGGCGGCGAACCCGCTGGGGACCGCCAGCGGGCCGAAGCGGAACTCCCGAACAGGCACGCCGCCCGCCCGCCGGCTCAGCCCCTGGAAGGCGACGAACCACAGCACGACCAAGCCGACGGCAATCTGCAAGTAGGCCTTGTCGACGATCGCCAGCAACCCCGTGCCCAACAGCACGCCGGGGATCATCGGCAACAGCAGGCCGGCCGAGACGCCGCGGTCCAAAGCGAGCCGATCGCGCTCGCCGAGGAGCATCAGAACGCTGACCGCGGTCGCCGCCGTCAGCGTCGCCAGGACCGCCTCGACCGGCTCGAGAAGGAGGAACATCACCGGCGAGAGGAACAGGGCGATCCCGAAGCCGATGGTCGTCTGGGCGGTGCTACCGAGCAGCGAGGCGAGGAGGGTGAGCAGGATTGCGGTCATCTGGTGCGGGCAGGGCCGACGCTCCTGCCGCGGCGCCCGCCGAGCGGTCGGTCGCGGGCAGGGGCCCGGTCGAGCCTAGCCGGGATGCTGCGCGGCAGCGCTCAGGCGAACTCGTCGGGGAGAATCGTCGGCTTCGTCTCCCCGTACAACCACTGCTGGAAGTACCCGTCGAGCAGGGCGCGCTTGGCGCCGCCGAAGCGACTGGCCCGCTTCGCATCGCGGATGAACTCTTCGGTGCTGATGTTGCCGTAGGCGTACCTGTCGAGCAGCGCATTCGCGAAGCGGAAGAACTTCTGATCGCCGACGATCTCGCGGTAGCCCTGCACCGTCATCGCTCCCCGCTGGTAGGTGGGGAAGAAAGCGAACAGGTTGGCGGGGTCGCCGTCGAGGATCGCGGGAGCCATCTCCCAGTCCTCGGCCGGCGCGTTGGCGTAGAGGTCGTCGAAGATCGCCGCGGGATCGTCACCGCCGTTCTCGAGGAACTGCCAGTACCACTCCGACCAGTTCGCCCAGCCCTCGTTGAACCAGATGTCGGCCCAGGTGTCGAGGGTGGCGCTGTTTCCCCACCACATGTGCGCCAGCTCGTGCAGCTG